>Ga0207646_10005787_pt1 | contig 12943 bp, 13 predicted proteins | sample KBSK5502metaG_FD_184343 | JGI IMG/M metagenome (GOLD analysis project Ga0207646, IMG submission 184343) | Corn, switchgrass and miscanthus rhizosphere microbial communities from Kellogg Biological Station, Michigan, USA - KBS K5-50-2 metaG... | ecosystem: Host-associated > Plants > Roots >...
TAATCAACATATATGCGTACATCTCGGCATCTATTAGCCTTGCTCACGGCGTTACTGTTACTCTCTGCCTGTGCTCCCTTTGGAAGCAGTAGCAACAGTGCGGCAGTGACACCGGGGCCAACACATAAATCAACGAGTACCGGGATTGCCGCCTGTCCGGCCGAAATAAGCTCTTTTGTATGCCGTACACCCTTTGACTTACGAGTGGTCTACGGCCTGCAATCTCTCATAAAGCAAGGATCTACAGGTAAAGGGCAAACAGTCGTCGATATCGTCTCGTATGGCAGTCCCACTTTGCAACAAGATATGGATGTGTTTGACAGGCAGTTTGGCCTGCCACCAATCACCATCAAAGTCATTTCACCGCTAGGTCCAGTCTCTTTTAATCCCCCCAATAAAGACATGCCTGGCTGGGCGGCCGAGACAGAACTCGATGTGCAAATCATTCATGCCATTGCTCCGGACGCAGGTATCGTGGTTTTGACCAGCCCGGTTGACGAGACCGAGGGTACTATCGGCCTGCCTGAATTCCGGCAACTCGAGCAGTACGCACTCGCTCACCATCTTGGCAACATTATTACACAAAGTTGGGGTGTCTCTGAGTTGACATTGAAAGATGCTGCCGGTCAGCAAGAGATACAAAAATGGGATGCTTTCTTCAAGCAAGCTACGACACAGCAAGGCATCACCTTCTTGGGAGCTTCGGGCGATAATGGTGCCACCGATTATGCCGATATAAAGATGACAAAGCTCTCGACCACGCCAACTACCAGTTTTCCCGCCGATGACCCGTGGGTCACCGCCGTCGGCGGCACCTCCTTGATGCGCATCGGTAATGCCTTTCAGGAGGTTGCATGGAACATGAGTGGAGGCGGATTCAGCTCGTTCTTCGCTGTGCCGTCCTATCAACAGGCGCTGCCTTCCCAGGCGCAAAGCCAGTTCAATCACCGGCGTGGCGTTCCCGATGTTGCGGCTGACGCAGACCCTACCACCGGCTTAGCCTTTTACTTTCATGGCGGCTGGGAAGCTGCAGGTGGCACCAGCGCCAGCGCTCCACTCTGGGCGGCACTCATAGCCATCGCTGATCAGATGGCCGGCCATCCGCTGGGTTTCATCAATCCGGCGCTCTACAAACTGGCGCAATCCAACTCTTATGTTAAGGATTTCCACGATATCACTGTTGGTAATAACACTGTCAACGTCAATGGCGATACGGTGCCGGGCTATTCTGCCGCGCCGGGCTGGGATGCGGTCACAGGCCTGGGCTCACCCAATGCGGAAAAACTACTGCCAGGCCTGATCGCTGCAACGAATGGATAGAGCGAGGCTCTAAAGAAAGAGTGCTGTTAGTGCCTCTGCTGGTACTGGTTATATTGATACTGATTATACCCATAACTTGGCTGACCGAACATCACACGGCGGCGGCGTTGACCAAAAACCAGGTACAGGAAACAGCCAAGGAAAGGTACCAGCCAGATCAGGGCTAACCACAGTACAGTGCCAGCCAGCGAATGATCATCTTCAAACACCATGATAGTCGCTATAATGTGGCCGAGTATAGGTACAAAAACAATTACCAGAAACAGTATCGTATTGAAAAAACAACCCCGGTTTCCCGACATTTTAACGTTTCTCCTCACTCATAATAAAGCGTTGGTCATTTCATTACGACTTTGACCAACGCGCTCTTTTCAGTTCTCCGCTGCTATATACGTGCCGGGAGCTAGCGGGTTGCAAACCGGCTACGCCAGGCCCGCAATCATTGGCACACCGGCCCCCAGCGTATTCTTTGCCGCTTGTCCTCCCTTAAGCACCAGCTTCACATTACGTGGATCAACAATCTTGCTGATATCGCTCAGTACGTCGCCATCGACCACAATCACGTCGGCTAATTTACCTACCTCCAGCGTCCCCAGGCTTCCATCCAGGTGCAGCAGCCGTGCCGCGTTAGATGTGCTGGCTACGATTGCCTGCAGCGGCGTCAGACCGTTTTCAACCATCAGCTGCAATTCACGGCCATTCTCCCCGTGTCTCCCCACGCCCGAATCGGTTCCCATCGCTACCTGCACCCCGGCCTCCACTGCCCGGCGGAAGCTTTGACGATGCGCCTCAATCACGTCAATAGCCTTGGCCGCCATCATTGGCGGCAGTATGTCAGGATGCTCTTGCGCAAATTCTATGACAGCCTGCGGAGCCACCAGCGTAGGCACAAGATACACATTCCGCTTAAGCATCAGATCGATAAGCTCATCGGTCAGGTAAACCCCGTGTTCGATAGAGGCAACTCCACCCAGCAGGGCATTTTTGATGCCCTGCGAACCTTGCGCGTGCGCCATGCAGCGTTTTTCCTGGGCCGCGGCCTCATACACCGCCGTGGCAATCTCCTCAACAGTCAATTGCGACGAGGTAGGAGCGTCTGAAGTAGAGAGAACCCCGCCAGTCGTAGCCAGTTTGATCCAGTCGGCTCCCGCTCGCAATATTTCACGTGTAGCTTTGCGTACTTCGTCAACTCCATCGGCTACACCATCTGGTACATCATAAAAGCGAAGACCGAAGAGGCCAAGATCAACGCAGCAAGGATAAAAGCCATCTCCATGACCGCCGGTCTGCGTAATCATCGAAACTGCAACCTGCATACGGGGTCCGGCAACAATGCCGCGTTCGACAGCTATCTTTAAACCCGCGGGAGAGCCTCCCGCGTCGCGTATGGTTGTGACCCCTGCCTCCAACGTTAGCCGCATGCGCGGAATGGCCTGTAATAAGCGCAGGGAGGGCTGCGTGATCAGTGAACGCAGCACATCGGGGTACTCCAATAAGAAGTGAACGTGGCAATCGATCAGGCCTGGTAAAATGCTGCCGCCCATTGCATCTATTACTATCGCATCTTGCGGGATGTGTACTTGATCCCGCGGACCTATAGCCGCGATCCGCTCTCCCTCAATCAGTAGCGTCATCCCTGTCAGAGGGTCACCACCACGACCATCGATGATGCTACCGTTCATAATTGCAATGCTTCGTACATCGTTCCGTTGTGGATATAGCCGTGTTCCCATCGTACCTGCTCCTGTCTATTGCGTGGTCTCTGAATATGGGCCACGTCGTATGCTCTGGTCGTACTCTCCACCGGTTCGACAAATCCTATAATCGGAGAGTATACCAGCGTGAGCCGGAGTTGTCCATCAGTAAGCTTCTCAAGGGTGATGGACTCAGTCACGAGCCGGACTTCAAAAACATCTATCGATTTAGTACTAAAGTTCTAATCTGCACCCCAAAATGCTTGAAGTTTTGCCAGTTGCTGTGTATACTTAGAACACAGTTTCTATATCCGCGTATTTGAAGTAATTTGGTGATACTCGGGGCACTATTTTTAGAGAGGCTGGTGACTAAATGAATCATATGCGCATGCAACAACATACTAGACGACCACCTGTGCAACCGGCGAGAGACACAGATGAGGACATACTGAACGAAGGTGAGTACGACGATGCCTGGCCGGTACGTATGCCTAGCAGTACGCGTCGCTATCAAAGTTTGCCCGATGTCCGGTCGGAGACGGGGCGCAGGCAAGTTGACGCTCAGCCGGCAACTGGACAGAGATTTTATACGCCAGGCAGTCCATATGAACGCCATACCGCTATACCCCCGCGCCGAACTGCGACACAAAGCAGTTTACCAGCAGTTCAGGGCAACCGGCATCGCGACGTATACACCGATGACAATATATACCGCGACAACAGCGGGCGTTTAAGGGGCAGGCAGGAAATACGCTATCACTGGCTCGTGTTTGCCGGCCTGGCTATGATCGTTATGCTCATTGGCTGGTTCGCCTTTAGCGCATTGGGTAACTGGTGGCAGACGACCCTGGACGATTGGCATTATGGCAGGCCCCGTACGTTTCAAACCGATGCGGTTGTTGGTCACAATGACTCGCCCACCAATCCAAGTCACTTCGTCGCCATTAACCTGAATCGCCATATTCTCATCATTGAATTGCCCGGAGGAGACGCATCAAAAGCCAAGATCTACGTTGGCCCCATACTCATTGGGCAAGGACAGGAACTAACCCCCGTCACTTTAACCTTCAAAGACGTCAATGGTAATGGATTGTTAGACATGATTATCAATGTTCAGGATAGTCATTTCGTATTCATCAATGAGAAAGGCGGATTTCGTCCTGCGCGCCCCGGTGAAGGTGTACAGAGCTGGTCTGCTAAGCAGAGTCCATCCTTTGCTTGACCGGCATAGAGCCAATATCTCTGAATGGTTCTCTTTTTTCAACTGCCGTAGAGGTGACTGTCCCCCGGCACCTCTACAGGTGAATGAGCAGAGACGAGAACTGTCTCAACAGCATGCTCTTGGGCAGGTGTGGATATGGACGGAAATGCACTGGAAAGTGTTGCTGTATCTTCCCATTCAGTTTTTTTGGTAACAAGCGAGCGCAGCGCTAACACGATGAAAGTGATCAACCAGGTTAAAAGAAGTCCTAGAAGTGTCCAGACTAAGATCACCTGTGTGAACGAAAATGTAGAAGTAGATACCTCCATGGACACATCCTTTAAATGGTTTTTATTTGGCTCCCCGTCAAAATTAAGAAAAATTCAGGGTATGCCATTGTTATATTAGACGAAAAGAAAAGAAGATATTAACTCTGGTACCTGATATCGCTAGAAAACTCGACACCTCAGTGCTATCCATGCGCATCGTAGGTACCTCTATTTAAGAGGACGATGAAATGCCAGAAAAAGTTTCACTTCGCCATAGCACCCGCTGATTTAACAAACGTGAAGCTGACACGTCTTCTATGAAGAGAACGGTTACTCCTGGAAAAGAGGATTCAATGGTATTGAAAAAGCTAGGATGATATATTAAACTGTATGCATGGAACATACATATTCACCGAAACAATTTGGGAAACTGATTGGAAAATCGGTCAATACTCTGCAAAAATGGGATCGCAAAGGTATCCTGCCCGCGTTCCGTAGCCCGACGAATCGACGCTATTATACGCATGAACAATACTTGCAGTATCGCGGGTTGATTTCTTCGGAGCAGGGATTGGTGATTGCGTATGCTCGCGTGTCTTCCCCGTCCCAGAAAAAAGACTTGGCTATGCAGAAGGAAGCCCTTCGGGCCTACTGTATCGAACACAGGATCAAAGTTGACCAGTGGATCGAAGATATTGGGTCCGCGCTCAACTACAAACGCAAAGGCTTTAATCAGGTCCTTGAACAGATTGAATTGGGTCTGGTCAAGCGGCTGGTGATCGGGTATCAGGATCGCTTTGTGCGCTTTGGCTATGACTGGTTTGAGCAGTTTTGTGAGCGGCATGGGACCGAGATTACGGTCATTAATGGCGAAACGTGCTCTCCGGAAGTAGAACTAGTCCGGGATTTGATTGCTATTGTGACCGTCTTCTCTGCCCGGCTTCATGGCCTGCGTTCTCACAAAAATCTGATTCGAGCGGCGGCGCTTGGAAAGGACATCATGAATGATCAAGGCGCACAAGATCAGGCTCCATCCCACGCCTGAACAGGCTATCTACTTTGCGAAAGCCGCCGGAACCAGCCGCTTCGTTTGGAATTGGGCCTTAGCCGAGTGGAATCGGCAATATGAAGCCGGGGAAAAACCGACTGCCTTAAAGCTCAAGAAGCAGTTCAACGAAATCAGGCGCGAGCAATTCCCCTGGACGTGGGAAGTCACGAAGAACGCTTCTGACCAGCCCTTTCTTGATCTGGGCAAGGCGTTTACTGCCTTCTTTGAGGGCAGGGCTCGCCGCCCGCGCTTCAAGAGCAAAAAGCGAAGCAAACCAAGCTTCTATCTCGCCAATGATCAGTTTGAGCTCGGTGCTCATCGCATTTGGGTTCCCAAGCTCGGATGGGTGAATATGGCAGAGAATCTCCGGTTCCAGGGTAAGGTGACAGGCGCACGGATCACGAAAACAGCGGATTGGTGGTGTGTCTCCATCCAGGTCGAAATTCCTGACGCAATCCCGGTGAAGAAGCCTGCTGCTGTTGGTATCGACGTGGGACTGAACCGCCTAGCAACTTTGAGTACCGGAGAGGGAGTCGAGAACCAAGCCTTCCTCAAAACAGCGCTCTCGAAGCTGCGCCAGGCGAACAAGCGGCTCCATCGTCGCAAACTGGGATCAAAAAACCGGGAGAAGGCGCGGAGACAGGTGGCACGCCTGCACTACCGCATCACCTGTCTGCGTGATGATGTCCTGCACAAGCTGACGACACAGCTTGCCAACTGCTACGGAATTGTGGGCATTGAAGATCTCAATCTCAAAGGGCTGCTCAAAAACCGGCATCTATCCCGTTCGTTTTCTGATGCGGCGTTGGGGAAGCTGATCGATATGCTGACGAGCAAGATAGAGCAGCGTGGCGGGCAGGTGATCAAGGTAGACCGCTTCTTTCCTTCCAGTAAGACCTGCCATTGTTGCGGGTGGAAGTGGGAAGACATGACACTCTCTGACCGGGTGTTTCTCTGCCAAAACTCGAAATGTGCTTACTACCAATTCGAGCAAGATAGAGACTGGAACGCATCTCAGAATATCTTGCGCGAAGCCCTGCGCTTGATCGGGCTGCTTGATCAAGCCGTCTCCGGTACTGGCTCGGACGAAGACGAAAACTTGGCTGTGGACGCGGGGTAAGACCAAAAATGTGCAGGTCACATTGAGGCTCCTACGGAAGAAGCAGCAACAACGAAAGCTGTGGGGAAACTATGCGTGCATACGTTTTCCTACATTAATCGGAGCAGAATGTAACGGCTTGCGCTTTTGAATAATTCCTGCCACAATAGCGAGAAGAAAGGTTGTCTTGATAATCCCGAGGCAAAATCGAATGGAACAAGTGAACTGGCAGCGTGTGCGCGATATTCTCATCGTCGTGATTTGTGTGGGCATCTTGTTGTGGGCGGCTTTTACAATCATGGGATTGTTCGTGCATGCCATCGTATTGCTCTTGCTCGCCATGGCTGTAGCGTTCCTGGTTACGCCACTGGTCGACCTGGTCAATAGATATATCCCGCGTGTCTTAGCGGCGTTAATTGTCTACATTGTGGTGGTGGCCGGTTTGGGTTCACTTTGTTATGCCCTTGTGCTCTCGCTGATTCAGCAGGTGAATTACTTCTCCACGCACTTGCCTGGATATGTACAAAATCTGCCAACGACTTATGCCACTTTCCAGCAATGGCTGATAAAACAGGGTATTCCACAAGGCTCTATCCAGAAAGCAATCAGCACGATTGAAGATCAGGCAAACGCTTTCGCTGTATCCCTGGCAACAAACCTCGTGTCTATTGTCCTGATTGTGACGGATGCGATCGTTAACATTCTATTGGTGATCGTACTGAGTTTCTACCTCACTCTTGATGGCAAGCGCATACGCAGCTCCATCGTAGGTCTTGCTCCGAAACGCTCAATGCCGCATGTGCGGCTGTTTGAAGATGCGCTCAACCGCGTGGTTGGCAACTACATCCGTGGGCAACTCAGCTTAGCGGCCATTATTGGTATCCTGGCCGGCGTGGGATGTTACTTCCTGCATTTAAACAACTTTGCGCTGATTATTGGAGTACTGGCTTTTCTCTTCGAGACAATACCCATGGTGGGACCTGCGCTCGCCTCCATCCCAGCAATACTCATCTCACTACTCTTGCCAGATCCTTTTCCGCGCACTTATGCGATCATTGTATACTTTATCATCATACAAATGATTGAAAGCAACATCCTGGGGCCTCGCATCGTGGGACATGCCGTTGGTCTGCATCCCGTCGCTTCCATTCTCGCGTTAGTTATTGGGGCGCAATTGTTCGGTGCCTTTGGTGCCTTACTGGCTACACCCATCGTGGCTGCTTTTTGGGTTGTGATTGCCAGCCTCTATAAATCATTGCGAGGCGAGAGTGCGGATCAGATCCTCGCCAAGCGGCGCACTTCGTGGATACGACGTCCTTCGCACGCCGGCCATCTCAAGATTCGCAGGTGGGGCCTTTCCAATACCACTTCTGGTGAGGATAAAACAGCGAGTGAGCAAACTCATGTCACATCACCCCCTGCTGGAACAGCAAACCAACAGGAGGAAAAAAACACGACTCCTGACAAAATTGAACAGATTGACCCGTTACATCCGGTTCCCCAGCAAGAGCAGCCAACGGGTAGCCCCTCGGGACATCTTTCTGATCGTGGAGCCGAGGGGTAAGACCATCCGGGGGTTAATTTCTAAAATGTCTGCGTAGACCCGGCAGCCACTAGGCCATGGTACCGAAAACTTTACGCAATTCTTCTTCGCCATCGCGATTGACCAGCGCAAACACGTCATCGTGGGCTTCAATCTGTGTATCAGCTGATGGAATGATATATTGCTTGCCTCGAATGATTAACGCGAGGTTGGAACTGCGCGGTAAATTAATATCACGCAGCATTTTATCCACGATAGGCGATTCCGCAGGGATGCGCATCTCGATGAGATCCAGGCCGGCGTTCTTCAGCGTCATCAACTGAACGAAGCGCGAAGTGGGAAGGTCAGACTCGATCAGTGCAAGAATCGCTTTTGTGGGACTAACCATTAGATCGATACCCAGCTTCTGAAAAATTTCAGCGTGCTTAGGGTTGTTCACGCGAGCGATGGTGCGGCCGACTCTGTAACGCTTTTTCGCCATCTGGCAAATCACCAGGTTATCTTCGTCATCGCCTGTGACGGCGATAATCACATCAGCGCGGTTTGCTCCTACCTCTTCCATTGTCCTGGCCTCGCACGCGTCCCCGCGTATTACCGCCGGTCCCAGTTCCTCATTGAGAGCCTGGTAGCGTGAAGCACCTTTTTCGAGCAAGAGCACTTCATGCCCCTGGTTTAACAAGCTCTTGGCGAGGTAGTAGCCAATATCGCCACCGCCTCCGATAATGATATACATATAGTTTCCTCCACTTATCCCGCATGGCCGTCGCGCTGCCTGTGGCTTCTCTCAGAGACAATGTCTTTGAAAGCCGGCCCCGGCATCGGTTGGCCCCACTTGCTTGGATTACTTAAGCAGTCCGTCATAAAAGATTTGGGCTCCTATTGTTGTAGGGCACATTGTAACCATACCTAGTTCGCGATACGTTTGCTCACGAATGGGGTCGTAAATACGGCACATGACCTTGTTTACATGAAAAATTTCTTTGGCGATTTGACTCGCCATAATGTTGCGGTTATCGCCATTAGTGACAGCTACAAATGCATCTGCATCTTTAATGCCGGCGCGAATCAGGATGTCTTCGTCAACGCCATTGCCCACATAGGTTTCACCACCAAAATCAGGACTCAAGCGCTGGAATGCATCACTGCTCTGGTCGAGCACCGATACGCTGTGTCCTGAACGATCCAGCATGGTCGCCAGTGTTGATCCGACCCGACCACATCCAAGGATCAAAACTTTCACAAGTTTCCTCCTGTTGATCAATGAGGAGTGTAGCTCCTACGTTATATTCAGTAAGTATTGTATCACGGTTATGATAGAGTTTGCCTGGCTTTTGTCAAGCGGCAGGGCTTCTCAAACGTCTTTTTCCTCTTCCCCTCCCCGCCCCCAAAAAAAGTAAAAGAGCGTGTTGCCGCTGTGGCGCTCACGCGCCACAGCGGCAACACGCTCTTGATTTTTCTTCTGTCATGATTTCTCGACCTTGCCTCGCGCAGCACGCTCCATTTCCACTCTCCGGCGTTCCTTGCGGCGGTGCCCGCGACGTAGTTCCACCATCTTGCGCCATGCATGGTAGATGAGTGGACGATATACATAATCCTGGGTGGACATGTTCAGACGCGAGAAGCCGCCGAAGCCCTTCTTGAATTCGTAGACTCCCCACATCTCTTCGCCCGGTTCCAGGATTTCAGGGATGGCACAAAAATCAAAAAAGTGACATCCACGCGACTTCGCCCACAGGAAACAGCGATATTGCAGGAGATAGGTCGCTTTAAGGTTGCGCTTCTCGTTCGAGGAAGCTCCATACATGTCCCAGCACCAGTCACCGAAGCGAATGAGCATCTTGGCAGCAAGCGCCTGACCTTCGTGCTCCGCTATGTACAGGACAGCATCACCCTTAGTGGCAAAGTGGTGCCAAATCTCTTTGTGATGGTCTTTGCTCTGGATAAAGAAGGCATCACGCTCACTGGTAATCGTGAGGAGGTCATAATACTTATCGAAGTCGGTGTCGCAAGTCGCTTCACGAATGATGACTCCTTTGCGTTCGGCTACGCGCACATTCTGCCGCCACGTCATCTTGCTATCCGCCAGCAGCTTGTCGGCATCGGGTGTGATGTCCAGCACCCAGCTACGCCGCGCTTGTACCGATATGGGATTGGTCTGAAAGCCAAGCTTATGATATGCGGCCAGCCATGCATCCATATGAGGGTCATCGTCAGCAATATTTGGCTCTACGCGCAGCACCACCGCATGCTCTTTTTTAGCGATTCTGTGCGCATATGCGACGAGAGCGGCAAGCGCAGGTGAATCAGGACGCTCTACGGTGGGACCGCGTGTACAATATAGCCAATTGTACCGTATCCCTGGCACTGATGAAGGCAAGGGTACGGGAGAGACGGAGAGCAGCATTGCACCCACCAGGCGGCCATCCTCCAGGGCACCCAGGTGGTAGACGCAACCACCCAGGTACTGGGTAAGTTCACCCCAATCATATGATTGTAACATATGCCCACGTGGTTGACTGGTCAAGAATGTATTCCACTGCTCTCGGTCGGTAATTTCTTGGATAGTAATACTCATAATCACCAATTAGCTAATACAGTAAGTCATGCTGCCAGGCTTTGACTAGCTCAAACGCCAGACGCTCTCCACCTGAGCGCCACAACCGGTACTGCCAGGATCGGAGCGGGAAGTCCCAGGCCCCAATGAACTCGGTGATTTCAGAATTAAAGCCCGACTTGAAACGATAAAGACCCCAGAACGGATGTTTGTCATTCAACTGGTCCGCGGGAGGAACCGCTACCAGATCGTAACTGGCACCCCCCCTGGCCTTTAACCAGCGCATAATTTCCCATTGCAACAAATACGGCGCCATCAGCTCCCGCTTGACCGTAAAAGAGCCTCCATCTTTATACCAGGCCTTGTCTCCCATATAAATCACAAAGGCACCGGCCAGCAATTCTCCATTGTAGCGAGCAAAAAACAGTTGCCCCTGTCCGGCTTCGGCCAGAAGTTTCCAATAGCCCTCAAAGTAGCGCTGCTGCCGCAAAAAAAAGCCGGCTCGTTCCTGCGCAGCACAAAACAGCTTATACATAGCCACCATATTGTCGGCCGTCGCCGGCACCGGCTCTACCACCACCCCCTTCCTCATCGCCAGGCGGACATTGTAACGAGTCTTTTGCTTGAATGAAGCTAGAATCTGCTCCTCGTCCGGGCGCAAATCAACGAAAATGGTGGACTTAAATTGTAAATCTGCCGGAGCCTTAACCAGACCGGCCGCCCGCAGCCAGGCAGCGTTGTCGTCACTAGCCCCCACCTCCGGCTCAACCTTGATCATGAAAGCATCTGACGCTTCCGTCGCAGCTTCTTTAAGAATACTGACTAACTGCTCTACCGAGCCTACCCCCGGGCCTTTAGGAGCATACCAAATACTGCCAAGGAAAGGGATTTTGCGCACCAAATATTGTGCCGCCACCTCTCCTTCGGGAAGCTGGTGCACTAACTGCCGGGGTTGCCAGCCCCAATGAGCCTTAAACTCACCCCAATTTTGGCTCTGCAAAAAATGCCCGCCGTCAGGATTAGCCAGTATCCGCTGATCCCAATCGGCATTTGTAATCTGGAGTGTCATGACAGGAACCTCTTAGCCATTCGGTAAAGTTGATACTTCAAGGGCTTTAGGGGCATATCCCAGGTACCGGCATAAGCCACCACTCGGCCCCCAAAGGATTTCTTAAAACTCGTAAAGCCGGCCCAAGGGTGGTCAGGATTATCATCCGGTGCCACACCCCAAAAATCAAACGCTCGGTAACCTTGATGGAAGGCATCGCTTATCATGAACCACACCAACGGCACGGCCGCCTTGTATTGCTTGTTTAGCTGCTGATCGGCCGCCGCGTGAGCATAATAGCGCGTCCCGTTATAATCAAAACCGACCGCCGCGGCAACCAGCTGCTCCTCGTGCTGAGCCATAAATAATTTTACGCTCCCCTCGGGCATCAAACTGTCAAACATACTTTGATAATACTCATCGGGGTACATGTTAAAGCCCGCCCGCTCGCTGGTGGCATGCAAAAGATTGAGAAATCGCTGCCCACCAGCCGGTGTTTGCTCAATACTAAATTGTAGCCCCCGCTTCGACGCTGTATTGATTCGATTGCGGTGGCTGGCAGCAAGACCGGATCTTAGTTCTGCTTCCGATCGATCTAGATCAAGAACCAGGGTGTGCTGAGGCTGAACCTGACCAAAATAACGGGCATGCCGTTGCAACTCTACCGAGTCGAATCCGCCCACCGGCTCAAAGCGGACAAAATCCGCCCCTAGTTGCCGGCCGGCTTCACGCAAACTCTCCAGGGGCTCCGTTAGGAACCCTGCCACAGTTGGCCCATAGGCTAGAGAGAAGTACTTTATTCCCCGGCTTCGCCGCAGAGCTCCCAGCCAGGACCAATCCTCGCCCTGGGCCCACAGCACCTGCCGCCCCAGCGCTGCTTGGAAAATCGCCCAGGCGCGACTTTGCAAAAAATGACCGTCGAGCTTTTTTTGACGGTCGTCCCAATCCAGAGGTGGTAATCCGAAGCTGAAACCAGCTACTCCCTCGATGGCCCCTGCTTTCACAGAGAGCCTCCTTCCGGGCCTCTCCCACCTTGTGCTTTGTGAATTCCAGACACTGACACGCAACTGCCTTTCTCAACGATCTTGCCAGATTGGCCAACGAGCGTGATCTTCACCGTTCGCTGCTCCAACTTCTACCAGGGCTTCGATAATATCCCCGCTTAGA
>Ga0207646_10005788_pt1 | contig 12943 bp, 14 predicted proteins | sample KBSK5502metaG_FD_184343 | JGI IMG/M metagenome (GOLD analysis project Ga0207646, IMG submission 184343) | Corn, switchgrass and miscanthus rhizosphere microbial communities from Kellogg Biological Station, Michigan, USA - KBS K5-50-2 metaG... | ecosystem: Host-associated > Plants > Roots >...
TTGGACGTTCTGATCACGGTCTCCCGCAACGGTGTTCTCGAAGCGCTCACGCTGCCAAGCGCGATCTGTACAGCCACACTCGTCCTCTCCTCGGGTCGCGTCGCTGTACCCGATGGCCTCAGGCCGGAGCGAGTGGCCGATCGTATCGGCCAAGTCGCTTGGACATACGAACCGTTGGCGGCAGGTGCTGGGAGCGGATTCCACACGGTCTCCTGCGCCCGCGGCGGCCTGGAGCTCGCGGCCACTGCGCGCTTTACCGTCCCGTAGGAGCGGCGGGTTTGGTGTGCCGAGACTCGAGCGGGGGCTCCGTAGGGCTGCTATCCCTTCTCGAGAAGGAGCGGATCCTCTTCGCGGGCGATCAGGTGCTGCCCCGGATCACCTCGAACGTCGGGCTCTATCCGTTCTCGAGCGGGGTTGATCACTTGGAGGAGATCATGCGCAGCAGCTCGCGCCAAGCGACTGCGCGGCGTTAACAGGGGATAGCAAGCGACGCAGAGTCCGGTGCTCTGTGCGACATCCGGCACCGCGCCTGAGGCGAGCGCCTCCTTATGCGCGACGAAGGGCGAGCGCGAACATGACGATGAGTGCGATGTCTAGGCCGAACGCCGCCACGGTCACCCCGAATATGGTCGCCGGAAAGAACCCAGCGGCCCACTCCCAGCCATTGACAACCAGCGAGGCCGCTGGCCTGAGGATGTTCGCCCAAAGTAGCCCTCGAAGTGGCGCCCCGACGACGGCTCGGGTCACCCAGTTGATTGTCCCCAGGACGATCAGCACCGTACCGGCATCGCGGGCAGGGACGAGCATTTCGTTGGGTGTTGTGGGCCATCCGGTTGCCGACAACAACTGAGCTGGCGCTAGCACAAGCGCAAGGCCGCTCAGGATGTTGAACACGGCACCGATGGATAGCGCGAGACTTGGTCTCATGGACCCCTCCTCATCCGCGTTTCCGGCGCGACGCGGCGCAGTCTAGAGCGAAGGCAACCAGCGCCCGCCGGATTCCTTCACCACTTTCTATCCCTTCCGCGACGCTAGGTTAGGTCGAACGTGAAAGACGCCTCGCCTCTCACCAAGGGCGCACGTCGCTGCACGAATCTGGAATGCGAGTACCGCGGACGGTGGGTCGTGCGGAGGATGCGGCTCCTTCGCAATCGCAAGGTCTCGTGCATGGCAAGGGGTGCCACACGGTGTACGAGGCAACGATGTGATTGACCCGAGGAACGAGGATTACCGCTCTACTTGGGGCCTTAGGTCTTCGAGCGCTCCTACGCGTTGTCATGACCGTCGCGCCGTAGCCGATGACTTGGTTCTCGACCGGAGCGTGGTCGAATAGATAGAGTCACTGGTCAACCGGCTGAACAGGCGGGAAAAAACGTGCGCCTGAGCCGAATCGAGCGTTGGACAGGCTTGGCAAAACGTCAGGCTCGGGCGTACACAAAACGAGGGTTTGGTGTACGAGACCCAGCCTTTCTAACGACCGCGTCAGCGCCTCGCAGAGAGCCAATCCCATCGCGGGAGCTGCGATGGTTGACGTCAACGAGTCGACTGCCACCGAGCTCTCGACGGGGTATGGGGAGATGCAGTTCTGTGAACACCGCTGGATAGCGGCCTCGCTCAGTCGCTTCTACACAGATGAGATCAAGAACCCTTAGGGCTTCGGGCGTCGTGGAGCTCATCGGCGCAGCCACAGGCTAGCGTGCACCGGCTGCATGGTGTCGCCAACGGCAGCGAGAAGACCTCCTCGCAGCGCGTCGAGGTCGATCTCGTCGCGCAGGCGGACGCTGAACGCGTCGAGCGTCCGCGTTGCGTCGTAGCGCCGGCGATAGAAGCGACGGTCGACGAACTGCTGGAGCCGCGCGCGTAGCGGGGTGAACAGGGCCACCACGGCGAGGGTCGAGAGCGCGACAGACAGCTCCGAGCCCGCAGTGAACGGATGGAGCACCGTCTCGAAGGTGAGCACGGCTACGAAGTAGGTTGCCGCGAGCGCGGCGGACAGCGCGCCGTAGACGAGCGTCCGGTTGATGAGGACGTCGATGTCGTAGAGGCGGTAGCGCAGGATCGCGATCCCGGCCGCCATCGGGATCAAGAGGACCGTCGCCATCTGGATGACCTGCAGGGGCTTGCGGTCCGGGGTGGCGAGTGGGAGCAGCAGCGCCACACCGAGGGCGACCATCGCGCCGGCGTACGCCATCCATTTGAGCTGCTGCCGCTCAACGCCTTGGGCGTGCCGGAACCGCTGGACGAGCGCTGCCGCGCACAGGATCGCCGCCGGCACGCCCGGGTAGAAGGGCCGAAACCCCATCTGGTCGAGCAGAGTGCCGCGAACGCCCGGCCACAGCGGGTTGACGACGTACGGGGTTGGGGCCAGTGGTCCCGGGAGGAGCGCGACTAAGACCGGGACGAGGACGAGGGCGCCGGCCGTGTACCAAGCCACCGGACGCCAGCGCGGCGACGGCAAGCGTCCATCCGGGAATACCAGGAACAGATACGTCGAGATAGGGCCGAGGAAACAGAGGATCGTCCAGGCGGCGAGCCAGGCGGCCCATTCTCCGCCGGGGAGCGCGCCGCCAAGTTCCCGCAGCGCGTAGTCCGCGTATGCGCCCGCCAGCTCGCTGAGCGCACCGACGGTCACGCCGCCCAGGAGGATCCAGCCGACCGCGTTGCCCGGCCGGCGGCGGGCGATCGCCGCGCCGACGAGGGCGAAGACAACGACCATGACGACGTGCATCCAGAAGACGCCGTACACGTTAGGCAGCGGCGTCGTCCGCGGGAGGCTGTTGAGCACCACGGCCCCGAGGATGGCGACGAGTGCGAGCGCGACGAGGGCGTAGACGGCGGCGCGCCGGATCATCGGCCGCTCATCGGCGCAGCCATAGGCTGGCGTTGGCGGGCCGCACGGTATCCCACACCGCATCGAGCAGCCCGCCGCGGACGGCATCGAGGTCGACCTCGTCGCGCAGGCGGACGCTGAACGCGTCGAGCGTCCGCGTTGCGTCGTAGCGCTGGCGATAGGAGCGACGGTCGACGAACTGCTGAAGCCGCGCGCGCAGCGGGGTGAACAGGGCCACGACGGCGAGGGTCGAGAGCGCGACGGACAGCTCCGAGCCCGCGGTGAACGGCTGGAGCACCGCCTCGAAGCTCAGCACAGCGACGAGGTAGGTTGCCACGAGCACGGCGGACAGCGCGCCGTACACGAGCGTGCGGTTGATCAGAACATCGATGTCGTAGAGGCGGTAGCGCAGGATGGCGATCGCCGTGGCGATCTGGATGCCCGCGACCGAGAGCGGCCAGAGGTTGTGCGGGTCGACACCGGGGATCCCTTGCGGCGCGATCGCCGAGAGTCCGATCGCGAGCAGCCCGACGGCCGGGATCCAGGCCGCCCCGTAGGCGAACCATTTGAGTTGCTGGCGCTCGGCCCCCGTCGCTGCCCGGAAGCGGACGAAGATAGCGACGACCGACGCCACGAGCACGACGACGATGAGTGCCGCGAGCAGCATGAACGCGATCCCCGCGACGTCCACCGGCGGCGCGGGCACGTCAATGCGCACGGGATTGTCGACCGGGACGCTGGCGCGGAGCGCGCCGGGCGTGAGCGCCGCCGAGACGGTCAGCACTGCGGCCGCGACGACTGCGGCGACCGCCACCGGCCGCCAGCGGGGCGATGGCAGCCGACCATTCGGGAAGAGCAGGAGCGAGAAGAAAATGAGCGTGCTGAACGCTGGCGTCAGGATAACCTGCCCCGCCCAGGCGACCCACTCCGGGCCCGGGAGTGAGCCGGGCCGGGTCACGAGCGCGTAGTAAGCGTACTGATCGGAGACGTTGCCGGACCCGCCGAACGAGATGAGGGCGAGCGCGCCGAGGTAGAGCCAGCCGATCGGGTTGCGTGGCCGGCGCGACGCGATGAGCGCGCCGACGATGAGGAATGCGACGCCGACGAACGTACCAACGATCGGCGGCGCGTACCGATGACCGTTCAGCAGGTCGAGGGCATGGAACAGGACGTTCAGCGCGATGCCGCAGACCGCCAGCGACCATGCCAGGACCTTGGCCTTCATGACCGGCGCTCTCGGAGCCAAACGCTCGCGTGCGCTGGCTGCACCGTGTCGCGCACGGCGCGTAGCAGGTCCGCCCGCACGGCATCGAGCGCGACTTGGTCGAGCAGTTGGACGCTGAAGTCGTCGAGGATGCGCGTCGCGTTATACCGTGAGCGGTAGAACCGGCGATCGACCGCCGACTGGATCCGCCGCCGTACTGGCTGGAAGAGCGCGACGACGGCGAGGGTCGAGATCGCGACCGCGGGGCCATTGCCCGCGGTGAACGTTCCGAGGAGCGATTCGAACAGCGCGACGCCGCCGACGTACGCGGCAAGCAGGACCGTGGACACCGCCGCGTACACGAGCGTGCGCCGGATGAGGACGTCGATGTCGTAGAGCCGATAGCGCAGGATCGCGACGCTCATCGCCAGTGGGAGCGTGGCGAAGGCGAGCAGCACCACAGCGAGCGGGATTCCCGATTGGCTGGTGCGAGGGACGCCGAGCGCGAACGACAGCACCACGAAGGCGGGGACGATGACTGCCACGAGCGCTGCCGCGACGAACGCGAACTTGAGCTGTTGACGTTCAATCGCGCCCGCACCGCGGAAGCGGACGCCGAGCGAGGCTGCGGAGCCGATGATCGCCAGCAGCGCCGCGGCGCTCACGATGTTCTCGAGCGCGACCTGCCACGGCTCGGTCCCGAGGTCGAGCGCGGACACATTCGCGCCCGCGCGCCCGAAGACGGCGACGAACGCCAACGCGGCGAACGGCCGCCAGCGCGGGCTCGGGAGGCGGCCATCCGGGAACAACAGCAACCCAAAGGTGAGCAGCGGCAGGAAACTGAGCACGAACGTCACGTTGGAGACCACGCGCGCGACATGGTCAGGTCCGCTGATGGCCGGTTCCCCATAAGCGTCGGCGTAGACGCCGAAGACTCCGCCAGCGGCGGCGAGGGCGGCCGACCCGCAAAAGATCCAGGGCACCGCGTTCCGCGGATGATGTGACGCAACGAACGCACCGACGGCCGCGTAGGCCAACACAAGGGCGTAGAGGGCGGCGTCGAGTGATTGCGGCGGCGCACCGCTCAGCGCGATCTTGAGAATGACCTGCGCGGCGACGGAGAGCGCCGTGAACCCCAGGGCGGACCAGGCGACGACGCGGCTCACGGCGGGTGGCGGCGCGCGGGTTGCGGCCATTGCGTCATTTACGAACGCACCCAGTGTGGCGCGACGTCCGTCCGGAAATCGTTACGGCGCCTGCTGTGCGCTGATTGACGGGAGGTCGTTGACCCCGATCATTACGTCGAACTCGCTCACCTTCACAAGTTGCAGCACCTCACCGCTCCGACGCACTGACAACGCGCACACGGATTCGAGAAACGCGAGCCGGTCGGCCTCGAGACGTAGGCTGAATACGCCGATCCATCCGGGGTGCACGGTCTCCGCCGCGAATTCTCGGCCGAGCGCGGTCGGTGTCGCGTTGAACATTCCGCCCGAGGCGAACTCGGCCTTGAGCAAGCCCCGGTTCTGGAGCGAATTCAGAGCGTCGAAGAGGCTCGTTATCTGATCGTTCGATAGGGGCTCCGAGGTAGGCATGTCCCAGAGAGCTTCTTTCACATCGAAGGACGTGACGCCCTGGAGCTGCCCCTCGGCAGACTTCCCATCGAACCGCTCGATCACGATCTCGAGCAGGCGTCCTCTAAGTCGCTCCAGGCGGTCGCGCCGCGAGCCCGGTCGCGCGCACTGGGTTCGATCGCCGTTTGCACTTGTGCCTCTCTTTCCCTTTCTTCGGTTGGCGTGGCTGTCAATGTGGCTGTCACCGAGACGCGCCGAGCCGCTCGCCACGTCGAAAACCGCGCTATTTCCGAACTAAATTGCTGAGCCGACCCCGGGGCTCGAACCCGGAACCGGTGGTTTACAAAACCACTGCTCTACCGTTGAGCTAGGTCGGCGCGCTGCCTCAAGCGTAGCGAAGCCTCCCCCATCGGCGCAGCAGTGAGTTCCATCGGGAGGGTCAACCGTGGCGATCTCGCTGCTCAACCCGAGCGTTGTTCACGACCCTGCGGACTTGAAGCACTTCAACCCCGCAAATCTCACTCTTGCAGACGCCCTGCCACTCTGGGCTGCGTCGATGCATGCGCAAGGGCGCGCGGAACTAGGCATCCAGACTTATCTCGACCGCATTCGGCAATTTCAGCGCTGGCTGGCAATCAACAGTCATAGCAATTCGCTTGACGACCTAACGCCTCTTCACATCCAGACGTACCTCAAGACCATGCGCGACGCTGGCCTAAAGCCAAAGACGATCGAACTTGCGTACACCGTGATTGGAGCACTTCTCTCATGGGCGGTAGACAGCGAGCTGATCGGTCGCAACAGCGCGAAGAAGGTCAGGGTCAGCCGCTCGAAGCCATCTGCCCCGCGAGTGGCCGACTACAACACCGTTCAGGCCCAGGTCGAGGCGATGACACGATCTCGATTTAGGGGCATCGACGCACGCGACCGATTCGCATGTCTCTTCATGCTCTACACGGGTTGTCGCGTGAGCGAAGCTTGTGAAGTGAAATGGAGTGATATCGGCTGGGAAACGAACATCGTCACCGTTCACCAAACGAAGGGTGGCGAAGCAGTGATTCGATGGATCCCCCTCCACGACAAGCTCAGGCTTGAGCTGATTCGTTGGCGGAGCGTGGCCGAGATGATCTGGCCCGACCGTAGCCATCTCTTGATTTCGCGGCGGGGGAAGCGGGTCCATCGCGCGGACATCGAAATGGCGTTCAAAAGGCGCGGCTGGTACAACCCTCACGCGCTGCGTCATGCCTTCGCCCTACGTTGCATGGAGAGCGGGACCCACATCCGAAAGATTCAGCAGTACCTCGGCCACCGCTCCCTCGACATGACGGCTCGATATCTGGCGATCCTCAGCCCCGACGTTGGTGCAGACGCCCACGACCTGAGTGCCGCGTTCTAGAAGGCTGCGTCATCAATCGGGCCTATTCGCCGACGAAGTAGCCAATGCGCACACCGTAGAGGCGAGCAAAGTCCTTCAGTTCGACAACATCGACGCGGCGCTCGCCCGACTCGCACTTCGAGACATACGACTGCGGTTTGGCCAAGCGTCTCGCGGCTTCCGATTGGGATAGCCCCGCCCTCAGTCGGGCCTGCCGCAGTCGCGCTAGGAATTGGGCGTATTCCGCCGATCGACGCACTGAGGCGCCGATGCTGTGTTCACTGGTCCTGCCATCCCAAGATGGGATAGCGTTGCCGCCATGCGAGCAAGGTGGGCGAGTCTGCCTCGCTGGAAATGGCTAGTGCCCACTGCCGTTGTCGCTCTCTACATAATTGGTGCTCAGCCAATCGTGGACTTCTCTCAGAGTTGCGACGACCCCGTCACGATCCAAAGGCTCGAGGACAACGGTCGTCTTGAGTCACATCAGTACTGCGAAGAGGCGGCGACGCGGACCTCGGCAGGCGGCGAGTTTCGCCTGACGTTCACGCGGCGCTTGGCGCTTTATCTCGCACTCCCACGCGTTCGCGTCTTCGACGTTGACTTCGCCAGCGGGCGAGCTCTCGGGTTCGGCTTGTCAGCGACCCCCTGACTTTGAAAACGCCAAGGGTGAGCGTCCTCTTTCAACGACCCTCAGTCGATTCTTGCCACCACATCGGAGGATGCCCGACGAGGCGGTCGAAGGGCCTTTGGTTCCCGTCGCTGCTTGTGTCTCTCTATCGTCGGTCGTCTCTCTTGTCTTCTATCGCGTGTCTAATTCGAGAGTTCTCTATTAGCTGGTCGTAGCCACTTGATCTCCGCTCACATGAGTAGACAGCTATGGATAGAGGTACGTAGTACCTCCAAAGCTTTCTCGTCTACTCTTGTGAGTAGGAGTCAAGTCGATGGTTCGGGCCCGTCTACCCACGACTCGAGCCCAAATTGGTGGAGGAGTTCCGCCGACGACTCCGCGAATGTCTTGCCATCGACCCCCCATTGCCATACGCCGTCCTGAACCTGTCGGAGGAATCGCCTGAAACGCGTTCGCGCTTCGGCCTCGAGCGCCTTCGCCCCTTCGGGGCTGGTCCGCTCGTCCTGGGCCGTGATCAGAGCGAGCTCGACGAGGTACGGCTCGAGGCAATAGTGCCTCGTCTTCAGTCCGTTCCCGTGCCTGCTGAGCCGAACGGCGATAAGCCCACGCTTAGTCAGAGCTGTTAACTGACGGCTCAGTTGACCGCGGTCGGTGCCTAGCTCGTCGGCAAGGGTCCCTTGGGCCAGCGATACCCAGTCGTCAGCCTCACGATGGTGGTAGAGGAGTTGTAGGAGAACAAGAACGTCACCTGCTTTGAGTCCCATAAGTCTTCGGTATCGGACCACGGCGGGGAGCAGCACTCCCCAGCCTCCCTGAGCGAGCAGCCCGTACAGGGCTCCCACAGAACGCGAAGGATCGGGGCGGGGATCTGGACTGCGGACGCTCGACAGCTCGATCTCGGCGCTTCCTTGCCTCGATCCAGGGCGGCGATCGAATGAACGCCCGTTGGACCTCTCCTCGTCTTCCCTCGCCCGCCGCTCATGATGTTGCCTCTCATAGCGGTCGGCTTCGGCCTGCCGATACCTCGCATTCTGTTCGCGCCATGCCTGGCGTTCGTCGTCGGGGCTGATCGACGCGCCTCGGGTTTGGGCTCCGACCTGAACCTCGGCGTTTAGGTCGGGGTCCTCCATCTCGTCGCCGATCCGAATTGGTCCGCGGGTGTCTCGCTCATCTGTCATAGATGCTCCTTCTCTGAGGGGTCACGCTCCCACTGTGTCTCCCGTCGAACATCGTTCAGTTCCCACCGCCTAGACATTTGTCGTCGCGGCTAGGGGTATCCGCGCGCGCGCCGAGGGATCTGAGAGTCCCTGCTCAGGGGGACGGGGGGCGGGTTTTTCGCACGGCGGCGACCCAACCGTGCCCGCAAAACGGCCAATCGGGCAGCCGCGAAACCGCTGATGTCATCCTTCACGACCTTCAATGCACCCAGGGACGACGGTTGCCCCCAAGTGGCCAAGTCAACGCCGACAGAAGCTACGTTCTGCGGGCGTTCGCCTCTCTGCGCTTCCGCGAAATTCTTTCCCGCTCTCTCGGGTAGGAGACAGCCTGGGCACCAGGGATCAGCCAAATCGCTATCCATTTTGGACACGTCGGCAAGGTCGACGACCCCTTTAGTCACCAATCTCAACTGACTTGGGAGTCAGTCAATAGAAAATCCGAGCACGGCCAAGCGTGCGTTCTCACGCGAAACTGGGGAGCTCGTCAATAAGCGAGAGTGCAAATCGCGCCTTGACATCCGAGCAACTGGTAGCGCCAGCGGGCTGGAAGCGGAGGAGATCGGCAGGATCGACCTGGGCCAGACCTATCGCTCGGTTTTGGAGTCGGCGCTCGCGCCTCGACGGCAAGCGCCTCGGGCCAGCATCTTCACTCCGCTTTGATGTTGTTCTGGGAGATGCCCTCGCGCGATCCCTTGTAGATGTCGAGGAGTGGAACTTGGAGGGTCAGCAGCGCACCTTGATTCAGGTTGACCTCCCCCTTCGCGCGATCTACGAAACCGAGCGCCTGGATCAGCTCGCCTGACATGTAGCGAAGCGTCTCACCGCTCTTCCAGGACTCCTGCGTGAAGATGCGGTTGACGACGCGAACGATGACGTCCCTATCGACGCCCTGCTTCCCCCAGTTCTTGACCATGCTGACCCGCCAGGAGTTCTGAAAGGTGACCACGCCCGCGCGCGCCCTCTCCCCCTTGGGAAGCGCAGCATCGGACGAACGCGCAGCGGCTTGGTTGTATTTCTCGGCGCAATCCCACAGACCCATCTCGGTTAGTGCCTCCTTCGCGACCTTGCCCTCGCCCAGGAGGTGCTTGTCTTTTGCGTTGAACGCATGGCCCCAAGCGATGCCGAATATCTCGGCGCGCAGGGCGACGAACTCGGCATCGAATCGCACTAGATCGGTCTGCGCGAAACGCTCATCTTGCTTCGCCACGAGATCGATGATCGCCTTGACGTAGGCCGTCCTCGCAACTTCGGGATCGCTGCCGCGGTCGCTGGGACCGAAGGTGTGAAACCAGCGTGCGTACTGGCTCACGGTCGTTGTCGGCTTCCCGCTCGCGAACAGCGGCATGGCCGAAAAGGTTAACGCCCGCCTATTCCTCCCCGTTGGCCTCTATTCATGTAAATCCCATTTCGTTTTGGTCATGTGCCACATTCGAACAGGGCGGTTCTGCGTTGTGGCCCAAACCAAGTGAGACATATCGGGCTCAGGCTCAAACGCGAGCTTGGTGAAGAGGCCTTGGCTCTTGACGTTGTCTTCCGCGATTTGGGCGTCGACACGCTGCAAGTGCAGAGGCTCGCCGAATGCCCACGCCAGCACAGCCTTGGCGGCATCGGTACCTAGTCCTCGATGCTGCTGGCCTTCTGGCTTGAGCCAGAGTGCGATCTGGGCACTGTCCCCGAGAGTCACATCCGTCAGCTGGATGTAGCCCACGGGTGACCCGTTCACTTCGATCACCCACACGACCCGACGAGGCGAGAGCACATCAACCTGAACCCGTTCGGCTTGGTTAACGGGAGGATCGGGTTGAGGGCCGTAGAACCTCTCGATCTCAGGATGAGAGAAGCCAGCGGACAAAAATGCCGCATCGGCGACCGTCACTCCGCGCAGCGCGACAGTTTCCCCGCGAAGCAGCGGCGCCCTCAAACGTCACACCTCATGCGGGGACGCAATTAATTCGAACCTTGGTGCGCACGCCAAGGAATCTCTCGCTGACAATAGGGAAGCTGTCACCTCGCATCCTGCACGTCGACTTTCCACTGCCCCGAGCCGACAATCGCGAGGTAGTACGTTCCAGCTCGATGCATGAACGTCGTGTTGCTGCCCGCCTGCTCAGACCAGATAAACCCTGGATCCGCGCTTGTTAGGTCAGAACCAAGGGAGCCAGACCCAGGCGACCAGGAGGGTTGCGATCGACGTGCCCCAGAACACTGCAAGTAGGAATAAGGGCAGTGGTTTACCCGCGGCTGCTAATTGCTGGCTCAAACGAGTTGAGGGCATGGACTGTTCGACCACGACTTATCGGGGCAGACCCTTGCCCCCGCTGGCTGCTCCGTTTTCATTTCGTTCGTCAGAAGCCCGAACGGATTGCTCTGCGCGACTCTCTTCTTGAATCCGCTCAATGAATCTTCGTTGGTCTTCGGATCGGAGCCGCTGCTCTCTGTACGTGATCACTTTCAAACCATCGGAGAAGCTAACCGCTGAGGACATCGCTTTCGCAATATCTTCGAGGTGCTTCTCGATCTTCTTGGCCTCGTCATCCTTGAGAAGCATTCGAGCTCCGAAGAGGTGCTCGGTTATTTCAGCCCAGTCCGCAGTGCCCTTCAGCTCATATGGACGGCCCGCAGCATCCTGGTACGTGAGGTCGGCGCTAAAACGCCGTCGTTCTTGTGCGAGCTGTTGCGCCACCAGTCCCGACTCACCATCTCCAACTAGCGGCATGAAATCGTGGTACTCACCAGGCGCGATTGTCGCCATATGCCACTCATAAGCCCATTTCGTTTCGCCCTCGACCGTGATCGATAGCCTCCCGCTGACGTTCTGAGCGAAGCCCCGACCGATATTGGACAGACGCGCGATCGGAAAGTTCACGCCGAGTAGGGTCGGGGCTAGGTACAACGCGGGACGCGATGCCTCCAAGCGGGACGCCTTGCTTTCAGCCACGGCCAGCCAAGTCGTCCATGCGTACACCGCGGTGAGTATCACCAAAGCGATGGCTGCGATCGCGGTGATCCATTGCACGATCTCGGCTTGTGTCACTAATCCAGTCTAAAACTGCCGACCCCGTCGCCGACCGTATTGGATCGAAACGCCGACATCCGACTTCGGTGCGTGGCGGGACCGTTTACCGCGGCCCGAATCTTGGTAAGGGTCTGTTTGCTGACGCTCACGACACAAAGACAGCCGCTCGGTAGCGCTCACAGTCCCATCTGCTTTTTCACAGCCTCCGAGGCGACGCTCACGACTATCTCACGCATGGCTGTTCCGATCTCAGGGGCGGCAACCTTTATGAACTTGGCCATTTTGAGAGCAGCGACCTTGCTTCGCGGGGAGTCGGAACCGAGCTCGCCGAGGTCCTTCTTTAGTTCTGCCTTCGCCTGGGCAGAGAGCTGAGCCTCCAGATCAATGAGGTCAGCGGCTGCCGCTAGATTCTTTTCCGTCCATGGGTACGCTGAGCCGCATTGCGGGCAATAGCCTGGGAACCGCCATGAGTCATACATGGCGTTCGACTCTCCCCTAATTGCTTTCTGACAATTGCGGCACTCCATGAGAGTCGGAGCCCCGCATCGATCGCAGAACGGCTGACGCTTTTCGGGGATCCCTTTCGCCATCGTCGTAATGACATGGCCGTTCTCGCAAATCTGGGCGATGTCATGACGAACGCGTGAATCGTCGTATGTTTCCACCGACTCCTTCCAGTCCTTCTGGTCGATACTCGACCCTGCCGTCAAGACGCGGCGATGGCGGAGGTGGGGATGGATGGAACTAGGGTAATCGGCGAAGAGAGCGTGAGACGAGCGCTGGCGAGGCGGCTCAGGGCCGCTGGTTCGCTTCGCAACCTCGCTAAAGAGCTGAGAGTGTCTCCTACCCATCTATCGGATGTCATGGCGGGCCAGAGAGGCATCGATGGGATCGCCGAGCGTTTGGGCTTTGTCGTAGAGACCACGAAGCGCTACGCGAAAAGACGCTCCGCCTAGGTCAGTTTGCACCGTACGCAGTTGTGCGTACACTGCGTTTACAAAACCACTGCTCTACCGTTGAGCTAGGTCGGCGCGCTACTCCAGAAAAGTCTAGAGGGCTACGACGTGGCTGGCTGTCGCGAAAGCCACCCACGCATGTC
>Ga0207646_10005789_pt1 | contig 12941 bp, 10 predicted proteins | sample KBSK5502metaG_FD_184343 | JGI IMG/M metagenome (GOLD analysis project Ga0207646, IMG submission 184343) | Corn, switchgrass and miscanthus rhizosphere microbial communities from Kellogg Biological Station, Michigan, USA - KBS K5-50-2 metaG... | ecosystem: Host-associated > Plants > Roots >...
CCGCGCCCTGCATGCCGCCCACCAGCGCGGGATCGTCCATCGCGACGTCAAGCCCGGCAACGTGCTCGTCAACCGCGACGGCCAGGTGAAGGTGACCGACTTCGGGATCGCCCGGGCCCTTGCCGAGGCCCAGATCACGCTGCCCGGGACCACGCTCGGGTCGGTCCACTACTTCAGCCCGGAGCAGGCGCGCGGCGATCCGACGACGGCGGCCTCGGACATCTATTCGCTCGGGATCCTCCTGTTCGAGCTACTGACCGGGCACCGACCCTGGGAGGCGGACAGCGCGGCCGCGGTGGCGATGGCCCGACTGGCCGGCCCGCCACCCGATCCGGCGTCACTGCGATCGGGGCTGCCCGCGGATCTCGTGGCCATCGACCGCAAGGCCCTTGCCACGGAGCCCACCGACCGCTGGTCATCGGCAGCATCGATGGCCGCAGCGCTCGAGGCCTTCCTCGCCGGGACCGCCATCCCCGGTGTCACCGGAGTTGCGGGAGCGGTGGCCGGCACGGCCGGAGCGGCCGGGGCTGCCGGGGCTGCCGGCACGGCTGCCGGCGTGGCCGGAGCAGCTGGACTCGCGGCGACCTCGGCAACCGCTCGCGCCAACCCGCGCGCCATTCCCTATGTCCCCGACGCGTATGCGGACGAGCCGCCGCCGCGGGGCTCCGACCCCTACGGACGCCGTCCGAGCGGACCGGGTGGCCGCGACGGCGCTCGTCCGCCAAGCCGCCCACCCGCCCGTCCGACCGACGACGACGAACCGAGCGGCACGTCGCCTGCCGTCTGGGCCGCCGGGATCGTCGCCCTGCTGATCCTCGCGGCGGTCGCGTTCCTCGTCTTCCGCCTCCTGTCCAGCCCGGGCGCCGCGCCGGTCGCCCAGGTGACGGTCCCGAACTTCGTCAACCTGTCCCTGACCCAGGCCCAGGCCCTGGCAACCCAGAACGGGCTGACCGTCAGTCCGACGGCGTCCGCCGCTCCGAGTGGCGTGACCGCCAACACGGTCCTCAGCCAGGATCCGGCCGCTGGCGCGAAGATCGACCGGGGCGGCACGGTGAACCTCGTCGTCGCGGCCGGGGCCGAGACGGTCGCCGTGCCGAACATCATCAACAAGCAGGAGACCGACGCCTTCAACCTGCTCGCGGCGGCCGGCCTCCAGCTCGGCCCGAAGACGGAGGCGTTCGATCCGGCCGTGCCGCTCGGTGCCGTCATCAGCCAGAACCCCGCCCCCGGGGTCGTCGTCAACAAGGGGACGCCAGTCGCCTACGTCCTCTCCAAAGGCCCCGAGCCATCGGCCAGCCTGCCACCGAGTCCGTCACCGACGATCGCGCCGACCCCGACGCCCACGCCGACCCCGCCGCCGACGCCGCCCCCGACGGCGGTGCCGACCCCGACCCCGATCAAGGTGGGCGATTACGTCTGCATGACCGTCGCCGATGCGAAGGCGAAGATCGTCGCCGACGGCTTCACGGTCGGACCGGTCCTGCCGACGGACGACCCTGCGTGGTTCGTCAACGCGCAGGCGCCGAACTCCGGGACGAAGGCACCGCCGAAGTCGCAGATCACGATCACCACGCAGGAGACCAAACCCGCCAGCTGTCCCTGATCGTCAGCCGGCCGAGACCTCGACCTCCACCCATAACCGGTGGCTTCCGGTGTCGGTTCGCGGCGCACGATCGAGCGGCGGCTCAGCATCGCCGTCCGCCTCGGCCGTTCGCGACGACCCGACTGCCGCGATCGTCAGAAGGTCGAGCAGCCCCGGTGTCACCGGATCGGGCGGGGCCGCCACGGCGCCATCCTCCCAGCAGGCACGGACCTCATCGCCCTGGAGCGGTAGCCGCCGGCGATCCAGCCCGCAGAACCCCACCCGAGGAGCGACCGAGCCGCGGAAGTGGCGACATGTCCCGCAGCTCGTCGACGAGCGGTGGCAGACCCAGCAGCGCGACGCCTCCGGTTGGGGTGTCGAGCAGTGCGGACAGCGCCACGACGGCATGACCGGATGGTAGCTGCGTCCGGCGCTCCTGTCACGGCGTTCGGCGATCGCCCCGAACGCCCGGTCGAAACGCGCTACTTCTGGATGACGATCACCGTCCGGTCGGTCGTATCGCCGAAGTCCTTGGTCTGGACGATGACCGTGACCGAGCATTGACCAGCCGTCGCGCCTTTCGGGATCGAGGTCGTGAACGAGGCCACACCCGTGCTCGAGGTGGTCAGTGTCGACGACGTGATCGCGGGCACGCCCGGAACCGCCAAGGTGAACGTCACGCTCGCGCCCGCGAGCACCTGGCCGTCGGGATTGTGGACGATCACCGACAGCTGGACCGGCTCGGGCAGCTTGGCGAGCCTGACCTGGTAGAACGAGGCCGACAGGTTGGCGGTCAGGACGCCGGCCCCGCGTCGGACGGTCAGCGCGACCATGGTCGCGTTGCCGGCCGGGTCGGTCGCGGTGACCTGGATCTGGTTCGAGCCGGGCCCGATCGGGACCGCGATGGAGAACGCCCCCTTCAGGTCGGCTGCCCCGGCGACCGTCGCGTTCGTCGTCGCGTTGTGCAGGCTCAGGTTGCTCCGTGCCTGAGTCACGCCGACGACGGTGACGGACTTGGCATTGACGACCGCGTTCGCCTTGGGCGAGCTGATCGTGATCTTCGGCCGCGACACGTCGAGGACGTAGACCACCGCGGCTGACGGATCGGACTCGATGTCGGTCGGGCCGACGATCGTGGCGGTGAAGGTATTCGTGCCGGGGCTCAGGGTGACGGGCACGAGGAACTGCTGCCGCGGTCCGACCGGAACCTCGAGGACCAGCCCTGCGTTGCCCTTGCCGATCGCGAGATAGATCCTGATCTTGGTGTTGGCCTGGCCGGCGACGCTCGCGGGCACGGTCCCCGCCAGATCGACGGTCGGCTGGTTCGTGTAGGGCTCGTCGGGCGCCTCGAGCGTCGGCGGGGAAGCGGCCACCAGGTCGGCGGCACTCGGGGATGGTGTCCTGGTGAGGTCGGTCACGAATCCGTTGAACGTGGTGCCGACGACCGCCGCGACCTTGCCGAGCCCGCCGTTGGCGACGAGCAGGACGCCGACCCCGAGGGCGACGACGGCGAGGCCCATGAGCAGGCGGAAGGGCAGCGCGATTCCCGGCCCGCGTTCGATCTTGCGATGGGCCGCAAGGCGACCCGGCGCGGGCGAGCGCGGCCGGGCGATCGCCGGAGCGGGACGTCCCGACGATGGCGGGCGCGGTCGCACTTGTGATGGTCGCCCGCTTCGCCGTGTCGTCATCGGCGTCGATTGTCGCATGCGCCGCCCGCCGAGCGTGAACGGATGGCCGATTCGTTGCGGCGCGTTGTAGTCTTGCGCGGTCCGGCGCGCGGGCCGCCCGTCCCGCTGCGCGCCGAATCGAGGGGATGGATGCAGGCTCGAGACCCAAAACGCGATCGTCCCGCTGGTTCGCTCGGCCGGCCCGCGTTCGGCGTCGGTCCGATCGCCAGGGTCAGCCGGCCGCCGGCCGAGGGCAGGCCGGCGCCGCCCCCAATGCAGGATCGACGCGACCACGCCGCCGCCGCCTCCGCCGGCGCACCCGCCGTCCGCGCACCAATGCCGATCCGGCCGGGCATGCCAGGTCGCCTCGGGGTCCCGATCCGGTCGCCCCTCCCCGCGATGCCGCCCTCGCGCGGCGGCTTCGGATTGCCGAACCTCCGTCGCAACGTCTGTCCGCACTTCTACATGACCGGATCGCGCGGGGCGATCCCGATCCAGGCGCCGCACCTGCTCAAGGCGCTGATCCGCCAGGACGCCAACGTCTCGCGCTGCCAGCTCCGCGGCGGTGTCCACATGGAGCAGGGCTACGTCAACGACGTCTGCCTGACGCCGCGGTTCAACCAGTGCGTCTTCTACGAGGACGACCTGAGCCGGGAGTGACGGGCACCTCCGGCAGGGACGAGGCGGCGACGGCCGGCGCGGCGCCCGGCGGCGCGGCGCCGGACGACCCTGAGATCGGCCGTGCCTATTGGGCCGCCCTGGCCGCGCTCGGCGATCGCGGGCGGTTCGGGATCCGGCTCGGCCTCGGACGCACCCGCGCCCTCCTGCGCGAGCTGGGCGATCCCGAGCTGGCCGTCCGGGGAGCGCTCGTCGGCGGCACCAACGGCAAGGGCAGCGTCCTGGCCCTCTGCGGTTCCGCGTTGCGGGTCGCGGGCCTGCGCGTCGGCGAAACCCCCAAGCCACACCTCGTCTCGTACCGGGAACGGTTGCAGATCGGCGGCCGACCGGTCGACGCGGCCACGTTCGCTCACCTGGTGGAGGCCGCGATCGCGGCCGCGGGACGGCTGCCGCGGCGCCTCGGCGACCCGACCGAGTTCGAACTCCTGACGGCGGTCGTCTTCCGCTGGTTCGCCGACGAGGGGGTCGACCTTGCCCTCGTCGAGGTCGGGCTGGGAGGACGGCTCGACGCGACGCATGCCTGGGACGGTGGCGTGGCCGCGATCACGAACGTCGATCTCGATCACACCGACCGGCTCGGGCCGACGATCGGCCACATCGCCCGCGAGAAGGCCGCGATCATCGAGCGTGGCGATCTCGCCGTGACCGGTGCGGTCGGCGAGGCGCGCGCCATCGTTCGCCGCCAGGCGGCTCGTCTGGGAGTCCCGCTCGCGATCGTCGATCCGGCGCCGGTCGTCGCCGTCGATCGCGACGGATTGGTCGTGGAGCTGCCGCGCCTCGGACACACCCGGGTCGGGCTGCGCGGCCGTCACCAGGCGGCGAATGTGGCCGTTGCCGACGCGATTCTCGATGCCCTTGCTGCCGCGGGGATCGCCGCCGTTCCCGACGCGGCTCGCCGCCGCGGGTACGCCGAGGTTCGCTGGCCGGGCCGGCTCGAGCTCCTCGGGATCGACGGGCGGGACGTCCTCCTCGACGGCGCGCACAACCCGGCGGGGGCGGCCACCCTCGCGGCCGCGCTCGATGAGCTGCGGCCGTTTCTTGGTGGCGGCCAATTGACTCTCCTCACCGCGTCGATGGCCGACAAGGACGTTGCCGGCGTCGTCGACGCGCTCGCCGGCTCGGCGGCCCTCGCCGACGCGCGGATCGTGGCCACGGCCGTCGAGGGCCCGCGGGCGCTGCCGGCCGACGCGCTCGCCGGCGTGTGGTCGCGGGCGACGGCCACGGCGACCCCGGCCCGGCGATCCGTCGCTGCCGAGCCCGACCTGACGGCGGCCCTCGATCGGATCCTGGCCGGGCCGCCCGGCCCGATCGTCGTTGCGGGCTCCCTCTATCTCGTCGGTGCGGTCCGGGCTCGGCTCGTCGACGACCCGCTCCTGCGCGATCCGATGCCGCCCAGCGCCGATCCGGGCGACAATCGACCGCGATGACGGATCGACCACCCTCCGGCCGGGGCGTCGTCGCCGCGCAACCCGAGCTCGGCGGCGGCGCCGCGACGCCTTCGTTCGACCTGCCCGACGACGCATCGACGGGCATCCCGGGCCACCCCGGCCGGCTCCGGATCGGGCCGGCTTTGTTCGAATGGGGATCCCGGACGTACGTGATGGGGATCCTGAACATCACCCCCGATTCCTTCTCCGGGGACGGACTGCTGGCCGCTCCCGGCGTCGGCGGCGGCGATCGCGCCGGTGCCGCCGCTGGTCCCGGCGTCGCCGCCGGATCGGATCCACATCCTGACCCGGTCGCCCTCGCCCTCACGATCGGCCGGCGAATGGTCGACGAGGGCGCCGACCTGCTCGACGTCGGCGGCGAGTCGTCGCGGCCCGGTCACGAGGTCGTCGCCGAGCGGGACGAGCTCGCCCGCGTCGTCCCCGTCGTTCGCGCCCTCCGATCGGCCCTGCCGGACACGCCCCTGAGCGTCGACACGACGAAGGTCGCCGTCGCGGCGGCCGCCCTTGACGCGGGCGCCGATCTCGTCAATGACGTCTGGGGCGTCGGTCCGGGCGTCGAGCTCGCGGAGCTGGCGGCGGCGCGTCGCGTGCCGATCGTGCTCATGCACAATCGCGCCGAGGCGCGCTACACGAACCTGATGGCGGAGATCCTCGCCGACCTCGAGCGCGCGATCGAGCGGGCGCTGAGCGGCGGCGTTGCCTGGGAGTCGATCGTGATCGATCCGGGCTTCGGGTTCGGCAAGACGCCTGCCCACAACCTCGTCCTGCTCCGCGAGCTGGCGAGCCTGCGCATCCTCGGCCGACCGATCCTTCTCGGCACGTCCCGCAAGTCGACGCTCGGCAAGGTCCTCGACCTGCCGCCCGACGAACGACTCGAGGCGACCCTCGCGACCACCGCGCTGGGCGTCGCGGCCGGCGTCGACATCGTCCGGGTTCACGACGTCCGGCCCAACGTCCGGGTGGCGCGGACGGCCGACGCGATCGTCCGGCCCGCATCGCCACCCTCCTCACCGTCGCGGCAAGGAGACCCGCCCTGAGCGACCGGATCGTGCTCCGCAACATCCAGCTCGAGGGCCGGCACGGCGTCTACGACCACGAGCGCGAGGTCCCCCAGCCGTTCGAGGTGGACGTCGAGATGCTGGTCGACCTGCGACCGGCCGCGATCGACGACGACCTTGCCAGGACGGTCGACTACGGGCGCGTCTACGAAGTCGTCAAACGGATCGTCGAGACGGCCTCGTTCCGGCTGCTCGAGGCGCTGGCGGAGGCCATCAGCGACGAAATCCTGTCCGACTTCCCCGTCGTCGAGGTTGGTGTCCGCGTCCGCAAGCCGGCGGTCCAGCTGAGCGGTCCGCTCGATTACGCCGGGGTCGAGATCTGGCGCAGTCGTTCGCCCGGTTGACTGCCGCCCTCAGCGGAGGTCGGGCGGCCGAGTACCGAGCGTGACCGTCAGCGTCTTGTGATCCTTGCCGCGGATCACCTCGATGGTGATCTTGTCGCCGGGGGCGAACTGGGTGAGGATCGCGTCGAGCGGGTGCGTCGCGTCGATCGCTTGGCCATTGATCGAGATCACGATGTCGCCGGTCTTGATCCCCGCAACCGCGGCCGGGCTCGATGGCTTGACAGCGTCCTCGCCCGTTGGGTCGCCGTTCGGGTCGAGGATCTGGACGTACGCCCCAGCGCTGGACGGCAGCTTCAGGTGCTTGACCATCTGCGGATCGATCGAGACGTACTGGATCCCGATGTAGGGTCGGGCGAGCTTCTGACCGGCAAGCGCCTGGCGCATCACCGGGCGGGCGATGTCGATCGGGATCGAGAAGCCGATTCCCGTCGAATCCCTGGCGATCGCGGTGTTGACGCCGATGACCGCGCCGGTCGCGTCGAGGAGTGGCCCCCCGCTGTTGCCGGGGTTGATCGCGGCGTCGGTCTGGATCAGGTTGCGGAGGTGACCGCCATCGGTCGTGATGTCCCGTCCGAGCGCCGACACGATCCCGCTGGTCACGCTGTTGTCGAACGTCCCGAGCGGGCTCCCGATCGCGACGACCAGCTCGCCGACCTTCAGGCCGTCGGAGTCGCCGATCGTCGCCGCAGGGAGCCCCGTCGCGTCGACCTTGATGATCGCGAGGTCGGTCAGGGTGTCGATCCCGTAGGTCGTCGCCTCGTACTTCGTGCCGTCCTTCAGCTGGACGGTCAGATCGGTCGTTCCCGCCACGACGTGGCGGTTCGTGAGGATCCAGCCGGCCGAATCGAAGATGATTCCTGACCCGACCCCGCTCTGCTCCTGCTGGGTCGGCGACGTCGGATCGACGCCCTTCGTGTAGATCCGGACGACCGACGGGCCGGCCTTGGCGGCGACGTCGATGATCGCCGACGATTCGTCGAGGGTGACCGGTTGCTTGACCGTGGCCGAGCTGGCGTTCTGACTGGCGGTGGCGGCGACCTGGGGTCGATCGAACGCGCCGGTGGCGGTGAGGGCCGCGACCGTCCCACCCGAGGCGAGGACGGCTGCGACGAGGGCCGCGGCGATGACCGTACCCGGGCCTGCGCCCTGGCGCCGCGCTGCCACGACCGGCTCGGCGGTAACCGGGGCCGCCGATTCGAACCAGTGCTCGGGCGTCGGCTCCCGATCAGCCCAGCTCGGCCTGGTCCAGTCGGTCCGCGGCTCCGGAGCCGGCGAGTACGAAACGGGGCCGGCCGCGGTTCCGGCGGGCGCTGCGTCGGGCGATGGATCGGCGGGGCCGGTCGCCGGCGTGCGATCGATCGGTTGCCAGGCGGCGTTGTCGTGCGGCTGCGTCTCGTCGGTTGGCTCGGAGGAGGGGTCGGTCATCGTGGGCGTTCTCGCGTGGCGTGTATGCGACGGGCGGATGCGGGAACGCGTCCGCCCCGTGGTCGATTGGGTCCAGCCTAGCCTGACGACTCGCGGTTCAGGCGCGGCGCACCGGTCGGTGAAGAATCCACCATCTTGAGGTGATTCGGAGGCGGGCCCGGCTTCGTGGTCGGCGTCGTCGCCTGTTGCGGGCCGCCGTCGTCCTCGCGGCGCGGGTCAGCCGGGAGGTTGACCGTGAACGTCGTCCCGGCGCCGAGCCGGCTGACGACCCCGACCGTTCCGTGGTGCATGTCGACGATCGAGCGGACGATCGCCAGACCGAGGCCGGAGCCGCTGCCACGGGCCTCGTTGGCCCGCGATCCTCGGTAGAAGCGATCGAAGATCCGGGGCAGCTCGGACGGCTCGATCCCGACACCGGTGTCGGCGACCTCGATCCGCGCGCCCCCATCGGAGGCGGCGACGACGCTCACATGCACCGTGCCGCCGCGCTCGGTGAACTTGATCGCGTTGCCGACCAGGTTCGTCACGACCTGTCCGATCCGTTGCGGGTCGTGCCGCAGGCGGATCGGCGCCGTTGCTGGCTCGAGGCGGAGCGCGACGCCACGCCGGCGGGCAGCCGGCCCAGCCTGCTCGACCGCCGACTCGACGGCCGCCCGGAGGTCGTCCGGACGGAGGTCCAGGAGGACCAGCCCGGAGTCGAGCTTGGACAGCTCGAGCAGGTTCTGGGCGAGCCAGTCGAGTCGCTCGAGCTGGACCCGGCTGTTGTTCAGGAACTCCGCGCGCGCCACCGGATCGTCGCCGGCGTGTGCCGTGAGGAGCTCGTTGAACGTCAGCAGGGCGGCGATCGGGGTGCGCAGCTCGTGCGACACGTCCGCGAGGAAGTCGCGGCTGCGATCCCGGTCGCGGCGAATCATCTCCACGCTCGCCTCGAGCTGGTCGGCCATGGCGTTGAACTGCGTCGCCAGGGCCGCCAGCTCGGAGGATCCGGCACGAACGTCGCCGCGCGGGATCCGGCTGCCGAGGTCGCCTGCGGCCAGGGAGCGCGACGCCTCGGTCAGGCGGCGCAGCGGCGTCGTCACCCGGAGGGCCATCGCCGCGGCGACGAGAATGGCGATCCCCAGGGCCAGGGCGCCGACGGCCGCGGTGACCGTCGTCACGTTGTCGATCGCCGACTGGCGGAAGGTGTAGGGATTGGAGAGGCGGACTTGAACGACGTAGGCATACGGGCTGTTCTGAGCAGGGTGCAGGAGCGTCTCGCCGGAGAGCGTTTCCCTCTGCAGACCCGACCGGCCCGGCTCGTCGGCTGCCGCATGGAACGTCCCGCTCACGGCAGGAACGATGCCGACCAGGTCGCCCTGCCCGACCGTGGGCAGACCGAGGATGTAGTCGACGTCGGCCTCCGCGAGCCGATCGGCGATGAACGCCGCCTGGACCTTTGACCGGAGCGCCGCGGCGACGCGTGGATTGACGACGTTGGTGGCGAGGACCACGGGTTCGCCCTTCGCCACGTCGCCGGCGTAGGTGTCGATATAGGTGGCAACGTCGTCGGTCTTCGCCCGAAGATCGGCCTGCTGCTGGGTCCGGAACTCGTCGTCGAGGCGGTTGAGGACGAAGACCGTGACGAGCAGGAGCGTCAGGCCGACGACGCTGGCGAAGCCGAGGGTCAGGCGGGCCTGCAGCGTCTTCGGGCCCATCCGCCGGATCGCCGTCGGGATCAGCTGCGGGCGTCGCATCCGGAGGCGAGGGCGGCGGCGCTCGACCACTGGGTCTCCCGGGTCGAGCGGGTCGGGCCCGGTGCCGTCAGGGGTCGGGCTCGGCGAGGCGTCCGCGGCCGCGCCCGGGTTACCGCTCGGCGAACGCGTAGCCGACGCCACGGACCGTCATGACGAAGGCCGGAACGGCCGGGTCATCCTCGATCTTGTCCCGGAGATGGCTGACGTGGACGTTGATCGTCTTCTCGTCCTGGTCGAGCGCCTCGTAGTCGCGGAGAAGCTCGAGGAGCTCGCTTCGGGTGTAGACGCGACCCGGCCGCGAGGCGAGGTGCCGAAGGATCTCGAACTCGGTCGGCGTCAGGCTGATCCGCCGATCACCGCGCTGGACCCGCCGCCGCTCGAGGTCGATGACGAGATCGCCATGGCGGATCACCCGGCCGCCGGCGGCATCGCTCAGGTCGCCGTAGGCGCGTCGGAGGAGCGCCTTGATCCGGCTCATCAGCTCGCGCAGACCGAACGGCTTGGTCAGGTAATCGTCGGCGCCGAGCTCGAGCCCGATGACCTTGTCGACCTCGTCGTCGCGTGCCGTCAGCACCAGGACCGGCGCCTTGGAGCCGGAGGCCCGCAAGCGGCGCAGGACCTCGAAGCCGTCCATCCCGGGAAGCCGGACGTCGAGCACGACCAGGTCCGGCGCCTGGTTCGTCGCGAAGTCGAGACCTTCCTCGCCGCTCTTGGCGACCGCGACCTGGTAGCCCTCCTGCTGGAGGGCGTACTGGATCCCGCGGGCGACGGCGAACTCGTCCTCGACGATCAGGATCGTGGCACTCATCGCGGGCGACTGTACACCGGGTCGTCGCGAACCGGGTCGGACGGCCCATGCCCGACGCGATCCTTCGCCAGCGGGTCGCCAGATGGCAGATTCTCATCGGTGGAGAACAAGGGCACGATCCCGACCGTTCGATCGTGGCCTGTCGACGACAGCCCGTCCTCCGTCGCACGAATGAGCCGCACCGGAGCGCACATTCCCCCGATCCCCATGGCCGGAATCGCCGGTTCTGTCGAGCCCAAGGATCCGGGGGCGGGAATTTGGCCTGGTCGGAGCGATGCGCCGCGGCCGGCGCGTCGACGAGCCGGCGACGATCATCCGCGAACGATCAGGCGACGTCTCTCTCGGAGCCGCATCGTGGACGCTCCGTGATAAGGTGTGCGCCCGTTCCGGGCGCCCCGACCGCACCCGTCGGCGAGTCGCGCCCGCTCCAGATGAGCCCAATCCGAGGTCCCGCCCCGATGTCCACCGCCACGTCCAGCCGTCTGAACCTCGCCGCCGAGCCGCGCGAGCTGGTCGGCAAGAAGGTCGCCACCCTCCGCCGCGTCGGCCGCCTGCCGGCGGTCGTCTACGGACACGGCATCAGCTCCGAGAACGTCTCGCTCGACGCTCACGAGTTCGAGCTCCTTCGCCGCAAGGCCGGCCAGAATGCGCTCATCGATCTGTCGGTCAACGGCAGCAAGGCCCGTCCCGTGCTTGTTCACGACGTCCAGGTTCATCCGGTGAACCGCCGGCCGCTCCATGTCGACCTCTTCCTCGTCCGCATGACCGAGGAGCTGACGGTCGACGTGCCGCTCGTCCCGATCGGGATCTCGAACGCCGTCGAGAACCTCAATGGCACGCTGATGCACCTGCTCGAGTCGGTCAAGGTCAAGGCGTTGCCGGACCACCTTCCGCAATCGATCGAGTACTCGATCGAGTCGCTCGTCGACTTCGATGAGGTCGTCAAGGTGTCCGACCTGACGATCCCCGGCGACGTCACCCTCCTGACCGATTCCGACGAGGTCGTCGCCAAGGTTCTCGCGTCCCGGCTCCAGGCCGAAGCTGCCGAACTTGCTGCGGAGACCGCGGAGACGGTTGCCGAGGCCGCCGGAGCCGCCGAGGGCGCCGAGGGCGAGGCGGAGGGCGAGGGCGCACCGGGCGAGGGCGCTCCGGCATCCGGCGACAGCTCCGACAGCTGACGCCGCGCGGCGCCGGCTACCGCCGGATGCCGCGGACCGTGACCGTCGGGAGGCGAAGCGCGAGCTGAGCCGGGCGACGACGCGAGAGGCGCCGCCGCAGGGCGGCGTCGAAGCGTGTCCGGACCTCGGGCTCCAGTCCCTGGACGAGATCCTCCTCGTCGAACTCGGCCATGAACCCGACGAAGCCGTCGATCGTGAACGGGTGGACGAGCTCGTCGTCCGTTGCCGTCACCGCGGCGAACCGGGCTCGTCGCATCTGGGCCGCCGCCGATGCAGGGTCGGCGAGGTCGCCGGGCCGATCGGACCATTCGCGCGGCTCCTCACCGACGTCCACGAGGGCATCGTCGAAGTCGACATCGGGTGCCCAGACTCCGCCGCGGGCGAGCCACGACACCCAGCCGAAGACGCCGCCCGGCCGCAGGACGCGATGCACCTCGCGGAGGGCATGGAAGCGATTCGGGACGAGCTGGAGGACGAACGACGAGACGGCCACGTCGAAGCTGCCGTCGTCGAGCCCGAGATCGTCGGCAAAGGCAACGCGCAGATCGAGGCGCTGGCGCTGGTCGGCCGTCAGCAGCCGGTCGGCCTCGGCGCCCGCCATGTCGACCATCCCGCTCGAGGCATCGATTGCCGTCACCCGGATGCCCGGCCAGCGCCGGAGCAAGCCCATCGCCAGTGTTCCCGTACCGGTTCCCACGTCCAGGACCCGCGCGGCCCCGCCGTCGATCGCGTCTGCGACGACGTCAATGGCCGACACGGCGGCAGGGGCGATGACCGGCGCCCACCACCGGGCGTAGCCCTCGGCGATCCGGTCGTAGCGTTCGGCCTGCTCGGTCATCGCATGCATCGTGCCATGTCGCACGGGCCCGGGACGGCGGCAAGCGCACCGGGGATGCGTCCTGCCGCGCAACACGCGACGACGCCGGGTCGTCTCCGGTGGGCAGCCTGATCGAAGCTTCGTTCGCGCCGATCCCGCCCGGGGAACGAGTCCGGTCGGGTCGCGCCGCGAACGCGATGCAC
>Ga0207646_10005790_pt1 | contig 12938 bp, 12 predicted proteins | sample KBSK5502metaG_FD_184343 | JGI IMG/M metagenome (GOLD analysis project Ga0207646, IMG submission 184343) | Corn, switchgrass and miscanthus rhizosphere microbial communities from Kellogg Biological Station, Michigan, USA - KBS K5-50-2 metaG... | ecosystem: Host-associated > Plants > Roots >...
AGGACCAGCCACCAGGCACACCCCGCCACACCAGCCCCACCAACACCACTACCCCCCCGCCAACACCACTCACACCCAGCCCGGCGGCGGCCCAGCCCCCACCCGAGTGATCGCTGCCACCATGACCGCAGCCTGCGGCTGGGTTCACGACCGAAGGCGGTCAATCCAGCCAACCGTCGGCGGTCGCCCCGTGCGGTTGATACCGGGTCTTGCGGGAGGGCGCGTGATGGTTGATGACGGCGGGGCGGGTTCAGATGATCGCACCGTGTCGGCGCATTTCGGTCGGCGAACGTTCTTGATGGCGGCCGGCGCGGCTGCTGCGACCGGGCTCGCCGCGCCGGTGCTGTCCGGCACTGGCGCGCTCGCGAGCCCTCGGGCACGGTCTGCTCGGGCGGCGTCGGCGACACCGCTGAGGCACGTCATCATCGACCGCCAGGAGAACCGTTCGTTCGACCACTACTACGGGTTCGCGCCGTTCGCCGGCTCTGTCGGAGTGCCTCCTGGATACTTTCAGCCCGACGGCGCCGGCGGCCAAGTCGCCCCGTTCGAGTTCACCAGTCTCTCCACGCCGGATATCGGCCATTCCTGGAATGCTGTGCATTCAGAGTGGAACGCCGGAAAGATGGACGGGTTCTTCACCACGAACGGCATCAGCTGCATGGGGTACTACACGGCGACCGAGCTTCCCTACTACTACAGCCTGTTCGACAACTTCACGCTCTGCGGCAACTACTTCTGCTCCGTCCTCGGCCCGACCTGGCCCAACCGGTTCTACCTCGCTGCGGGAACGTCGGGTGGCATCACGACCAACGGCGTCTGGGGATACGGCGTCTTCGACTACCCGATCATCCTGGACCTCCTTGAGGCCGCCGGCGTGACCTGGAAGGTCTACAACATCGGATGGGACAGCGTGCCCTTCGGGGAACACCGACAACGTGTTCGTCTTCTGGCGGCGATGGGCGCACGACCAGCGCACCCGTGGCAGCAAGGGTGACTACCTGAACGACCTGAGGCTCGGCAGGCTGCCACAGGTATCGTTCATCGTCCCCATCCCCAGCTTCGCTAGAGGATGGGACGAGCATCCTCCCGCCGACGTCTCGGTGGGCATGGGGATCCAGCAAGATCTCATTACAGCGTTGCAGGCATCGTCGGCGTGGCAGAGTTCGGCGTACATCCTGACCTATGACGAGCATGGCGGATACTTCGACCACGTGCACCGCCGCAGTTCGACGCCTACGGCGCCGGCATCAGGGTCCCGACCTCGGGTCATCTCTCCGTTCGCCAGGAAGGGGCACGTGGAGACCACGGTCTACGAGCACACCTCGACGCTCAAGTTCCTGGAGACGGTCTTCGGTTTCCCGACTCTGGCGTCCGTCAATCACCAGTTCGACACGTCAACGCCCGGCGGCCCGAACAACCAGGCAGCCGGAGGTAACCCAACCGGCCCGCCGGCGCCACCACGTGATGGCATCGCCGCGATCGGCAACCTGATGGAGTGCTTCACGTTCTAACCATTCGCGACTCATTGACTGTGCTCCGCCTGGCACCCGTGGCGCCAACGGCGAACCCGGCCCGGTAGGGAGCCTCCGCCCGATTGCTGCCTATACGTCGTATATCTGCTGATATCAGATCAGCTATGCACACCTATGGCTAACTACGCAGCGTGATCGCGCCTAAGGCGCAGGCAGTGGCTCAGAGAGCGCTGATCGCTGACCCGGCGCGCGGCCTTGCCTCCTCAACTGACGGGATGGTCCGGACCCGGCGCGTCGCTGGCCGACTGCACCGCGACCGTCAGGCGTGCCGTGCGGTAGCTTGCCGGGCCGCCGGGTTGCGATACCGCCGTGTCGCGGGATGGTCAGAGCCGAGCGTTCGCTTAAGATCTGCCAGGACCTGCCGGTATATGACGGCTGCCCTAAACCGCCGCCCGGCGATGGCGTAGGCCCCGGCCAGGCTGGCACGTGACTTAAGTGTGGTCTGCTCATCCGGGCCGAGTACCCGCTTGCAGTCGGCGCTGGCCCGCTCGAGCAGGGCGATAGCGGCATCGTGCTGTCCGGCTCGCGAGCCGGCCCGCCCCGGATTGGGCGATCTGTCTACGGGTAGTTACTCACGGTTATCGCTCGGCGACTTTCGTTGCGCTACCACTTCGTGAATCGCCCTTGACCGACGTAGCCGAGCACGCAGGGGAGAACCGAAGCAATGCCTCCGCATTGGGACACCCGGCTTGCGGGCCGGGAAGCGCTGGCAGGACCACGGCGGCGGGGTGCCAGCGAGGCGCATGGCGGTGAGGTCATCGCCAGCGACCACTCTCCCCAGTCGCCGGCGGCAGTGTGGCTGCTCGACCCGCAGGCCCGGGAACTGTCCGAGCCAGGCTGGTCGGAAAGTACGGGGCAGTTCCGGGTCCCGCTGAACTCGTTCGACCCCCGGCAGGCGCGAGAGCTGCACCGCAGGCTCGCCCGCTGGAGGCCAGCGTACTGGCCGCTGGTTCTCTCTTATCTGGTCGATCTGGTGAGTGTCGGCTGGTTCACCGCCCCATTTGCCGGCGTGCTTGGCTGGCCGCTGACGGTGCTGTGGACGTGGCCGATCTTCAATTCGCTCATTGGCATCGTCGGCTTGCGACGGACTCGCAAGAGACTGCGCAGGTCACAGACTCGCTGGTCTGGCCACGGCTTGACGAGATGCGAGGATTTCCTGATCGTTGTCGTTTCAACCATCGGCCGGCACGATACCTACCCCGGGCTCGAGCGCTCGGTTCTGTCCTACATTGCCTATCTGCCGAGGTGCTTTCCCCAGCTCAGGATCGACATCGTCATCGACGAGGGCTGCGAGGCAACAGGCCGGATCGCCAGGCTGGCCGCCAGAAGCGAGCTGATACGGCTTGTGACTGTGCCGATGCGGTATCGCACTACTAACGGAACGAGATTTAAGGCGCGTGCCAGCCACTATTCGCATGAGCTGCGGATCCGCGAGCACGAGGACCGTGACGACGTGTGGGTGCTGCACATGGATGACGACACTGGTGTGGGCCCCGATACCGCCCTGGCCATGGCCCGGTTCATCGATGAGCAGTCTCAGGCTGGCCGCGGCGCCAAGCACATGGCTCAGGGAATCCTGACGTACCCCCGCGAGTACGCCGTGAACAGGCTGACCTGGCTCGCGGACTCGGCCCGGCCCGCTGAAGACGTGGCGCGCTTCTCAGCCTGGACCGGCGGCGGCACGCCCCGGGCCGGCCTGCATGGCGAGCTACTGCTGGTGCGGGCCTCAATCGAGGCGACAATAGGCTGGGATTTCGGCCCTCGCAGCATTGTCGAGGACGCCCAGTTCGCACTGATCTTCAGCGCTCGCTACGCGGGCCGGAGCGCCTGGTTCAGCGGACGGTCCTACGGCGCGTCGCCTGCCAGCCTCCGGGATTTCGTCCGGCAGCGCGAGCGCTGGTCTTGGGGCCTGGCGGCCCTGGTATTCAACCGATCGCTACAACTGCGGAACCGCCTGCTCCTCGGATATTCGGTGATGTCGTGGGTTGTCGGCCCGATACAGAATGTCGGGGTAGTTCTGCTAGTAGGCTTTCTTGTCGCAGATCCCAGTACATCTCCGGTGACGATCTTCGCCGTTCCGCTCTGGGCGCTGAACATGGCCTACGTGATCTGGATGTACTGGGAGGGCCTGCGGCTCAATGCCGGAGTTTCCGGTGGCGGCCGGCGCAAGTGGTGGGAACCCTGGTCCGTGATCCTGCTGATCCCGATCTTCGGGCTGATGGAGGGCGTCGGCGGGCTGCGCGGATTCGTGAAATTCGTCCGGCGCACTGAGAACAAGTTCATCGTCATCGCGAAGCCGTCATGACCACGCCCAGCCGCCTGGCCCCCGTTGCGCTGGCCGGCGCGGCCTTCCTGCTCACGCTCGTGGCAGCGTGCTCGATCCCGTCCAGGCCGCTGTGGTGGCCGCACCCGAAGCACACAGCGGCCACCGTGCGGAGTCCGTGGCACCAGGGCATGCGACAGCTCGGGATCCAGGTGTACTGGACGGCTAACCGCAATGACTCATCCGATGCCGTAATCCGAGCGAAGGCTCGGCGGATCATTCATTACGCAATCCGCCTGAACGCGAACTCGGTAGCCGTCACCTTCCCGTTCTTTACTGACGGCCCTACCGCAGACACCGTGTATGCCAGGCCGAAGGCAACGCCCAGCCCCGGGCACATCGCGATCTTCCTCGCCGCGGCGGCAAAGGCTCGCATCCGGGTGACGCTGCGGCCGGTCCTTAACGAGGATGTGCTGATCGCGCGGAACCCGCAGGCCTGGCGCGGCTCGATCGAGCCGCGGAATCGCGCCGCCTGGTTCCGGAGCTACCACAAGCTGCTGCTGCCCTACGTCGCCGGGGCGCAGGCAGGTCACGCGGCGACCTTCGTGCTGGGCACAGAGCTCGTGTCGCTGGAAGGTGCCCGGCAGTGGCCCGGCCTCGTCCGCTCGCTCAGGTCCGTCTACCGCGGTCAGCTTACCTATGACGAGAACCACGACGAGTTCGCCGCGAACACGGCAAGCCCGCCGCTGCCGAGCCACGCCGTCGACGCCTACCCAGAGTTCGGCCTCCCGGACAGTGCGTCAGTAGCTCGACTGACCTCGTCGTGGAATGCCTGGCTGGGAGCACATCCGCTTTCGGAGCGCAAAGGATTGACCCTGAGCGAGGTCGGCATTGACGCGGTGGCAGGCTCATATAGGCATCCCTGGACCTGGCACAACACAAGGACCGCACCCATTGACACGCGCGTCCAGGCCGCCTGGTACCAGGCGGTGTGCAACGCTGTCTCGGCCCAGCAGATCGGCGGAGGGATCTACTGGTGGGAGGTCAACTTCGACGCAAGTCCCGCCCATCCGGGCCCGTTCAAGTCCGACCGGCTGACGTTCCTGGATCGTCCGGCCCAGCAGGTGATCCGGAAGTGCTTCGCCAAGCTCTCATCCTGAGCACCTGACACTTCGTCCGCAGATCTATGATGCGGGCTCTGGCAATTTGAGATGCGGCAGCATTGGCGGCAACTTTCTGAGGAGCGCGGGGGTCTTACTGGCGTGGATTCTCCGTCACGCCGTGAGGCTCTGGCGCTGTTGTATGAGCGTCATTACGCCGAGTTGGTGCGGCTTGCCTTCGCGTTGACCAGCGACTGGGACCAGGCGGAGGAACTTGCTCAGGAGGCGTTCCTGCGTGTCTGGCGCAGCTGGGGGAACATCCGTGATCAGCAGTCCGCGCCGGCCTACCTGCGCGCCACAGTGGTCAACCTCGCACGCAGGAGCGTGCGCCGCATGCTGCAAGAGCGCCGGGCCTGGCGCGACGCCGATGATCGGCGGTCAGCTGACCCGGCGGCGAGCGTGGACCTGCTGCGTGCGCTGGCGCGCTTGCCCGCGGGCAAGCGCGCCTGTGTTGTCTTGCGTTTCTACCTGGACTTGTCCGAGGCCGACACCGCGGCAGCGCTCGGCGTCTCGGTGGGCACCGTGAAGAGCCAGACCGCCAAGGCGTTGCGGCGGCTGCAACGGCTGCTCGCCGAACCCAGCACTATCCCGGCCCCCCGGCCCGAGCACGGCCAAGGCGGTGCCTAATGGAACATGATCAGATCGCTGCACGTATCCGCGTCGTCCTGGACCGCGAGGCTGCACGGCACCAGCTATCCCCCGGCGCCTGGCCGCGGATCGAGCGCCGGCTTCGCCGGCGGGCCTGGCGCCAGACGGCGATCGTGACTGCGTGCCTCGCGCTCGCCGCCGCGGCCACGGTGACGACCTACCTATGGCATGAGATGTCGGGTCCTGCCGTCAGCCATCGGGGTCAGCGGCCGGCCCCCCAGCTCGTTCTCGCCAGCCGCACTCACCTAGCCCCAGGAATCACGCACCTCGCTACCGGTCACGGGGGCGTGTGGGTCATCGGCAATGGCGTGATCTACCGAGTTGACCCGGCTTCCGCCAGGACCGTGACCACCATCCCAATCCCTGGAACAGGCGATTGGAGCCACATCGCTACTGGCGCCGGCGCGGTCTGGGTGACTACCGGCATCGAGGCCGGCCACGTTGGCGTTTACCGCATCGATCCGCGCCTGAACCGCGTCACGGCCTTCATCCGTCTCCCGCCCGATCCCATCGACATCACGGTCGCCTTCGGCCACGTGTGGGTAAGTGAGCCCAGGTCGGGTCCCGGCATCGTGCTACGGATCGAGCCGCGCACCAACCGGGTCAGCGGCCCGCCCATCCGGGCCGACACTGGCACCGGCCAGATCGTGGCGGGCTTCGGCGCGCTGTGGGTCACCAACGGCGATGCCAACGGGTCGGTGACCCGGATCAACCCGGCAACCGGTGCCACCCGTACCCTGGTGAACATCCCCGACGTCAACGCCGCCGGCGCCGGATCGCTGTGGGTGATCCCCAACCACGGCGGGATCCAGCGCGTCGATCCCGCGACCGACCAGGTGACCGCGACCATTGGCCTGCCAGACGCCGTCCGTGTCGTCTTCTGGGCGGGCTGGGCCTGGGCCGAAGACACCCACGGCAGGATCATCCGCATCGATCCAGCGTCGAACCGGGTCGCCGCCAGAGCGGTCCCAGCCGGGACATCACCCGGCTCCATCGCCGCCGGCCCGAACGGGCTGTGGGTGGCCGACTACGCCACCGGGGACCTCCTGCACCTTGCCGTCGCCTCCGCCGTCAAGTAAGGCCCAGCCAGGAGGCGCCAACCCACCATGACCTGATCATCTGTCAGGGCGAACCGCGGACTACAGACGTGTGGGCGGCAGGGCGGTACGACAGCAGGAACACCACCGGATGGAAGACGCTGATCGAGCGCTGGAACGGAAGGGCCTGGCGGCGGGTGCCAAGTGCGAGCTCGAACGGCAATCCCCGCTGGAACCCGGGCATAGAGTTTTCGGTATGGCCAGGAAGGGTCCAGCGGATCAGGACGGTGCTGAAGCTGTTCGCCGACTCTTGTCCGGCCTGGCTCGAGGCGACGACGTGCCCCGTCTGGCGGCTGCCATCGAGGAGCTGCATCCACGTCATAACACATTTCCAGGAGAAGTGTTCATGCGCCTGTCGGCCGACGCGTTGGATATGGCCGGCGTCGGGCCGGACGATCCCGTCCCCTATGCGGGATTGCGCGAGAAATACCTAGACGGGTGCAAGTTCCAGGGCCGGGAGAATCGCAAGATTCAGTTCGCGATCCTGGCCAGTGCGGCGGCCCGTGGCGGAATCGAGCCGGATCTGCTCGACGAGGTGGCCCGGTGGCAGACAGACGACTTCTGGTGGTATGCGCTGGCCGCAGCGGTTGCTGTGATCCGCGCGAGCGCCGCCAGGATGGGTCTCCCGGTGCCGGCCTTCGTTCAGCAGTTGTCGAGCCGTGCGGGCCAAGGCGGGCCGTGAATCCATGCCGCGGTTTGGCGCAGGTTTGCTGTCGTCCCGTCCCGGGACGCGAGCAGGCAGGCCGATGCGCGCGGGGCCGGCGAGTGAGCAGGCGGGCAGGTGAGCAGGTGATGACCGATACACTGCGAGACCGGGTGATCATTGCGTGCGGTGCTAAGCCAGGATCGGTGGAGGACGACCCGTTCGGTGATGCGGTCGCGGTGTTCAAGGTCGCCGGCAAGATGTTCGCGCTGGTGTCGCTGGATCCAGCCCCCGGCAGCGTCAGCCTCAAATGCGATCCGGATCTCGCGGCCGGGCTGCGCCGCCGGTATGCCGCGATCACCGCTGGCTACCACCTCAACAAGCGGCACTGGAACACCGTCACGCTCGACGGCTCGGTGCCTGAGGATGAGCTGTTTGACCTGATCGATCATTCCTACGAGCTGGTCGTCGCCCGCTTGTCCAGGGCCGAACGGGACAAGCTGAACGCCTGACCGGCAATACGCTGCCGCCGGGCCGGTTGTTACCAGCCCACCAACCTCACGGAGCGTCTACGCGGCGACTGTGGTCGCACTGTCTCACATATTGCCGTTTCTCCCTCCATTGCCACTCAAGCGGCCTGCGTTCAGAGGTGATAACTTTCAATCCAATCTGGGCATTACCACTGGAAAGGGAGGCGCTTGTGCTAACTAAATGCCGTGACGGCGAAGGTTGTTGGGGTCGGTGACGTCGCCTCGGCGGAGCACAGGTCCCGGGGTCGTTAGGCCGCGACGCACACCCGGCCGCTTGCGCCTTCGGCTCGAGCGAACCGGCAAACGCATCCGGCGGACTTTCAGCCGCATGCTTACCTCGCGACGGATTCATCGGACGCGTCGCGCCGTCGATGAAAGGCGGATATGGAGGCGGAGCCGTCCCCTGGTCCGGATGATCAAGATCGGTTCGGTTGCTGGCGGAATACTTCTTCTCGCATTGGTCGGTGCGTCGGTTTACGCGGTTGTGGCTGGCAGCCCGTCAGGCTTTCTGGCCTACGCGGACAGGGTGTGCGGCAGCGCGAGCTTTTCTTGCAACATCCTGTCCGGGATTCTCGGACCAATCCTGTCACTCGCGCTAGCCTCCGCGATCTTCCTTCTCGTCCGGTTGTGGCTGGTCAGCCGGCCGTATATGCGAACGGCGCGGGAGGAGCCACAGCGTGTCGTGCGGACCGCCGGCACCATGATCGGCCAGGTGGTCGGCCGGGACGAACTGTGTCACGTGCTCATCGAAGACCTCCGCGATCCTGGCAGTCGTCGCCCGCATCTGGTCATCGGTGGCGTGGGAGCCGGAAAGACCGCGCTCCTGGTCCGGCTGACTGCTCTCCTGGCAGAGCGCGGCGCGGTGCCGGTGCCTGTCAGGCTGCGTGACGCGCAGGAAAACCTTGACTTTCGTGAGCTCGCCCGCAGGCGGTTCATCGCGGATACCCACATGGCCCTGCTATCAGATGCGGAAGGCGAAAAGGTATGGCGCGAGTTGTGCAAGAACGACCAGGTCGTCGTGCTGGCCGATGGCCTCGAAGAGGCGCTCATCGAGGGGAACGCCCGTAAGGAACGCGACAACCTGCTGCGGCTCGCCATCCGCCAAGCCAACGAACAGAAGCTACCTCTTATCATCACCTCCCGGCCACATGACCCGCTCCGCGACATGGAAGCCGCGATCATGGAGCTCGAGCCGCTGAGCGAGGAGGCGGCGCTTGAATACGTCCAGGAACGCGGGGGCCGTGAGGACGATCGCCGGCTGGATTGGGTCGTTGAGACCGCCGACGTTGCCGAGACGCCGTTTTACCTGCAGGTGACCCGCCAGCTCTACCGGGCTGGCCTCATGGCGTACATCAGGCCGAGGCGGGCGGATCGACGGCTCGATACCAGAAGTGTCGACCGGTCCGAGCTGCGGCTCCGGCTGCTGGATTCCTGGGTGCACGCGCTCGTCGACGGCCACTTCCCGGCCGGATTGCCGCTCAGCCGCGAGGATCGCCTCGCCACCGTGGAGCAGTTGTCGCTGCTGGCATGCATCGGCCTGCGCTGGGATCGGCTCCAGGTCAGATTCGATGATGCCGAGGCCATGATGCTCGCCGAGCCGCGGCCAGCGGTCATCGAGGACGTTGACCGCGCGCTTGGCCAGCTGAAGCGCCGTTTCGATCTCCGGCTCGCAGCGACGTGGGGCACCCAGCTCGGGCTTGCCGAGGCACGCGGGGACGGGTTGCGCTTCCCGCATACCATCATGCAGGCCTATCTGGCGTCGAGGCTTATTGACGTCGCCATGGATGATGAGACATACCGGCATCAGGCCCTTAGTGGTTCGGGCCGGGAACTCCTTATTGCCTTGATCCTGAACTCCCGGGCCAAAATGCAAACCAGCCGTGCGCGCGACGCGGTCACGAGACGCGTGGGCGCTGCATCTCAGCGCGCCGCGGTCCCGGACATGGTCAGCCTCCTGCGCGACGAGGCCAATAGCCGCCGTGATGTCAAAGCTCTCGACTTGTACGCAACAGCGCTGTCGATTGACTGCGTCGAGAAGGAGCCCAGGCACAGCGCCATCGCCGCGGAGCTAGCCGACCACTGGCCGGACATATGGGCGCGGGATCAGCGCACGCTCGAAGAATCCAAGCGCAACCTGATTCACCGTTTCGGCGAATCCGCGAGGACAATTTCTGAGCGCGAAACGAAGCCCTCTGGGGATCATGCCGAACCCGGATATCTGAACCTCTATCGGATCTGCTGCGTGGAGCCGTCGTATCCGGTTCGCCTTGCAGGTGCGCAGGAAATCGGCGCCGGAGAAGACGCGGCATTCGCGGCCTTGGAACGCGTTCTTGGCCCGGAAGCGGACCCATTCGACCGGGAGGCGTCACCGAATGCCGGTGCTCCGGCGTCGGCAGGCGGCGCCGCCGGAGCAGCCGCCGGGCCGGGGGGCGTTGACGATCAGGTTCGCGAGGAGCGCCGATGGAAGGAGGGAGTCGTCCGGGCATGGCTCGCGCCATTGCTGGTCGGTTCGGTGACCGACGAGCGATCGCGCGCGGCGCGGAAGAACCTCGAGCGGTGGCTCCAATTCGTCGGCGCGGAGACCGGCTCCCGGGCCGAATCGCACATGCGCCTCTCGCTGGAGGTTGCGCTCGCTCAGGGATTCAAGTACGCGGCCAACCGCAGGCGCCGACATCCGCACGCGCGCCCGGAAGCCCGGGCGTACCTGGCCGAGCGCGCGAGGGAGATGCTCAAAGACTCACATTTCTGGTTCACCCGGCTGACCCTGCTGCATGCGCTGTGCCTATGGTCGCTACCCGACGGCCCCGGGCCGCAATCCCTGGACAGGCGCGACATCGACCACCAGGCTGTCGTCCGGCACTGGCTCGGGTTCGGTCGCAGCGGGTCCGAACATGCCTTCGTCGCGGAGGCAAGCAAGCTAGCCGTGCTTGCCCTGCAGACCGGACAACCTGAGCGATTCATCTGGATCGATGAAAGCGCCGTGGCCGCCAAGATCGGATCTCGTCCGGCGAACCCGGATGCCCCGCGGAAGCACAACTTGTGGATCCCGCCATCCACCGGATGGACCGCGCTTCATCCGCGCGCCCAGCAGCTGCTGGCGGATGTGCTCCTGCTGCTGAATCTGGCCGAACGCGGAGCCCATCCGAGCGACCGCAACAGGCGTCTTCATCGCACCGACAGGAACGATCTTCCGCCTTGCCTTGCCGGTGACCGTAAGCCTCTCGATCCGACTCGTACCGTGGGCATGGCGGAAACCTCTGAGCCAGGATCCAACTGCAAGCACGGCTGCCATTTCGAGCTTTGCCCCTATCCACCCAAGGGCGAGGTTAGCTATCGCATCGAGCTGAGCGAGGCATTCTGCCGAAGGCAGCAGGCACTTGTCAGCGGGGCTTCCGTTCGACGCCGGGCGGCGGCGTGGCAGCACACAGTTCCCGGCGAGCTGAAACGTTTCTGGAGGCAGATGGGCCAGCGGGCGCTGCCCACTGAGATCGAGCCGTAGACCTGGTTCAGCGCAGGTCGAAGTACTCGCGGTGGATGTGGCGGCTGGCTACGCCTGCACGGCGGAAGTCTTTCTGCAGGTCGTTGACCATGCGGGCCGGGCCGCGGAGGAAGACCGAGAGCGTGTTCGGCTGTGCGTCGGCGGTGGCCAGGACATGCTCGGCGGTGCGGCGACCGTCGCTGCTGCTGTCGACGATGTGCGCGCGCAGCATGTGTGGCGGCCATGTCTATTCCCTCCAGGTAGACCATGGCCAATTGGCCGGCGGCGAAGGCGACCGGCCGTCCGAGCGGGGTGAATCGTCCGTTGGGCTGTCACCCGTTCGGCAAGTCGGCCAGTTGCCGGCGGGCGTGCTCGTCCCCGGCGTCGGCGCGCCACCGCAGCTCGTCAATGTCGCCCCGTCTGGCCAGCCAGCGGGCCAGTTGCCCCTGGGCGTCATCGTCGCCAGCGTCGGCCAGCATCCGCAGCACATCCATGTCGGCCTGCCAGGACCGCCAGAACGATTGCAGAGCGGCCAAGCCGCCTTCCGCGCCGATCAGTTCGCGTAGCTCAGTCAACCGGTCATGCGTTGCCAGCCAGCCGACCAGCTCATACAAGGCGTACTCATTGCCCGCGGCCGCGCGCTGGCGCAGCTCACCGGCCTGATCGCGCTCAGCCAGCCAGCGAGCCAGCCAAAGCTGGGCGATGTCGTCTCCGGCATCGGCCAGCGGACGGATCAGCGCGAGGGCCTCCTGGGCTCGGCCCCGATCACCAAGCCACGAGGCAAGCTGCCGCCGGGCATGATCGTCGCCACGGTCGGCACGCTGGCGCAGCTCATCAACCTCATCGCTCTCGGCCAGGCAGTACGCCTGCCACCACCGGTCGGCATCGCTCGCATCCTGGGCTGGTGAATCTGCCATTGCATGACTCCCTGCCTGGTCCTGCCGCTATGACTGAGGGCCATCGCGGTCATCTGCGCAGAGCTGGTGAACTTCCAGGGTATGTCGCGCATCAACCGAAGCCGGTATGTCGCGCATCGAGTGAGACTCGCATCTGTGGAGGTCGGCTCTGTGGAGGTCGGCAGCGGTGAGAACATCAGCTGGATGCAGCGATCTGAGATTCAGCGCGCGCTGGCTGCGGCCATGTCGACCGCCTCGGCGCTTGGCCTGACCGTCGACGACGCGATCGTTCTTCACGATTCGAACAAGCTCGCTGTGCGCCTGCTGCCTTGTGACGTCCTTGCCCGAGTCGCACCGACAGCGCATCAGGTCGCACAGTTCGAGGTCGAGCTTGCCCGACGGCTGGCCGAAACCGAGAGCCCGGTGGCTGCTCTGGAACCCCGAGTAGAGCCGCGCGTCTATGAGCGTGATGGCTTCGTCGTCACGCTGTGGACCTACTGCAAACCTGTGACACCTCGGGAGGTCTCACCAGCCGACTACGCGAATGCGCTTGAGCGACTGCATGCCGGCATGCGCAAGCTCGATGTCAGGACGCCGCACTTCACGGATCGAGTGGAAGCGGCTCAGCAGCTTGTGGCGAGCAGTAACCTCACTCCGGAGCTTGCCGACGCGGATCGGGAGCTTCTCATCA
>Ga0207646_10005793_pt1 | contig 12933 bp, 7 predicted proteins | sample KBSK5502metaG_FD_184343 | JGI IMG/M metagenome (GOLD analysis project Ga0207646, IMG submission 184343) | Corn, switchgrass and miscanthus rhizosphere microbial communities from Kellogg Biological Station, Michigan, USA - KBS K5-50-2 metaG... | ecosystem: Host-associated > Plants > Roots >...
GGCGCGTCCTCGATTGACGGGCCCTCACTCGACTCGTGCGCTTGATCGACCATGCGCGCCGACGCCGAGAAGTCTTCGAGCGCGACGGGTACGTCTTCCGAGTCGGCCGAGCCCCCGGTCTCGACCGGATCGAAGGAGCCGGAGCGGAACAGCGCGAGCCGAGGCTCCGACTTCCAGCCGACGTCGACGTACACGGAGTCCTGGAGCGCGGGCCGCTTGCCGACGAGCTTGCCGTCCTGTTGCACGAGGTCGGCGAGGTCCCAGTTGAGTCCGGCATCCAGCCGTGCGGCAAGTCCCGCAGCGACGTCTGCTGCGAGCACGGAGTTGCCGAACAGCACCGTTTCGATCCCTTTGTCGCGCACGAGCTGTGCCAGCACGTCGACGCGAGGCTGAGCCAGCGGCGCCTCGAGTCGCGGGTCGTCGGCGATGTAGACCTTCGTCGCCCCGAACTTCCCGGCCTGCTGGGCGAGCCCGCGCACACCCGAGCCAACGACGACGCCGGCGACGTCGGCGTCGCCGAGTGCAGCCGCCTTCGAGAGCACGCCGAGCGAGCCCTTCAGCAGCTCCTCACCGTGATGCTCGAGGAAGACGAGAGTGGTGCTCATAAGAGACGCTTTTCCGCCAGGAAGTCGAGGATCGCCTGCGCTGCGTTGCCGTCGTCCTCGATCTTCCTCGAGTCGCCGCGCGCGGGCGGATCGTTCAGCGCATAGACCTCCGTCAGAGAGCCCGTCTCGCCCGCCCGCTCGGGCTCGACCCCGAGCTCAGCGAGCGACACAGTTTCCTGTGGCTTGGACTTCGCTCCCATGATTCCCTTCAACGACGGATACCGCGGCTCGTTGATCGCGTCCGAAACGGCGACGACAGCCGGCAGCGGCGCTTCGATCACGTCGTAGCCGAACTCCGTCTGCCGCTTGACCGTCAGCTTCCCGCCGTCATGAGTGATCTCCGCAGCCTGAGACACAACGGGCAGGCGAAGGCGGTCGGCGACCGCCGCCCACAACACCGCACCGTCCGAGTCGCGGGCCTGTTGCCCGAACAGCACCAGATCCGCCCCTTCGCGCTCGAGCGCTTTGGCCAAGACAGAGCTCGTGGCGACGAGATCCGATCCCGCGGCCGCCTCGTCGGTGACCAGGACCGCTCGGTCCGCGCCCATGGCCAGCGCCTTGCGCAGCGCGTCCTGGGCCTTCGCCGGCCCCAGCGAGACCAGGACGACCTCGCCCTCGCCGGTCGCATCCTTCAGCTGCAGGGCCTCCTCGAGAGCGTTGGCGTCGAAGGCGTTCAGGGCGCCTTCCCCGGAGCGGTCGAGCCGATTCGTTCCCGGATCGATCCGGCTGTTCCCCTCTGGCACCGACTTGACGCAGACTGCGATCTTCATGCGGCAGGACTCTACTGAGGCTGACTTGCGCCAAGACGCCTGCTAGCGTCCCACCCTTCGAGCGCGAACCGGAGCGCCCGTCCTTTCATGAGACGCCACCGGACGAAAGCCCGAGGGGTTCTGTTCCTCGCCGCGACGATCGGCCTTGCCGTCGGCTCCGCCGCGGCTTTCGCCGCCACCACCGTTCCGGAGCACATCATCTTCCCGGTCGTCGGAAAGGTTGCCTACATCGACGACTTCGGCACTCCGCGCGCTGGCGGACTGCATCAGGGAAACGACATCATGGCCGAGAAGAAGTCGCCTGCGGTTGCCGCCGAGCCCGGAAAGGTGAAGTACTGGACGACGTCGCGCGCGGCCGGGTGCATGCTCTACCTCTACGGCGAGAGCGGTACGACGTATCTCTACATCCACCTGAACAACGACCTGACGATGCGGAACGACAACCGCGGCAAGTGCGTCAGGGGAACCGCATACGCGGTGAAGAACGGGGCGAAGGTAGCTGCTGGTCAGCAGATCGCGTACGTCGGCGACTCCGGGGACGCGGACGGCGGCAATTCACACCTCCACTTCGAGGTTCACCCCGCCGGCGGCAAGGCGGTGAGGCCGTATCCGTATCTCCAGAAGGCATACAGGCTCCTCTTCACCGCGAAGGCAGGCACTGCCTTCGCGCTCACGCTGACCGGAACCGTGATCTCGGCGGCAATCGACCGGCTCGTCGTGAGCGTCTCGACGTCGCAGGCGTGGCCGTCGGGACTCACATTGACGAAGTTGAACCGAACGATCGCCCTGAACGTCCCGGAGACGACCGTCGTGCAAAGCCTGAGCCCCACGGGGACGTTCCGGGCGGTCGCAGACGTCACTCTCGCTCAGAAGGGCGACAAGGTCGTCGTGTGGACGCAACCGGCGCCCGCGACGCTCAAGGCGCAGCGCGCCGACGACGGCGTTCTCACCTCAGCGCTGATTCAGCTCGGCTGATTCGAGGCTTCGGCAATCGTGCACGGTCAGCGACCCACGAACTTGGGCTCGCGTTTCTCGACGAAGGCGGCGAGGCCTTCCTTCGCGTCCTCGCTCGAGAACAGCTCGCCGAACGTCTCACCCTCGGCCTCGAGGTTGCGCGCATGCTTGCGGCCGAGCGCGCGGTTCGAGAGCTCCTTCATCAGGCTGAGTGCGATCGCGCTCTTCGAGGCGAGCAGCGCCCCGACCTCGCGCGCTTTGTCGAGGACGGGATCGTGCACGGCGTTCACGAGCCCGAGACGCAGCGCCTCCTCCGCGACGACGATGCGTCCGGTGAAGATCAGCTCCTTCGCGACGCCGAGGCCGCAAAGTCGTGCGAGGCGCTGAGTCCCGCCCCAGCCGGGAATGATCCCGAGGTTGACCTCGGGCTGGCCGAGCTTTGCACCGCTCGCCGCGTAGCGGAGGTCGCACGCCACCGCCAGCTCGCAACCGCCGCCGAGTGCGAAGCCGTTAATCGCAGCAATGGTCGGCTTGGGCATGGTCTCGAGGAGGCGTCCGGTCTCGTGCCCGAGTGCTCCCCACTCCTTCGCCTTGCCGACGTCGAGGCCGCTCATGTACTTGATGTCGGCGCCGGCGACGAATGCCTTCTCGCCGGCTCCGGTCACGATCACGGCACGCGCCGAATCGTCGTCGGCGAGCTCACGGAGACGGTCGCGCAGCTCGGTGAGGGTCGCGACGTCGAGTGCGTTCATCGCTTCCTGGCGGTCGATCGTCACGATCGCGACCGCCTCTTCGCGCTCGACGCGGATCAAACGGGGACTTTGCCCTTGAGGAGGTCGACAATCTCGGTCGTCACGTTTGGGGAAACCTCTCGGTTTCCCCCGACCCCTTCCCAACACGCCGGGGGCGTCGACGATCCACTAGACAGGAACCCTTCCTTGAAGGAAGTCGACGATCTCGCTGGTCGGCGCGCCCGGCGTGAACACCTCCGCGACCCCGCGTTGCTTCAGCTCGTCGGAGTCCTCTTTCGGGATCGTCCCCCCGACCACGACGAGGACGTCCTCGGCGCCGTTCTCTTTGAGCCCGTCGAGGATCCGCGGAACGAGGGTCATGTGCGCGCCCGACAGGATGGAGATGCCCACCGCATCGGCGTCCTCCTGGATCGCGGTCTCGACGATCTGCTCGGGGGTCTGATGAAGGCCGGTGTAGATAACCTCCATGCCCGCATCGCGCAGCGCGCGAGCGATGATCTTCGCGCCGCGATCGTGACCGTCGAGGCCGGGCTTTGCGATCACGACTCGGATCTTCCTTGCCACGACTGCAGTCTACGTCGCTGTTCGACTCAGGCCCGGGCTCGCACGAACTTGATCTTCCAGTCGACCGTCTCGACGAGGTGTCCCTGCTCGGGCGTGCCGTAGACCTTGCGACGAGTGCGCGTCGCGTGCAGGTTGACACCTGCGAGCTTCTTCCCGATCAGGGTTTCTGTCGGCAGGCGCACGAGGTTCAGCGGGGGACCGAGCGGCCGACTGCGGACGTCTGCCGGCTCGAGCGGGCAGTCGGCCGTTGCGAGCCGAACGTTCTCGATCCCATTGAAGGCGACGACGCCGGGTCGAGAGCTTGCAGCGTGGACGGTCGCTCCGGTGAACGCACGTGTTGTCGGCGCACAGTCGTCGATCTTGCTCTTGGGAGTCCCGCCGCAGACTTCGTCCGTCGTGTTGGCGCCGACGAGGGTCACCTTGCCGAGGATGCCGTGCACGACCACCGGTAGCACGCTCCCCGCCACGACTCGCACGAGGACCGGGGTGCCGGTGCGGAATGACGCCGTCCGCGTCCCCTCAGAGGTCTCCGTACGCCGGCAGCCACCGGTGTCCACCGGAGCGGCCGTGACGGACCACTCCTGATGAGCGGTCCCGACGATCGTGAGCCGGAAGAGGGTCGGCGCAGGCGCCGCGGTTGCATGCGCCGCCACGACGCACGCAACGCCGAGCAGACCTAGGAGACCGAGTTGTCGCCGCAGGCACCCCAACTGCGGTCGAGCGTGTCACATTTCGTTCGCTTTACCTAGCGCGGCGGAGAGCAGAACGAAGGGTCAGAAGACGGGCGTCTCGCGCCAGACGCCCCACACTTCTCGGAGTGCGTCGCACATCTCACCCATCGTCACGTACTCCTTCGACGCGTCGACGATCTGCGGCATCAGGTTCCGGTTCTCGTGCGCGGCGTCGTCCTTGAGCTTCGCGAGCGCCGACTCCACGGCAGCCGAGTCACGACGTCCCCGCAACGCCTCGACACGGCCGATCTGCTTGCTCTCGAGTGTGGGATCGATCTTCAGGATCTCGAGCGGCTCCTCGTCCTCGCGCTCGTACCGGTTGACACCGACGATGATTCGCTGCTTCTGCTCGACCTCGTGCTGGTAGCGGAACGAGGCCTCGGCGATCTCGCGCTGGAAGAAGTTCTCCTTGATCGCCGGGATGACGCCGCCAAGCTTCCGGATCCGGTCGAAGTAGTCGTACGCCTCGGCCTCGAGCCGGTTCGTCAGCTCTTCGACGTAGTACGACCCGCCGAGCGGATCGATCGTGTTCACCACACCCGTCTCGTGCGCGATCACCTGCTGCGTACGGAGCGCCAGCCGGACGGCGCTCTCGGTCGGAAGTGCCAGCGCCTCGTCGAAGGAGTTCGTGTGCAGCGACTGCGTTCCGCCGAGGACCGCAGCCATCGCCTCGAGTGCCGTGCGAATGATGTTCACCTCTGGCTGCTGGGCCGTCAGCGAAACGCCTGCCGTCTGCGTGTGGAAGCGCATCAGCCAGGAGCGCGGGTTCTTTGCCCCGTAGCGCTCCTTCAGCTCGTGGGCCCAGATCCGTCTTGCCGCGCGGTACTTCGCGATCTCCTCGAAGAAGTCGAGGTGTGCGTTGAAGAAGAACGACAACCGGGGCGCGAACTCGTCCACGTCAAGCCCGCGCGCCACCGCGGCCTCGACGTAGGCAAAGCCGTCCGCGAGCGTGAATGCGAGCTCCTGCGCCGCGGTCGAGCCCGCCTCGCGGATGTGATACCCCGAGATCGAGATCGGATGCCACAGCGGCATCTCCTGCGCGCAGAACTCGATCATGTCGATGACGAGCCGCATCGACGGTTCCGGCGGAAAGATCCACTCCTTCTGCGCGATGTACTCCTTGAGGATGTCCGTCTGGATCGTCCCGCGCAGCTTGGCGCGCGGCACGCCTTGCTCCTCCCCGACGCAGAGATAGAACGCGAGCAACATCGCGGCGGGCGAGTTGATCGTCATCGAGGTGGAGACCTCGTCGAGCGGAATGCCCGCGAAGAGCGTCTCCATGTCGTCGAGCGAGTCGATCGCGACACCTTCACGGCCGACCTCGCCGAGCGAGCGCTGATGGTCGGAGTCGTAGCCCATGAGCGTCGGCATGTCGAACGCAGTGGAGAGGCCGGTCTGGCCGTGATCCAGGAGGTAACGGAAGCGCTCGTTCGTCTCCTCGGCTGTGCCGAAGCCGGCGAACTGGCGCATCGTCCACAGCTTCCCGCGGTACATGGACGGATAGACGCCGCGGGTGAACGGGTAGACGCCCGGGTAGCCGAGGTCACGTTCGTAGTCGATCTCGACGCCGTCGGGCGTGTAGAGCGGTTCGTTTTCGAGCCCGGAGATCGTCGAGAACAGCTGGCCTTCGCGCTCGGGCTTTGCGTCGTAGACCTCACGCTTCCACGCGGCGGTCGCTGTCTCGTCCGACCGCGCGCGCGGATCCTCGGTCGTGGCCATCGTTCGCTCGATTCTACGGGCGCGATTCCGACTTCTGCCGTCCGGCGCTTCTGCCGATATTCGACCTCGTGGAGAAGATCGTTGCAGTTGTCATTTGTGGAGCCCTGGCACTTTCGGTTGCGGATGCTCCGGAGGCTTCGACGAACGACGGGCTGCTCCGAAAGGCGTCGCACCTGTCGGGCCTGCCGGTCCGCCGGGCCGTCGCCGAAAAGCTGCTCGCGGGTGCGCAATACGACTCCGCGGTCCTGCGCGCCGCCGACCGGGAGTACCCGCGCTCGCTCCGTACAACCGACGCCGCGCTGTACACGCGGCTCGGGCTGATGCCGCTTAGCCTGAAGGCACAACTCAGCCCGCCGACGACCGAGGCGTCAAGTGCCTGGTACGACCCGGCCGCGCGTAGGCTCCTGCTGCGGTACACGCCGACGCCGCAGCGGGCGCGGGTCGTCAACGAGCTGGTGCGCGCCCTCGTCGACCAGAACTTCAACCTGCGCCGGATCGCAGGGCTGCGCGCACGCGATCGCGACCGTGCGCTCGCCGCGCGGGCCATCGTCGACGGCACCGCTGCACTCGCATCCGGCATTCGCGCGAGCCGCGTCCGCGGGACTCCGCTCGAGCGTTTCCTGCAACTCGAGTCGGGTCTCGACGGCGGCAAGGCTCTTGCGAAGCAGTTGCGCTACATCGGCGGGACCCGCGCGCTTGCGAGTGCACTGCGATTGTTTCCGCAGACGACCGAGCAGCTGCTGCACGTCGACAAGTTCCTCGAGCGCGAGCCCGCACTTGCGGTCCGGCTGCCACCTCGGATCGGGGACTGGAGGCTCAGCGCTTCCGAGACCTTCGGAGAGCTCGACGTTCGCAGCCTGCTGCTCACGTTCGGCGTCCCGAACGCGGTCACCGCTGCCGACGGTTGGGGCGGCGGCCGCGCAGGTCTCTACGTCTCGGCTTCGGGAGAGACGACCGCCGCGCTCGCTCTCGAGTGGGACACGATCGATGACGCGACGGAGTGGCGCGATGCCGTCATGCGCTACGTCGCGGCCGCTTTCCCGGGAGCGACGGCCTACGACTGCCCACCCCTCGACCACTGCTGGTCAGGCACAGCGACGGTCGCCTCCGGAGTCCTGGGAACGACGAGCGTCTTCGCGAGCGGACCGGGTAGCGACACGATCGCCGAGGCCCTGTTCACCCAGAAGTAAGCCTCGACCAGAGCCTTAGGCTCGCCGGTTCCCGCTCTCCCGCGAGCAGGTCAAAAGCTGGGATTCCGTTAAGCGGTTCTCGCGGGTGCGCGAAAAATTCTGCTGATTTCAGTACCCCAGAGGGGGGATTTGCACAAGATCCACACCTTTGGAAGCGCAAAAAGCTTCAGGAATCCTGCCGCAAACGCCGATTCCTCCAAGCGGAGCCACGTGTCAGAGACGGCGCGTGGATGGAGAACATGGCGAGCTTCCCGGACCTGCGGCCTCATCGGCGCTCGGCGAAAGCCGAGTCCTCGGCCGTGTCCAAGAACAGGACTCGCGTTCTCCTCGTGGTCTCCACCACGCTCCTGATCACAGCCTTTGCTGCCGTCACCGAGCTCGCCACTCTCCACGGCCCGAAGGCACACGACGCATCGGCATTCCTGACGAGGGAGCTGGGTCCGCCGCTGGACTCGGCGCCCCTCGTCAGGAGGCCGGCGCATTCGTCTCCCTCCCTCGTCGAGCCGGCCCTCGGCGGCAAACTCGAGATTCGGAACGGTGGCCTCAAGGTCACCTCCGGGCACTCGAGTCTCTCGCTTCACTACAGCACCGCCCGCGGTGCTTGGAGCGGTCATCAGCACGGTGTGCAACGGAAGCTGTCGTTCGGTCGCGAGACGATCGTGTTCGGCACGAATCGCGTCGAGCAATCGCTGCTCGTCGATTCGCGGCAAGGTACGCGCACATGGCGTTGGCGCCTCGACGCCGGCAACCTCGCCGCGCGAGTGACGAAAGACGGAGCGGTCCGGTTCGCGAATGGCACCAAAGACTCCTGGCTTCGCATCCTCCCCGTCGCGATCTTCGACGAGAACCGGAAGGACGTCACCCCTGCCGGGCTCCGCTGGTCGGTTGTGACGCGCGGCAAGACGCGTTGGTTGCAGCTTCGACTGAACGACGCGGAGCTGCCGGTTCCATACGTGATCGATCCGGTGGCGCTGATTGCCGCCTGCCCCGGCGGCGGCTGCTCGACCAGCACGGTCTCGAACAAAGCAAACTTCTCCAGTGCACCGCTCGCACGCCCGGCCTCGGTCACGACCGGCAACCTGATGCTGGCGCAGATCACACTGCGAAACAACGAGGCGATCACTGCACCGGCCGGCTGGACACAGATAGGCAACCTGCGCACGTCCGGCACCCTGCTCGAGCAGGCTCTGTACTACCGCATCGCCACCGCCGCCGACACGGCAGCGTCGACGTACAGCTGGTCCTGGTTGACGAACGCGGACGCGACCGGCGCGATCCTCGCCTACTCGGGATTCGACGCGACGAGTCCCTTCGACGTGAATCCCACGGACAACGCCGCCAGCACGACGAGCGCCATCGCGACTGGACTCACGGTGACCCAGGCGAACGACATGCTCGTCGCTTTCTACGGGGCCCAGACGAACGTGACCCTCACGCAGGATGCGAGCCAGGGGCTGACCCAGGAGTACACCGTGCAATCAGGAGGCGGCCCGGCTGGCCGATCGAACTCGACGGGCGCGGATGGGAGTCAGGCCGCATCCGGTGCAACCGGAAACAAGACGGCCACCGTCTCTGCCTCCACACCATGGGTCGCCCATCTCGTCGCCCTCATGCCCCCGCTCGCCGCAGACGGCGCCGGAACGTTGACCACCGCAACGACGAACGTGTCCGCCAGCCAGACCGGCAACACGATCACGTTCACGTATACAGCGGCAGCCGGAGGCATGCAGAACGGCTCCATCACCCTCGTCGTGCCGGCCGGCTGGACTGCGCCGAGCACGACCGCCAACAACGCCGGCTACACGACCGCCAGCGCGGGCACGCGGACCGTCGCGGGCCAGACGATCACCGTCTCGAGCCTGACGCTTGCCGGCGGCGCGACGATGACCATCACCTACGGCGACAAGAGCGGCGGCGGCACCGGTGCCACCGCGACGGCGTCGACCGGCGCGCAGACCTGGCAAGCACAGCAGAAGGCTCGCAGCGCGGGAACGCTCACTAACCTGGCCTCTTCGCCCGACATCACCGTCAACGCGGCCGACGGGTCCGGAACCCTGACGACGCCGACGACCAACGTCTCCGCGAGTCAGACCGGCAACACGCTCACGTTCACCTACACAGCGGCGACCGGCGGAATCAACAACGGTTCGGTCACGGTGGTCGTGCCGGCCGGCTGGAGCGCCCCTTCGACGACGGGCGCGAACGCGGGCTATACGACCGCGAGCACCGGCATTGTCTCGGTCTCTGGGCAGACGATCACAGTCTCCTCGCTCACCCTCGCAGCTGGGAACACCTTCACGATCACCTACGGCTCGACCGCCGGCGGCGGCCCGGGCGCGACCGCCACCTCGTCCACCGGCGCGCAGACCTGGCAGGCGCAGGAGAAGTCAACGTCCGGCGGCTCGCTCGCGAATCTCGCCACCTCTCCGAGCGTCTCGGTCAATGCTGCCGACGGGTCGGGGACGCTGACCACGGGAACTTCGGCGGTCAGCGCTTCGCAGACCGGCCGCACGATCACCTTCACGTACACGTCGCCGACGGGCGGAATCAACAACGGCACGGTCACTCTGGTCGCCCCGGCCGGTTGGAGCCCGCCTTCGACAACCGGAGCCAATGCCGGCTACAGCACGTCGAGCTCGGGTACGTTGACCGTCTCCAGCCAGACCATAACGGTCTCATCGCTCACGCTCGCAGCGGGGAACACGTTCACGGTCACCTACGGCTCAACCGCAAGCGGCGGGCCCGGTGCGACCGCGACATCGAGCACCGGCGCGCAGACCTGGCAGGCACAGGCGAAGTCCACGTCGGGTGGCGCGCTCGCGAACCTCGCCTCCTCGCCCAGCATCACGGTCTATGGGGCTGACGGCTCCGGCACGCTGACGACAGGTACTTCCGTCGTCAGCGCCTCCCAGGCGGGCCGCACCATCACCTTCACGTACACGGCTTCCACCGGCGACATCAACAACGGCTCCGTCACGCTAGTCGTCCCGGCAGGTTGGAGCGCACCGTCCACGACGGGCGCCAACGCCGGCTACTCGACCTCGAGCGCAGGCACGCTCACCGTCTCCAGCCAGACGATCACAGTGTCCTCGCTGACGCTCACAGCAGGGAACACGGTCACGATCACCTATGGCTCGACTGCCGGCGGCGGACCAGGCGCAACCGCGACCTCGTCCACTGGCGCTCAGACCTGGCAGTCCCAGGAGAAGTCCACCTCCGGCGGCTCACTTGCCAACCTCGGCTCCTCGCCGAGCATCACCGTCTACGCGGCCGACGGCGCGGGCACGCTGACAACTCCGACGACAAACGTCTCCGCAAATCAGACAGGCAGGACGCTCACGTTCACCTACACGGCTCCCACCGGCGGCATCAACAATGGATCCGTCACGCTGGTCGTCCCGGCCGGTTGGAGCGCCCCGTCGACAGCGGGTGCGAACGCCGGCTACAGCACTTCGAGCGCCGGAACGCTGACCGTCTCGAGCCAGACCATCACCGTGGCGTCGCTGACGCTCGCAGCAGGGAACACGTTCACGATCACATATGGCGACACGGGCGGCGGCGGGCCAGGCGCGACCGCAACCTCCTCGACCGGTGCGCAGACCTGGCAGTCCCAGGAGAAGTCCACCTCCGGCGGCTCACTTGCCAACCTCGGCTCCTCGCCGAGCATCACCGTCTACGCGGCCGACGGCGCGGGCACGCTGACAACTCCGACGACAAACGTCTCCGCAGGCCAGACCGGCCGGACGCTCACCTTCACGTACACCGCGGCGACCGGTGGGATCAGCAGCGGGTCCGTGGCACTCGTTGTCCCGGCCGGCTGGAGCGCACCGTCGACGACCGGCGCCAACGCCGGCTACTCGACCTCGAGCGCAGGCACGCTCACGGTCTCCGCCCAGACGATCACCGTCTCGTCACTCACCCTCGCGGCTGGGAACACCTTCACGATCACATACGGCTCAACCGCCGGCGGCGGTTCCGGCGCGACCGCCTCCTCTACGACCGGAGCCCAGACCTGGCAGGCCCAGGAGAAGTCCACCTCAGCGGGCTCACTCGCCAACCTCGCCTCCTCGCCGAGCATCACCGTCTACGCGGCAGACGGCTCCGGGACACTGACGACCCCGACGAGCACGGTACCGTTCGCGTCGACAGGCAACACGCTGACGTTCACCTATACGGCAGCGGCCGGCGGAATCTCGAACGGGTCGGTCACGCTCGTCGTGCCGGGAGGCTGGAACGCGCCGTCGACGACAGGCTCGAGCGGCGGCTATTCGACGGCGAGCGCTGGCACGCTCACGGTCTCCGGGCAGACGATCACGGTTTCCTCGCTCACACTGGCCAGTGGCAACACGTTCACGATCGCCTACGGTTCGACAGCCGGCGGCGGGTCAGGGGCCACGGCCCCCTCGTCGGGCGGAGCCCAGACCTGGCAGGCGCAGGCGAAGTCGATCTCCACCGGTTCGCTCACGAACCTCGGCACTTCCCCGAGCGTCACCGTCCTCGCATTCGACGGGTCGGGAACGCTGACGACTCCGACCGGCTCCGTCAACAGCGCGCAGACCGGGCGCACGATCACGTTCACCTACACCGCGGGCAGCGGCGGGATTTCGAACGGCTCCGTCACGCTCGTCGTCCCGGCCGGCTGGAGCGCACCGGCGACGACCGGTTCCAACGCCGGCTATTCGATCTCGAGCGCCGGCACGCTCAGCGTTTCGAGCCAGACGATCACCGTCTCCTCTCTAACCGTTGGCGGCGGCTCGACGTTCACGATCACCTACGGCTCGACCGCCGGAGGCGGGCCCGGGGCGACCGCTCCCGTTCCGGCGGGCGCACAGAGCTGGCAGGCACAAGAGAAGTCGAGCTCGGGCGGCACGCTGACAAACCTCGCTTCGTCTCCGAGCATCACCGTCAACGACGTCACCGCGCCCTCTGCCCCGTCACTGACGTTCGGCTCGTTCACGAATGCGAGCGCGACGGGCACGGCGGTTTACATCCGCCAGGGCACCGCCGGCGGGTTCACCGTGTCTGGCACGTCGAACGACGCCGAGTCCGGTATCGATCACCTGACATTCGCGAGCGGCCTCGGCTCCGGCTGGACGGGCGGCGGCGCCGATTCGAGCTCTCCTTACACCGGCGTGTACACGTTCAACTCCTCGGCAACCGCACCCTCAGGGAATCAGGACGTCACCGCGACGAACGGCTGGGCGCTCACGTCGAGCTCGACACCGTTCACGGTCGTCGCCGACACCACTCCCCCGAGCGTGACCGCACCGGGCGTAACGACAGGCTATTACACGAGCCTCTCGGTCGCCGTGACGAAGAACGGCGGCAGCGACGGCGGCTCAGGGGTCGACAACACGACGAGCAGCGTTCAGCGCGACGAGATTGCACTCACCAACGGGAGCTGTGGCACCTTCCCCGGCACCTGGTCGAGCGTGACGCTCGTCGGCGGAAACGACACGACAGTCGTCTCCGGAAACTGCTACCGCTATCGCGAGCTGCTGTCCGACAACGTCGGCAACCAGGGTTCGTCCGCTGCCTCCAACACCGCGAAGATCGACACGTCGGCGCCGTCGACGCCGACGCTTGCCTTCAGCGGCCTCTCCAGCAACGCCTACTACGACGGTGCCGGCAGCTTCTGGTTCCGCCCC
>Ga0207646_10005794_pt1 | contig 12932 bp, 10 predicted proteins | sample KBSK5502metaG_FD_184343 | JGI IMG/M metagenome (GOLD analysis project Ga0207646, IMG submission 184343) | Corn, switchgrass and miscanthus rhizosphere microbial communities from Kellogg Biological Station, Michigan, USA - KBS K5-50-2 metaG... | ecosystem: Host-associated > Plants > Roots >...
GAATGGCCGCATCCTTTGGGACCGCATGCGGCGTCTCATCACTCGCTGGCTGCCTTTGCCTACCGTCTGTCATCCCTATCCTCTCCGCCGCATGGGCGTCCTTACCTAAGGCAAGAGCCGGATGCGGTAGTGCCGCTTGTCCGGATCCGTGGAGGGGGTTGTGAGCGATCATGATCCCTACTCCGACTATCGATTCAAACGCGAGACGCCCCTGCGGGAGCGTTGGTTTGTGCGGAATGTGACAAAGAGACGTTCGGCAGCGCGGGTGGGACCTGGAGCGCATCGAACCTCATCCGTCTCGAGAGTTGTACGGGGAGCGTGTTAGCGGTATGTGAATGCCGCGTCAATTCTGGCGGCTGCCGTGAAAGGCGGGTACAATCCCCGTTCCACAATGATCCAGCTAGCTCGCAAGCTGCGGCTGCGCGATTACTTTGCGTTGGCATTCGGCACGATGATTGGCGTTGGCTGGCTGGTCCTGATGGACGACTGGCTCGGCCGCGGTGGTCCATTGGGGGCTATGCTCGCGTTTGGGATCGGCGGGCTTCTACTCCTCCCTGTTGGCTATGTGTATGGGGAGTGGGTCAAGCGTTTGCCGGACGCCGCCGGCGAAGCCGCCTACACCGCGGAAGTTTTTCCTCCCATCGTCAGCTACTTCACCGGATGGATCATGCTGCTCGCATATTTCATCGTGTGTCCGTGGGAAGCAGTCGCCGTCGGCAAACTTGCTGGATACCTGATCCCGTCTCTTAATTCGATCGAGCTCTATCGCATCGAGGGCCAGCCAGTGTTTTTGCCGCGCCTGCTGCTCGGAATTTTGCTGACGTTGTTCCTTGGAGTGCTCAACTACCGTGGCATCCGTGGCAGTGCCACGTTTCAAGGCTGGGCTACGACCGCCGTCCTCGTCTTGTTCGCAATCGTTGCGTTTGGAAGCGCGACTCACGGGTCCGTTAGAAACATGCATCCCGGGTTCTCCGCGGCGCCGCTTGTCTCGGTACTGCTCGTGTTGCAGATCGTGCCCTACTTCATGACCGGATTTGAATCCGTTCCGAAAGTGGCGGAAGAAGCGCACAAGGAATTTCGTTCGCAAGGATTCTTTCGCGCGATTGTGCTGGCGCTTTTTGTTGGCTCGGCATTCTATGTGGCTGCGATCGCGGCCGTTTCCTTTGCAGCGCCATGGCAAAGCTTGTTGGGAAAACGATTCGCCACTGCCGCCGCATTCGGACAGGCCATGGGAACGCAATGGCCCGTGCACCTCGTCTTGATCGCGGCGATGTTCGGTCTTTTCCAGTGTTTCAACGGAAATTTTGTTGCGGCGAGCCGCTTGTTGTTTTCTTTCGGCAGACGCGGCACGATCCCTACGCGCTTCGCCGAAATTCACCCCCGATTTCAGACGCCGTCGACGGCAATCATCGGCGTAACGATTGCCACGCTTGCAGGACTGTTCCTTGGTGATGCGCTTCTTGTTCCTGTAACAGAGGTTGGCTCAATGGCCTCCGCCTGCGGCTGGCTTGCGGCGAGTCTATCTCTTTTCCTGATCGAGTCTCGCTTACAGGTCCGATTTGTCGCGGCGCTCGGTGTGTTCGTTGCCCTGCTTCTTATCGCGATGAAGCTCGTCCCTAAATTCCCGGGACATTTCACGGCCGCTGAGTGGATCGCTCTTGCTGTCTGGCTTTTACTTGGTGCAGCGATGCATTGGAATCGCCCTGCACCCGCGAGAAAAACTTTCTGAACGCTCGTGTATACTTTTTACGAGACCATCACTGACAGCGAATGATCCCTTACCTTCACCTCGGCCCCTTGACACTTCCAACGTTTGGCCTGATGGTCGCCACCGGCTTGCTTGTCTCCGCTTATATCCTGCAGGCCGATTTTCGCCGCAGAGGAATCCGCTCCGACGCTTTCCTGATTATCGGCATCGCAGGTTTGGCGGGTATCGCTGGCGCGCGGTTGTACCACGTTCTGGAATCTCCTTCCGAATTTTTCGCTGATCCCTGGCCGCTGCTCATTAGCCGCTTCGGCTTCGCCTGGTTTGGTGGATTTCTCGGAGGCTTTGCCGCGCTGTTGATTCTCGGCCGTCGCGAGAAAATTCCAACCCTCACCTTTCTTGACGCCTGCAGTCCCGCCGCCGCCGTGGGCTACGCTATCGGGCGCATCGGGTGTCTCCTCAGCGGCGATGGCGACTACGGAATTCCCACCAATCTTCCCTGGGGCATGAGTTTTCCGAACGGCGTCGTTCCTACGACCGAGCGTGTTCATCCCACTCCGCTCTACGAATTTTTCGTGTGGATGCTGATTGCTTACGTGCTGTGGCGGATCGGCGCTCGTGTGCTTCCGCGGAAGGAATCCGCAGGCTTGGTGTTTTGCGCCTACCTTGTTCTCACTGGCATTGCACGCTTTCTGGTCGAGATCATTCGACTAAACCCCCGTTCGTTCTTCGGCATGTCGAATGCCCAAGCCGCGAGCGTTGCTTCCATCTTGATTGGCGTTGTTCTCTATTTCTTTTTTGTGCGGCGAAATAGCGATGCTGTGCCGCAGCGTTTCGTCAAGTGAACGCAGGCGCCTCCTCTTACTGCTTGTAAATCACGCCTTCCTTCATCACAAATGTCACATGTTCGAGCAGCCGGATGTCCGCTAATGGGTCGCCGTCCACGGCAATCAAGTCCGCTGATTTCCCCGGGCGAATCGAACCGAAGTCTTCCGGTTTTCCAATCAGCGTAGCTGCATTAATCGTTGCGGACTGGATAGCCTGCATCGGCGTCATGCCAAACTTCACCATGAACGCGAACTGGTGAGCCGCGACGTCATACGGACAAACCCCCGCATCCGTGCCGAAAGCCATCTGTATGCCCGCTCGAACAGCCTTTGTGAAATTCCGCCGTTGGATTTCCCCGAGATTTCGGTCGTGCTCCAAAAAATCCTCTGGGATACTGTTCGCTTTGCCCGCTGCCTGAATGCACTCATCGTCGTAGATATCCATGTCCAGGTACGTGCCGTGCTCTTTCGCAAGCGCGATGCCTTCATCATCAATCAGCGTCGCGTGTTCAATCGAAGCAACTCCCCGCGGATCGCATTCTTGATTCCCTCTGGGGCGTGCGCGTGCGCAGCTACACGTAATCCAAAATTGTTTGCCTCGCTGACGGCCGCTTGCAATTCTTCCAGAGTGAATTCCTGCGCATTCGGATTGCTGCCATGCGTGAGCACTGCGCCCGTTGATAGGAGTTTGATGTGATCCGCCCCAGCATGCGCCAGCAGACGAACTTTTTGACGAACCTCCCACGGGCTGTTCGCTTCGCCATAGTTAAAATCCCATCGCAACTTGATGTCCGGAGCGAATCCGGTCATCGCCCCGGCTCCTCCCGTGATCGTGATATAAGCGCCGGCCACAAACATCCTCGGCCCTACAATGTAGCCGTGATTGATGGCGTCACGAAGCGCGACATCGTTCAACGCGCGATACACGCCTACATCGCGCACGGTGGTAAAGCCGGATTCCAAAGTCATACGCGCGTTGCGAACAGACTCGAGCACCACTTGCGACGCAGTCCGCTTCAATTGAGACGTGGGGTCGCCATTGCCGTTGTGCGCACCGTCCGCCAGGTGGGTATGGCAATCGATCAGCCCCGGCAACAGCGTTTTCGTCGAGAGGTCCAGGATTTTCGCTGCTGCTGGAATCTTCAACTCGCCACCGATCGCCTCAATCTTCTTCCCGCGCAGCAAGATAATCTGCTTTTCCAGCACACGCCCGTTCTCTACATCAATCACCCGGCCAGCCTTGATTGCTGTCACGCCTTCTGGCGTTGCCGCCTGCTGCGCCTTAGCCGTATAGACAAAAAGAAAAAGGATTCCGACAAGAAAGAAAAATCGGGATTTCACCATCGCCCTCTTTCAATTGCTGAACAGGCGGTCGCCAATTCTGCACTGCTTACATGATTCCGCCGACCGTGCCCGCGCATCATAGACTCCCACTCGACTTTCTTCAAATTCCGCAAAAGAAAATGGCCCCGGAACTCCGGAGCCATTTTCAAAACAGGGTTTTGCCTTTTTTCGGGCGCTCCCTAAATCATCTGCCTCAACACGTAGGTCAGAATGCCGCCGTTCTTGTAATACGTTACCTCTTCCGGCGTATCGACGCGCGCCACGACCGCAAACTTCTTCTCACTTCCATCATCATTCTTAGCCGAAACAGCAATCTTGCTTCGCGGTGAAAGGGAAGTGACTCCCATGATTTCAAAAATCTCTTTACCAGTCAGACACAAAGTCTCTCGATTTTCGCCTGGCTTAAATTCCAACGGCAGAATCCCCATTCCCACCAGGTTGCTGCGATGAATCCGTTCGTAACTCTCCGCAATTACCGCTCGTACGCCTAGTAGTTTCGGTCCTTTTGCCGCCCAATCGCGCGAAGATCCGGAACCGTACTCTTTTCCGGCAATCACAATCAGCGGCACACCGGCTTCGCGATATTTCACCGAAGCGTCGTAGATGCTCATCTGTTCGCCGCCTGCCTGTCCGGCCTGATAGGTCGTCCAGCCGCCTTCGGTCCCTGGCGCTAGGTGATTCTTCAGACGGATATTCGCGAACGTGCCGCGCGCCATCACCTCGTGATTTCCGCGTCGGGCCCCATACGAATTGAATTCGTGCGGCTTCACGCCATTCGCTATCAAATACTTCCCCGCGGGAGAATCCGCTCCTATTGAACCCGCCGGCGAAATGTGGTCCGTCGTAATGCTGTCGCCCAACACCGCCAGCACGCGCGCTTCTTGAATATCCGCAAGCGGCGCCGCGGTCTTCGACATGTTCTCAAAATACGGCGGCAACTTAATGTACGTGGACTTCGGATCCCACTCGTACAAATCACCCGCTGGAACGTGCATACCCTTCCAATGCTCGTCTCCCTCGTATACCGCGGCGTATTGTCTTTGATACTGCTCCTGCGTGACTGCCTGTCGCACGGTCGCTTCCACTTCCTGCGGCGTCGGCCAAATCTCGCTCAGGTAAACCGGTTTGCCCGCGGTGTCGTTTCCGAGCGGCTCTGTCGTCAAGTCCAAATCCATTCGCCCGGCCAGCGCATACGCCACCACTAGCGGCGGTGACGCCAAGTAATTCGCTCGCACCAGCGGATGAATTCGTCCTTCGAAATTGCGATTGCCGCTCAGCACCGCCACGGCAACAAGACTGTTCTGCTTGATCGCTGCGCCGATTGCCTCTGCCAACGGGCCGCTGTTGCCAATGCATGTCGTACAGCCGTAGCCGACCAGGTTAAATTTCAGCTTGTCCAAATATTGTGTGAGGCCGGCTTTCAACAAATAATCCGTCACCACTTTTGATCCCGGCGCCAAGCTCGTTTTCACCCAGGGCTTTACTTGCAGTCCGCGTTCGACAGCCTTCTTCGCCAGCAAACCCGCGCCGAGCATCAACGAGGGATTCGAGGTGTTCGTGCAGCTCGTAATCGCTGCAATCACCACCGAGCCGTTCGCAAGTTCAAACGAATCGCCGTTGTTCTGCACTCGCGCGTGTTTCGAAGTTGACCCTTCCACGATTTTTGCGAATGAGCTCTTCGCCTGCTTAAGCGCCACGCGGTCCTGTGGTCGTTTGGGTCCGGCAACCGTCGGCTCCACCGTACCAAGGTCAAGCTGCAGCGTATCCGTGAACGCCGGATCGGGCGTTGCGTCCGTCCGGAACAGCCCCTGTTCTTTGCTATACGCTTCCACCAACGCAATCTGCTCATGTGGGCGCGCGGTAAATTGCAAATACGCAAGCGTCTCGGCATCAACAGGGAAAAAGCCCATCGTCGCGCCGTACTCCGGCGCCATGTTGGCGATCGTCGCACGGTCCGGAACGCTCAGGTTCGAAAGGCCGCTGCCGTAAAATTCCACAAACTTGCCGACGACGCCCTTCTTCCGGAGCATCTCCGTCACGGTCAACACAAGATCCGTAGCTGTCGCGCCCCCCGGCAGTTTTCCGTGCAGCTTGAATCCCACCACTGCCGGCACCAGCATCGAACTTGGCTGGCCCAGCATCGCCGCTTCTGCTTCGATTCCGCCAACGCCCCAGCCAAATACGCCGAGCGCGTTCACCATCGTCGTATGCGAATCCGTGCCCACCAGCGAATCCGGATAGGCCTCAAATCGGCTGCCCGATGGCACCGCGCAAACCACGCGTGCCAGATATTCTAAATTTACTTGGTGACAGATTCCTGTTCCTGGCGGCACCACCTTAAAATTCTGAAACGCCGTTTGACCCCACCGCAGGAATGCGTATCGCTCCGCGTTGCGCTGAAATTCCAGCTGCGCGTTCAATCCAAACGCATTCACAGTTCCAAAACTATCCACCTGCACCGAATGATCGATTACCAGCTCGGCAGGGAAGAGGGGATTGATTCGCTTTGGGTTGCCGCCCATTTTCTTCACGGCTTCCCGCATCGCCGCCAAATCCACTACCGCGGGCACTCCGGTAAAATCCTGCAGCAACACGCGCGCAGGCATGAACGCAATCTCTTTTTCCACGCATCCCGGCCTCCATGACGCCAGCGCCTCGATGTCTTCCGGATGCACGAACCGCCCGTCTTCATTGCGCAGCAAATTCTCCAGTAGAATGCGCAGCGAGAACGGCAACCTCGACATGTTTTCGGAGCTGTGTCTTTCCAGGTGCTCCAGCCGGTAAATCTCAAACGATTGCGCGCCTACATTTAGCTTGTCGCGCGTTCCGAACGAATTTGTTGCGGACATTGCCATCTTGCGGTCCTCTCACAGTCTAGAACCATTATGATAACCGAACTCGCAGCAGCACGCGCGCCGCTTGCCCAATCGCTTCCGCCTCGCGCGCTATACTGTACCGTCGTGAAAATTCTGCTTCTTTCCACGTATGAACTAGGCCGCCAGCCCTTTGGCTTGGCTTCGCCTGCCGCATGGCTGCGCAAACGCGGTCATTCCGTCAATTGCTTCGATCTTTCCCGCCAGTCCATCGAAGAGGCCGCGCTTCACGATGCGAAATTGATCGTATTTTATGTTCCTATGCACACGGCGACCCGCCTCGCGCTGCAATGGCTTCCAGTGATCCGCGCCCAGAATCGCACGGCGCACTTATGCGCCTGCGGGCTTTATGCGCCGCTGAATCGATCGCACTTACGCGCAGCGGGATTTTCTACCGTTCTCGGTCCTGAGTTTGAAGCCGAATTGGCGCAACTCGCGGACGATCTTGCTTCTGGCCGTGTTCGCGAACACTCCGAAATCCCTGAAACAAAAATTCCACGCTTTTCCTTCGAAGTCCCAGACCGTACCGGACTTCCTGTTCTCCGCAAATACGCTCACGTCGTGCTGCCCAGCGGCGCGCATCGCACTGCCGGTTACACGGAAGCGTCCCGCGGCTGCAAACATCTCTGCCGCCACTGCCCGATCGTTCCTGTTTACGCTGGGCAATTTCGTGTCGTCCCGCACGAAATAGTCCGCGCCGACATTCGCCAGCAAGTCGAAGCCGGCGCCGAGCACATCACATTCGGCGATCCCGATTTTTTCAATGGCATTACTCACGCCAAGCGAATTGTCGAAATGCTCCACACACAACATCCGCATCTCACCTACGACGTCACCATTAAAGTCGAACACCTTCTCCGTCACGCCGACGCTCTCCCCACGCTTGCGCGCACTGGCTGCTTGTTTGTCACCAGCGCCGTCGAATCTCTCGATGATAACGTCCTTCTTAAACTCGAAAAGGGTCACACCCGCGCAGATTTCTTCCGTGCTCTCGATCTTTGCAACAACGCTGCCCTCGCGTTGCAGCCGACCTTTGTCCCATTCACGCCATGGACTACGCGCTCGAGCTACTTCGATCTTCTCGAAACCATCGCCGATCGTAATCTCATCGCGGCCGTGCCCTCCATTCAACTCGCGATCCGCGTGCTGATTCCATCTCGCTCGCGCCTTCTCGAACTTCCCGAAATCGCAACTCTCGTCGGGGAGTTTGATTCAGAAAAGCTCTTCTATCCGTGGCGCCACTCCGATCCCGCACTCGACTCGCTTGCTGAAAATATTTCTCATATCGTGGCCGCTGCCGAAAAGAAAAAGGAATCGCGATCGGAAACTTTCGAGCGCATCCGGGACGCCGCTGCGCAATTACAGGAGATCCCGCCGGCATCGTTTCGCCAAGTCGGTCCGCAGCGGCCAGCTCCGTATCTTAGTGAGCCCTGGTATTGTTGAGCGGAGCCGACCGGGGACCAGTTGGTTCCCATCGAAAAGTTCGGCGAAAGCATCGAATCCAGTGAAGGGTTCGTGTGAAGTTATTCCGGTTTACTCTTCAATGACTGCAACACAGCTCAAAAATATCGCACTCTTCGCATCGAAGCTCGGTTACCAGACCCGCAGCTTTGAAGCCGCCGCGCGCAAACTCGGGGTCCAATTTGTCTATGTGACGGACCGCTGTCACGAACTCTCTGATCCTTGGGGCGACCGCGCAATTCCTGTGCGTTTTGCGAATCCCGAAGAAGCCGCAGCCACTGCCATTCAATCGCTGCGTGGCAAACCGCTCGACGCGATTCTCGCGCTCGGCGACGCGCCTGCCGTCGCCGCTTCCTACGCCGCTCGTGGCCTGGGCATCCGTGCAAATCATCCTGCCGCCGTCGACGCCTGCCACAACAAACTGCGCATGCGCGAGGTTTTCCGCGACGCCGGGCTTTTCAATGCGCCGACCACTCTTTGGTTTCGCGGCATTCCGCTGCTGCCGGAGCCGGAGCCGTCGCTCCTCGGCATTCAATATCCCTGCGTACTCAAACCCTTGTCGCTTTCCGCCAGCCAGGGAGTCATGCGCGCAAACTCCCATGACGAATTTCGTGAAGCCGCGCGCCGGCTCGCGCATCTGCTCGAACATCCTGATCTCCGCATGAAGAGTGAATCGCTCGCGCGCGAAGCCCTCGTCGAACAGTACATTCCTGGCGCTGAAGTCGCTGTGGAAGGAATTCTCGTGGACGGCGATCTCAAGCTCCTCGCCATTTTCGATAAGCCCGATCCGCTCGATGGCCCATTTTTCGAAGAAACGATTTACATCACTCCGTCGCGTCTATCCTCAGAACAACAAACTGCAATCCATCGCAGCGCAATGCAGGCAATTCGCGCCATCGGCCTTTCGCATGGTCCAGTGCACGCCGAATTTCGCGCCAATGAGCGCGGTGTTTGGCCGATCGAAGTCGCGCCTCGACCTATCGGCGGCATGTGCGCCGCTTCGCTGGCGTTTGTTTCTCCGGCACATTTCGGTTCTATCGGCCTCGAAGAATTAATTCTGCGCCACGCACTCGGCGAAGACATTTCAACATGGCAGCGCGAATCTGCCGCTTCCGGCGTCATGATGATTCCGGTTCCATCGAGCGGCATTTTTGAAAAGGTGGACGGCGTCGAAGAAGCAGAGCGCGTCCCACACGTAACAGACGTGCAAATCACGGCGCGTCTCCGCGACGCGATTCTCACGTGGCCCGAAGCTTCTTCGTACTTAGGATTTATTTTTGCGAAAGTAGAATACCCGGAGGACGCTGAGCGCGCCCTGCGCGAAGCTCATTCAAAATTGCGTTTCCAGATCCAGCAAACTCTTCCCGTCAAACACCCGATCACCGGAAAAGTCCTCGATCCCCAAACGCATCACTGAGGAACCTCACGCCTTCGCTTTTGGCGCCACATATCCCTCCGGCAATTTCGCGCCCTCTCCAAAAAAGAATTGTTCCAACTGTTCTTCCATGATTTTCTGCGAATTCGGATCCAAAGGATTCAGCCGGTACTCATTCATGATCATTTTCGAATGTTCGATCCACAATTTCCACGCATCTTTCGACACGTTTTCATACACTCGCTTGCCCAGTTCACCTCTCCAGGGCACACGATCGAGCCCTGGCAGGTCCTTGTCAAATTTCACGCAATGCACGATTCGCGTCCCGGATGCCACTGGTTCGGTCGAAGGCGTCTCAGGTCCGCACGGATCATTTGCCACAGCTTCCTCCTCGTGCTCTCCACGAATCTTTACCTTACTTCATCTGCCCCGAAATTCCCAGCCAGCCGCCTGCCAACGCCCGATTCGCCAGCGATTCCTCAATTGCAGTAGAATCCCCCCGGCCTTCTTCGCCATCCTCTCGGAAAGGAATTGTGCCCATGTCTCGCATCACCACCCTCTTCTGGGATATCGGCGGCGTGATTCTCACCAACGGCTGGGATCGCGGATCCCGTAAGGAAGCCGCCGACGCCTTCGATCTTGATTGGGAGGACTTTCAGGACCGCCACGATCTCAGCTTCCCGGCCTTCGATGCCGGACAAATTTCCATCAACGAATATCTCGATCGAACGCTCTTCTACCGGCCTCGAAAATTTACCCGCGAGGAATTCACCGCCTTCATGTTTGCACAATCCAGGGAATATCCCGGATCCCGCGCCATCCTCGAGGCCTGCGTGAAGACCGGCCGCTACTTCATCGGAGCGATCAACAACGAGCCTCTTGAGCTGAATCAATACCGCATCGAAGCCTTCAACCTCCGCAAGAGTTTTCAGGTTTTTTTCAGTTCCTGTTACATCCATTCGCGCAAACCCGAAGCGGGCATTTTTCGTGTCGCGCTTGCCGTCACTCAGCGGGCTCCCGAAGAATGCGTTTTCATTGATGATCGCCCCCTCAATCTCGAAAGCCCGCGACGCCTCGGTTTTTCCGTCATTCACTATCAGTCGCCAGACCAATTGCGAACCGACCTGCGAAATCTGCAGGTTGAGGTATAGTTTTCGAGTAGTTACCCGGCACGCTTCCGCCGGCTCGTTCCAGGAGAATGCATGGCTGCAGAGTCCATTTCGACCAGTTCTACTTACGGCGGTGCCAGCGATCCTTGCGCAATCGTTCTTTTCGGCGCATCCGGTGATCTCGCCAAACGCAAAGTAATTCCCGCGCTGTTCGATCTTGCCGCGCACAATTCTCTTGGGGCTCGATATGCTCTCATCGGTTTTGCGCGCACGCCGATGAGCGACGATAGTTTTCGTTCGGCCACCGGCGAGGCCGCCAAGAGCATGTCGGACATTGGCCCCGTCGATCCAGAAAAGTGGAACGACTTCGCGACCAACCTCTTCTACAGTCCCGGCGATTACTCCGATCAACAGGCCTATGCCGAACTTGCGAAACGACTCGCCGAACTCGACGCGCAAAAAAATCTTGGCGGCAATCGCCTTTTTTATCTATCGACTCCACCGGAGGTTTACCCCGACATCGTTGAACAACTCGGCCGCGCCGGCCTTTCCCGCCCCGCAACTTCAAAATCCTGGGTCCGCATCATCATTGAAAAGCCTTTCGGCCGCGACCTCGCCTCCGCAAGGGAACTCAACGAAATTGTTCACAATGTCTTTGAAGAGCAGCAGGTCTATCGCATCGACCACTATCTGGGCAAAGACACCGTGCAGAATCTGCTCGTCTTTCGTTTTGGCAACGGCATCTTCGAGCCGCTCTGGAACCGCAACTACGTCGATCATGTGCAAATCACCGCGGCAGAAACCCTCGGCGTCGAGCGACGCGGCGGCTTCTATGAAACCGCCGGCGCCCTGCGCGACATGATTCAGAGCCATGTGCTTCAGCTCACTTCTCTCGTGGCCGTCGAGCCGCCAGCCTCTTTCGACGCCACCGCCGTTCGCAACGAAAAACTCAAGGTTCTCCAGTCCATTCGTCCCTTTGATCTCGAAATGGTCGCGCAAGCAGTCGTTCGCGGCCAATACTCAGCCGGCAATGTCGGCGGCAAAGCTGCTCCTGGCTATCGCGAAGAACAGAACGTCAATCCAAAATCACGCACAGAAACGTTCGTCGCCGCAAAACTCCTGATCGACAATTGGCGCTGGGCCAACGTTCCTTTTTATCTCCGCACCGGCAAACGTCTCGCCAAGCGCACCACCGAGATCGTCATCCAGTACAAGCGTGCTCCCCACATCGTCTTTCGCGGCCGTGAAGCCGAAGCCAACCGCCTCATCCTGAACATTCAGCCGGACGAAGGGATTTCCGTCTCCTTTGGTGCAAAGCGCCCCGGCACCGAAATGAGCATCGGCAACGTCACCATGAATTTCAGCTACCGCGAGGGATTTGGCGATTCTTCACGAAGCGCGTACGCTACGCTGGTCAACGATTGCCTCCGCGGCGACGCCACGCTGTTCGATCGTGGTGACAGCGTCGAAGCGGCCTGGTCTCTCGTCGAGCCGATTCTCGATGTGTGGAGCGCCGCAAAGACCGCCGCCGTCCCACTGTACGCGTCTGGCAGTTGGGGTCCTAAGGAATCTGATACGCTGCTCGAACGCGATGGCAGGAAGTGGCACACTCCGTAAGCTGTGCTGAAGCAAAGTCACATCGCACGGTTTCTTTTTCATCTTGTATTGGGGGGTCTAGTGATACTGGCCGGTGACGTCGGCGGCACAAAATGCAACCTCGCGCTCCTTTCCGAAAGAGGCGGCAGGCTTACGCCCATTTTCAAGCAACGCTTTCGCAGCAAAGATTTCGCGAAGTTCGATCTCATTGCAAAAGAATTTTCCCGCATCGCCGCTTCCCATTTAGGCGACGAAAAAATTCGCGCCGCCGGTTTTGGCATTGCCGGCCCGGTCATCAACAATCGCGTCCGCGCCACGAATCTTCCCTGGACTGTAGACGCTGCCGTGCTTTCCGAGGAGCTCGACATCGAGCACGTCACTCTTCTCAACGATCTCGGCGCCTGGGGACACAGTATCGAATACCTCGATCCCGCTGACTTCGCCGTTCTAAATCCTGGCATTCCTGAGTCCGGCGGTACGCGGGCGCTTCTCGCCGCTGGCACTGGGCTCGGACAGGCTTTTCTTGTCTGGGATGGCTCGCGTTACCGCGTCGGCCCTTCTGAAGGCGGCCACTCCGATTTCGCTCCGCACACCGAGCAGCAGATCGAGCTTCTTCGTTTCATGCGCCGCCGTTATCCGCAA
>Ga0207646_10005795_pt1 | contig 12932 bp, 15 predicted proteins | sample KBSK5502metaG_FD_184343 | JGI IMG/M metagenome (GOLD analysis project Ga0207646, IMG submission 184343) | Corn, switchgrass and miscanthus rhizosphere microbial communities from Kellogg Biological Station, Michigan, USA - KBS K5-50-2 metaG... | ecosystem: Host-associated > Plants > Roots >...
AACCGCACTTTCCAGTTCAGCGAAGGTGTGTGCGCCCTTGGTTGCCTTCACGAACTCGACCAGATCGGGGTGCCCGACGGCCGCTTTGAGCGAGGCCACGACCGCCTCGAAGGGCTTGGCAGATGTCACGCTGAACCGTTCGATCTCGACCTTTCTGACTGTCATCTTTTCCTTCCTCTCAGCGAACTGAATCACGCCACCACGCCATCCTTGATCTCAACTCAGGACGGCAGGAGGTGGAGCAGCTGGTCACAATCGCGTGCGCGAAGCGCGGCCCATTGACCGCGTGCGCCGCGTGCCTGCCTTCCGGCTCGAAGGCAGCCGTCGCATCCTTCACGAGCGTGACGTGGTAGCCAAGCTCCATGCCAAAGCGAGCGGTGCCTTCGATGGAGCGTGCAGGAGCACGCGACCCCCGGCCCCGGATGGCGCACGCCGGAGGGGCCAGGGCAAATTCTGATTGCTTGCTGGCGCGGTGCGCGCCTATAATAGATGCGGCTCAAAGAACTGTTGATGCAGATCCTTGAGCCGACTCGCCAACAGGCACTCTGAAGGAAGCAGAGCACGTGAAAGCTGACCAAGATTACATCCTCAAGACTTTTGAGTTCAAGCTCCGGGTGAACAAAGCATTCGTCTTGGCGTGCGAGGAGAAACTTGACCAAGCCCGTTTCGTCTACAACTGCGCGCTCGAACACCGGAAGCTGAACTATCAAGCCAAGCCCTACGTCAAATACCCGGTGAACTTTTACTCTCAGTCGCGTGAGTTGACCGAAGCGAGGGCTTTGCTGCCGGAAGTCAAAGCCTGTCTGCGGACGATTCAAAGCGATGCTTTGGAGAAACTGGACGCCGCGTTTCAAGCCTTCTTCAAGCGCGTCAAGGAAGGCCAGACGCCGGGCTTTCCAAGGTTCGTGCGACACGAGGTCGCTTTCACAACTGTTGTGCTTGAAAAACCAAGACACAACCCAGTTTTCCGTAACTGGTTTCCTACCGGAACGTGCGTCACAGGTAACTATGGGGTGCGGAGCTTCCGGGACAATCAAATCCTCGCAATAGCGGTCAGGAAAGTGTGAACTAACCTGATGATTACAAGCCTCAATGTAATCGGGACAAGGAATGAACACTATGGCTAACGAAAGTGAATCATCATAAGCTTCGTCAGGAAGTAAAGGGCTAAAGAGGCTGATAAGCCCTGACCAAAATGGTAAGTAGACAGGTACATTCGCTGAATCGTCGGATGTCGCGGACGTTGTTCTACCGGAGTATAGATGAAGCCTCAGGTGTTCTGTTGTGAATGTGGAACGTGATAACCCCGATGAAGTCTGAGAGACATCAGTAGGCCAAACGCGAGTGCGGCAGAACTCTTCAGCGGGAGTAAGATGCCTCAAGAAGCAAAAGCCATCAGCCGAAAGGCAGCGGGAATAAATAACCGGATGGATACGTTTGATAACGATCTCGAAAGAGTGCTGACGTGAGGCAGAGATCAGACAGTTTGAATCCAATGAACAGGAGTTGACATTGATGAAAGTTAGATGTGGCGTTGCCACAAACGGAGTCAATGGGAGTAAATACTCTTTCTTCCAAGTAGATTGGGTAGATCTGTCTGACTTGGGAGCCGTGTGCCTTGAAAGGGGCACGCACGGTTCTGCGGAGGGGGGAGTGTCGTGAGATACCTTCCCTATTCCACTAAGGGCAAGGGCCGCTACCACACCTTCTCGCAAAAGATCGAATCTCAACGCGGCTGTCCACTCAAAGGCGACAAGCTGACTGTGCCTGGCGTCGGTACTTGCCGAGTGAGACTCTCCCGCCAGATCGCAGGGACGGTCAAACAGTTGCGCATCACGCGCCGGGCGGACGGCTGGTTCGCGCACTTGGTCTGCGAGCTTGAGAAGCCTGCGCCGCTCGCGCCGACGGGCGACGAGGTTGGGATTGATGTCGGGCTGGAGAACTTTGCGACGCTCTCGACGGGCGAGACCATCGACAACCCGCGTTGGCTGAGACAGGCTGAGCGGGACTTGAAGACGGCGCAGCGCAAAGTTTCCCGCCGGAAGCAGGGTTCCAAGCGCCGGAAGAAGGCCGTCAGAGAATTGCAATTGCAACATCTCCAGGTCAAGCGACAACGGCGGGACCATCACTTCAAAACTGCCAAGCCGATTGTCAAAGAGTTCGATTTGATCGCGGTCGAGGATTTGAGCATCAAGAATATGGTCAGGAATCCCAAGCTGGCCAAAAGTATTTGTGACGCGGGCTGGGGAGGCTTTCTGGAGATTCTCACCGTCAAGGCTGTGAGTGCCGGCCGGGAGATCGAGAAAGTCGCACCTGCCTACACCTCGCAGGATTGCAGCCGGTGCGGTGAGCGCTGTCGCTTGAGTCTCGCGGTGCGAGAGTTTAAGTGCCTGGTTTGTGGCTACCTCGCTCATCGTGATCATAACGCGGCGATCAACGTTGTGGCGCGGGCGCGGAGAAGTAACGTCTCCGGGATGGCTGAGATGTCTCAGCCGTCTGCGCCTTCGGGGATGGGGCCGGTAGTTCCAGCGGCCTCGCGTGAACCGAGAACAGACGCGGCCGAACCTGTGGTTAAGGTTCTTCCGGCGAACCCGGACGTTCGCCGGCTCTTCCGCGCCTGACGCCAAGTGTCTGGTTACTTCGAAGTCATGGCCACATCAGTAGCCCCAAACTTGAACAGGATCTTGCCGCTGCGATTCGATTTCAAAGACTGCTTGAACGCTTCCTTGAATTCGTCGAGTGGGTAGACCTGCTCCACTGCGGCCCAGAGCGATCCATCAGCGACGAGGTCGCCCAGCTTCTGGTAAATCTCCTGGATCTCTGCGCGCGGCGCGTTGCGTATCCAATTGATCAACCAGAATCCGTGGAGGCTCAGACCACGGTAGATGAACTCTCCGGGCGCGATGGCCGGGAACTGCCCACTGAGGAGGGCGTAGACGACAATCGAGCCGCCAGTTTTGAGCGATTTGGCCAACTCGCCCACGGAGGTTCCACCCACCGTATCGAGGACGAGACTAAGTTTCTTCCCGTCGAGAGCCTCTTCAATCTCCTTGTGCAGGTTGTCGCCTTGGAGGATGATGCGGTCACCTCCCCATTGTCGCACCTGTTCGGCAGCTTCTTCCCGGCGGACGACATTCAGCGTCTTGACTCCGGCGAGCTTCGCGAGCGCAATAATGTACTGCCCCATGGCCGCGTTGGCGGCGGTTTGACCGATCCAGTCGCCGGGCATCAGGGAAACGTATCGGTTGAGCAAGAGATAGGCGGTAGCCGGGTTAATCCCGATCATCGAGAGTTGCAAGGGATCTGCCTGGTCGCTCATCGGCACGATGTTGCGCACCGGGACGACCACCTGGTCGGCCCATGTACCCTGCTCGTAGGTCGGAAGAATCAGGACGCGCCTACCCTGCAGCGCCACATCAACCTTCGAGCCAATCTTGGCGACTCGGCCAACACCCTCCGCGCCCACCGCGGCTGGGAAGGCCGGTCGGAGGCCGTAGAGGCCACGGACGAGCAGAAGGTCCGATGGATTGAGCGGGGCCGCTTCCATCGCAATGAGAACATCCTCCTGGCCAAGCGCCGGTTCGGAGATCGTGTTGAGTTCGATGACATCTGAAGGTTCGCCGTGAGCTACGAGTTGCAACTGCCGCATTGGAAAACTCCTTTCATTCGCACCAGTTTTTGCGGTAAGCGTCAACTAGACTATACCGCTTACATATATACAGATGGCGTTCGCTGTTGACGCCGCGCCCCTCCGCTATTAACGGCCTACACTTGTGCGAAGCCGCCATCTACAAACAGCTCCGTTCCCGTGATGTAGCTGCTGTCGTCGGAGGCGAGAAAGACTACGGCCTTCGCGATCTCATCGGGTGTCCCGAGCCTGCCGAGCGGCACACTCTTGGAAATCATCTGCAAGCGTTGCTCGCCCGCTCGTGAGGAAGCTAGCAGGTCATTGAGTCCGGGCGTCTCGATGGAGCCAGGGCTGACTGCGTTCACGCGAATGCGGCGATCCTTTAAGTCCGTGGTCCAGGTCCGTGCGAACGAACGCACGGCGGCTTTCGTGGCGCTATACACACTATTCGAGGACAACCCTTTACTGCCGACGATGGACGCATTCAGGATGATCGCGGCGCCATCCGGCATTAGTTGAAGCGCTTTCTGCACCGTGAACAGGAGTCCTTTCACATTGATGTTGAAGATCGAGTCATAGTGCTCCTCAGAGATCTCGCCGAAGGGGGCATACTTCGCCATACCGGCATTGGCGAAGACAATATCGAGTTTGTCCTTCTCCCGCTTGATTTGGGCGAAGAGGCGATCGAGATCCTCAAGGTTCGAGACGTCTCCCTGCACGCCAGACACATTTCTTCCGATCTCCTTGACCGCCGCCGCCAACTCCGGCTCTCGGCGGCCGGTGATGAAGACGTAGGCGCCTTCGATGACAAACTGCTTGGCGGTGGCCAAGCCAATGCCGCTAGTACCCCCAGTAATGAGTGCAACTTTTCCGTCAAGCTTGCCCATATATATCTCCTTTTTTCTGCTCCAGGTTCATCTTGGTTCTCCTTACTCCTCCTCAGCGAGCACCTGCTCGGCCAATTTCTTTCCCGCTCGCAGCAACTCGTCACTGAGTCGCGTGTCAGCCACCGCCCGCGATAACGACAGCGCGCCGTACATTAAGGCGATCAACCCAAGCGCCTTTTCCCGGCTCTCAACGCCGCCATCCAGCATCTTGGCTAGCGAGCTGACGAAGCCGGATAACTCCGCTTCGAGCGCGCCTCGATATGGCTCACCTTCCCGTGCGACCTCTGGAGCGGCGCTCGGCAGCAGGCAACCCGTTTCCTTATTGTCGCGATGCTGGCGCGACAGATATTGCCTGATCACGCTCAACGTCCGAGCGCGGGGCGAATCACCCTTCGCGGATTTCAAGAGCTGGTCCCAGTTTGCGCTGGCCGCGTGGCGAAGCGTCTCGACGAAGAGTTCCTCCTTCGAATCGAAATGGTTGTAGAAACCACCCACCGTCAGACCGGCTCCCTTCATGACGTCCATCACTGAGCTGGCCTGGATGCCCCGTTCACGAAGCAGTGCGGCGGCCGACGCGGCAATGGCTTCGCGAGATTTCTGCTTTTGCTTAGTCTTCTGGTTCATGCCTTGACCTCCCGCTGAACTGCAACGACCACCGCCGCCGCGTGGGTCAGTGGAATCATGTGCGCTGCACCGGGAACGATTAAGGTCTCTGCCTCGGATAAGCCCTGGGAAGTGAGTGCGCTTCGCACCTGCCGCCACGAATGGGAGCCATTGGCAGAGCCATGAAGGAGCACCATGACATGGTTCATCTCGGTCAGATCCTCTCGATGATCGTGGCGATGCCTTGTCCTCCGCCGACGCACATCGTGATGAGCGCCGTCTGCTTGCCGCTCCGCTCAAGCTCGTCGAGCGCGGTGCCGAGCAACATCGCGCCCGTCGCCCCAAGCGGATGGCCGAGCGCGATCGCGCCGCCGTTGACATTCACGCGATCGGGGACGATTCCCAGCGCGCGGATGGTCTGCAAGACGACGCTCGCGAAGGCCTCATTGATTTCCCACAGGTCGATGTCGCGTGGCTTCATGCCCGCTAAGCGCAGCGCTTTTTCGCTCGCCAGCGCAGGCGCAGTAAGCATGATCACCGGTTCGCTGCCGATGGTCGCCATCGCGCGCAGGCGGGCGCGCGGCTTGATCTCCTTCTGCCGAACGTAGCGGTCGGAAGCCAGCACCACAGCTCCGGCGCCATCGCTGATGCCGCTCGAGTTGCCGGCGGTGTGGAGGTGCTCGATGACCTTCGCCTGCGGGTAGGCTCTGAGCGCGAGCTGATCAAACGTCTCACCATTCGGCCCCGCGGCGGTTTGGCCCAGATTGACGAAGGCAGGCCTGAGCGCCGCGAGTCCTTCAGCCGTCGCGTCCGGCCGCGGGAACTCGTCACGTTCGAGAAGGACTGTGCCCGTGAAAGGGTCGCGCACCGGGAAGAGCGATTTCGCGAAGTGGCCCTCTGCCATGGCGCGCACCGCCTGCTTGTGTGAGCGGAGCGCGACGGCATCAAGGTCCTCGCGCGTGAACCCCTCGAGCGTGGCGATGAGGTCGGCGCTGATGCCCTGAGGGATTTGAAAGAGGCGCTCCCGCAAATGCAGATTGTTGCCGTCCTGACCGCTGGCGTCCGAGCCCATGGGCACACGGGACATGCTTTCGACGCCGCCGGCAATGACCAGGTCCATCGCTCCCGAGGCCACGCCCATGGCGCCGAAGTGAATCGCCTGCAGTCCTGAAGCGCAGAAACGGTTGAGTGAAACCGCTGAAACTTCGTAGGGCCAGCCTGCGGCGAGCACTGCATTGCGGGCCAGGTTGGCGCCCTGTTCCCCGACCTGGGAAACGCACCCTGCGATGACGTCGTCCACGTCGCGAGCATCGAAGCCGAGCCGCTGCTGAAGTGTGTTCAAGACCTGCGCGAAGAGTTCCTGCGGATGAACGCCGGAGAGCGCTCCTTTACCCAACTTGCCGCGCCCCCTCGGGGTCCGTGCGGCGTCGATGATATAGCTGGTCGCCATGACATAACTCCTTTCTGATATTACAATCATAATATTACGATCATAATATATGTGTCAAGCCCTGTCTGGTTCGGGTAGTTGTACCCCAGACAGGGGCCGAGCGAACGCGCCTGTGTGGCGTGGCATTGACATAGTGACAATACGCCCTATCTCTCTGCACCCAACAGGCTCCGGTAAGCGAATCAAAGCGGCGGGCACCGGACCGGATGATAAGAGAACCAAGCTCATGGTCGGGATCATCTGCCTCCTTATTTATATTGAACGCCCGTCTTCGATCACACTTGAATCCTTCTGGTATGAGCTACGCCAATTCCGAGACGCTCATCAAGCAGGCCCTGGCGCGCCTTAACCAATATCGGCAGGTGGTTGGTGAACAGCCGCTCGCCAATTTGCCTGCGGGCGAGATCAAAAACCCAAAAGCCTGCGCGCTCGCGCTGGGCCTTGAGAGCGCCCGCTACTCGGGTGCCCTCGTTTACTATGACGGCATCGCTTGCGCGAGCGAAGAGCAAGTCGCGGCGCTGCTCCGCGCCTGGCCCGATGTGCGGCGCGATCCCTATCGCGAGCTTTGGATCAACAACCCACCCGAATGGCGCGAGTTCGTCTTCCGTTATGACAGGGGCGAACTCACGAACATCCTGCCCTTGGTAAGCTCGGTATCGAGCGCCACAGCCAGCGCTGAGACTTCCAAATCGGAGATGAGCGAAGGGCGCTCGGCCAAAGCGGGCAACGACGCCTACGCGGGCGACCAAATCCTCAAACCAGAGATGCGCAGTCGCGATCAACATCCAACGATGCTGGCCGCCCATCGTCTATTCAGTGAAGCGCCGCTCTTTGATTCGGTCATGCTGCCATCTGCGACCAGCGCGCCAGCCACGCCACACGAAATCAATGCGGCTTGCAATCACCGCCCCGGCATTGAGTCACTGGACCGAGAAGCTCCCAGTCTTGTTATGCATCTGCCCCTGACGGAATGCGCTTCACGGGAGATGAGGAGTAACGATTCAAACATGAGCGAAGATCAGGCTACTATTGCTGGAGATGCTCCTCACGCAACCTCCACCTTCAACAACGAAACTGAGGCTGTCACGGCGAATCAAATCATGACTTCAAATGAGGAGTCCGCACCGACTGAAGCCTCACTCACTGCTGAAGCCATAGCCATACCTGAAGCTACGGCCGCGACGGGCGCTGTGAGCGCGCCGGAGGCAGCCAGCACAGCCACAGTCCCTGCAACACTCTCCAATGAACTTTACATCTGGGCGCAGTGTACGATTCAGGTGAGCCTGCAGATCCTCCCGGAGAGTGATCACTCACCAGGCGACCGCAAGGTCATCCTTGGCGTGCGCACACACGAGGATGCGCCGCTGCTTGCGCTCATACGGCTCTCCGACCTCGAGCCTTTACCCGCCCCGCTCACTGAGCTGCTTACGCAACTCGCCGCACAACTCCCCGAACGCGCGGCAGCCGCAGCCGAGCGGAAACGGCTCGCAGAGGAAAAGACAAAGGCCGAAGAAACCCGGCGTCGTGAAGCCACTGCTCGCGCGCAGGCCAAACGCGCGGTCACCACAGTCAAGACCAAGGCCAAGACCAAGCCGGCCTCTTCGCTGAATACATTTGCTCATCGCGCAGAACCTCAAACCACACTGGCCACAAACGTGACCCAAGCTGAACGGACATCAGCCGCGCCCTTGCCAGAAGCCGCACCATCCGCCAGCGCGCTTCAAGTGGGACTGCTTCCACCAGCATCTGAAGCGCCGCTTGAGACACGCGTCACATCCAACCCTTCGGAAACCTCCGGCGGCAAAATAGGCGACGGTCAACCCTCACTATTTTAAGCGGGGCTTCTGATCGCAATCACCGAAGCGTGCTCACGCTGCCTACGCTTCGCCAACAAAAAAATCGTAGAAGGCAATCACACCATGGCTACCGTTATCTTGCTGCACGACGGCCAGACTTTCCCCCTCGATGATGAGATCGCGCGCGATGACGCAACGCTGCGGCAGGCGCTCGCCCCTTTTTACAGCGACCTAGCCAATGCTGAAATCGCCCGCGAGACAGTCAATGAGCAAATGATCGTCAAGGTTAGTCGGCGCGCCGGTCCGAAAGGAACTGGCCTTCTGGCAACGCTCAAAGCCGCTCCTGAAACGATCAACCCGGCCGTTGCCATGCAATATCGCTTAATGGCGCTGGAGCAGAGCGGCCAACTCAGCCTTGAGCAACTCTTGCTCATGCAAGTTGAGATCGCACAAGCCTCGGCCGCTGGTGATCTGTACCTCACAGAGGTCAATCAAACGCTCAAGGCTTTGCGCGCATGCCAGGCACGTCCTGGACATAAGCTTCCGCTCGGATTTTAAGCAGCGATGACGCCCGGCAACTTCTCCGCACGCCCGGCCCTAGCTTATCTGCAAACACGACGAGTGAGTGCCCGACGCGCCGTCACAGTTCTTAGGCGTCTCGGCTCGACGGCGCAACTGCTGGCGCTCTTTGCCAAGTTCTTTCCCCTCGAATTCCAGGCACAGAAGTTCTCGCTCATCGGGTCCGAAGACAAACTGATCGCCGCCGAGATCGCCTTCCTGCGTCTTGTTGGCCAGCGACTCTTTCCGATTCCGGAGTATCTGCTCGACGAGTATGAACGCTACGACGAAGGACTCATCTCGATCCCCGTAGAGCCTCTGTTCGGCGACTGGTGGAACGAGGACCCAGAAGATTTGCCGCTCGTCTTTCGCCTACCTCTCTCGCTCGCAGGTATGATTCCAGCCGGAGAAGAACTCGAGGCTTACTTTCCTGAAGCCTTCACTTCAGATCATCGTCCCAAAATAGACTGGGAGCGGCTGGAAATGGTTTGCTCGACGGCGCCCCCGCCGCTCAGCGCACTCTGGCTCGCCGTCCTCATCACCGACCACAGCACCGACAATGTGTGGCTCGATGCGAGCTATGAAATAGCAGCCGCGGAAGTCGTGTGGACGGCAGAGAACATGGAGTTCTTGGCCGAAGCATTTACCGATGCACAAGCCAAACTCGACGAAGTTTTTGCGCTCGATGAGTGGCTCAAACAAGATCCGGATCATCTGCGCCAAGCCGTCGCGCTTTGGGTTGAGGCTTGCGCGTCCGGCACGATTGCGCCAACCGAGACACGGACATGAGCAAAGGCCATCAACTACCAAATGGCGCGGATGCGGCGCTCGGCGCCCCTGCGTTGTCTCTCGCGCCGCTCAAGGATCTGGGCGGGGCGCAGGCGGCGCTGCTTTTTCTTGATGGCCAATATCTGCTTGAGTGGAGCGAAGACGGGCGTGAGATCACTAAATTCCTGGCGCCGTCTGACGTCCGCCAAGCCTTCGCGGGCGAACCGGTCGATAGCGGCTGGCTCGGTACTCAAGTCTGCCGCTGGGGCACGTGCCAGAGAGGAGAGTATCTGGCCAGCTTTCGCCCGCCTAGCATCTACACGCTATTTCTCACCGAGGGAAAAAGCGCACCAGCCCGGCGACTCAAAGTTCCACTTCCCGGCTTCTTCTTTCTGGGAATCGAGAAGGACTATTACATCTGGGCGACGACAGGCGATCACCTCTACCCGACAGCTCCGCTCTTCGCCGCGCCCTTGCCCAACATCAGTGAGTCGGGACAAATCTGCTTTGGAGCGAATCTTCCGCCCCGCGCCACCAGCGAAGGAATCGAGCGCGCTTGGTCGCTTTTTATGAAGAGCACGTTCACCGATCACTCGGTCAAGAGCAAAAGCCGCAAACACCCTGATGACGTCCGCCGGACCTTGCAAGAACTTGCGCAAGCGCGCGCTCGCAAATATCCCGCGAAGGATCTGATCAAACTTGAGCTGACAGCCGAAATGGTCATACAGCAAATCCACGGGCGCTCGCGCGCGAACTGACGGACCCCGTTGCCAATCATCCTTCAAAACGCCATGACTCCGATTGTCGCTTACCGCATCGCTCAAAGCATGGACCTTGGCCCCATTCAAGCCAGCTCATATGAGTACGTGCTCTCTGGTAACGGCGTGTTTCTGCGCGCCTCGCGCACGGGGCTTGCAATCACTCTTCCGATCGCAGCCTGTGAGGTGCGTAATCTCTCGCCGCTTGAACCCAAACTTGAGCTTGAGTACGGCAGTGTTCCATCGCATCTTCTTGCGCGTATTCTCCACCTCGCACGTAAAGCCGCGGCGGAAGAACCGTGCGAAGCACTTTTTCACCTCAGCCACACCGGAGCGGAATGGCAACTCGAAGTCCCGCCGCAAGTCCAAACTAAAGGTTCGGTCGAGCCGCTCGATAGCGGGCCTGAATCTTCTTACGCACGCGCGCTCATCGAGATTCATAGCCACCACCAGATGCCCGCCAAGTTCTCCAGCATTGATGATCAGGAAGAGCGAGGCTTTCGCATCTTTGGTGTTATTGGCTGCATCTGGGAGCGACCCCAGATCCGGTTCCGAGTGGGAATCTTCGGTCAGTTCATCGAAGTCCCCGCCCGCTGGGTCTGCGAAATGCCGACCGAAATTCATGACTGTATTGAGGAGATCTAAAGATGCCGCGCCGCAAGATGCCATCTTCGCCCCCACTCGATCTCTCTTTCGCCCGCGCTGCCACCATCAGCACTCCAGAACACCACGAAGTTTGTCTTGTCTTAGTCGGCTGCGGCGGCACAGGATCCTTTCTCGCCGGGTCGCTCGCACGCCTCGCACGAGCGCTCATCGAGCGCGGGCAAAAAACCAACGTGGCCTTTATTGATCCGGATCGGGTCGAGGAGAAAAACCTCGGGCGCCAGAACTTCGCTGAAGCCGAGTTGGGATACTTCAAAGCGGCCACCCTTGCCGCTCGCTTCAGCGCCGCCTGGGGTCTGGAGATTTGCGCCGCGACTACGCCCTTTGACCACCGGATGATCACCCCAGACTGGAGAACGCTGACGATCATTGCCGGGGCGGTTGATAATGCCGCGGCCAGGCGCGAGTTGGCCCAAACTCTAACCCACAACTACCGCCACGAAGCCCCGCGTATCTGGTGGTGTGATGCGGGCAACTTCGAGGAAGCCGGCCAGGTGCTGCTTGGCTCAGCCGTCACGCACGAGGACCTCAAGGGCGCGTTCATGACACCTAGCCTCTGTCGCGCTTTGCCATCTCCTGCCTTACAGCACCCGGAGTTGCTTGAAGCCAAGCCGGAAGAACGCTCTGACCATCGTCTCTCGTGCGCCGAACTCGCGCTCTTAAACTCGCAGTTCCTCATGGTCAATCAGCGAGTCGCGGCGGAAGCGGCAGACTTCATCGCGCGGCTCACGCTCGGCCGCGGCCTGCGGCGCTACGCCACCTACTTCAATCTCCCCAGCGGATCGGCGCGCTCCCGCTACATCACGCCCGAAGAAGTGGCGCGCGACACAGGTCGGCGAGAGCGCTACCTGTTGGCCAACAACAAATCAAGCGGCGCGCAAAACTGATCGCCAATATCCACGCGCTGCTCGGATGTTCCTCGAAGTCAACCTGAAAAAGCGTCCATAACACGACCGGCATCGTCGAGGTGCCCTCAAGCCTCGCTCCCAATCTCAATTGAAAACTGCCATGCAAGAAGAAAGTATTCAACTCCACTATCGTGAGGGATCGAGCGATAAGCTCTACCTGGTCGAGCTCAAACAAGAGCGATCCGGCTGGGTCGTCAACTTTGCCTATGGAAGGCGAGGTCGGCCGCTCAACGCCTCAACCAAAACGCCCAGTCCGATCCCGTACCCTGCGGCCAAGAGAAAATATGACGCCCTCGTGGCCGAGAAGATGAGCAAGGGGTACGGCATCTACCGCGGGGCTGCCTGTGTCACTATCCCGATCACTGTCGGCTCTCCGTCCGCGCCTGCGGCAACTACCGCCCAGTCGGCCAAATTCCTTCCGCAGCTTCTCTGCCCGGTGGAAGAGTCTGCGGTAGAGACCTACCTCACAGGCGACCAGTGGTTCATGCAAGAAAAGAAGGACGGTCAGCGTTGCGGGATTCGCAGGTCGCCCGCAGGCATTGAAGCCTATAACCGCAAAGGCCAGGTTGTGACTCTGGGCGGAACCGTCGAAGCCTATCTCAAACAGATCCCCGGAAATTTCCTCTTGGACGGAGAACTCCTCGGCGACTGCTTTTTCGCCTTCGACGTTTTAGAGAGCGGCAGCTCGAACCTGCGCTCAACGACCTACGAGAATCGCCTCACGGCGCTCAGCAGTCTCCTAGAAGGCTACACCAACGAATACATTCGCATCGTCCCGACCGCGCGCGCCTTCCTCGGCCGCGAGCCCGTCCGCGTCGCTTTCGGTTTCAACTCCGAAGAGGGCAAGCGCATCAGCAAGGCCCAGAAGTTTGTGTGACTTGAAGGATAAGATCGCCGTGACTGGAACGATAAC
>Ga0207646_10005796_pt1 | contig 12931 bp, 13 predicted proteins | sample KBSK5502metaG_FD_184343 | JGI IMG/M metagenome (GOLD analysis project Ga0207646, IMG submission 184343) | Corn, switchgrass and miscanthus rhizosphere microbial communities from Kellogg Biological Station, Michigan, USA - KBS K5-50-2 metaG... | ecosystem: Host-associated > Plants > Roots >...
CCGGCCACGCCAAGGTAGGTCAGGCCGGCGATCGCCTCGCTGTCCTCATAGAGCTCCTGCTCGGTCATCGCCAGGCGGGCGAACCATGCCCACCAGCCGGGGCGCTCCTCGCGGCGGTGCCAGTCGAGCAGATTGGCGAGCAGCTGCCGGGCATGCCGCTCCTCCTCGCCGCTCGCCGGGTGGCCGTCGCCGGCGCCGAGCAGCCCGGCGACGAGCTGCTGCACCTCCGCGGTCACCTGGGCGGCGCCCGCCGGGGGCGCCGGGTCGTGGGGCGGTGGACGGGGGACGGACCCGCCGGTCGAGGCGGCGAGCTCGTCACGGCGCTGCTCGAGCCAGTCGCGCAGCCCCAGCGTCGAGCGGCAATCCGCCTCGTTGTAGCGCGCGATGCTGTCGAGGATGGCCGGATCTCGACTCTTCAGCCAGCGTTCGAACTCGGCGACACTCTGGGCTGCCCCGGTGATCGCCTCGCGGCGCGGTGGCGCATAGAGCCGCTCCACGTCCTTGAGCGAATAGCTCTCCGTCGAGATGCGCACCGCCCTGTGGACGACGCTGTGCAGGTCGACGAGCACCCCACCGCGCAGGAAGCGGTCGACGGCGTCCTCGCGGGTGGCGTAGCGGCCCGCCAGCCGTTTCAGCGCAGCCGCCTCGTAGCTGCCGTAGTGGTAGACGTGCAACTCCGGGTTGCGGTCGAGCCTGGCCACAATGAAGTCGACGAGCTGCTCGAAAGCGTGCTTCTCGCTGGCAGGGTCATGCGCCCAGAAGGCGGTGAACGACGCCGGCCTCACACCGGTGTCGACGACGCCGAAGAGGTACTCGAGACCGCCGTCGGCGCCGAAGGGATCGCCCTCCATGTCGAAGAAGAGGTCGCCGGCGCTCGGTTCCGGGAGGGCGGCGAGGCCATGACCCGGGACGGTGTCGGAGAGCAGGTGGTACCTGACCTCACCGGCCAGCGCACCCTCCGCCTGGAGAGCTGCCTGGTCGCGCAGCACGTCGACGGTCGCCTGGCGCATGCCGGCGACAGGGATTCCTGGAGCCGACCCAGCCAGCGCGCGCACGGTGGCGATGCCGGCGGCGACCAGCTTGCGCGTCTGGTCACGACGCATGCCCGCGACCAGGGATAGATGGTCGTCGGCACGCCAGCGCGCGTCACATGACGTCGACCATGGACACACGCCGCAATGCTCGACCGGCTCGGGATACGTGGCTCCCGCCGCGGCGATCGCCTCCTCGAGCCGGCAGCGCACCATGCGGTGGTGGGCAGCGACGTCGCGCAGCGGGTGGCTCTCCACGCGCCCGTCGCCGAGCACGACGTGGATCCGCTCCGGTGCGACCCCCTGGAGGCGCTCGACGTGCGCCGAGTACTCGGCCATCTGCAGCAGCGCCGCCGCCTTGACGTGGCGGGCCAGCTTGGCGTCGTACACCTCGTAGCCGTGCGCGCCCAGCTCGGTGGGCTCCTCCACGCGGCGCAGAAAGTCGGCACGCCCATGCCAGCGACCGTCGAAGAAGGCGGCCTGGTAGATGACGTCGACGCCGTCGCGCATCGCCGCCAGGGTGCGCGCCTCCATGTCACGCATCCCCGCCAGACTGGTCGGGTCGCCGGCGATCTCCACCACGCCCAGCCCCGTGGCGCGCAGCTGAGCGAGGTGCCGGACCTCGTGCTCCTCGCCCCGGTTGGCGAGCACCTCGGCGAGATCGTCCGCGACCGCCTGCGGCCGCAGGCGCACGCCCTCGGCGACCTCGCGCTCCAGCGCGGTCAGGTGCGCGCAGGCGACGAAGTCGGTGAGATCGGTGGCGGTGAGGACGAGGCTGCCGTCGACGTGTCGCATGAGCGCAGCATGGTGGTGGCGGGCGACAGCCGGTTGTCGTTCAGCCCGGCTGCGTGAGTCCCGGATGCGGGCGGCCGAGCCGCCACGCCGGCAGCTCGATCACCGTGCCGTCATCGTAGTTGGCGACCCAGAGCACGGCACCGTCCACCCTGACGCCCCGCGGTCGAGGCGACCTCTCAGGGGCCATCCTCCGTCGGGGTCGCCTCAGCGAGAGCGACGACGTTGAATGCCGGCACCGGTTGGTGAAAACCCTTGAGATGGAGCGGGCCGACGGCTTCGCTGGTCACCAGATCGGCGACGGCGGCATACGCCCGCGGTGCGAGGAGGATCTGGCCTCCCCTGGCTTCCGCACACAGACGGGCGGCGAGATTGACCACCGTGCCGATGGCGCGGTAGTCGAAGCGGCCCTCGAAGCCGACGCGCCCCATGGTGGCGTAGCCCTCGGCGATGCCCATGCCGACATCGAGGTCGAAGCCCTTGCGCCGCCAGCGTTCGCTCTGCTCGCCCATGCGGGTTCGCGCCACCACCGCCATGCGCACCGCACGCGCTGTGGGGTCCGGGCACGGAACCGGGTCATTGAACATGGTCATGACGGAGTCGCCGGCGAACTGCTCGAGGGTTCCCTCGAAGCGGAATATCAGCTCGCCGAGAGTCTGGTAGAAACCGTTGAGAACCTCGATGACATCCTCGGGCTCGGCGGTGGCGGCAAAGGCGGTGAAGCCACGGAGATCGCAGAAGACGACGGTTATCTCCCGCCGGTGGGTCTCCAGGAGTCGGTCGCCGTCGGTGAGGATCACCTCGGCCACCTGCGGTGAAAAGAAGCGGCGCAGTCGATCCAGTCGCTCGAGCTCGGCGACCTGCGTCGCCACGCGCTCCTCGAGCGAGCGGTTCAGCGTGGCGAGCTCTGCTGCCTGCGTCTGAATGGTGTCGTGATAGCTCTTGATGCGCAGCAGTGAGCGGACTCGGCTGAACAGCTCCATCTGGTTGAAGGGCCGGGCGATGAAGTCGTCGGCGCCGGCCTCGATGGCCATCACCTTCTCCTGATCGCCACTCGAGGTCACCATGATCACAGGCAGCAAGCGTGTCGCCGCGTCCTCGCGAAGGCGGCGACAGACCTCATAGCCGTTGATGTCGGGCATGAGGATGTCGAGCAGGACGAGGTCCGGCTGCGCGCTGTGCACTTTCTCCAGACCCTCACTGCCCGATCCGGCGACGACGACGGCATAGCCGCGTGGAGTCAGCATAGCGTCGAGCAGTCGCGCGTTCTGTGCGTTGTCATCGACGACGAGGATGGTGGTGGTGCGCTGCGGGACGCCGGGGTCGCTCATGGACGGACGCGGAATCCCACCACGTGGGGGCGCTCCATCACGCGGGCCCGGGCGACGGGCTGCAATAGGCGAGCACCTGCCCGGGGAAGGACTTCACGTCGATCGGCTTCTCGATGTAGCCATCGAAGCCGGCCTGCGCGAACCTCTCGCGGTCCGCCGGCATTACTGACGCGGTCACGGCCACGACTCTGACCCCGGCGGTGCTGGGATCGGCACGGAGATGCCCCAGCGCCGTCACGCCATCCATGCCGGGCAGCTCGATGTCCATCAGGACGACGTCCACAGGGTTGTGCGATGCCAGGCGCAGGCCGGACTCGGCGTCGGCGGCCTCGAGCGTGCGGAAGCCGTGATACTGCAGCAGATCGCGGGCCAGCTTGAGGTTCTTCTCGTTGTCCTCGATGATGAGCACCAGCTGTCCGTCGGCGAGCGTGGTCATGACGGTTGCGGTGCCGGCGATAGCGCGGACGCTGCCTCTGCAGACTCGAGCGCGTCGGCGGGCCGATCGCCGCCCGCCCTCCGCGAGCCGGGGAGGTCGAAGGTGAAGGTGCTGCCGCGTCCCGGTGCGCTCTCCACCGAGAGGCGGCCGCCGTGGAGCTCGACGATGCGCCGCGACAGCGGCAGCCCCAGGCCGGTGCCCTCCTGCGCCCCGGAACCACCCGCCTGCACGAACTCCTCGAAGATCCGCGCCTGATCCTCCGGTGCGATCCCGGCTCCGTCGTCGCTGACGCTGACGACGACACCGTCGTCGACGCAGCGAGCCGCGATGTCGACATGCCCCCCGCGCCCGGTGAACTTCACCGCGTTGGTGAGGAGGTTGAAGAGCACTTGCTTGACCCTGCGCTCGTCCGCCCTGACGACACCGAGGGCGGGGTCGACGTGGAGCCCCAGGCCGACGCCCTGACGTGTAGCGCGCTCGCGCATCAGTGCCAGCGAGCCCTGCAGCAGCTCGGGCAGCGCGAAATCGCTGACCAGCAGCTCCATCCTCCCCGCCTCGATCTTGGAGAGGTCGAGGATGTCGTTGATCAGCGACAGGAGATGGCGGCCCGACGAGTGGATGTCGGCGAGGTACTCCGCCTGCTTCTCGTTGACATCGCCGAAGAGGCGGTCGAGCATCACCTCCGAGAAGCCGATGATGGCGTTGAGCGGGGTGCGCAGCTCGTGCGACATGTTGGCGAGGAACTCCGACTTGTGCCGGCTGGCGGTCTCGAGCTCCCGGTACAATCTCGCCAGCTCGTCGTTCATGCGATTGACGTTGGCCGCCAGAGCGCCGAGCTCGTCGCGGTTGGGTACCTCGACATGCCGTGAGAAGTCACCCGCGGTGATCGACTCGAGGCCGGCGCTCACCCGGCGGATCGGTCCGACCAGAGACCATGACATGACGAAACCGAGGAGCAGGGCGAGGACCACGCTCGCCGCTGCCACGCCGATGAAGAGGTGCTGGGAATCCAGGTATGCCGTGCGATTCTGGTCGATCAGGCTGGTGGTCTCCGTGGCGGTCGTGCCGACCAGCTGCTGGGCGAGGGTCCGGAGATCCAGCGCAGCAGGCTCCGCGATCTCGGCCTGCAGGCGCTGAGCTTCGGCGAGCGCGGTGCGCTCGCGATCCTGGTCGGCGGTGTCGGTCGCGTGGTTCGCAGCCGCCACCGCGACCGCCTGGGCCGCTGCGGCGGCGGCCTGGTCCGCCGCAGCGATGCGCCGCATGGCGTCAGGGAGCTTTTGGTACACCGGCGGAATCCGCGCCAGGACGGTCAGCTCGTCGGCGGTGGGCGTGAAGCCGAGCTTGTCGACAGCGGTCAACGGGCCGAGGTCGTCGAGGGTCGATTGGATGGCGTCGTCGCTCAGAGCCAGGCTGCCGGGGCTCGGCGCAGTCGCCTTGTCGTCGAGATATGCGCTGATCTCTGCCGAGGGCCGCAACGCCAACAGCTCGCGGAGCAAAGTCGCGTCGGCCTGCAGCTCGGTGTAGGCTGCCTGGCGCAGCTGCAACCCGCCCAAGGTGACGACACGGTCGTTGGAGTCGCTGACGACCCTGAGTCCCAGGACACCGAGGACGACGAGCAGGACGACGCTGCCGACGAAGGCGACCAGCAGCTTGCGATGCACCGAGGCTGGCACGCGTCCCACCGCGCGCACCAGCGGGTTGTCAGGGCGGCTGAGCGTGCGTCGAACCGAAGGCAGGCGTCGCGACGCGGACATTCCTGTGCCCTAGTGTCCTGTCAGGCGAACACCTCAAGGGGTCAGGACGGCGGTGCCGGTGTTGGACTTGGTGATCAGCCACGTACCGTTGACGCGAGCGACGATGTCATCGGCGGCCACCACGGACTTGACCACGCGGGTGTCCACGTCGACGTAATGGCATTCGAAGTACAGCGTCCCGGTGTCGCCGTTGACGGTGACGCGGATCTTGTACGCCGGTGTCTCCGAGATCCAGTGGTTCTCGGGTTTGAACGACCCCGCTTTGGTGGCGAAGAAATCGCGAAGCTGCGCCTTGCCCGTGTAGGTCGTCGGCCCGACCGTCAAGCTGCCGTTGTCGGCGAAGAGCGACACCATCAGGTCGACGTTCTTCTCCGACGCAGCCTTGTGCCAGTTGGCTTCGATCTGGCTGATCGCGTACGTGTCGGACGTCCTCTGCAGCGCCGCGGTCTGCGTCGACGTGTCCTGGCCGGAGCCACAGGCAGCGAGTGTCGCCGCCAGCGCCGCTCCGAGGATCAGACCCCTTTGCATGACCCTAAACCTCCTCGTGCGCCGCAGTTCGGGAAGCGGCGACGTTCCCCCGCGAGACACCGACAGACACGGACGATGATCCAGCGGCAGCATCGTAGTTGGCGCGTGGTCACTGTCAAGTCGGCTGGCGGACAGCGACTCAGGCCGCGCGCACTCTGCCCGCCAGGCCGAGACCCAGGCCAGCCGCGGCCACAGCCAGGGCAAAGGTCCCGGCCAGGCCGGCGCGCAGTGGTGCCCCGGCCGCTGCGGCCAGGCTGACGCTGACGCCTCCCAGGCCGGTGCCCAGCGACATGCCCAGGCGCCCGCCGACAAAGCGAGCGGCGACCACCGTCGCCTCCTCGCCCGCATCCGCGGCCCCCATCGAGGCGATGAGCAGGGTCGGATAGACGATCCCCATCCCCGCCCCCGCGATGGTCCAGGCCGTGTCCACGGCCCACCCCGGCAGCCCGGCCAGGGCCGCGGAGGTCCCGATGATCCCGACGAGCAGCAGGGCGGCGCCCAAGCGCACCAGCCCAGCGTGGCTCCAGCGCGTGATCGCCCGCGACTGCCACCAGCTGGCCACCGACCAGCTCAATGAGACCAGCACCACAGCGATCCCCGCCTGCGCCAGGGTCTGACCGGCAACACCGGTGAGCAGCAGGGTCACGTAGGCGTCGGCGGCGAAGAACCCCAGCCCGGTCATGAAGGCGAGGGCGATGGCGGCCGGCAACCCCGGGCGGACGGTGAGCGTGCCGCGCGGCAGCACGTGGAGCAGGGCCTGCAGGGTGAGGGCGGCGCCGGCGACGCCAAGCGGTGCGCTCCACCAGGCCGGGGTGCTCAGCGCCGCCACGATGATCCCCACGCCAGCGGCGAGCTGCAGGGGCCAGCGCGTGGGCAGCTTGCCCATCGACTGGGGATCGCCGTGCATGCGACGGAGGTGAGGGAGGACGAGCAGCGCTGCCCCCGCGGTCAGCGGCAGGGAGAGGAGGAACGACCACCGCCAGCCGACGGTGTTGGCGAGCAGCACGCCCAGCGCGGGACCGGCGAGCCCGCTGATGACCCAGACCAGGGTGAGCAGGGCGAGCACCCGGGCACGCACCCGCTCGGGGTAGCCCTTGGCGACGACGGCGTACGCGGTGGTGTACAGCCCGCCGCCGCCGTAGCCCTGGATCACCCGGGCGCCGGCGAGCAGGAGCATCGAGGGTGCCAGGCCGGCGAGCACCGTCCCCACGGCGAACACCGTCATCTGTTCGGCAAGAGGGCGCAGCGGCCCGCGACGGTCCGCCTCGCGGCCCGCGCGCGGGATGGCGGCGAGGCCTGCGAGCGAGTAGCCGCTGAAGACCCACCCGTAGAAGGCGATGCCGCCGATGTCGGAGAGCACCTTGGGCATCGTCGAGCTGGTGATCAGCAGCTGCATGCCGGCGAGCAGCTCGACGACGCAGAGGCCGGCGGTCAGGCCCCCCCGGCCGCCGGCGAAAACCTCCCGCCAGCGGGGGATGTCCGGCCGGACCGCTTGAGAAGCCGGGGCTGCCACCAGGGCGGCCGCCGGCCCACCGTCGGCGCGGCCGCTGGCGGTCACCTGCTCGCTCACCATCACGCCCATGATGCCCGCGGCGGCACGTCATACAGGAGCCGCGTCGCGAAGAACCAATCTGGCGCTGCCGTCACGATGCACGATCCAGGTGTCCTCGAACGCGTCACGCTCGCCAGGTCGGTCAATGCTGGGGCGGTAATGCGTCAGCGAAATCAGGAAATCCCCTGTGCCTGGGCGGGTGAGCACGGTGCCAGGTCCACCCTCGATCGACCAAAGCACAGTGTCCGACTGCCAGTCGACCACAGAGAACCTCCCCGTCTCGCTGCCGTTGTTCTCGCAGAGGACAGTGACGACGCGACTGTTGTCGTCCGAGAAGGCAATCGCTCCGCCTGTGCTCACCGTTGTCTTCTTCATGTTGGTGAGCGTGTCGACGCTCAGCAGCAATCGCGTGCCGTCAGGGGATGGCACAACGCGGAATGGGCCGGTCCCGCTCAGTTCAACCGTTCCGGTGACGTTGCCATCCCAGTCGTAGGCGAGCAAGGTGTTCCCGCGTGGTTGGTCCAAGGCGTAGAAGACCGGTCGCGACGCAGAGGCGGTGGACGTGGGCACCTGGACCACGAGATGTACCGGTGCCGGGCATATAGCGCTCTCGCTGCCAGCCGAACTGTCGCACGCGGTGACCACGAGCAGCAGGATGACCAGACCGGCGCAGCGCTTTATCACGCGCGCTCATTGTCCCGAGGGCATGGTGCCGAGGGACAGGATCGAACTGTCGACACCGGGTTTTTCAGACCCGTGCTCTACCAACTGAGCTACCTCGGCCGCGGCGAAGGGTAGCACCGGGTCGCCGAGCGTCCGGGACGCCGCGCGGCGCGGACACGGGCCCACCACGGCCGCAGGCATGACGCCCCCGCGATGGCCGCGCCACGGCCGAGCACCGCGCCAGTTCGACCAGGCGCTGCCCGAAGGACGCGCCCGTAGAATCGGCTCATGGGCCGGGTCGTCCACGTGCGAATCCACGGCGTGGACGCCTCACGAGCCGGGGAGCTTCGCGACCGCTTCGAGGCGCTGGTGGCGTCGCGCGAGTGGCGCGGGGAGCGGCCCTGGCTGGCTGACGCGGCGTCGCGGAACCTCTTCGCCATGGAGTACTTCCGCCACGCGGCGGCGGCCGCCATCTGGGAGGCGCCCGATGCGCCGGTGCTCAGCGCCGCCGGCTTCGCACGGCTCGGCGGGGACGAGACCGACGCCCTGGCGCTGCTCTTCGCCCTGCGCGAGCTCAGCGAGCAGATGGGGATCGTCGCGGTCCTGCGCGATCCCGACAACCCCATCGCCAAGCTGCGCGTCATCGAGCTGCGCGACGGCCGCCTGCCTGACGGCGCTCCGCTGGAGGCGGTGCTCGTCGCCCGGCCGATCTTCAAGCGCCTGCCCGGCGCGGTCATCGAGATGTTCCCGCCACGCGCCCTGGGTGCCGCCTTCGGCACCGGCGAGGGGGAGGACTGGGAGCGGCGCGACTGGAGCTTCCTCGTCCACGGTATGCGCGACTCGGCGCCAGGGTTCCTCGAGGCGGAGGCCGAGGCGATGCGCATCTACCGAGGGCTGCGGGGCCTGAGCTGACCGGCCGCGGCCCGTGAGAGCGGTGGTCCAGCGGGTCAGCCGAGCCTCGGTGAGCGTCGACGGCGCGATGGTCGGGGCGATCGGCTCCGGTCTATGCATCTTCGTCGGGGCCGGCCCCGACGACACCGAGGCGACAGCGCGGCACCTGGCCGGCCGCGTCGCCACCCTGCGCATCCACGCCGACGCCGCCGGGCGGATGAACCTCGATCTGCTCAGCACCGGCGGCGAGGCGTTGGTGGTCAGCCAGTTCACGCTCTACGGCGACACCTCGCGGGGACACCGCCCCTCCTTCATCGGGGCGGGCGACCCCGAGGCGGCGGCACGCCTCTGTGCGGTCTTCGCCGAGGAGCTGCGGGCGCGGGGGGTCAGCGTCGCCGAAGGGCGCTTCGGGGCGCGCATGGCCCTCAGCGTCGAGAACGACGGCCCCGTGACCCTGGTGCTGAGCTCCGGCGAGCGGCCGTGGGCTGCGGACGCCGGCTGACGGCCGCTCCCCAACTCAGCGCCGAGGGCGGCGCGGGTCGCGCGGATCTAGGCTGAGCGGCGGGCCCGCAGGCCGGCGAGCTGCTCGTCCTCGCCCCCGCTGCCGCCGTAGCGCAGCAGCTCCGGCGGCCGGCCTCCCGTTCCCGCAGGAGAGCGGAAGCGGGGCACCCGCACCCGCAGGGCGGCGACCTCGCTCTCCTTGACCGGACGGAGCACACCGCTGTCGCGAAGCTCCTGGACGCGGCGGCGGAAGGTCCGCTCGCTGCTGCGCGGGCCGCCGTGAAGGGCGACGTGGAGGCGCAGCAGGTCGTCGCCGGTGAAGACGTCGCCGAGCAGGCCGGCGGCACCGGCCACGTGGCGGGTCTCCGCTCGCAGGCGGTCCTGGGCGACGCGCAGCGCGGCGGCACCCGGCGCGTCGAGGCGCAGGCCGCGGCCCACCGCCGACCACCTGGCCGGCCCGGTGGTCGCCCCGTAGGGCGCGGTGGTCATGTACCAGGCGGTCAGCGTGCGCGCGCCGCGGCCCGGCTCGTCGCCCAGGCCGATGAGGCTGAGCGCCCCCTGCGATCGGCCCCGCCGGCCCCCGCCGGGGGCGAGACCGGCCGAGGCGACGGCGCGCCCGGCGGCGTCGCCGCAGGTCTCGCGGGCCTCGACGTCGGCGCTGGGCAGGCTGCTCCGCTGGGTCAGCACGTGCAGGGCGCGACCCGGAGACGTGTCGGGGTCGGGGTCGAAGCCGAACACCACCACCTGGACCGCCAGCGCGGCCTGGGCTCCCTTGGCCATCTGTTGCCTCCGTGAGAAGGACGCCGGGACGAACCGGGGAGGACCCCAGGGACCCTCCCGCTCAGCGCCCGCCGCGGGGCGTGCCCACGGCACGGTCGTTTCGGCGGATGATGGCACAAACTTGGCGGTTGATGCCACTCCCAGCGGGATCTCGAACTCGGCCGGGGGAGCCCCGAGGCGCCGGGGGACGCCGCCGGCGCAGGAGCGGGGTGACGATGCGGGCGGGCAGCCTCGGCTGTGCCGCGAGCCCCTCTATGCTGCCGCGGCGATGCGGCAGATCTGGGCCCCCTGGCGGATGGAGTTCGTCGAGCAGGCCCAGCCCCCGGGGGGCTGCGTGCTCTGCGGGCTCAGCAACGACCCCGCCCACCGCCAAGCGGGGCACGTCGTCGAGCGTACCGACCTGACCTTCACCGTCCTCAACCTCTACCCCTACACGAGCGGGCACGTGATGGTGGTCCCGCACCGCCACGCAGCTCGCCTGACCGATCTCAGCGCAACGGAGGCGGCGGCGCTCATCGAAGGCGGACGCCGTGCGGTGCTGGCGCTCACCGAGACGATGAGCCCGGAGGGGTTCAACCTGGGGATCAACCACGGGCACGCCGCCGGCGCGGGGATGGACGACCACCTTCACCTCCACGTCGTGCCGCGCTGGGAGGGCGACACCAACTTCATGCCAGTCCTCGCCGACGTTCGCGTCCTTCCTGATCACCTCGACCGCACCGCCGCGAGACTGCGCGAGGCGTACGCCACGCTTGGCGCTGCCTTGGAGCCACCGGCCCCGGCACCCTGACTGCCTCGCGCCGAAGACGCGCTCGAGGCGGTCGGGGACGCCAAAGCCGTGCGCTATAGTCCGCCGCTGGCCCGGCGGCGCCGGGACGCAGGTTCGCAGCACTCGTCGCCCCGGGGCGGCGCGCAGGAGGCCCCGTGGGCTCGGTCATCAAGAAGCGGCGCAAGAAGATGCGCAAGCACAAGCACAAGAAGATGCTCAAGAAGACGAGGTGGCAGCGCCGCGGCTGAGTTCGGCACACGGCCGGCACCGCCGCCACGCGCGGGTCTCAGACAAACCGATCATGGTGTCGGCGAGGAGGCCCCCGCCAGGAGCGGATCGAGGACGCTCCCCAGCCTCGCCTCGGTGACGCTGCCGAAGAAGGTGCGCACGATGCGCCCGTTGCCGTCGATGATCACAGTCAGCGGCGGCGCGGGGACCCCGAAGGCGGCCGCGATGGCACCGTCGTCGTCACGCACGGAGAAGTAGGGCACCGCCTCGCTGCGCAGGTAGCTGCGGGCCTGGGCGGGAGCCTCGCGGAAGGGCACCCCAACCATCACCACACCTCGCGGCTGGTAGCGGGCCGCCGCCCCGTTGAGCTCGGGCTGCTGGGCGTGGCACGGGCCGCACCAGGAGGCGTAGAAGTCGACGACCACGGGGTGGCCACGCTCCGCGGCGAGGTCGAACGATCCTCCGTCGAGACGCTCGCCACGCAGCGCGGGGGCAGGCTGACCCTGGCCGGGCCCGGCCAGCGGCTTCTCGGCGATGTCCTCCTCGAGGCCGCAGGCGGCCAGGATGAGGGCGCTGCCCAGGAGCGCGGCGGCCAGCCGCGCCCGAGGCATCAGGCCCGGGCGTAGGAGTGCAGGCCGGCGATCCAGAGGTTGACCGCGTACAGGGTGAAGAGGATGGCGACGAAGCCCACCCCCGTGATCGCCGCCGCACGCACCTCCCGCCAGCCGTAGGTGACGCGGGCGTGGAGGTAGATGGCGAAGATCACCCAGGTGATGAAGGCGAACGTCTCCTTGGGATCCCAGCCCCAGTAGCGGCCCCAGGCGTGCTCGCCCCATATGGCCCCGCAGATCACCCCGAACGACCAGATGGGGAAGCCGAGCATCACGAAGCGGTAGCTCCAGGCATCCAGGGTGGCGGCCTGGGGCAGGGCGCGCACGACCACTCGGGCAGCCGCCAGCTGAGGGGAGCCGCCGCTGAAGCCGCCGCCGACGCGCAGCGGGGTGCCGGCCGCGGTGACGAGCGTGGCGCGGGCGGCATGGTGGCGCAGGCGCTGGTCGCCCCAGTGGCGGGCGAGGTAGAGCATGCCGAAGACGAAGCTGAAGGTGAGCAGACCGCTACTCGTCGCCATGGAGGTGACGTGGATGGTCAGCCAGTAGCTGTGCAGCGCGGGCACCAGCTGGCCGGGAGGGACGTAGAGCATGTAGGCGACGCCGAGCAGGCTGATCGCGAGGATGGTGCAGGGCACACCGATGAGGCGCAGCCCGGCGCGCAGGGCGAGGACGAGGAAGGTCGTCATCACCACCCAGGCAATCGCCGTGCTGTACTCGTACATGTTCCCCAGCGGCCAGTGGCCGGCGACGATCGCCCGGGTGACGATGCTGGCGGCGTGGAAGGGCCAGCCGGTCATCGCCGCGCCCAGCGCCAGGTCGGCGATCCAGCGGCGCCGGAAGGGGACGTAGAGGACGAAGCCGACGAGCGCGGCCAGGTAGCAGCAGACGGCAACCCAGAACAGGCTGAGCGAGAAGTCCGCGCCGCCCACGGGGGGCGAGTATAGTCGCGCCGCTCGGGACCGCCGTTGGGCGGATCGGCTCAGATGACCCTGGGGTGATCACCCTAACGAGCGCCGCCTCGCGGGCCCGCCCGGCGGCGAGACCGCGGGGAACCAGCGCCTATA
>Ga0207646_10005797_pt1 | contig 12930 bp, 12 predicted proteins | sample KBSK5502metaG_FD_184343 | JGI IMG/M metagenome (GOLD analysis project Ga0207646, IMG submission 184343) | Corn, switchgrass and miscanthus rhizosphere microbial communities from Kellogg Biological Station, Michigan, USA - KBS K5-50-2 metaG... | ecosystem: Host-associated > Plants > Roots >...
GGCAAGTCCCAACAGCCAGAAGGGCCGGCCCTTGTGATCGAGCCTGACACCGTCATTTTCATAGACAGGAAGGCCTGCCGTCTTGAGGGCCTCGCCATAGAGATTGGGGCCGGAGCGGCGTTTCTGCGCCTGCCGGTCGTCCCACCAATCGTGATTGCCGAGAATGGCATGGGTGCCGAGAGGTGCCTTGAGCTGGGTGAGGATTCCCGCCGTGTCCGCGATGGTGATCTTGTGCGTCACCCAGCGGTGGCCGGCCGCATAGTCGCCGAGCAGCAATATGAGATCGGGCTCGAGCGTGTTGGCGGCTTCGACGATGCGCTCGAGATGCTTGAGGCTCATATAGGGTTCACCCATATGGATATCGGCCAGCGCCGCGATGCGCAGCTTGAAGTCCGACGGCCAGCCGGGAGGCGTCAAGGCATAGCGCTGCACACGCAGAAGAAAGCCCGGCTCGATGCCGAAGCTATAGGCGGTGACCGCCGCACCCGACAGGGCAAGACCGCCTAACCATTTGAAGAAAAATCGGCGGTCCACTGTGAGTATTATCGTCCCTTCCAGACCGGCTTGCGCTTCTCGGCGAAGGCGCGGGCACCTTCCTTCTGGTCCTCGCTCGAATAGAGCACATCGACCGTCTTGAGCTTGCGCTTGGTGACGAGATCGAAAGCCTGCTGGATGGGAAGGTGCGAGGTCTCGCGCAGCGTCTCCTTGATGGCGGCGAAAACCAGCGGCGGGCCCTCGGCCAACATCGCCGCCACTTCGCGGGCACGGATCATCAGATTGGGCTGGGTTACGATCTCATTGACGATGCCCCATTGCCTGGCCTCGTGGGCATCCATGCGCCGTCCGGTGAAAAGCAACTCCATGGCGACATGATAGGGTATGCGGCGCGGCAATTTTATGGTCGCCGCATCGGCGAGCGTACCCGAATTAATTTCCGGTAATGCAAAAGTGGCATGATCGGCGGCAATGATGATGTCGGCCGAGATCATGATCTCGAAACCGCCACCGAAGGCGATGCCGTTCACTGCCGCGATCACCGGCTTGTTGAGGCCGGGCAGTTCCTGCAGGCCGCCAAAGCCGCCCACTCCATAATCGGAATCAGGCGCCTCGCCTCCGGCCGCCGCCTTCAGATCCCAGCCCGGACAGAAGAATTTTTCACCCGCACCCGTCAGGATGGCGACGCGCAATCCGGGATCGTCGCGGAATTTTGCAAAGGTCTCGCCCATGATGCGGCTGGTCGGCGCGTCGATGGCATTGGCCTTGGGCCGGTTGATGGTGACTTCGAGGACTTTGCCGCTGCGTTCGACAATAAGCGGTGACGACATGAACTAACCTTTTCGCATTCTGATGAGTGCATCGACCGCCACGGCACCTTGACCTTGTGGCAGGACGAGCAGGGGATTGACATCCAGTTCCTCTATAAGGCCGCGATGCGCTTCGGCAAAGGCTGCAATCGCCTCGACCGCCTTGATCACCCCCTCCTGATCGCCGGATCTGTTACGGAAGCCTTCGATGAGCTTCCACACTTTCAATGATTTAAGCGCCCTTTCGATCTCCGGCCGCGATGTCGGCAGAATGAGCGTTGCTGAATCTTTGAGCAGTTCGGTAAGGATGCCGCCGGCGCCAAGGACCAGCGCCAGGCCGAATTGCGGATCGGATTTGAGGCCGACAATCAGTTCGGCCACGGCGCCTGTCACCATGCGCTCGACAATGACGTCATCGGCGAGGCGCGCCATGCGCTCGGCGGCGGTTTTGACGTCCTCCTTCGTCCTGAGATTGAGCGCCACGCCGCCGGCCTCGGTCTTGTGCGCGATCGCCGCGGACGAGACTTTGAGCGTCACGGGGAAGCCAAGCTTTTCAGCCGCCTTCACCGCATCGCCATGAGCACAGGCGATCCCGTCAGGGACTGAAAGGCCATGAGCTTTCAGAAGCTGTTTGGCGTCATGCTCGGTCAGCGTGGCGAGATCGCTGCCGTGCGAAACCGTGGCCGGCAATGACGGCGCCGTGTCGCGCCGTGCCCAGTTCATGCCGATGAAGGCGGCCGCCTCGAAGGCGGTCAGTGCATCATCGAGACCCATCATAGGGGCGACGCCAGAAGCTGCCATCTTATCTGCGAGCGGGAGCGGCATGCATTCGGGAAGGCTCGCCACCATCGCGGCTCTTGCCTTCGTCGCCTGCGCGGCATTCTCCAGCGACTTCGCCGTGACGAGCCAGGTGTCGGGCGTCATCAGGGGGCTGGTCGGAATATCGAGGATCAGCATCGCCACATCGAAACCGCCGGAGAGTACGGCAGAGAAAGTGGCGGTGAGCTTGTCTTCCTGATTCCAGATGAAGGTATGGTAGTCGAGCGGGTTGTCGATCGACACATATTCATTGAGCGTCGCCGCCACTTTCGGCTTGGTGCAGCTGTCGAATTCGGGAAAGCGGACCTTCTTGTCGATCGCCATGTCGGCGATGAGGGCGGCTTCGCCGCCAGAACAGCTCATCGAGACGAGGCGGTTGTCTTTCAGCGGTCCGCCATGATGGAGGAATTTAAGCGTCTCGACGAAGGCGGTCACCGATGTCATGCGGGCAATGCCGTAACGCTCGAACAGCGCATCATAGAGCGTGTCGGCGCCGGCGAGCGATGAGGTGTGGCTCATCGCGACCTTGGCCCCCTGTTCGGAGCGTCCGGTCTTCAGCGCGATGACTGGCTTGCGGTTGCGGCGCGCGATCTCGGCCGCCCTGGCGAAAGCTGGTATGTCCTTCAGGCCCTCGATATGGAGGCCGATGGCGGTGATGCTCTCGTCTTCCGACAGAGTTTCGAGCATTTGCGCGATGTCGACATCGGCCTGGTTGCCAATGGCGAAGACGGCGGCGACGGGCAAGGCCCGGCGCGTCATGGTGAAATTGCAGGCGATGTTGCCGGACTGGGTGATGATGGCGACGCCGCGTTCGATGGGCGCAAGGCCATGCTCATCCGGCCATAGAGCGGCCTGCGCCTTGGCATTGACGAAGCCATAGCAATTTGGCCCCATCAAGGGCATGCCCCGGCCGGCCTCGAGAAGCTGGCGCTGCAGTTCCTTGCCGATATCGCCGGCTTCGGAAAAGCCCGAAGCATAGATGACCGCACCGCCACAGCCGATCTTGTTCAAGTGCCGGACAATGTCGATGGTGGGCTCGCGCCTGACCGCGACGAAGGCGGCATCGGGCTTCCCATCGATCTCTTCGACCGACCTGATGCAGGCGATGCCGCCCAGTTCATCGCGCCTGGGATGGACAGCCCAGATCTTGCCGGTGAAGCCCAGCGCGCGGGTGCGATTGATAGCAACGGCGCATTCACTGCCGCCAATGAAGGCGATGGATCGAGGTGAGAGGAAGCGGGTGAGGGGAGTGGTCATTGGTTATGTTTCTCTGTCGGAACAACCCCCACCCCTAACCCCTCCCCCTTGCGGGCCCCTTGCGGGGAGGGTCGTCCCGCAGGGACGGGGTGGGGGCTCTCAATTTATCCGCCAAGCGGCCGCAGCAATGCCCGCGAGATGATGTGCCTCTGGATCTCGCTAGTGCCTTCCCAGATACGTTCGATGCGCGCGTCGCGCCAGATCCGTTCGAGCGGCAGTTCCTCCATGACACCCATGCCGCCATGGATCTGGATGGCTTCATCGGCGACCATGGCCAGCATCTCGGTCGCCTTGAGCTTGGCCATCGCCATGTCCATGTCCTCCACCGAGCCCTGGTCATATTTCCAGGCGGCTTCGAGGGTGAGGAGCCAGGCCGCCTTCATTTCGAGCGCCATGTCGGCGAGCTTGAAGGACACGCCCTGGAATTTGCCGATCTGCTGGCCGAACTGGACGCGGTCCACGGCCCATTGCTTGGCGTGATCGAGCGCGCGTTCGGCGCGGCCGATGCAAGTGGCCGCGACCTGCAGGCGCGTGGCCCCCAGCCATGAATTGGCGACTTCGAAGCCCTTATGCACTTCGCCGAGCACCGCCGATTTGGGCAGCCGGCAATCGGTGAATTCGAGGATGCAATTGTTGTAGCCCCGATGCGAGACATTGCGATAGCCGTCCCTGACCACGAAGCCCGGATGGCCCTTGTCGACGAGAAAGGCCGTGATGAGCTTCTTCTTGCCGCGCGAGGTCTCTTCTTCACCCGATGCGGCAAAGAGAATGACGAAATCGGCGACATCGGCATGGCTGATGAAATGCTTGACGCCATTGACGATAAAATCATCGCCCTTTTGGACCGCCGAACATTTCATGCCGCGGACATCCGAGCCGGCACCCGGTTCGGTCATCGCCAGGCAGTCCGATTTTTCGCCGCGCACTGCGGGGAAGAGATATTTCTCGCGCTGTTCGTCCTGGCAGGCCATCAGGATATTGGAAGGGCGTGCCACGCAGTTCCAATGGAGCGCATAGTTGGCGCGGCCCAATTCGCGCTCATACATGACCCAGGTCTGCGTATCGAGCCCGGCGCCGCCGGCTTCTTCCGGCATATTCGCCGCGTAGAGGCCCGCCTCGATCGCCTTGGCCTTCAGTTCCTCATAGAGGTCCTTGCGCAATTGCCCGGTGCGCTCGACTTCCGCCTCATGCGGGAAGAGCTCATTCTCGACGAAGTCACGCGTCGTCTTGACGATCATGCGCTGCTCGTCGGTGAGGGCGAAATCCATGACGTCAGCTCCCTATGTGGAAAGTTTCGGAGTGGCCGTCGACCGAAATCGCCTGGCCGGTCACCATCTTTGCCGCCGGCGAGGCGAGGAAGAGGCACATATCGGCGATCTCTTCAGGCTTGACGAAGCGTTTGATCGACTGACCCTGGATATAGTCCTTGCGAACAAGATCCGCCGTTGTCCCACGACTTTCCGCTTCGTCCCGGATGACGCGTTCCATGCGCGGGCCCTCGACGGTGCCCGGGCAGATCGCATTGACGCGCACATCATAGGGACCGAGTTCGACGGCGAGCGACTTGGTGAAGCCGACGACCGCCCATTTGGCGGCGGCATAGGGCGTACGCAGGCCATAGCCGAAGAGCCCGGCGGTCGAGGAGATGTTGATGATGCTGCCGGAGCGCTGGTCCTTCATGAGAGGTGCTGCGCGCCTCGCACACAGAAACTGCGCATCAAGACAGACGCTCAAGCATTCGCGCCAGTCATCGAGCTTGAGCTCCTCGACATAGCCGGTCGGGCCCTTGATGCCGGCATTGTTGATGAGCACATCAAGCCCGTCGAGATCATCGAGCGCGTCATCGAACCACTGGTCAATGGCTTCCTCATCAGTGACATCGACATGGGTGGCGGCAATCTGCGGGTAGTTTTCGGTGACGGCGCCGAGCGCCTTCTCATCCACGTCGCAAATATGAACCCTGGCGCCCGCATCGGCGAAGGCCTTGGCGATGGCCCAGCCGATGCCGGAACCGCCGGCGGTGATCATGACGCGCTGCAACATCTCTTCCTCCGATATCGACTAGCGTTTTGCTTTTTTCTTCGGTTTCTTCTGGGCTTTCTTCTTTTTGTCCTTCTTCGCGACACTCATCACGCGGCCGAGTTCGGCCGGCGCCTTCAGGCCCTTATGCGCCGCCCAGACGGCCGACAGCGCTTCGAAGATATCCGCACGCATGGGCGCGACCTTGCCGGCCTTCTGGTCGACATGGAGCTGCATGATCTCATTGGTGGCGACAAGCTCGCCGGTCTTGCCGTGCAGCATGCGGTGGAAGAGATGCATGCGCTTCTCATCCAGGCCGACAAGCCGGGTCTCGATGGTGAAGGGCTCACCCGCCTTCATCTCGCGATAGTAATTGAGATGGGTCTCGGCGGTGAAGAAAGTGAGGCCCGTGGCGCGATAGGCCTCGTCATCGCCGACATAGCGGAAGAAGGCGTCGAGGCCGTCGCCAAAGGCCACCAGATAATGGGCATCCTGCATGTGGTTGTTGTAGTCGACCCAGGACGTCATGACGGTGCCATGATGGAGAGCGATCGGGCCGTCGATCCTGGCGCCCTTTTTCCAGCGCTTCAGACCCTTGAGGCGCCGCTCCTCCTCGCGCGCCAGCACCAGGCCGGCGCCGACCTTGTGCTGCTTGAAGAGATGCATCATGTCGACGAGGACGTCGTTGCGCTTGGCTTCGATCTGGGCGACGGTCAGCCCGTCTGCCTGCGCTTCGCAGCCCTCGACGAGGCGGTTTTCGAGCGCGTCGTTCCATTTGGGATAGCTCAGATCGGTCCAGGGCAGTTCGAGGCTCGGATCGAACTGCTTGATGAAAGCGCGCATGCCGCCGGGGCCGCCCGCCGCGTGATAAGTGAGGAACGAGCCCATGAAGGCCCAGCGCATGCCGGCCGAATAGACGATCGAATCGTCGATATCGGCCGTGGTGCCGATATCCTTGTCGAGGACATGGAGCGCCTCCCGCCACAGGGCTTCCTGCAGGCGATCGCAGATGTAGCCGTCGATCTCCTTCTTGAGGCGCAGCACATGCATGCCGATGGCCTCGAGGTACTTGCCGGCGCCGTCCATCGCTTTGGGTGAGGTTTTCTCGCCCGGGACGGTTTCGACCAGCGGCAGCAAATAGACCGGATTGAAGGGATGGGCGATGATCACGCGGCCAGGGTTGGCGCATTCGGACTGCAGCCTCGTCGGCAGGAAACCCGAGGAGGAAGAGGCGATGATGACATCGGGCATGGCATAGGAGTCGATCTCCTTGAACAGCCTGATCTTCAGTTCCTCGCGCTCGGGTGCCGCTTCATGGATAAAGTCAGCTTTCCGAGCCATCTCCTTGAGATCCGTGGTGAAACTGAGCTTGCCCTTCTTCACCCTGGGGGTGTTGAGCAGGCGGATCATGGAAGGCCAGGCGACATCGATGGCGGCCCTGAGCTTGGCCTCGGCTTCGGGGACTACGTCATAGGCGATGACGTCATACCCCCTGACCAGGAGACGGGCGGCCCAGCCCGCCCCAATGAGACCCGTGCCCGCAATGCCGACGGTCTTGATGATCATGGATGTTCTCTCCCGGTATTCTAGCGTTTTTTCAGCTTGAGGATGTCACGGGCTTCATCGGGGCTCGCGACCTTCGAACCCAGGATCTCGATGATCTTGACAGCGCGCTCGGTGAGGGTGCCGTTCGAGGCATAGACGCCCTTGTCGAGATAGAGATTGTCCTCGAGCCCGACGCGGACATGGCCGCCGAGCAGGATGGCCTGGGCCACCATCGGGAACTGGTTGCGGCCGATGCCGAAGGCGGCCCAGACTGCGTTTTTCGGCATTTCGCCGACCTGGTAGGCCATGGTCTGGGTGTTCACCGGCGCGCCCCAGGGAATGCCGAGGCAGAGCTGGAAGAGCGGGGGATCATCGATGAGGCCCTCGGCGACGAGCTGCTTGGCAAACCAGAGATTGCCCGAATCGAAGATCTCCATTTCGGGCTTCACGCCATAGGACTGAATGAGCTTCGCCTGTTCGCGCAATTGCGCCGGCGTCTGCACCACGATGGTATTGCCGTCGCCGAAATTGAGCGTGCCGCAATCAAGCGTGCAGAGTTCCGGGCGCAGTTCCTTCACATGGGCGAGGCGCTCGATCGGGCCGACGAGGTCGGTATTGGCTTCGTTGAATTTGCGGGGCGTCTCGCCCTGGCCGATCTCGACATCGCCCCCCATGCCGGCGGTGAGGTTGATGATCACCGACTTGTTCTTGGCGCGGATGCGCTCGACGACTTCGGCATAGAGCTCGACATTTCGGGCACCCTTGCCGGTCTTCGCATTGCGCACGTGGCAGTGGACGACCGCGGCGCCGGCATTGGCGGCCTCCAGCGCCGCATTGGCGATCTGCTCGGGGATTACCGGAATGGCGGGGTGCTTGCCGACCGTATCGCCGGCACCGGTCACGGCGCAGGTGATGATGATTTTCGGATTCATTTAAGTTCTCCCAGGAATGGCGTCGGAGGCAGACTAGGAGCGGAACTTCGGGTGGATTTGACTTTTTCCGACATTTGCTTGATCTTTACCGCTATGCCGCGCGATATCGCCTTCCTGCTTATTCCGCGATTTTCCATGATCGCGCTGTTTTCCGCGCTCGAGCCCTTGCGCGTGGCCAATCGGTTCGCCGGCGAGGTGTTCTCCTGGCGCTTCGTGTCGATGGATGGCGAGGCAGTTGTGGCCTCGAACGGCATTCCCGTCTCGGTCACCGCCAGCATCGATGGCATCGGCCGGCCGGATGCGGCGATCGTCTGCGCTTCCTATGACCAGGAGGCGGGCATGAACCGGTCGGTGTTCAATGAACTCCGGCGACTGGCGCGCAACGGCACCTTGCTGGGTGCGGTTGATACCGGTTCCTTTCTTCTCGCCGGTGCCGGGGTGCTCGACGGCCATCGCGCCACCTGCCACTGGGAGACGCTGCCGGCCTTCCGCGAAAGCTATCCCGACATCGATGTGGCGGAAGAGACCTATGTCCTCGATCGCGGCCGGATGACGGCGTCGGGCGGTGCGGCGGCCCTCGACATGATGCTCGACTGGCTGGGTTCGATCGAAAGCGAGGCGCTGGCGCAGAAAGTGGCCGACACGCTCGTCCATACGCGCCATGTCAATCATCCGGGCGAAGCGCGCGTGCCGGTCGGCTCGCGCTACAGGATCGACGATCCGCGCCTCGTCAAGGCGATCCGGCTGATGGAAGAGCATGTGGAGGATACACTCGCACTCACCGATGTGGCACAAGCGGCGCAAGTCTCGGAGCGGCAGCTCGAGCGCCTGTTCCACAAGCATCTGCATGCCACACCGGTCGGTTTCTACCGGCAATTGCGGCTCGATCGCGCCCACCGCCTGCTGGCCTATTCGCGCCTCAGCGTGCGCAATGTGGCGCTGGCCACCGGCTTCTCGACCCTTGCTGAATTCTCCCGCGCCTTCAAGGGCCGCTATGGCAGGCCGCCCAGCCATGCACGGCGTCTCGTGCCATGAAACGTCTGTGGCAAAGAACCATGATCGCTTTGGCCCGTTCGGCGCGGGTCAGGGATTTCATGCAGCGCAATCCGGGCATGACGAAACTGGCGCGCCGCTTCGTGGCGGGGCCTGATGCCGCTTCAGCGATCGCCGCGGCGCATCATCTGCTGGACAAGAAGGGCATCCACACCTCGTTCTTCTATCTCGGCGAATATGTCGACCGGCAGGAGCTGGTGCGCGAAAATGTCGACCAGAAGCTCGGCATCGCCGGCCTCCTCAAGGGCGAAATGCTGGACGTTCATATTTCCGTCGATCCGACGCAGATCGGGCTGCAGACCGATCCGGCCGAGGTCGCGCCCCATGCTTTCGCCATCGCCCGGGCGATCCTGCAGGCGGCGGCGGGCAGGCCCGGCATTCATTGCATCATGCTCGACATGGAGGACAGCTCGGTTGTCGATTTCACCTTGGCACTGCATGATGATTTGCGCCGGCTCGAATTGCCTGCCGCCATCACGCTGCAGGCCTATCTCAGGCGCAGCGAAGGAGACCTCAGGCGCCTGATCGCCAGTGGTGCGCGTGTGCGCCTTGTCAAAGGCGCCTTTGTCGGCCGAAGCGATGTGGCCTTCACGAGCGAAAGCGAGATCAAGAGCAATTACCGCAAGCTGGTCGAACTGATGCTGGCACCCGAGGCACAAGCCAGCGGCTTTTATCCGATCATCGCGACCCATGATAACAGGATCCAGGCTTGGGCTATCGCCCTTGCGCGCCAGAATGGCTGGCCGCAAGGCTCTTACGAATTCGAGATGCTGCTCGGCGTCAGAAGCGATATCGCCGAAGGGCTGGCGCAACAGGGAGAACGGGTCAGGCTCTATGTGCCCTTCGGGCGCGACTGGTGGCCCTATGCGGTCAGGCGGATCGGGGAAAATCCGGCCAATGGCCTCCTCCTCGCGCGGTCGTTGTTCAGCGGGAAGACAGAGCCGCCTGCCACTCCTTGATCGCATCGAGCGGCCAGACCAGCATGATGATATTGAGGGTAAGATTGTCGCGGATCATATAGCCAGTGAACAATTCGAAGGCGATCGCCAGCGCCACCGTGAGCCAGACCGGAAACCGCGAGGCGGCAAGGAAGCCCACCACCATGAAGAGAATGTCGCTCGTCGAATTGAGAACGCTGTCGCCATAGTAGTCGAGCGAGATGGTCGCCTCGCGATAGCGGTTGATGATGAAATCGGTGTTCTCGAAAATCTCCCAGGCACCTTCGATGGTGATGGCGAGACATAATCTGAGGGCCAAAGGCCAGCGCCGTCCGATGAACCGCAGAAGACAATAGAAGATGAAGCCGTGAATGACATGCGATGGGGTGTACCAGTCGGAGATATGCTGGGAATTCTCCGGGCTCATCACCACGCCGTGCCACAATTTGACATAGCCGCATTTGCAAATGGGCTCGCGCCCCATGGCGAGCAGGATGGCAGCGCAGATGATGACCAGCGCCGCGGCGGTCAGCCAGTAGGCCGTCTGGCGGCGCGACCTGGTGGAAAGCGTCATATCCGTCATGGCCGGTTCATAGTGCCTGATTCGGGCAGAAGCCGAACGGAAATACGGCCACGTTGCCGCGGCCGTACTCCGCCTGATGCGATGCGCTATTCGGTGCGGGACGGCAGGGACTTGAACATCGCCTTGCCCGGCGGATCGGGCTGCGGGTCGAAGCCCTTGGCCGTCGCCGGATTTTCGAATTTCACGCCCTGAACGACTTTGGCATCCACGATATTGTACTGGGGCACATACTTATGGGCGAGCGCCGGGGCGACGCCAGGATTGAGCTTGGCGGTCGAGCTTGCTCCTGTCCCCGCCATCGCCTGGGTGGTGAAGCCCAAGACGAGAGCGGCGATGATCGAAAATATCTTCATGAAGAGAGCTCCGGTTAGAATGCATATTGCAAGTGCTTCAACGGCGCCGATGATGCGCCAGCGATACTGAATCCGGTTTGAAATGCCGGTTCACATCATATTCATTGGAGTGTCCGAGCCGGGGCAAAAACAGGGCGAGACTGCGAAGCTTTAGATCAAGCGTCAGCGCCCGGAGCTTCCACCAGCGAGCAGCCGCTGATCTTCCATGATCCGTCGGGCTGGCGTTCCATCGCATAGAGGGCGGTCCAGGCTTTGCCATTGGCATCGATGATGGTTACATGCTGGGTCGGCTGGCCGCTCATCTCAGTGCCGATCTTGCCAAAAGCGTAGGATTGCCGGCGGTAGACCGGCGCATAGCCCTTCTTGACCATGGACAGGAATATCTCAGGGCCTGGGAACAGGCGCTGGATACTGGGCGCGGCGAAGGCATAGGCCGCCGCGCCGTCATCGGCGTTGAAGGCATTGAGCTGACTAGTGATTATGCGCTGGAATTCGGCGGCCTCGGCATCCGATACGCCTTGCGCCGAAAGCGGCAGATGGGCGCTGAGCAGGGCCAGGACGGCAAAGGCGGCAAAGATCAGTCTGCGGGTCATAAGCGGGCCTCCATACCGGTCTTACGCACTGCTGATGCCTGCGGTTGCATGTGCATCATCGCATGAAAACGGCATGAACTCACGCGTTAGTACTTTGGTCTCAATTGGTTATCGCTTGACCCTATGACGGCAGCGCGCAAGGATGCGCGCGGCGAAGACATAAGAATCCCGCGGCTGAAACAGGCTATCTGCCGGGCCGGCGCGATCTCTTGGGAGGAGGCGTTGATGTCTGCGATTTCCATGAAAGTGAACGGAAAAGCTGTGTGCGGTAAGGTCGAGGCGCGCACGCTGCTGGTTGAATTCCTGCGTGAAAACCTGGGGCTGACCGGCACCCATGTCGGCTGCGACACCAGCCAGTGCGGCGCCTGCGTCGTGCATGTGAACGGCAAGGCGATCAAATCCTGCACCGCGCTGGCCGTGGCCTGCGACGGCGCCGATGTGACGACGGTCGAGGGCCTGGCCAAGAACGGCAAGCTGCACCCGATGCAGGAGGCCTTCCGCGAGCATCACGGCCTGCAATGCGGCTTCTGCACGCCCGGCATGCTGATGGCGGCAGTCGATCTGGTAAAGCGCAAGGGCAAGAAGCTCGACGAGGCGACCATTCGTCATGAGCTCGAAGGCAATATCTGCCGCTGCACCGGCTATCATAATATCGTCAAGGCCATCCAGGCCGGCGCCGAGAATATGTAGCGCATAAGAGCGGATCAGGAGGACACATCATGAGTGACACCGGAATCGGCGCTCGCGTAAAGCGCAAGGAAGATCATCGCTTCATTACCGGCAAGGGCCAGTATACCGACGACATCAATCTCAAGGACCAGACCTACGCCTATTTCGTGCGCAGTCCGCATGCCCATGCCACGGTCAAATCCATCAAGGTGCCGAAATGGAAGCCGGAAGACGGGGTCGTCGCGGTCCTCACCGGCGAGCATGTCGCCGAGGACAAGATCGGCGGGCTTATCTGCGGCTGGATGATCCATTCCAAGGACGGCTCGCCGATGAAGGCAGGTCCGCATCCGATCCTGGCCCAGGGCAAAGTGCGCTATGTCGGCGATCACGTCGCCGTCGTCATCGCTGAAAGCAAGGATCAGGCGAAAGCCGCGGCAGCCAGGGTGAATGTCACTTATGACGTGCTGCCGCATGTCGTCGATGTCGCCAAGGCCACCAAGTCCAAGGCGCAGATCCATGATGTGGCGCCCGGCAACACAGTGTTCGAATGGTCGCTCGGCGACAAGGCGGCGACGGATGCCGCTTTTTCGCGCGCCCGTCACGTGACCAAGCTCGACATCGTCAACAACCGGCTGATCCCCAATGCGATGGAGCCCAGGGCGGCCATCGGCTATTGGGATGCCGGCAACGACCACTACACGCTCTATACGACAAGCCAGAACCCGCATGTGGCTCGCCTTGTCATCTCAGCCTTCCATGGCCTGGCGCCGGAGCATAAATTGCGCGTCATCGCGCCCGATGTCGGCGGCGGCTTCGGCTCGAAGATCTTCATCTATGCCGAGGAAGTCGTCTGCGTATGGGCCTC
>Ga0207646_10005798_pt1 | contig 12926 bp, 13 predicted proteins | sample KBSK5502metaG_FD_184343 | JGI IMG/M metagenome (GOLD analysis project Ga0207646, IMG submission 184343) | Corn, switchgrass and miscanthus rhizosphere microbial communities from Kellogg Biological Station, Michigan, USA - KBS K5-50-2 metaG... | ecosystem: Host-associated > Plants > Roots >...
CTCGTCGTCGCGATTCGTCGACGATGAATGAGCATCGCCTCCTCATCGCTCCTAGACCTCGCCTCGCAAGCCCCATCGGCAATGGTACAGCTATTTATGAGACGCGACACTAGCGTCTGCACCATTTGCTTTAGCAGTCTATCGGAAGTCGGCGAGTTGATACGACAGCGCAAACTTTCTCCTGTGGAACTGGTCACATCATGTTTGGAGCGAATCAGGCACCTCAACCGCGACTCAATGCGTTTATCACGGTTGCTTCTGATACTGCACTGCAATCGGTGAAAGTGGCTGAGAGGGAAATACAAGAGGGCAACTGGAAAGGCCCCTTGCACGGCCTTCCCATCGGCATTAAGGATTTCTATGACACGGCCGGCATCAAGACAACGGCTGCGTTTGAGCACTTCACAGAGCGTGTCCCCAAGAAAGATGGACCGGATCATTTCGTCGCTTTCCTTGATTCTTCGCCGATAGCCAACGTGGGGTGGAATACCAGCGCATTCCGCTCGTATTCAGAATAACCATTGGATGTCGCCGGAACTTATTGAAATTACAGGTGATCGGGACGGTAGTATTCGCGAAGTCCAGCTGGGAAGCACGCATCGTCACGACAGCGGCGTTTTTTCCTTGCGCAGATCCGAGCAGTAGATTCCGATCACATGTTGCTCTATGCTTGAACTGTCGCGCTGAATCTTCAATCCACATCAGGAGTTGTTTTATGGCAGCGATTACGGATATCGGTACGCTTATAACTCAATCGCCGGATGTGTGTAGTGGCCGCCCTCGTGTTGCCGGTACCGGCGTGACCGTGATGCGTATCGCCGGTTGGCACAAGCTTGGATGCGAGCCAGAAGAGATCGCCCGCAAGACGGGCCTGTCACTGGCGCAAATTCACGCCGCTCTCGCCTATTATCACGCCAATCAAGCGGCCGTCGACGCTGATCTCGATCATGAAGCGTCGGAATATGACCGGCTACAGGGTGAACACCGCCTGAAGCAAAAATAAAAGTGAAAATCTCACTTTATTTGGATGAGGATGCGCAGGACAGCGATCTCATTCAAGCACTCCAGTTGCGCGGAGTCTCGGTCGTCGCCGCATGGGCAGCCGGAATGCGCGAACGCAATGACGAAGCACATTTGCTATGGGCCACTGCCGAGAACAAGACACTATATAGTTTCAATGTTAGGGATTACTACCGCCTGCACACGGAATTCCTGGCCAACGGCAAGTCACACGCTGGAATTGTCCTCGCGAAACAACAACGTTACTCGGTCGGCGAACAAATGCGACGCTTGCTGAAATTGATTGAGACCAAGTCGGCAGAGGAAATGGTCAATCAAATTGAATTCCTAAGTGAATGGCAATGACGCTGGGCGTTACCGGATACGCCATGCGGGTTTTGCGAGGACCCTGGACTAACGAGGCCAAACCGTATCTGCCACGACGGGCTTCGAACCCAAGACGATGGGCCCAAAATGGGCCCAAAACTTTGGGAAACAGCGATAAAATACGACAAGAAATGTTCTGAACTGATTGAAAACGCAAAGGCTGACCGATTGATTGAACTTGCGATTAAGGGATTGGAAGTAGAGAAAGCACGCATTGAAGAGGAACTCGCAGATCTGCGCAACCAATGAGATGCGCGAGCCACGAAGGCCGCAGGCCCGAGTGCACCAGGCGGGGCGAGCATGCAAGTACAGAGAAAAATCGCCGAGCCGACCTGAAAAGGCCGGCGTCGGCGGTTCAATTCCGTCCCTCGGCATTTTCCTTCAGGAATCAAGAACCAGTGCTGGGCATCACATCAAGAATTGTTTCGGATGTTGTGATCTTCGATCTGTCGGGCAGATTCAGTTTCATGGAATTTGGTTTACACGAGAAAACCAAAGAACTGCTGGATGCGGGGCGCCGCGATTTCGTTCTGAATCTCGCGAACGTTTCATATATCGACAGTTTCGCGATAGGTCAGATGTTCACGATCTGGACTTCGATTCGAGCGAAAGAGGGACACATCGTTCTGCTGCAGCCCGTTCAAAAAGTTCAGGAAGTTCTCCGAGCCACAAAGCTGGATGCGATTTTTCCAGTCTTCACGGATGAAACCCAGGCTATCGCGAAGGCGCGACTTTCCTCTTCAACTGATACGTCGGGTGCATGAGTCCCGTAGGTTTGTAAAAGACGGCGTCCACGAATTCAAATCCCAGCTTGAGCAGGATCTTCTTCGAATTCACATGATCGGGATGATGGCCGGCTCTCAACATGGGGAGCTCCAGTGTCTGGAATGCATGCCTGACCACACCCTGGGCAACTTCGAAGGCATACCCGCGTCCCCATTTGTCCTTCACGAGATGAAATCCGATCTCATGACCTTCGGGTGCTGTGTATGCCCAGGGCCTCAGGCCACAACAGCCGACAAATCCATCCGTTTCTTTTTCGAAAAAAGGCCAGTACTGAACGCCGTGCCTCTCCTGGCATGCCATTTCAGCCAGCATCTTTTCCCGCACTTTTTCATCGCTGAGCGGTCCGCCCAGAAACGCCATGACGTCGGCATCACCCCAAAGACGTCGGGCGTGATTAAAGTCACTTTCCTCCCAGGTGCAGAGGAACAATCTGTTGGTGCTTAGTACTTGCATCGACAAAACTATAATTCAAAGTCTCATGTTGAAGGTTCCAAAGGAAGTGCCGACCTCAGGCGCCTTCAATTGGAGACCGAAGTGCTGTAACCGGGGCGGGCGCGGACCTTGAATCGTCCTCCGCGCACAGCGACGCGAAGCTGGTGGTAATGGTTATCGTCGTCTAAGGATGGATAAAAACCCAGCGTGTACTGAGTCCGCAGATCCTTTGTGATTTTCTCGACGGCTTCCGAGAGTTCCTTGTCGGATCGGGGAAAGAACGACTCCGCGCCGGATTCGCTTGCGAGTTTCTTCAGGACATATTGGGGATTGTCGACAACGGTGCCATCCGTCAGCGTCAGCTTGTCACCTGAGCGGCGGACGAACGCTTCTTCCTGAGGGCTGAAATATCCGATCGTGAAAACCTGTAGCTCGGCTTCCCGAACGGCGCGAATGACTTCCCCCAGCAAGTGCGTGCTGTGCTGATCGGCCCCGTCGGAGATGATGATGAGGACTTGCCTCGGCCGCGCTGCCTGCGCCGATATGGCGAGTCCTTTCAGGACCGCGTCATAAAGCGCGGTTCCGCCACCAAGCGTTGTCTGGTCGATCGCAGTTTCCACCTGGTGTCGATCGTCCGTGAGGTCGGCGGACAGCTTTACATTGTCATCGAACGCGATATAGAAATACTGACTGCCTTCACGCGCGGCGCCCACCAGGGCGCGCGCCGCGTCCTTCGCGCGATCCAGCTTGGCGTTGTACGACATGCTGAAGCTGCGATCGAGAAGAATGCCCAACGTGATGGGCTGTTCTTCATTGGAAAAGAATTCGATCTTCTGCGGAATCTCGTCGTCGAAAACCAAAAAATTCTCCATCTTCAGTCCGCGAGCATCGCGCCCGATCCAATCGGTGACGCGCACACCCACCGTCACGAGCGACACCTTCACGCGAAGAGTGTCCTGCGCACCGACGAGCAGCAGGATAATAAGGAGCCGGTTCATCTTGTGGATGCTGCCGCAGCCTGCTCCATGGTCCCCTTCAGCGAAAACAGCCAGACGCTGTCTCCGCGCGCGGAGCCGGCAAACAGATTTCCAGCCGAATACGCGACGACGTACTCTTCTCCTTCGTATTGAAAAACGGCGGCCGGAGCATTCATGCCGGCGCCGGTTTGAAATTCCCAGAGCATCTTGCCGTTCGATGAATCGAGCGCCGTGAGCCGGCCGTCATTCCGTCCAACGAATACCAGACCGCCCGCCGTTGTCACCGATCCGCTGTAACAGTTATCTTTCCACTGCTGCCGCCAGACGAGCTTGTTCGTTTTCATATCCAGCGCAGCGAAGATTCCCGTCGCGGGAATCGGAGCGCCGCCGAATGCGCCGCCCAGATAGCGCCCGCCGGCGCCTTCTTCCGGGATCTTTTGATCTTCTTCGCCACCTTTAAACAGATTCACGCTGTCCGTACCGCACACAAAAAAGTAATTGCTGACAGGATCGTATGAACTCGCCGGCCAGTTCGCCCCGCCGCGGGGCGCCGGCTTCGCAACGACACCGTCCGTCCAGAATGGAGTGAAGATGCGGCCCTGATTCACGAGAGGAAAATTCTCGGGGGCGATATCGATCGAGTGCGGTACAAACGCATCACCCCGCGGGAACGGCTGCGTCGCCGCGGTGAACTGACGCGGTTCCTGAGGGACCGGCTTCTCGTCGATGCCGAGGAGCGGCTTTCCATTCGTGCGATCGAGGATGTAGACCCATCCGGTCTTGCTTGCTTCTGCGACGGCTTTGCGAACCCGGCCGTTGACCTTCACATCGAAGAGGATGACCGGATTCGGTGAATCGTAATCCCAGATATCGTGATGGACCTGTTGAAAATGCCAGCGGTACTTTCCGGTCTTAGCATCCACAGCCAGGACGGAAACCGAGAACAGGTTATCGCCTTTGCGGACACGTCCATTGAAATCCGGGCCGGGATTCCCCGTCGTGAAATAAATCAAGCCAAGTTCAGGATCAACTGCGGGAGTCTGCCAGATCGTGGCGCCGCCGTGCTTCCACGCGTCGTTATCCTGCGGCCAGGTCTCATGTCCGATCTCGCCGGGGCCGGGAATCGTGTAGAAGGTCCACATGAGACTTCCGTTTTCCGCGTCGTACGATTTCACGCGGCCTCGTGTGCCGTTCTCGCCTCCGGCAAAGCCGACGATGACCCGGCCATCGTAGAAAAGAGGTGCGGCCGTAATCGTGTAGCCTTCCTGCCAGCGCTCGGCCTGGATCGACCAGACCACTTTGCCAGTTTTCTCATCCAGAGCGACGAGGCGGCCATCCAACTGCCCGACGTAGATCTTGCCTTCGCCGACCGCGAGTCCGCGGCTCGTCCAGCCGCAGCAAACGGTTGAGATTTTCTCATCGAGATTTGGTTGATACTTCCAAAGGGTCTTGCCGGTTTTCACGCTGATCGCGAAAACATCGTCCGCGCCCGTAACGATGAAAACGACGCCGTCGTGCATGATCGGCTGAGCTTCACCGGAATACTTCGCGGCTGCTCCCGAACCGTCGAGCCGCGCGCGCCACACCGCTTTCAATCCGCCAATGTTCTGACGATTGATCTGGGTGAGCGGAGAATAGTTCTGGTTGAAAAAATTGCCGCCACTCTTCGGCCAACTGTCCGTCGGCGGCGCGACCATATTCTGCGCGAGGGCTGCGAGGGCAAAAATCCATAGGATCGTGTTTTGCACGTGAAACCTCCCAAAACCCATCGGAACTTGCGCGCATTTTATCACCTATGGCGTAATATGACCGCCATGGAAGTCCGGATGTTTCCCAACTCGAGTCGTCCCGGCGTGGGCATGAAGCCGCGCCGTGAAAGTCAGCGGCCGCTATTGCCCCAGCATGCGCGGCATTGTCCCGTATTGGAGGCCGGCAGCGCGCTGGGATTCCTCGTGTACCCGGCGCTCGAGCCGACCGAATCGTTTCACATCGAGTATCAGGGCGAAGGACGATACCAGTTCCTCTACTTCCTGAACGTTGGCGGAAAGTGGGAGCCGATATTCACCGTCAACATCATCCTTCCGATCGGAAGCATCGGCATGATCAAGGAAGAAGTCGTATTCGCAACGAAGAAAGCACCGTTTTCCCGCGATGTGGCGATCGGCGTCATGCGCGCTCTCATCGTTCCCGAAGATCTCGGCACGCCGCCCGGCGCGATCGCATTGCGGGCTGCTACGAACTTCAAAACGCCGGCCGGTTGGGACACCGTATACACGCCGATCTTCAATATGATCGAGCGGCCCGTTGCTCCGATGCTGGTTGTCCGCGTCGAGACGGACTGGTATCCGCACGAAACCGAATTCCGATACGTACTGCAGCCCGGGGAAGGCATACCCGGCGCGCACAACATGCCCATTGGACAGGTTTTCTTCGTGCCTCGGGACGAAATCACGATGACCGACTGCACCAGGGAAGACCTGGAAGCGATCGGGCAGGCGCGAGAGGAGTTTTTCCGGGAAAAAGCCGCGCAGAAGATCATGACGCCTTACGGCCTTCAGTACAGCCCGCACTATCTCCGCCAGAGTCGTTCGCAACAGAAAACGTAACAATTTCGCTCATCTTTGGCTGTCCGTTTGCCGATAAGACTAAGGATGGACGGCGAAGTTGTAGATAACCTGCAGAAAACGCTGGAGACGACCCTCGGGTCGTTCCTCGATCTCGTGCGATGCGACGCCGGATCCGTCTACACTGTGAGGAAAAACTCCTGCGGCGAAGAGATCCTGCGCTTCGAAGCCATGATCACGCGCGCCATCAATCTGTGCGGCGTGCCGGACCACCTGCGCACTCTCGAATTCCCTATCGATGACTCCAGCATTGTGGGAAAGACGGCCGCCGATAGAAAACCGGTTCTCCTGAGCACGATCTCTGAAGGCCAGATTTCTCCGTATGTCGGCGAATTGCTGAACTACACCACGCTCAATATGTTCTCCGGACCATTGATTACTCCGCGCGGAGCGCTCGTAGGGGTGGTACAGCTTCTGAACAAGACCCCGCAGTTCGATGAAGTCGACGAGCGGCTTTTCTCGATCATGGCAGGCCAGGCCGCGCTGGCGATCGAGAACAGTCTTTTGCTGGAAGAGCAGGAGCACCTCATCGAGGGTTTTGTGAATGCCTGTGTCACGGCGATCGAAGCTCGCGACCCGGTAACGTCGGGACACAGCATGCGCGTGTCGAACTACACGGTTGGGCTTGCGGAAGCCGTCAACCGCACCGATACAGGTCCCCTGCGCGACGTATTGTTCACTCCAACTCAAGTGCGCGAGATTCGCTTCGCATCCATGCTGCATGATATCGGCAAGATTGGCGTGAAAGAAGAAATCCTGCAAAAGCAAAAGAAGCTGCTTCCGCATGAACTTGAAATCATCTTGATGCGCCTCAAGCTGATGCGCGCACAGCTGACACTGCTCGAACAGACCGCTAAAGGAAAATACGGGGAAAGCATCGAGCGTGTGGACGCCGCCTGGAGGCGCCTGGTAGAAGCGAACGAGCCATCTGTGTCGACGCTCATCGCATTGGAAGTGGTGCGCGATCTTCGTGAGCTGACCGTGCCGTTCGAGACAGGCGAAATCCTGAGCGCCCTGACGGAGGACGAAGCGCAGAAGCTCTCAGTTGCGAGAGGCACGCTCTCGGAATCCGAGCGCCTCGAAATCGAACATCACGTCAACAAGACATTCGACATTCTCAAAATGATTCCGTGGAGCCGCGGGCTCGAGCAGGTTCCGGAGATTGCGTTCAAGCATCACGAAAAACTGGATGGCTCCGGTTATCCGCAGAGAATTACCGCCGAACAGATTCCGCCTCAAACGCGGATGATGACGATCTGCGATATTTTCGACGCGCTCACGTCGAGTGACAGACCCTACAAGACGCCGATGACGGCAGAAAGGGCGCTCGACGTCCTTGCCGCGACTGTGAAAGCAGGGAAAATCGATGGGGCCTACTTCGATATTTTCTTACAGGCCCACCTCTTCGAATCTGTTAATACAGGACGTTACTCTCGCCCTTTTCCGCAATCATCTTCTGAAAGTACGCCACGATCTTGTCTCGCCTCGCCATCAGCGCTTGCACTTCAGGTCTGGTGAGGTAGGGCTTCGTTTTCTGCAGGACATCGTTGGAATCGAGCTTCTGTAACCGGGCCCACAGGTCGCGTTCGCACTGGACGAGGTCTTTGGGATTCCGCAGGTCCTTGAAGGTGCGGAAGGCCCGGCTGAAATCTACTCTCCAGATTTGCCACTCCTGGCCGATGAGGACATTGGTGAGATTGGCATCGGTGTCATAGACCAACGAATCGAACACGCGGATGCGATACATCTGTTTGTTCCACTGGTCAGGGTTCGGGGAGGGTATTTTTTGCTTCAGCCGCTCGCCTTCGTCCATCTTCACGGGCAGCCACCAGCTCAGCGAGCCCGATCTCCCGTTCCATTTACGCTCGACGTAGACGGGCATGATGTCTTCGAGACCAAGTATCTCCGCCAGCTTGGATGCCGCGATGTTGTATTTATAAGAGTCGACGAAATCCAACTCGATGTGCCCATCATCGAATTCCATCTTGGTCTTGTGCTCGTCGATCGATTGAAACGAGGCGTCATGTGTCACGCTGCCATCGCTCAAGGTGAGCCGCCAGGGATTGGTGATGCCTTTAGTGCTCTGTCGGCTGTTCACGACCCTGGCATTGAGGAGGAACTGCTTCATTTCCTCTCTGCCGAGCTGGTCGTCAGCGGCTTTCAGTGAAGAAACAAACGTGAAACAAATGAGTGTTGCCAGAATCGCTTTCATCGGAAGCCCCCTCAGTAGTCGCCGGCTTCAGCCGGCGCGCGTCGGCTAAAGCCGACGCCTACAAAACCCTCAGCGAGCCGTGTACGTTTTGGTGAATCCGTTTCGTCCATTCGTCACGGTGAATCGTCCGTCGGACCCGATCGATGCTTTGATCCAATTTGCAGAACAAGCTAAGAAGTGGAATTTTCATAAGAGTAAGGCTTTTGTACCACTTCCCGCGCGGCGACGCCAGTAATGCGCGCCGAATTTTTCCCTATTTTGCGCCTGAGGTTCGAGTGCGGATTCTTCACGCCGCACGCGTTGATCTGAGCACGGATTACGAAGAATAGGCAACCTTCATACGTTCGTGGATTACGCGGATTCAGAACTCTCAATCCGCGTAGTTCGTGAAATCCGCGGCTTATTTCTTCAGGCTCGTGTAGACAGCCTCAACAAACATATTCGTTGTCCACGGTCCGGTTGTGGCGCCAAAGCGAGTGTCATAGTCCGCAGTCGGCCTGGCTGCGAGCACCTGCTGCAGGGTCGCGCCGGCTTTGATCATCGATTGAACGCGGTCTCGAATGATCACGAGCATGTCGCGATACTCGGCAACGTCCCATTCGTCGGTGACTCGGCCATGGCCGGGAATGATGTACGTGCCACCGTCTTCGTCGTGCTGATATACGGTCCTGTCCAGGATGAAATTCAGGGCTTGAATCTCTCCTTGCAAGCTCCCGCCGTTCTTCGTGTCGATGAAGGGATATTGAGTCGTCGTGAAGATGTCACCGGTCACGATGACATCGGACTTGCGGAAATGAACGACGCTGTCGCCGTCGGTGATGGCATTTGGCATGGGGAAGATCTCGACCGGTTCTTCGTTGTGGAATTTCCTTCGCCGATCTTCGATGAATGTATCGCTCGGTGGCGTGTCCATGGGAGGACTTTGTTTTTCCATCCGTGTCTGAACATTCTGATGTCCGATCACCGTCGCCCCCTGACCCGCATCGGCGAACTGGTTCGAGAAAAACGAACCCGTCAGGCTCGGATCGGCGCCCGCGGCCTGCAGCTTTTTATTGCCGCCAACATGGTCGGCGTGAAAGCTGGTGTTGACGATGAACTGAATCGGCTTCGTACTGATTTTGGCAATTTCCGCAACAACCTTGTCGGACAGCTTGCCTGCACCCGTATCGACAACCAGCGCGCCCTGCGGTCCGACCTGGACAGCGATATTGGCTCCATCTCCGGTGAGCATGTAGATATTGCCTGCAACGTGAAATACATGAATGTTGCCGTCATTCGGAGTTGGATCGGGCGCCCGGCTTGCCTGCGGCGGGCCTGACGGAGCCATTTTCGCCTTCACGGCAGCCTCGGCTGCAGCGGTGTCTTTCACGGCCGCATAAATTTCCGGATACATCGTTTCACGGCCGCCGAATGCTGCCAAGACCGGAACCTTGTTCTTGTCGGCATATTCTCTGAAGAAGGGGTTCTGTCCGAAGAAATGGCTGGGGACATAGTCGCCCTTCCTGCCTGGAATTTGTTCGCTGTCGTCGCAGGCGTACAGCCAGGCGTCGGGAGCAACAGCCTGACGAGACAAGAGGGATGTTTTGGTCATCGTCTCGCTCAAATAGACGGGATCCTCGACTTCGGCGAAAACCGTGATCGTATCCCCGTGTCGAATGAGGTGTTCCGTCACTGTCGCCGCATCGCTTTGAGGTGCGCCGTTGGCTCGAAGCCAGCCTCGTTTGATGTGCGTCGTGGTTACCGCCAAAACGTGGCCGTCGTATTTTCCAGTCGAAAAACCCGCGAACGTGTGCGGCGCATATGCCGGAGGGTGCGGACGGCCATCCATGTAGACGACGCGGTTGACTTGAGCAATCTGACCCCAGTAATGCACGGCAAGGAGTCTCTGCGTGAATGGATCACGCTCTTCCCAGAGGCGGTGATTGCCGGGAGACATCCAGGTATACGGCGGAGCGTATCCCATGCATTGCTGCTGCTTCACGGTCTGCCGCGATGCCTGCCACGACAATGCATAGAGACGAGCGGCATCATTCAATGGAATTCCACCCCAGTCACCAATATCTCCCGCCGCGGTGAAGAGCGTCGCATCCTGATGGTTCAGCCATCTCCAGGAGCCGGAAAAGTCGGTACCGGCGATCATCGGTCCAAGAGGAGTTCCGATTCCGGGACTCTGCACGGAAACTTGTCCGGAAATAATCGTAGAACTCACGAACAAAGCAAGCACTGCAATTATGAAGATCACCGTTTTCATGGCCGCTCCAATCGAACCGCGCATGCGGTGGGATTCCAGCCGGCAGCGTCGGCCTGCTTCTTGAAGTGTGCCGCTGTGATCATGGGCTGAGTCAGATATGTCGGATCCTCGAGTGTGGACGTGAGGACGAGATAAGTATTTCCGTTGGCTCCTTTAACGAAGTCGTAATACTCCGTCAGCCTGGCGTTCGCGCTGTATGGAACACCATTCCTTCGCAGATAACCAGGCCGAAGGTTTGTTGTCGTGACTTTCAGCGAACCGGACTGCGCCGGGCCGCGGTCACCAGCGATCGCGAAACCAAGACCAGCTCGCGGGAATTCCCATTCCGCTTTCGATACGCCTTGTAAGTCTGCCCCTGAACCCTGAGCTGCGCCGAAACGAAGCACACGAGTCTGCCTGCCCGCATCCGTCTCGATTTTGATGGTCTGGTCATCCTGCCAGGTGATGTGAAAACGTCCGGGAATGCGCATGATGCCCACGGCACCATACGCTTTGCATTGCTCGCCGGCGGCTTCATCCTTCGCCGGATCCCAGCTGTCTGCCACTCTTCGTCCTTCCGGGTTCAGCGGCACGCCTGCGTAATCCCCTTTGTTGGGGAACATGCGCCATCGCCAGTCTTCATTCACGACGGACACCCAGTAGCCCGTCATATCGAACGGAGCTGCAGCCCTGGGCGTCGGTGGCGCTTCACCACGACCTCCGCCACGGCCCTGCCCGTGAGCGTTCAGAGTTGCCATGAAAAGAAGACAGACCACGGCCAGTGAACGATTCATCTTCTCACTCCGATGACTTTCTTAGGATCGATGCCCGGATCATCCAGAACCAAACCGTACGATGGAAAGTGCATTTCCTCCCAGGTCTGATCGCCATAATACACGGTTGCATTTGGATTCGGATTGAACTTGTTATTCGGCGAATTGTCGTACCACGCATACACCTTCATCGTGGTGCCCTTCGGTATTTTCTTCGACGTGTCGTACCAAAGCTGCCAGTTGAAGTCGTAGCGCGGTATGTTCAAGATCGTTTCGTTCCTGCCGTCGGGGTATTCCAGATCAAATCGTGCAGCCTTACCGCGCACGTGCATGTGCGGCATCAGGCCGACAAGCTCGGCATCGTGATCGAACGTGACCACAGCCGGCGGAGCTTCCCAGTTGGGATTGTTCGGCGGAATAGCGAAGTGCTCGGGATCGGATGGCGAGGCAGTACTCATCGCGACATAGCGCCGCTTCGGCGGTTCGGCGCGATCTGCCCGGGACGATGGCACGTCTGACAGTTCTTCTGAAGAATGGCCAGTACGTCCTTATTGAACGTGACCGCTGCCGGCGATTGGGCCAAAAGTGAAGTCACTAAGATCAGTCCAACCATATTCGCTCCTTTAGGTAGAACTGCTGTTGTCCAAATTCAAATCCCCTGAAATCGAGGAATTCAGGATGAGCCAATTTCTCAAATTCGAAACACGTTTAGGCGTCCGAACTCCCCTCCTTGCATCACCGCAAGGAGGGGTGGCCGAGCGATCAAGAAAATGCCGCGAAGCCGCCGCTGATCGCGAGGCCGGGGTGGTTTTCCGAATGAAATGGTCGCTAAGGAAAACCACCCCGGCTGCGTCTTTTTCGGTGGCTTCGCAGCATTTGATTAGTGACGCAGCCACCCCTCCTTGCGGTGATGCAAGGAGGGGAGTTCGCTCGTCTGCGATTCCCGGCTCACTCTGTTTTCCTCAAGCGATTCCTGTTGCCGCGATTCCGAATCGCGCAATCTGCCTCGAGTCAGAACACGTATTTCAGCGCAAACTGCATGATCCTTGGACCAGCGTTGCTCGTCGTAATTTTGCCGAACTGGCCGCCACTCAAATTCACGATCGGATTGCCGAGGCGGACGCTGTTGGTGACATTGAATGCCTCGGCCCGAAATTCCACCTGCTGGCCTTCGGCAACCTGGAATCTTCTGGAGACTGTCTGGGACCAGTCCCAGAATCCAGGTCCCCTCAAGGTTCCGACACCCATGTTTCCGTACGTGCCCGGTGCAGGCATCGCAACGGCATTCGCGTTGAACCAGCTCACACAGGGAGACGGCAGACAACCCTGCCCACGTGTGGGTGACGCCACGTCCGCGAGCAGTTGATTCGGCCGCTGTGGAATCGGCAGTGCGGACCCGCCCGTGTACGCGACGCCGTTGTAGGCCTGATCGCCACCAACGTTGCCGATAAACGGCTGGCCCGATCGCGCCTGGAAAATAGTCGAGAACGTCCACGTCGAAGCGAG
>Ga0207646_10005799_pt1 | contig 12926 bp, 13 predicted proteins | sample KBSK5502metaG_FD_184343 | JGI IMG/M metagenome (GOLD analysis project Ga0207646, IMG submission 184343) | Corn, switchgrass and miscanthus rhizosphere microbial communities from Kellogg Biological Station, Michigan, USA - KBS K5-50-2 metaG... | ecosystem: Host-associated > Plants > Roots >...
TGACGAGCGGGACGAGGATGACAGGGCTCATGCCGGTAACTTGCTCCGAACCCGGCTGGTTCCTCCCGCCGACGCCCGGACGTGAGTACGCGCCCAGCGGTCGGCGGCGATCGCCGCCTCGAGCGTGAGGTCGTCTGTTGGTGGCGCGGCCTCGATGGCGGCGCGGACCGAAGGAATGATGTCGACAAACCGGCGCTGGCCCTTCAGGAAGAGCGCCACCGCTTCCTCATTGGCCGCGTTCAGCACCGCGGGTGCCGTGCCACCTCGCTCACCAGCCTCGCGCGCCAACGCCACCGCCGGGTAGCGAACCCCATCGAGGGCTTCGAAGGAGAGCTGACCGAGCGCGGCCAGGTCGGGCGCGGGCGTCACGCCATCGAGGCGCTCGGGAAAGCTCAGCGCGACCGCGATCGGCAGGTGCATGTCGGGAATCCCGAGCTGCGCCTTGATACTGCCATCGACGAACTCCACCATCGAATGGACGACGCTCTGCGGGTGGACGACCACATCGATAGCGCCATACGGCACATCGAACAGGAAATGCGCTTCGATCACCTCGAGACCTTTGTTCATCATGGTGGCGGAGTCGACAGTGATCTTGGGTCCCATCTTCCAGCGCGGATGGGTAAGCGCTTCCGCAATCGTGACCGTCTCCAGGCTCTCGAGTGCGCGGCGCAGAAACGGACCGCCCGAGCCGGTCAAGATCAGCCGGCGTATGGCACGGTGATGCTCGCCCCACAAGCACTGCCAGATCGCGCTGTGCTCGCTGTCGATGGGAAAAATCTGTGATCCGTGGCGACGCATCCGCTCGCGAACGAGCTCGCCCGCCATGACAAGCACTTCCTTGGTCGCCAGCGCGATGTCCTTGCCTGCATCCAGCGCGGCGAGTGTGGGGGCGAGCGCGTCGCTCCCTGCCGCCGCCACGACCACGAGGTCGACCTCGGGATCGCTGACGGCCTCATCGATGGCACGGCCGGCCCGGATTGGGTCGGCTCCTGCCGCGTGCGCCAGCAGCGCGTGCGCCTCGGGGTGACGGCGGGCCACCGCTTCCAATGCGGCAGCGTCACTTCCCGCCACCAGGGCATGCAACGTGAACCGATCGGGATGCCGTTCTACGAGGTCGCAGACCTGGCGGCCGATGGACCCGGTGGCGCCCAACAGGGCCAGGCGCCGGGGTGAGGGACGGGAAGATCTCATCTCTGTGGGCTGAAACGCGGTCTCAACGCGGGTCATTGCACCAACGACTCAGGCGAGGTGCAGGAAAGTGAGGTAATAGTACACGACCACTCCCACCAGGAGCAGTGAATCAATACGGTCCAACGCTCCACCGTGGCCGGGAATCAGCTGGCTGGTGTCTTTGACCCCGGCGGTCCGCTTGATCTGTGACTCGACGAGGTCACCGACCTCCGCCACCGCCCCAATCACGAGCCCCAGGATCAGGTTATGGGGAAAGCCGATGTTGAGGAACAAGCCTGCAACCCCAAAGAAAATCATGCTGGCAATCAGCTCCGCCACCGCCCCTTCCACCGTCTTCTTGGGACTGATGCGCTTGAAGAACGGGTGTCGCCCGAACCGGACACCGACCACCATCGCGGCCGTGTCGCCGACCCAGATCGCGCCGAAAACGCCAATGACATATCCGAACCCGAGGTGATTGGGATCGGGCTGGTGCAAGAAATAGAGCGCGAGGTAAAAGCTCAGTAAGAAACCCAGATAGAGACTGCCGCCCACCGCCAGCGCCCAGCGACTGAGGCTGGCCCGCCAATCGCGGACGAACACCATCGTCCCTAAACCGAGGACCGTCCCCGCCGCCAGCACGAAGGTGACGCTGGCCCAGGAGGGCAACCGATCGCGCAGGAGAAGCGCATAGGCCAGCGGGAAGAGCAGCCAGGCTGGCGCGGGCGTGCCCATGGCGCGGGTCAGCTGCCAGTACTCGATCAGCCCCGCTCCCAGCACGACGGCGACCGCGGCGTACACCCAGATGGAGCCCGCGATCAGGGCGGCCAGCACGAGCGCGATCAGCACGGCGGCGGCGATGATGCGGATTGGCATGTTGGAGCGGCGCGCTACGACAACGGGCGGCTGGTCGGCCTTCGCGTCAGCGACCTCGATTGGAAACCTCCTCCGGCCGAGCCCCGAATCGGCGCACGCGCCGCTGGTAGGAGGCGAGCGCCTCGTCGAAGTCCGCCCCGCCGAAATCCGGCCAGAGCGTCTGCGTGCTGTAGAACTCCGAATAGGCCGCCTGCCAGAGCAAGAAGTTGCTGAGCCGCATCTCGCCGGCGGTGCGGATAACCAGGTCCGGATCGGGGAGTCCCCGGGTGTAGAGGTGGCTCGACAGGCCCGCTTCGTCGAGCTGCGTGAGGTCGGTGCCTTCGCGCGCCAGTTCGTGGATGGCATCGATGATCTCCTGGCGGCCGCCATAGTTGATCGCGATGTTGAGGGTGGCTCGCCCGCTGACCCGGGTTCGCTCGTTCGCCTGGCGCATCTGCTCCTGCAGAGCGGCGGAGAGATCCTGCAGGCGTCCCGAGAATCGGAGCTCGATCCCGCGCTCCGCCAGCTCATCGACCTCGCGGCGGATGGTCTCTGAGAACAGGTTCATCAAAGCATCCACTTCCTCGCGCGGTCGCGACCAGTTCTCGGTCGAAAAGGCATAAAGCGTCAGGACCCGGATGCCTCGCTTGTCGGCGGCTTCGGCGACGCGACGGATCGCCTCGATCCCCGCCTTGTGCCCCATGACGCGAGGCAGCAGGCGGTCACGGGCCCAGCGGCTGTTGCCATCCATGATGATCGCGACGTGCTCGGGCGCGGGCAACTGGCTCACGAGGGGTTCCTGGGCGTTAGACCTCCATGATTTCGGCTTCTTTGCGCGCCGCCATCTGGTCGACCAGGGCAATGTAACGATCGGCGACCTTTTGCAACTGCTCGCTGCCGCGGTGCGCCTCGTCGGCCGAAATCTTCTTCTCCTTCTCGAGGGCCTTGACGCGGTCAACCTGCTCCCGACGGATGTTGCGAATCGCCACATGGGCCCCCTCCGCGTAACGCTTGACGAGTCGCGCATATTCCCGCCGGCGCTCTTCATTCAAGGGAGGGATCGGGACCCGGATCAGCTGGCCGTCGTTGCCGGGGTTCAGCCCCAATTCCGACTTCTGAATTGCTTTCTCCACGGCGCTGATGATTGTCCGGTCCCACGGTTGGATGAGGATCATGCGCGCCTCGGGCACTGTGATGGTGGCCAGCTGATTCAAGGGCGTGGGGTTGCCGTAGTACTCGACCGGGAGTTTGTCCACCAGCGACGGGCTGGCCCGTCCGGTGCGGATCGTCAGGATCTCCTTGCCAAGAGCCTCCAGGCTCTTCTGCATTTTGGTTTCAGCATCTTTGACGTTGGCCTCGATCATGCGGGCGCTCCAACCAGGGTGCCGATCTGCTTGCCCGCGATGACCCCTTCCAGGTTTCCATTGTGCGAGAGGTCGAACACGATGATGGGGATGTTGTTCTCACGGCAGAGGGTCACCGCCGTATGGTCCATCACTCGCAGATCCTTGTTGATCAAGTCGAGGTAATCGAGTCGGGCAAATCGCTTGGCCTTCGGATTCGTCACCGGGTCCGCATCATAGACCCCGTCGACCTTGGTGGCCTTGAGCACCACCTCCGCCTCGATCTCGACCGCCCGCAGCGCGGCCGTCGTATCGGTGCTGAAGTAGGGATTGCCACTGCCGGCAGCCAGGATCACGACCCGTCCCTTCTCGAGGTGACGGACCGCCCGCCGACGGATGTACGGCTCCGCGATCTGGTGCATGCTGATCGCGGTCTGCACCCGGGTCGGCTGGCCCCTGTTCTCGAGCGCATCCTGTAGCGCCAGGGCGTTGATGACGGTGCCGAGCATGCCCATGTAGTCCGCCGTGACCCGGTCCATGCCGCGCTTGCTGGCCGCATCACCGCGGATGATGTTGCCGCCACCCACCACGATCGCGAACTGGGTGTTGTAGGCGTCCTTCACCGCTTTAATGTCTTCGGCGATTTCGTTGACGACATCCGGATCGATCCCAAAGGCAGCTTTGCCAGCGAGGCCCTCGCCCCCCAACTTGAGGAGCACCCGTTTGTAGCGCGGCTGGGCCGTTGGTTTGATCACAGCATGCAGCGGTTGGACTAGCTGGCTTCTCCGACTTTGAAACGAGCAAAGCGGGAAATGGTTATGTTCTCCCCCAACTTCGCGATCGCCTCTTTGAGCATCTGGTCCACCGTCCGCTTGTCGTCCTTGGCGAAGGGCTGGTCGAGCAGGACCTCGCGCTTGTAGAAGTCGTTGAGCTTTCCCTGGACGATCTTCTCGATCACCTGGGCCGGCTTCTTCTGCTCGCTGGCCTGGGCTTCAAAGATGGCGCGCTCGCGGTCGAGCACGCCTTGCGGGACGTCCTCGCGCCGCAGATAACGCGGCTCCGCCGCCGCGATGTGGACCGCGATCTCATGTGCCAGGTGTCGGAACTCGTCGTTGCGCGCGACGAAGTCGCTCTCGCTATTGAGCTCGAGCAGCACGCCCAACTGGTGGTTGTGATGGACGTAGGTTGCGATGATGCCTTCCCGGGCGATGCGGGTGGATTTAGTGCCGGCCTTCGCGATGCCCTTGAGACGCAGCCAGTCCTTGGCTTTCTCGATGTCGCCGTTGGTTGCCTCGAGGGCACGCTTGGAATCCATCATGCCCGCCCCGGTGGCGTCGCGAAGCGCTTTTACCTGATCAGCTGATATGGCCATAGTTATTTCTCATCGTCCAGTGCCTCGTCCTCGTAGAACTCAGCCTCATCGATTTTCGGCATTCCGGCGAATCCCTTCTCCTCTTCTTCCTCTTCTTCGGCACCGAACTCGAACTCGGTGACCGGCGCTTCGGGTGCCGCGGTGAGCTCCTCGGGGCTGATCAGTTGACGCGCCTCGAGCGCCGCGTCGGCGATTTTCGAGGTGATCAGCTTGACGGCACGGATCGCGTCGTCGTTCCCAGGGATGACGTGATCGATCTCGTCCGGGTCGCAGTTGGAGTCGGTGATCGCCACGATCGGGATCCCGAGCTTGCGAGCCTCGGTGATGGCGATGTGCTCCTTGCGTGGGTCGACGACGTACACGGCGCCGGGCAAGCGCTTCATCTCCGCCATCCCACCGAAGAATCGCTCGAGCCGCTGGTACTCCTCCTCCAGCTGGGTGATCGCCTTCTTGCTGCCGGTGAAGCCGCCGTTGTTGCGGATGGCCCGCAGGCTATTCAGGCGATCGATTTGCCGGCGCATGACGGTGAAGTTGGTCAGCATGCCGCCCATCCAGCGGTGATTGACGTACGGCATGCCAGAGCGACGGGCTTCCAGCTCGATCGATTCCTGGGCCTGCTTCTTGGTGCCGATGAAGAGCACCATCCGGCCGCCGCCGACAACGTCTTTTACCCAGTTGGACGCGTCATCCAGCAGCTTGACGGTCTGCTGCAGGTCGATGATGTGGATCCCATTGCGCGCGGTGAAGATGTAGCGCTTCATCTTCGGGTTCCATCGGCTGGTCTGATGGCCGAAATGGACACCAGCCTCGAGTAGTTGCTTGAGCGTAACGAGTGGCATACGAAAAACGGACCTCCTGTTTGTTCTTCCGCCTCCGTCCTCCGGTCGCCGGACCTGGTGCAGGCAACCCGACGCCGTCAGGAAACGTGCTTATTTGTTCGCCAAAGTATAGCCGCTGACTGTGAGTTTCAAACCCGCGACTACGCCGCGGGCACCGTCGGCTTCTTCGCCCGGGTGGGACGCGGCGCACGCGTGCGCGCAGCCCGCTCAGGTTTGCACGCCGGGTAATCGGAGCAGCTCTTGAACTCGCCGTAGCGGCCCTGGCGAAGCACCTGGGGCTTGCCGCACCGCGGACAGGGGTCGTCCATGAGCAGCTCGCTGGGCGCCGGCGGCGTCACCTTCCGCTTCCCGCCCTCGATGTAGCGGCAGTCGGGGTAGCCTGAGCAGCCAACGAAGCTCCCGAATCGACCCTTGCGATTCAGAAGGGGCTTGCCACAGGTTGGGCAGACCCGGTCCTGGATGATGTCGGCCGGGTCGATCTCGCGCTTGACGTAGCGGCACTTCGGATAGCCGGAGCAGGCGACAAAGGGGCCGCGCTTTCCGTTGCGCTTGACCAATGGCTTGCCGCACTTGGGGCACATCTCGCCGGTCGGCTCTGGCGGCGGGGCCTTCTCCTGGCCCTCCCGGCCCTGGATGTAGTCGCACGCGGGGTACAGGGAGCAGCCGACAAACTCGCCCAGCCGGCTCATGCGATGAACCAGCCGGCCGTTGCGTCCCTCCTCTTTGCACTTGGGGCAATCTTCACCGGTCTCCCGCATCGGGACTTTTACGCGGGCGGTGGCTTCCGCTTTGGTAAGCGTCTTGGAGAAGGGCGCGTAGAACTCCCGAACGATCGGCACCCACTTCCGACGCCCCTCTTCGACGTCATCGAGCTCTTCCTCCATGCTCGCCGTGAAGGTGACGTCGACGATGTCGGGAAAGTGTTCGACCAGCCAGTCGTTGACGGTCTTGCCAAGGTCGGTTGGGGAAAGCCGGCGCTCTTCCTGCTTGACGTAGTGGCGTGTCTGGATGACGTCGACGGTGGGCGCGAAGGTACTCGGACGGCCGACACCCAGCTCTTCCAGCGCCTTGATCAAGGAGGCCTCGGTGTATCGCGGCGGCGGCTGCGTGAAGTGCTGCTCGGGCTTCAGCTCCTGCAAGTTGAGCAGCTCGTCGATAGCGAGCGCGGGCAGTTCCTTCTCCTCGTCGTTGTCGCTGTCGCGCTCCCAGACGCGATAGAAGCCGTCGAAGACCAATACCGAGCCATTGGCGCGGAACAGGTAGTCGGCGGCACCGATATCCACGCGCGTCTGCGCGAAGCGCGCCGGTGACATCTGGCTCGCCGTGAACCGCTGCCAGATCAGCCGATAGAGCCTGAGCAGGTCGGGCGTGAGAAACGCGCGGACGGAGTCCGGGGTCCGTTCGACATCGGTCGGCCGGATCGCCTCGTGGGCATCCTGCACCGATCCCTTCGCCTTGTACTCGATTTTGTCCCGGCGAGCATAGGTTGGTCCGTACTGCTCGGTGATGAAGTGTCGTGCGGCCGTCGACGCCTCGTCCGAAATGCGGAAGGAGTCGGTGCGCATGTAGGTGATCAGGCCCGTCGGCCCCAGCGCCCCAAGCTCAACACCCTCATACAGCTGCTGCGCCAGGCTCATGGTCCGGTTCGGCTTCATACGCAGCCGGTTGGACGCATCCTGCTGCAGCGTGCTCGTCTTGTAGGGCGGCGGGGAATTCCGCATGCTGTCCTTGGTTTCAATCGAGAGCACCTTGTAGCTGGCGCCGTCGAGCTGCGCCACAATCTCACGGACCTGGCTCTCTTCGGTCAACTCGAGCTTTTCATCGACGCCCTGCTTGCTGTGCAGACGGGCGGAAAAGATTCGCGGCTGATCGACTTTGGACAGCATCGCATCGAGCGTCCAGGATTCGACGGGAACGAACTTCTCGATCTCCTCCTCGCGCTCGACGACCAGCCGGACCGCGACCGACTGGACGCGGCCGGCGCTCAGGCCCTTTCGGATCTTCTTCCACAGCAGGGGGCTCAGCTTGTACCCGACCAGCCGGTCGATCACGCGACGCGCCTGCTGCGCATCGACGAGATCCTGGTTCATGGGCCGAAGCGCGTTGAGCGCCTTCTCAACCGCGCTGGGCGTGATCTCGTGCAGCTCGATGCGCTGCGGGTTCTTGAGATTGAGGACATGCGCCAGGTGCCAGGCGATCGCCTCGCCTTCCCGATCGGGGTCCGAAGCCAGCAGGATCTCGGACGCCCCCTTGGCGGCGGCCTTCAAATCCTTGATCGTCGCTTCCTTCCCCGGGATCGTGACGTATTCCGGTTTGAAGGAATGCTCGACATCGATACCGAGCGTGCTTTTCGGCAAGTCACGGACGTGCCCCATCGAGGCGCGAATCTCGTACTTGCCGCCAAGAAACCGGCCAAGCGTTTTGGCCTTCGCGGGAGATTCAACGATGATCAGTGGGTTTGCCATTTCAGTTTCGAGAAGCGCGGGTGACCGCGCCGCAGTCGCCGATTATATAGCCGCTAATTTCCAACAGCGTCAAGCGCCGATTCACTTCCTTGATGTCAAGGTTCATCATGGCCGCCAGGTCATCATGATGCCGCGGTTCTACCCAATCAAGCAACTCCCAAACGGCCAGAAGCTGCGGATCTTGCGGACCTGAATCCGCGCGCGTACGCGCACGCGTGCGCGCGTGTATGCGCGCCTGCGCACGCGCGCGTGCGCGTGAGAGCTCGGAAAACTCATCGAGCACGTCCTCAACCGTTTGCACCAACTTGGCCCCATCCTTGATGAGCTGATGAACCCCGGTGGCCAGCGGATTCTCGATACTGCCGGGAACGCACAACACATCGCGGCCCTGTTCAGCCGCCATGCGCGCGGTGATCAGGGCGCCACTTCGCTGCGCGGCCTCGACAACGACCACGCCAAGGCTGAGCCCGCTGATGATCCGATTGCGCACCGGAAAGCGACCGGGCAAAGGCGGCGTACCCGGTTCGGCCTCCGTGATGACCGCCCCGGATTGGGCGATCGCCTGCGCCAGCTCGGCGTGCTCGGGTGGGTAGATGCGATCGAGACCGGTCGCCATCACAGCGACCGTCGGACTGCCTCCCTCGAGCGCACCGCGATGCGCGGCCGCGTCGATGCCGCGTGCCAGCCCGCTGACCACCACCACGCCCACCTCCGAAAGATCACGCGCCAGGCGATGGGCAGCGCGCTGGCCATACGGCGTCGCGCGCCTCGAGCCGACGATGGCGATCATGGGCTCCGCAGGCAGCCGTCCGTTGACATAGAGGCGCGGCGGTGGATCGTGGATCTGTTTCAGCAGCGCCGGATAATCCGGATCGCCGAGCGCGACGCAGCTAGCCACTTTCGCGGTATTGCAGGGCCTCCGCGATATGCGCCTCCTCGATACCCGGGCACTCGTCCAGGTCGGCGATGGTCCGCGCCACGCGCAGGACGCGATGGATCGCCCGACCACTGAGCTGCAGCCGCTCCGCCGCCGCCTCGAGCAGCGTTTGACCAGCGGAGGCCAGCGCCTCGCGCCGCAACTGCGGCCCGGTCAGCGCCCCGTTCAGCGGACCCTGTGGGCGCCGCTCTCGTTGCCGCTCGCGCGCCTGCTGCACGCGCTCCCTAACCACCCCGCTCGGCTCGGCGACCGGCATGCTCCGCAGCAGCTCGCCGGCCGGCTGCCGGGGCACCAGGACCTGGAGGTCGATCCGGTCCCGGATCGGGCCGGACAATCGCGCGCGATACCGCTGGCGATCCAGCGGGGTGCATTCGCAGGTGCGGTGGGGGTCGCCGGCGAAGCCGCAGGGGCATGGATTAGCGGCCGCCACCAGGATGAAGCGGCCCGGCAGCACCGCGTGACCCCGCGAGCGAGCCACGGCTAGCCGTCCCTCCTCCAGCGGCTGGCGCAACGATTCGAGCGCGTCGCGGCGGAATTCGGTGATCTCGTCCATGAACAAGACGCCCCGGTGTGCTCGAGTGATTTCACCGGGCCGAGGCGTGGCCAGACCGCCGCCAACCAGCGCGGACGCCGAGATGGTGTGATGTGGAGCCCGAAACGGCGCAACCTCGAGCAGACCCGCCCCGGCCGGCAGTATGCCAACACATGACGCGATGGACGTCACTTCAAGCGCTTCCCGCTGGTTCAGCGGGGGCAAGATGCCGGGGAGCGCACGGGCCAGCAGCGTCTTCCCCGCCCCCGGCGGACCCACCAATAAGAGATGATGCGCGCCGGCGGCCGCGACCTCCAGCGCCCGCTTGGCATGGGGCTGGCCAAAGATCTCGGCCAGGTCGACGTGTTGCGTGGGCGCGGGCGATGTCACCGGTTCAACTGTCGGCGACCCGTCAAGCGGCGCGCCGTCGTCCCAGTGGACCTTCAGCTGCCGAAAGTGCGTGACTCCGATCACCGGCGACGCGGTCGCAATTTTCGCCTCGGCTACGTTGCCTGCGGGGACATAGAAGCGTTTGATGCCGAGCCGGTCGAGGTGCGCGATGATCGGCAGGGTGCCGCGGATCGGGCGGACGGCGCCGTCCAGGGCCAGCTCGCCGAGCCACGCCGCGTCTGGCGGCAAGCCCCGGTCCTCGGCGGCGTTCACGATGGCCGCCGCCATCGCGAGGTCGAAGCCACTCCCCTCCTTCGGCAGCTGCGCCGGTGCGAGGTTGATAGTCACCTTGCGGCCGGGAAACTCGAAGCCGCTGTTGTTGATGGCGATCTTGACGCGCTCCCGAGCCTCCTGCAGTGCCCGGTCGCCGAGTCCGACGATGTGAAAGCCGGGGAGCCCATCGGCGATATCCGCCTCCACCTCGACCCGGACGCCGTCGAGGCCAAAGACCGTCCCCGAGAGGGCCCTGGCCAGCACCATCGCCGATATTACACGGTTTTGTGTATATGTGTCAGCTTACACGGCCTTGTCGCGTGCGCAACGTCGTACGCTGCCGTGTGATCGACACGACATGCAGCTGAAACGGACGGCGGCCCGCAGTCTCGGCTGGCTCAGCAGCCTGCCCTTTCGTCTCAACCCCCGGATCCGCATCGGGCCTGGACTGCTTGGGAATGGCCGGCTGCGCATCCAGGGGCCGGGACGGGTGGTGCTGGAGGCGGACGTCAACGCGTGGTCGCACGCCGAGGTCAACCGCTTGATCACCACGCGCCCTGGGGCCATCATCCGCATCGGTCGGCACGCCCGACTAAACGGCTGCACGATCGTCGCCGCCGAACGGGTTGAGGTCGGCGCCGATTGCGTCCTCGGTTCGTGTGAGGTCCGCGACCATCTCCCCTATTCCGAATCCCCGGCGGATCGCCGTCAGCCGGGCCAGCCGCACCCCGTCGTTATCGAGGAGAACGTCTGGATCGGCGGACAGGTCTCGGTGCTGCCCGGCGTGCGCATCGGTCGCGACTCAGTCGTTGGCATCCACGCCGTGCTTTTCGACGATGTCCCAGCGGGTGTGATCGTCGGCGGGAACCCAGCCCGGGTGCTTCGCCGGCTTGATTTATCCGTCAGCGGGGATAATCGACAGAAGTGAAGCTCAATCCCCCACCGACCATCTGCGATCAGTGCAAGCACATGCCGCGCTGGGAACACATCAGCGGCCCCGATCAGTCAGTGCGGCTCGAAGATGGACGCCAGGTCATGCGGCGAGGTCAGGTCTGGGTTTGTACCCATTGCGGACACCAGGTGCCGGTCTCGTTCGAGGCGTGGACCTGACGACGGCCGCGGCCACGCGCTTGGAGCGATTGCGCCACGTCCTCGACCAGCGTGTCCGACGCAGTATCGACGTTGCGCCCCCGTTGGTCCGAGCCGGTGTGCTGATCCCCCTGGTGACGCGAGGCAACACGCTGGAGATGCTCTTCACGCGACGCACCGACACGGTGCTCACCCATAAGGGCCAGATTTCGTTTCCCGGCGGTCAGCGGGAAGATGCGGACGGGGAGACGGTTGAGACCGCCCTGCGCGAGAGCTACGAGGAGATCGGGCTCGAGCCATCCCGGGTGACGGTGCTCGGCGAGCTCGACGACGTCTTCACGGCGGTCAGCAGCTTTGTCATCACGCCCGTCGTCGGCCTGGTCGAGGGCGGCATCGATGACCTGCGACCCGCGCCCGACGAGGTGAAGAGCCTGCTGATGGTCCCCGTCGACCGTCTGCTCGACTCCGACGTGCACACGACAGAAACCAGGAGTGTTGGCGAGCAGCAGTATCGCATCCACTATTACACGATCGGCGACGACGTCATCTGGGGCGCGACCGGCCGGATCGTGTATCAGTTCCTCAAAGCCTGGGAAGAAGCCGCCTGAGGGCTCCCGGCGCGTTTCTCGAAGAGACCATCGAGTCACAACCGGCCGCGGTCGAGGGACTGCTGCGGGACGCGCTTCCAGCGTCGGCCGTTTCCCGATTATCCAGCTGCTCCCGCATCTTTCTAGTCGGAACCGGAACCAGCTACCACGGCGCTCTCGTCGGCCAGTATCTGCTGCGCAGCGCGGGCGTCGAGGCATGGGCGATCCGGGCATTCGAGTTCGCCAACTATCCCCCGTCCTTCAAGGCGGACGACGGCCTCGTCCTGCTGAGCCATCGAGGCACCAAACGCTTCAGTCAGGCGGCCCTTGACGCCTTCGACAACCCCGACCGTTGGTTGGCGATTACGGGCGAGGGTTCGCCGCTGGACGGCCCGGGCGTCATCACGACGGTGGCGCAGGAGCAGTCGCCGGTGCACACCGCCAGTCACACCGGCGCGCTGGTCCGGCTGGCTCAGTTGGCGCTTGCCCTCGGCTCGCCCCGCTGGAAGGATGAGCTTGCCCGGTTGCCCGACGCCATCCGGGCCGCGCTCGTCCTTCGCCTGCAGGTCATCCACGCGATGGCCGGGCTCCGCTTCGGCCACGTCGTCCACTTCGTCGGTGGCGGCCCCGCCTACGCCACCGCGCTGGAGGGGGCGCTGAAGCTGCGCGAGGCCGCCTACGTGAGTACCGAAGGCCACGAGTTGGAAAGCATCCTGCATGGGCCGCTGATCAGCATCGACACCCAGGACTCGGTTGTGGTGATCGCCCAACCCGGGGCGACCATGGGGCGGACCGCGGAGCTTTCCGCAGCGCTCCACGAGATCGGCACTCCCACCCTAGCGGTCGGTCCCTCCGCCAGCGACTTGACAACGGCCACGGCTCGGCTGGAGACGCCGGCGATCGACGAGCTGCTCGCTCCGATCGTCAACGTCATTCCCGTGCAATACCTGGCCCTAGAGGTGTCGCGCCAACTCGGCGTCGACGCGGACAGCTTCCGAAAGGAAGGCCGATACGCGGCTGCGCAAACGAAGTTCAGTCTGTAAGCACGAGATCCTATTCCGAGCTGAGCCG
>Ga0207646_10005800_pt1 | contig 12924 bp, 6 predicted proteins | sample KBSK5502metaG_FD_184343 | JGI IMG/M metagenome (GOLD analysis project Ga0207646, IMG submission 184343) | Corn, switchgrass and miscanthus rhizosphere microbial communities from Kellogg Biological Station, Michigan, USA - KBS K5-50-2 metaG... | ecosystem: Host-associated > Plants > Roots >...
ACTCCTGTTACCCCCGGAGAAGTGGCATGCAAAACCAGAACAGGCCGCTTTTCTCAACAACGAGTTGGGCGTTGTGTACGATGCCTTAGGCCAGAAGCAGGAAGCGCTGCGGTATTATCAACAGGCTCTGACTATTTCGCAAGAGGTCGGCGATCGTAGTGGTGAGGGTACCATCCTCAACAACCTGGGCGCTGTGTACGATGATCTAGGCCAGCAGCAGGAAGCGCTGCGGTATTATCAGCAGGCGCTGGCTATTTGGCAAGAGGTCGGCGATCGCGGGGGTGAAGGTGCCACCCTCAACAACCTGGGCCTGGTGTACAGTGCCTTGGGCCAGAAGCAAGAAGCACTGCGGTATTATCAGCAGGCGCTGGCGATCAGAACAGAGGTCAGCGATCGCGGGGGGGAGGGAACAACGTTGTGGAATATTGGTGCACTCTATTTCAGGCAAGATCGGAATGACGCGGCGCTGGCCTGTTTGCTGCTCACCCGGGATATCTACCAGGAGGTACTCAGTCCAAATCGCGAGGGAGTACAGCGATGGATAGAACGCCTGCAGAAAAAGGCCGGTGAGGAGGAGTTTGCGGCATTGCTGGCAAAGGTTGAGCCGCAAGCCTCGTTGATTGTAGAGCAGACTCTGCGCGAGGGGTTGTGATAGCGTGTGCTACTGCCACCATTGAGAGCGACCAGCTGCATCGGGATGACGTGGCATGTAGGGATAGCTAACACTTGCCGGGAGCCGCAGCCACGGTCTCAACAACAAAGTAATCACCAGGCCCGTCACAAATCCTCCAACTTTTCTTGTTACTAAAACCGGATCAGCATGACAAATGATTCGCTTCCTGCGCGGTTGAGAGCGGTATCCACGATTTCAAAGCCCATCCGCTCGTACAGGTATCTGGCTGGATTGCTCATACGAACGCTTAACATCACTGCCGGATATACCTGGCTGGCCGCTTCGAGGAGATGTTTCATCAACTGCGTGCCTATCCCTTGCCCAAGATAGTCTGGCAGAACGGCAATAGCTAGTTCCGGTGTGCCATCAGGAATCAAGCTAGACACTTTCTTTTCTTCCTCCATAAGCAGACGAATCCAGGCGGCCCCTAGCGGGCACTGATCGTGTGGATGCAGCGCGAGTACCCCCATGTCGGTCTCGCGCCCCCATCCCTGAACATATTTCTGCACCCCAGGATTGTTTTTCGCCGCATCAGAGGATGTTTCGCCATCTTCTTGCATATGAGCAGCATAGTAGAGCATTTGCCAGAGAAATGGCTCGTCGTCTTGCCTCAATGGTCGGATGAGAGCACGCATGTCGTTTCTCCATATCGCGTCCTTTTGTCGCGAGCTCAAGTGTGATTACACCGAATCGGCTGAAACAAACGCTCCAGAGCGATCATCCCTTGTACCCTCCGCCTTTCAGCCCTTGTCTGTGCCGACATCATGCTCCAGTCAGTGTAGCAGAAAGCGATGCAAACGACAAAAAGATGCGGAGGGTAGTAATTTCGTCCCAATTTGGGAAAAAACGGCCGATTTCCCGCAAAACTATGGTAGTAGTTAGTCCAGATAGGTTTGTGAGGGAGAAATGTAGTGACACCCCTCGCGGGTGTCAGGCTCCGCCGCAAAATTCAAACTGGACTTACTAGTAGTATCAACCCGCAAAACTATCAGTTAAGTGGCATCGAGAGCAAACTTTGGAAAAGGAAATCTGAGAAGGTATATGAAATTACCAGGGAATCGGTTCAGCTTCGTGAAAAATTCAGCAGTTCTAGTAGCTACTATCATCGTATTTTTTAGCCTGGTCATCGCAATAGCACCCGCTGTGCTTGCTGCTCCACAATCGAGCGTTCGTGCGCTTGAACCAGCAGATATGCAAAATCTTATCTTCGTGTGGGCAAGTGGTACAGCATCGATCCAACAACAAGCATTACACATTTGCCAGACAGAGAACATTTCACCTGGTAATTGTGCAGACATTAGTGCAGAGGTACGTAGTGCCTGGCTCAATTTAATGCAGGTAGATCCGGCGTCTTTAGGAAGGATTGGCGTACAGGAGAATCCAGCTGGTAGAGCACAGGTGTACAACCTGCTTGCTGGAAAACTTTCCTCACTGACACAGGGCAAAGAATCAATCCTGATTGCACAAACACAACAGGCATTGCAGCAAGTGAACGCTTCTCTTCAACAGGTGCGTAACCATCTGACAGCAGCAAGCTATACCGTTTGGGCGACTTCCTTCACCCAAAGATCACTTCCTAATGGTCTCAGACCAAAGATCAGCCCCTATGTGGCGCTGCCTGATGCCTATCTCAAGTACGCGAACTGGGGAAATATCTCCAAAATACCATCCATCTATCGGCCGTATTACTCACCAAATGGAACAAAAATGACCTGGTCAGTCACTCTTTCCTCAACAGATGGTACAAAAACCATTGCAAATGTGCTTGTAACCGAAGTAGGTCCCTGGAACGAAGACGATAACTGGTGGGATGCGAATGGCACAAGCGCAACGCTGCCATCACGCTGTCCTGTCTCTCCTACCTTGATTGCCCCAGACGCTACCAGCAATCCCTTGGTCAACGGTATCTGTCCCAATGGACAGAATCTACGCAGAATCTATTATTATCTGCTCTATACCCACGACGGACTGCCTTTCTTTCAGCCCTCCGGCTACTCGCCATCTGGCAATTTCACCGATGGCAACTGGCCAACCGCTCTTCCTCAAGGATGTTCAGAATCCAGTTTTGCCTCAGTGAATAACGATGGGATGACTTGTGGTGGAGGACCAAACGGGTATAATATGCATAACGGCGGATGGTTACGTGGAGGAACATATGATAAGGGTATCACGAACCAATCCAGTATCGATATCAGCCCAGCCGTAGACAAAGCACTTGGCTGGACCTATCCATCAAGTGGCGTAATTCAAGTCAATGCGAGTGCATTGCCGTAAAATAGTTCTTCAGGACCAATCCTGACCGCCTGCATTCGCTGCTTCACTCATCCGTATCTCTATGCGACATGAAGCCATAGGCCATTGCAGTTACTACCGCATGGGAAAGAAACGTCGCTTCTCCTTTCTCAGTAGTAAGATTGTATCGCTTTGTAAGACCACTCACATACTGAAAAATATAGACGGGGCGATCGATTCAGGGCCTGTACGTATCCCTGGTTTTTACCACCTACGCCTTGCTCTCCCACTACGCATGGGGTACACTCACAGGAAAAGCTATAACTGCAAGAAAAAGGAAAAGCGATCATGTATTCTGAGAGCATCAACCGCTATCTTTCAGCCGTGCCGAAGGCGGAACTCCATGTGCATCTCGAAGGTTCCATACAACCGGCGACCCTTCTCACGCTGGCGCGGCGCAACGGAGTAGAGCTGCCCGTACAATCCGTTGCGGACTTGCAGAACTGGTTTATCTTCCGCGATTTCAACCACTTCATCGAGATTTACTTTCAGATCTCGAGTTGCCTGAAGACGAGCGAGGACTATGAGCTGATTGCCTATGAATTTGGGGCAAACATGGCGCAGCAACACGTGCGCTACGCCGAAGTCACGTTCTCACCGAGCACCCACCGCTATGCACTCGACATCCCCCACGATACATACTTTGGCGGGCTGACGCGGGGACGCGAACGTGCACGAGCCGAATTTGGCGTCGAGATCAGGTGGGTCTTCGACATTGTGCGTGATGTCAAAGATGAGGCGCGTAAGCGCATGTGTGCTGACTATACAACTTCCGTGGCGATAGAGGGGAAGAATGATGGGGTGGTGGCGTTAGGGCTGGGCGGAGGAGAAGTAGGCGAACCACCTGAACAGTTCGCCGGGTGGTTTGAGAAGGCGCGGGGAGCAGGGTTGCATAGTGTGCCTCACGCGGGAGAAACCGCCGGTCCGGCCAGCGTATGGGGAGCTTTGAGGGCATTGGGTGCCGAGCGCATAGGGCATGGCGTGCGGGCGATTGAAGATGCAGCGCTCGTGGCTTATCTCGCCGAGCAGCGCGTCCCGCTTGAGGTATGCCCAACGAGTAACGTGAGAGTAGGAGGTTATGCAAACTATGCTGAGCATCCCTTGCCGCGCCTCCACGCTGCCGGGGTGCCTGTGACCATCAACTCTGACGATCCACCCCTGTTCAATACCACACTCAACGACGAGGTAAAGCTGCTGGCCGATCCCTTTAATTTTGACCTGGATGAGATCAATGAGATCTTGCTGAATGGAGTGCGTCATAGCTTTCTGCCTGAGGAAGAGAAACAGGCAATGGAGGCAACGTTCCGGGCCGAAATGACCAGGCTCAGGAACGAAAATAGACTATAAGAAAGATAAACAAGGACACAGACCATGCTGAATTTTGATCGCCAGGGCTTGATACCCGCTGTGATCCAGGATGATGCCACAAACGAGGTGCTGATGGTGGCGTTCATGAACGAAGAAGCATTTGCCCGCACGTGCGAGACGGGCTATACGCATTTTTTCAGCCGCGCCCGCAATGCGATCTGGCGCAAGGGCGAGCAGTCGGGCAATGTGCAGGAGGTGCGGGAGGTCTTTGTGAATTGCGAGGAGAATAGCCTGCTGATCCGCGTGATCCAGCATGGCGGTGCGGCATGTCATACCGGTTATCACAGTTGTTACTACCGCCGCCTGCTGGCGGATGGCACATATGAAAAAGTGGCGGAACGTGTCTTCGATCCAGATGTGGTATATGGCGACTCAAAAAATGCAGGAGCACAATATACCGTGACTTTAGAGGAGAAGATGCGCCAGTTGTATGGCGTCTACCTTTACCTGCGCGACCATGATCTGAGCGAGGAGTCCAATACCTCGCGCCTGCTGCAGGAGCACAGCCCGAGTTACCTGGTATCGCGCCTGGCCGATGAACTGGAGGAACTGGCGGGGATACAGAGTGGTGAACATGCGCATAGCGGGCCACAGCCCGATACAATACTGGAGGGCAGCCAGGTCGGATACTGGCTGCTCCTGCTGGCCGCGACGAAAAAGCTGCGTTACGATGAATTTACGCCCCATGCCTCGATCTTGCAAGGGTATTACGCCCGGTACAGTGTAGAGCAGGCTATAGAGCTACAACAGCAATGCCTCAGCCTTGCCGCTGCTAATGAAGCTTCTCAATTTGTAGAGGGACTCCGGCTTGGATTTGCGCTGGTCGGCCGGGCATGTGCCGAGGCCGGCGTGAGCCCTGTAGCCCCGGCAGAATACGACCTGGACCAGATGCGCCGGAAAGGATTGATCGGTCAGTAATACGGATGTGCGACCCGTTCTCTCAACCCGCGTAGGGGCGGGAGCGGTGTGGACGGGTGGTGGGGATGCTTGCATCGCCCCTTGTTGGCTGCATGTTCATCTAACTTACCATGGATGAGGCGCCCCGATCAGCTCAGCATTATACACATGGGAGTCTACATAGTCGCATGCCGAATGCGCAGTACCACGCGGTAAGACGCGCCAGAAAGCACGTTGCATACGGCTCCACTCGGCTAAAATCTGGGCAGCGCGCCAGCTGCGCGTCTTCTTGCGATGCCATTGAATGATGGTACGCAATGCCTCTATCTCATCCGTCTCCTCGAGGCGCTGCAACTCCACCAGCTCTGTATTGCAGCGCGCCGGGAAAACTCCTGTCAAATCCAACACATAAGCGACGCCAGCGGACATACCAGCGGCAAAGTTCGGCCCGGTTTCACCCAGCACAGCTACCAGACCGCCTGTCATGTACTCGCAAGCGTGCGCGCCTGTACCCTCTATAACCGCCAGCGCCCCACTATTGCGTACGGCGAAGCGCTCACCGGCAAGGCCAGCGACGAAACATTGTCCACCGGTTGCACCGTAGAGCACCGTATTGCCGAGAATGATGTTATTGTGCGCTGCGAAACTCGCACCGGCTGGCGGCGCTATGACGATCTGCCCGCCGGTCATACTCTTGCCCACATAGTCATTAGCCTCGCCGTGCAGTATCAGGTGCAGGCCTGGCAGGCAAAACGCGCCAAAACTTTGTCCCGCTGCACCTTGAAACACGCAGGTAATGCTCACACCCGGCAGGCCCGCGTTACCGTAGCGGCGCGCGACCTCTCCCGCGAGACTTGCACCGATAGAACGATCTGAGTTAGAGATGTGATGTTGTACCAGCACGCTGTGTTCACCGCGCAGCGCCGGTTCTGCCTCAGCCAGTAACCGCTCGGCAAGCGGGGATTGGGTCAGAGCACGCGCTTGGCCTTTATGGTCGCCCGCCGCTTCTCCCCCGCTTTCACGGATAGGATTATCGGAAACCTCGCCCACCGTGCCTCCCGTTCCAGGGCTCGCGACGAGCAACGGCGCAAGATCGATGCTTGTTTCCGCGTCGCATTGCAGGAGGTCAGCACGTCCGATCAATTCATCCAACCGTTTCACACCCAACTCCGCCAGCCACTCGCGCACCTCCCCGGCTACCAGTGTGAGGTAATTGATGAGCATCTGTGGCGTACCGGCGAATTTGGCGCGCAACTCCTCGCGCTGTGTCGCAATGCCCGTAGGACAGGTATTCAGATGGCACTGACGAGCCATATCACAGCCCAGCGCTACCAGGCTGGCGGTGCCGAAGCCAAATTCTTCCGCTCCCAGCATCGTCGCGATCACCACGTCACGCCCCGTCTTCAAACCACCGTCTACACGCACCCTGACACGCCTGCGCAGGCCATTACGCACCAGCGTCTGCTGGGTCTCAGCCAGGCCCCGCTCCCAGGGAATGCCGGCATGCTTGATGGATTGCAGCGGAGAGGCACCTGTGCCACCATCATGCCCGCTGATCTGGACGTAGTCGGCGTGGGCTTTGGCGACACCCGCTGCAATGGTGCCCACGCCGATGCTCGAAACGAGCTTGACGCCGACACGCGCTCGCGGATTTACCTGCTTCAAGTCATAAATCAACTGGGCCAGGTCTTCGATGCTGTAGATATCATGATGTGGCGGCGGAGAGATCAGCGGCACGTGCGATGAGGTATGGCGCAGCCGCGCGATAAAAGGGGTTACTTTGCCTGGTGGCAACTGCCCACCTTCGCCCGGTTTCGACCCCTGGGCCATCTTGATCTCTAGTTCCTCGGCACGCACCAGGTACTCGGTAGTGACGCCAAAACGTGCAGTAGAGACTTGCTTGATCTTGCTACTGACGGGATGGCCGTAGAGGGTCTCGTGGTACCAGGCAGGGTCTTCGCCACCTTCACCGGTATTATTGCGCGCCCCGATGCTATTCATAGCAGCGGCAATGGTGCGGTGCGTCTCCGGGCTTAGCGCGCCAATAGACATTGCCGAGACGACAAAACGCGCACGAATTGACTCCACCGGTTCAACCTGCTCCAGCGGAATTGGATTCGCCGGCACGAATGCGAGCAGATCGCGCAGAGTGGTAGGAGGACGCCGGTAAACCAGTTCCGTGAAGCTCTGGTAGTCGGCTCTATCGCCACTCTGCGCCGCTTTTTGCAATGCGCGAATGATTACAGGATTATAGGCATGATACTCGCCATCGCGGCGGAAACGGTAGTATCCGATGTCGGCCAATTTGCGACGCCGGTTGAGTTCGGTAATACCCGACTTCTGCTCCGCGGCGGCTGTTGCCTGCTCGCCCTGTGACCTGTTCCTGCTCACGCGTTCGATCACCTGTCCGGCAACCTGGGTAAAACTGACCTTGCCCGGGTGTATTGTCTGAGAACTGGAAACCGCGAAGCAGCGCTGGATCAATTGCGGGTCCAGGCCGAAAATCTCGAACTGGCCAGCACCGGTGATGTTACGGATGGTAGAGATACCCATGCGCGCCATGACCTTACGAAGGCCGTCTTCAATGACGTGCAGATAGCGCTCCTCGGCTTGCTCGGGCGTGAGTGACTCCAGGTGTCGCTCTCCTGCTAACGCGCGTACACTTGCAAGCGCCAGCGTTGGAACGACTGCTTCGGCACCGTAGCCGAGCAAGAGCGCGACCTGGTGAATATCCCAGGCAGAGCCGGTTTCGCAGATCAAGGAAGTGCAGGTGCGTGTCCCACTGCGGATGAGGGCCTGGTGGACCGCGCCGGCTGCCATGAGCATTGGAACCGGTGCCTGAGCCGGGCTGGCCTGATTGTCACTCAGGATGAGCAGCGTGACGCCCCCGGCAACCGCGGCAACCGCTTCATGCTCCAACCTGTCCAGGGCAGCCTCAAGCGCTGGCGGCCCGGCATCACACTCGAATGTAGCACTGAGCGTTTGAGAGCGAAAAGCTTTCAGGTCACGCAAGGTCTCCAGTTGGGACCCGGTTAACACGGGAGTCTCCAGGTGCAAGAGATGGGCATGCAGGGCAGTCTCGCTCAGCAGATTCTGGCGACGGCCAAGGTAGCAGTCGAGTGACATAACGATCTGCTCACGTAAGGGGTCAATAGGTGGATTCGTCACCTGCGCGAAGCGCTGGTGGAAGTAGTCTGAGAAGGAACGTGCCTGGGAAGAGAGTGCCGCGAGCGGCGTATCATCGCCCATACTCCATACAGGCTCTTTGTTTTCTGACAATATTGGACGAAGAATCAGCTCAACATCCTCGTGAGTGTAGCCGAAGAGCTGCTGGCGTTGAAACAGGGTCTCTCTATCAAACGCAGCGGATGGCGCTGCCTGCTGGGGGAGATCGGCAAGGTGGACGAGGTTCGTGTCTAACCACTGCTGGTATGGTTGATATTGCGAAAGAGCCGCCTTGATCTCGGAGTTACGCAGCAATACGCCGTGTTCCAGGTCCACGGCGATCATCTCGCCCGGCCCCAGCCGACCCTTTTCGACCACCTCGTGCGCCTCGCAGGGAACAACCCCCGCCTCAGATGCCAGGATCAAGAGTCCGTGCGAGGTCAGTGTATAACGAGCGGGGCGCAGGCCGTTACGATCCAGGGCGGCACCGACAAAACGACCATCACTAAAGGCGAGTGCAGCCGGGCCATCCCAGGGTTCGATCTGCCCGGCATGGTATTCACACCAGGCACGCCGGGCGCTTTCCAGCTCGGGATCGTGCTCCCAGGCCGGGGGAATGAGCATTTGCATGCTGTGCAGCAGGTCACGGCCAGAAAACGCGAGTAGTTCCAGGACATTGTCCAGCTCGGCAGAGTCACTTCCTCCTGGTTGAATGATTGGCAGGAGATCGTGGAATCTGCTGCCCCAATGCGGCGAGAACAGCGCCACTTCGCGTGCCTGCATCCAGTTGCGATTGCCCTGGATGGTATTTATCTCGCCATTGTGTGCCAGCAGCCGCAAGGGCTGAGCCAGCGGCCACGAGGGAAATGTGTTGGTGCTGTAGCGCTGGTGAAAGATGGCGAAGGCGCTCGTATAGCGAGGGTCGGCCAGATCGAGATAGAAGCGCGCCAGTTGATTTGGGGCCAGCAGCCCCTTGTAGACAACTGTGCTACGAGAAAGCGAGGCTACATAGGCATCATTGATACCTGCCTCCTGCCAGCGCTGCTCAACCAGGCGCCGGGCGTAGTAAAGGCTTCGCTCATACTGCTCTATGTTGAGATGAGAGGGGCGGGTAAGTAGTACCTGTACGATGCTGGGCGCAGTTGCACGGGCACGTGCGCCGAGAACAGTATAATCGAGAGGCGGATTGCGCCAATGCAGCTGTGAGGGCACGAGACCTACTTCAGAGAGAGTCTGCTCGAAGACCTGGCGACTTTGAAGATAGTCAGCCAGCGAGCGGTCTTGTGAAGGCAAAAAGAGCATACCGACGGCGAGATCAGCAGGATCAACGATTCCCCGTGCTTGCAACTCCTCGCGAAACAATGCACCAGGAATTTGGGTAAGTAGACCGGCACCATCACTCGTTTCGGCGTCGGCATCTTGTGCGCCGCGATGGGTGAGGCGGGTAAGTGCCTCAAGCGCGGTTTGCACCAACTGGTGGCTGGCCTCGCCAGAAATCTGGGCCAGAAAGCCTGTGCCACAGGCATCATGCTCCCAACGAGGATTATAGAGTGGATACGCAGAGATCCGGTGTTGCATCGGCTATCCTCCTGGAAAAATGCTATGTGCTTATTACTAGGAGGCACCTGCGCTGGAGCCAAATAGCTTTCGATGGCTTAGACATCGCTCATCGAGGTCGTTTAGGGAGATTACCCATGTAACGCGAATAGGAGCTTCGTTGGGCCGGGGATAGCTGCAGAGCTTGCAGAAGAACAAACAGCGTCCTTCATTGAGAAGAGTATAACACAAGCAAGCGAGTTAGAGCAAGAGCCTGGTACTGTGAGACTTCCACCATAACAGAGGAGTGACTACCCTCACCGCCGACTTGTCTCATGGCTCATAGCACAAAACAGAACTCCACGTTATACTCTTACCAAAGTGGCTTAGGTTGGGGAGATCCAATGACTCAGGGCTTGTGAATGCTCCCAAACGCACGACCCGCTTGAGTTCTAACAATCGGTATGCTATATTCTAGCTGGATTTTTCTGGCCTCGTTCTCACCTTTAAAAGGTCTGTCTGCCTTTGCTTGCGCCGTTGGAGGTGAACATGCAGAAGAACCTGTCAAGCAACTCCGACCTTCGGCTCGCGGAGTTAATAGCCGCACTCTCGCTCGCCTCCGACCTCGGCATGGGCCAGCCAATGGAGTATGCGCTCTGCTCGTGCGTGCTGGCCGTCCGCCTTGGCGAAACGCTCGGCTTCAGCGAGAGCGAACTCCGCGAGACCTATTACCAGGCATTGTTACGCTATATCGGCTGCAATGCGGAAACGTAGTGCTTGAAAATGGGTTCTTCGATTTGACTGGTTGACCCATCCGTACAAATGTAACTATCGTTACACTTTGGCACTGGAACAACATGGCATTGGGTGTGCCACAGCTTTTTGCAGAGGGGAGAAACCTCACCAAAAAAATGTTCTACCTTCCCTTTGGATCAGCAGGAACCTGAGCGTTGTTTCATACACTCTGCCGTTTGTCTCACTTACTCGTGATGATCCTCGAAAAATGAGACGATGTTTTCGAGACGACTTTTGAGATAGCTCAACCATTTATGCCTTCCTTGCGCTTCTGATGCACCTTCTCGTCCTAGAAACTGATCGATTTGTTTCACAAAACGGTCGGTTCTGAGACGATACACAGCAACATGAAGATAGGCTAGCATGAGAAGGGGATTCGGAGAACGACCAACACTAGTCAAAACCTCTCACAATCCGCTTCATGGCAACTCGCTCCCCGATCATCAAATTGCATTAGACCCCACATGGTTGACACACCCAGGCAGTGACCCTCTCTCCTCGCATCACTTGCCACTGGTGCTGATGCGCCCGATCTGGTTGCCACTGTACTCGGTAAACCAGAGGTTGCCATCGGGGCCTGCCGCGATGCCTCCAGGCTGGCTGTTGGCGGTTGGAATAGGAAATTCGGTGATGCGCCCACTGGTGCTGATACGCCCGATCTTGTTCCCACTATTCTCAGTGAACCAGAGGTTGCCATCGGGTCCGGCTACGATCCCGAAGGGCTCACTGTTGGTGGTTGGGATCGGGAACTCGGTGATGCTCCCACTGGTGCTGATACGCCCGATCTTGCCGCCACTTACCTGGCCCTGGTTGAGAATCGTCTCCGTAAACCAGAGGTTGCCATCGGGCCCGAGTGCGATCTCTGATGGCGAGCTGTTGGCGGTTGGAATAGGAAAATCGGTGATGCTCCCACTCGTGGTCATGCGCACGATGTCGTTGCCGCCTGCCTCGGCAATCCAAAGGTTGCCGTCGGGCCCGGTTACGATCCCCAAGGTGCCGCCTATGGTAGTGTTGGTGATGGTGATGGTGATACGCCCACCAGTGGTGGCGCGCCAGATCCCGGAGCCATCAACCTGGGTAAACCAGAGGTTGCCATCGGGCCCAACTGCGATCCCGTCTGGGCCGCTGCTGTCTGCGGCGAATGCAAATTCGGAGATGCTCCCACTGGGAGTGAGACGCCCGATCCGCTTGCCTTGGGCCTCGGTAAACCAAAGATTGCCATCGGGTCCGGCTACGATCCCCTCCGGGCTACTGTTGGCGGTTGGGACACGGAACTCGGTGATGCTCCCACTGGGAGTGAGACGCCCGATCTGGTTGCCTTGGGCCTCGGTAAACCAGAGGTTGCCATCAGGTCCTGCCGCGATGCCTCCAGGCTGGCTGTTGGCGGTTGGGACACGGAGCTCGGTGATGCTCGCTGCCGGAGCGGCTTGATGGGTCGTGAACCAGACGATCCCACTGGCCAGAGCCACGATCACCAGCCCTGCCAGCCCCAGCAGGACGAGTCGCCGTGAGGCGTCTCGTTTCCCTGGCTTCGCGGGTTTCACCGCCACCATCGCCTCAGGTCGTCCCGCAAGTAGGGTCGCTGATCGAGCCAGTTCCGCCGGGAGCTCTGTCTGGCGTGCTGGTGTGGCTCCCTCCGTTGGGAGCGAGGTCGCATTGGTCGCCAGGACGGTAGGAGCAGATTCGCTCTCGTGGGACGCGGGCAGTGTTGGCTCCAGCTCACCGGCAGCCTCGGTACGTGCAGGCGACACGCTCGGACCCTCGACTGCAGGCAACTCTGCGTTGGGCATTGATGCGGCAAGGGTGGGTTCCGTGTTGTCCGGCGGAAGTGGCAGGGGACTGGCCTCCGCCGGGATGGCAAGTGTCAGCACCAGCGGACCTGCTGGCCCTCCCTCGTAGTAGGGCATTCCCTGTCCCTCAAGGCGCAACGTCGCGCCATCCTCTGCCCCTGCGGGCACAGTGACGCTCACCTGCCGTCCGCCTGGCAAGGTCAGGGTGCGCGTGGTCCCGCTCTCTGCCTCGGCCCGGCTGATGGCCAGGGTGGCATGCAACTCACCATCGCTCTGCATCGCCTCCTGGAAGGCACGCGCAAAGGCGCTCACGGAGGCAAAGCGCTCCTCTGGCTGCTTGGAGAGGGCGCGCAGCAGCACGGCATCGATGGCAGGTGACAGACGCCCATTGAGTGAACTCAATGGGCG
>Ga0207646_10005801_pt1 | contig 12924 bp, 14 predicted proteins | sample KBSK5502metaG_FD_184343 | JGI IMG/M metagenome (GOLD analysis project Ga0207646, IMG submission 184343) | Corn, switchgrass and miscanthus rhizosphere microbial communities from Kellogg Biological Station, Michigan, USA - KBS K5-50-2 metaG... | ecosystem: Host-associated > Plants > Roots >...
CCGATCGGAAGCGCGCGGCAAACGTTTAGGACTGCTCTCGCCAGAGGCGCGCAGCTCCTGGCTTGCGCGCTCGACGAACGGGGTGGCGCCCATCGCCTGGAATGCATCACGAGCGGCGCGCAGCGGCGCGCGTGACTCGGCGATGCGCCGTTGCCGTCGTAGCCACAGACCATACGCCAGCTGGCTGCGGGCGACCATCACGGGGAGGCTGGTGTCCTCGGTGATCGCGGCCTCAAATAACGCCTCGGCTTCGACATCGGGGGCGACCAGTGCGCGCGCAAACCTCAAGCCAATCTCGAGCACCGGAGACCGCGATTGTGCAGCCACCGGCTCGAGCGTCGCGATCGCATCTAGGGCTTCTAGCTCGTGGCCGCTTTGAATCGCAGTTTCGACAAGATCGGCCACCACCCAAAACCGGGCGTACATGTGGTACGCGATGTCTTTGGGATTGGAGATGCGCTTTAGGTGTTCGTAGGCGACTAAATGATCACCACGAAGAAGTGCATTGCGTCCGCGGGCGAGCTCGACCAGCGCTAGCAACGGGTTGGCGCCCATGGGCAGCAGCACGCTTTCCGCTTCCTTGGCCAGCGACTCGGCGCGCTCGAAGTCGCCGCGCAAGGCGGTGAGCGTTGCTTCCGCAAGGCGCGCTGCCGGGGCCCAACGGTGCAGCCCAATTTCAATGGCGAGGCCAACCCCCTCATGGGCGGCGGGCAAACCGGAGGCAATATTCCCGAGGTGTACCGCGGCCCAGGCCTGCTCGGCAAGTGCCTGGGCCAGCAGGAGAGGCCGCGCCTGCCGGCGCAAAATAGGTATGGCTGACGAAAACATCCGATGGGCGAGATCGAAGATCCCGAGTGCTTGCGCCGCCTGCCCGAGTACAACAGCCGTCATTGCGTCCGTTACGGGCTCGGCCGTCAGACGCCTCACTAGCTCCAGCAAGATCGCCCCGCGTTCGACAGGTGCGGCCAACGCGAGAGACATGATCAGATGTGGGTCGTCGCGCTCGACCTCGAGTCGGTCCAGAGCGCCAACCACAAGCTCTCGAGTTTGGCGGTCGACATTAGTCCACCAGAGGCGGAGCGCTGCCTGCGAGAACAGCCTCAACGCGAGTAGTGAATCTCCGGACGATCTGGCCTCGTCAGCCGCGTGCACAAATGAACGAGTCTGCTCGGAGCCGGACCATGAAGGTCCATAAACGTCCCGGAGCCACGCAAATAGCGCCCGGCGCGCTGGGTCCAGATCTGCGAGGTTGACGGACGCAAGAAGCCTTGCAGCGATTTCTTGGCCCCTATCCGCTCCGAGTGCGATCTCGGCCGCTTCCACCAACCGCGCGGCTCGCCGACGCGGATCTACAGACAGCGCTGCCGCCCGATCCAATGCCGCCACAGCCACGTCAAGCGCCCCTCGCCTTTCCGCGTTTGTTGCTGCGGTGATGAGATCCTGAGCACGACTTTCGTCCGGACCCACGGCGGCTGCAGCCCTGTGCCACGCACGCCGATCCGGGTCGGCGTCCAGAACGTCCCCAAGCGCGGCATGAGCTTGCCTTCGCTCGCCCTCGCTGGCCGCTTGATAGACAGCGGAGCGAAGCAATGGATGCCGAAAACGAACCCGCTGATCTTCGATCGCGACGAGCCGCAGCCTCTGCGCCTGAGCAAACGAGTCAATCGAGAGAGGTGTTTGCGCGATCGACTGACCAGCCTGAAGGAACTCGACCAGAGTTCCTGCGGGGTCAATGGCCGCCAGCAGCAACAGCGTGCTGGCCGGCGCGCTGAGACCGGATAATTGCGCACCGAAAGCTCGCTCGAGGCGCTGGCTCAGGGGAAGCGGCGTCGCCACATGTGTGACGTCTCTGTCAAGGGCGGTCGGCAGCTCGAGCAAAGCGAGAGGGTTCCCTGCCGAATAGTCGAGCACCAGGGCCCGGACCGGAGGTGAGAGGCCCGGAGTGTTCGCGTCGAGGAGTGCCGCCGAAGTCACGGCGTCAAGACCGTCCAGGCGGAGCTCGGGAATTCCCGTTCCGTCGATGTGGTTGTCGAGCCCGTCCCTGACCCCGAACGCAATGACGATGGGCTCGGCCTCGACTCGCCGCGCGACGAAAGCGAGCGTCTCGCAGGACGACGGATCGAGCCATTGGGCCTCATCCGCGACGACGAAAACAGGCGACCGGGTGGCCGCTTCTGCGATGAGCTCCAGCACCGCGAGGCCGATCATGAATCGGTTGGGGGCAACCGGTTCGGCCATTCCAAAGGCAGCACGGAGCGCGGCCCGCTGCGAAGGTTCAAGCCGTGGCATTCCACCCATGACCGGGCGAAGCAGCTGGTGGAGTCCGGCAAATGGCAGATGCGTTTCTGACTGGGCGCCTGCCGTGGTCAACACCAGCATTCCATGCTCACGCGCCCGTGCGGCTACCTCTGCCAGCAACGACGACTTACCGATGCCGGCCTCGCCGCGTACGACGATCGCGCTTCCCTTCGATCCGGCGCGATCGATCAGATTCTCGACAAGCGCGATCTCGCGTTCGCGCCCATACAGGCGAGTCGCGGAGATCCCCTGAACCACCCACTACAAGTCTAGGTTGCGCAGCCGCTGCACGATGCGGCACCCGGTTCGACCCGGGTGCCGGCGGGCGTCGTTGGTCAGTCGCCTTTCCTGGCGCTACTTCGCGTGCCGCTTGACGAATGCGACGGCAATGTCGGCCACCTCGCGCCAGCCGTTGTCGATGACAAGCGAGTGACCACGATTGGGAAGCTCAACGATCTCGGTCACGCCCTGGTTGCGCTTCTGCTTCTTGTAAGCAGCCTCGGCAACCGCTCGGGGGACGGTGTGGTCCTCAGCGCCTTCGATGATCAGGAGCGGTCCGCGGTCGGGGTTCTCGGTGTCGACTTTGGCCTCGGTCCAAGGGTTGAGGTTCTCCGCAGCGGCCTGGAAGACAGTCTCGCCCGACCCCGGGACGGCGAACGTTTCGTACAGCTTCTTGGCCTCGTCCTCGGTGACTACGTTGGCGAAGCCGTAGCGGAACTGTTCGAAAGTGAGCGGGACGGCGCGGTTGCGGTTGGCCGGGTTGCCAAGCACTGGTGACGCCGACTTCAGCGCGGAAATCGGTAGCGGCAGTACGCCGCGAAACGGTGCGGGATCGATTACTACCGTGACCGAGTTGAGGCCGCGTCCGGCGAGGATCTGCGTGACCAACCCTCCAAATGAGTGCCCGATCACCGCAGGCTTCTTCTTGAGCCGGCCGATTACCTCGGCGTAATGGTCGGCGATCTGCCCAACCGACTTGCGGGCGAACACCTCAGGGTGCGCGTTGGCCTCCTCGATCGTCTCGGGGTCATCGGGCCATCCTGGCGAAACGGGCGGGTAGCCGGCCTCCTCGAAGAGCACGGCCCACCGATCCCAGCTGCTCGGGAGCAGCCATAAGCCATGAACGAAAACGACCGGAATCCGACCGGTCGCGTTTGCCTTGTCGACCTGCTCGGCGGTGATCAGAGATACCACATCGACCCTACGGTCACCCGAATCGTTCTTTTGCGTGCGGGACGAGATCATGCCCAACGCTCCTTGTGTAAGAGATGGCTTGTGACCATCCCAGCCTGGTGCGCGGACCGGCACCGCATCTTCTGTCAAACGACTGGACTATGAACCAGTCGTCCGACAGATGCGTGCCCACCCGCCCTGCGCGCATCCTGCAGGTGACATGAGCGAAAACTTGAGCCTTGGCCGCATCTTTGGAATCCACGTCGGTCTGAGCTGGAGCCTGTTGGTCGTTGCCGCCTTGATCGCATGGAGCCTCGCCACCAGCCTTCTACCATCGGCGTCCCCTGGCCATTCTTCCGGCGCCTACTGGACCGCGGGTGTGGTTTCAGCCTTCGTGTTCCTGGCCTCGTTGCTTGCCCACGAACTCGCGCGCTCCGTCGTGGCGACCCGCCGCGGGGTCAAGGTCGAGGGGATCACCCTCTGGCTGTTCGGCGGAGTGTCGCGGTTCAGCAGCGAAACGAACTCGCCTGGTACGCAGGCGCTAGTCACTTTTGTTGGGCCACTCACAAGCCTCGTACTCGGCGTGGTGTTTTATCTCGCTTCAGTCGCACTCGGCGGTGGCGCGAACCCTGGGCTGTTCTCCGCTACCCTCGCCTGGCTGGGCTACATCAACATCTCGCTGGGTGTCTTCAACCTCGTCCCCGCCTTTCCCCTGGATGGAGGCCGGCTGTTCCAGTCGCTCATCTGGCTGCGCACGGGTGATCGCCTGCGAGCAACCCGAATCGGCGCCCGGGTCGGCATGTTGTTCGCTTACCTTTTGATTGCGTACGGTCTGGCCACCTTCATTTTCGCCGGCAGCCTGATCGGCGGAGTCTGGTTGGTCTTCCTGGGCTGGTTTTTGCTCAGCGCCGCCCGCTCTGAAGAGGTCGGCGGGCTGATCGCCAGGCGCTGGCCGGGATGACGGTCGCCCAGGTCATGACGTCCAGTCCAGTGCAAGCTCCCGACGACATCAGTGCCGACGATGCGCTGCATGGTTATGTGCTCGCCTCACGGCATTCGACCTTTCCAACGCATGACGCCTCCGGCCGGCTCAGTGGACTCCTGACCCTGACAGCTCTGAAGAATGTCGCGGCGGGTGCTCGTCCGACAACCCTGATCAGGCAGATCATCTGTCCGCTCGACAAGGTGTCCACGGTCAGCCCGGCTGACCCGATCACCGACCTGCTTGCTGTGTCCGATGGCTATAGCGAAGGCCGCACCCTTGTTCTCGATGGTGGCCGGTTGGTTGGAGTTATCTCTCCCAGCGACATCAACCGACTCCTGCAGACGTCCGTATCGGGTCGCTCCCTGGTTTCGGCTGGGAGTGTGTAATGGGCAATTCATCTACGCCGGCGCACCTGACCAGCCTCATCCGTCACTTCACTGATCTCAGGGATGGCGTGAACGGCGGCGCGGCAAGTCGCCGCGACAAAGAAGCGCGTTTCGCTGACGAGGTCGATTTGTTGTCCCCCGTCGCACGTCAAGCGCTCAGCGAAGTAAACACATTCCTGCTCCTCGATTCGGGAGCGGTCACCGAGACGGGTCTTCAGCGCTCACTTGATGGTGGGATGAGTGCGGCGTGGGAACTAAGCTGGCCTGAGCAGCGCAATGTGGGACTGCCTTCGATCATGCTTCATGCGTATTTCGGCGCCGCGTTCCACCATCCGCACCTGCGCGGAGCAACCGTTGGCGATTGGCCTTTGAACTTGTTCAGTGTCCAAGACGCCACCGATCAGCTCCCGGTTCTGCGCGCCATCGCGACCAGTGACCTGCACAATCTGGTGTTCCAGTCGTACTACCAGATCATTCCCGCCGTCACGAGACCCTACCGAGCCGGTTCGTGACAGCCAAGCTGAACCCAGTCTGTCGGACATTGGCAGCCGCCAGCGAACGTCAGCGGATCCGTGAGGAAGGCCTCGGTGGCCCCGCTGTCGCCGAGATCATGCAGGCGGCCGGCCTCACCCATGGCGGCTTCTACAAGCACTTCGGGTCGCGAGACGATCTCATCGCCAAAGCCGCGGATCATGCTTTCGCCTACGCGGACCAAACGCTCGAGCAATACGCCCATGACCCGCACGATCCACTTGGCGCCTGGGTCGATTGGTATGCCTCCGAAGAGCACCGCGACGACCCCGGAGCCGGCCGCTGCCCCGTCGCCGCGCTGATCGGCGACGTTGGCCGTGCAGACGATCGCGTCCGTGCCGGGCTACCGCGCCGTGGTCGAGCGATACATCGAGACCCTCCAGGCGATGCTTGGCGACCGCCCGGACTCACCACGGCAGGCGCTCATCGCGGCCAGCACCCTTGTGGGAGCACTCGCGCTCTCACGCGCGGTCGACGACGAGGCCCTCTCGAAGGAAATCCTTAGCTGCGCGCGAGACGCGCTCAGACACCAGCGCGCGCGCCCACGCCGTAAGCGGTAAGAACCGGGCTTGCGCCCCAAGTCCGCGGCTTGTTACGACCTCTAACTCAAGGCGCGCACGACCGACGACGTCGCCCGGGCGGGATATACGAAGAGCTGGCTGACACCATCTCCAACCACTAGGCCGACCTGCCCATTTCGTGCCTCGAGAAAGGGCGACTCAAGTGCCTGCAGTCCGACTTTCTCGACATAGAACGCTTTCGCTCGGCCCAGGTCGCGTGCCGGTAGCGCCGCCGTGATCCCGGAGGTCTTCATGACTACCCTCCTGTGCGACTGTGCCCCTCCAGGTCCAGACTAAGTGATGACCGGGTCAACCCCGATGCGCTGTGGGCTCCAGCCCGCGCACTGAAGCCACAGCGGCCGCGCAAAGGAGGTCTCAAGATATGACCACGACGAGTGTCGACCATCGTGCTACGCCGCTGCCGGCGGGGACCAGGGCGCCCGACTTCGAGCTTCCCTCGATGCCCGACCGGACGGTATCGCTCGCCGAGTTCCGGGGTCAGCCCGTGATCCTGGCCTTCTACCCGGAAGACTGGAGCCCGGTTTGCTCTGACCAGATGGCTCTCTACCAGGAGGTGCTCCCCGAGTTCCAGAAGTTCAATGCAGCACTCTTGGGTATTTCGGTGGACGGGGTCTGGAGTCATCTGGCCTTCGCGAAGGATCGGAACCTGCATTTCCCGCTGCTCGCCGACTTCGAACCCAAAGGTAAGGTGGCTCGGGCGTATCACGTCTATCGGGCCAAGGACGGCACGAGCGAGCGGGCTCTCTACGTGATCGATGCCGCCGGCATCGTGCGGTGGAGCTACGTTTCTCCCGTGAGTGTGAACCCCGGCGCCGACGGAATCCTCCGCGCTCTCGAGAACCTGGGGAAGGACGGCACCTCATGAGCACAACCCGGTGGAAGGCCGTCCTCACGATGCCAGTCAACAAGGATCGGGACCACGTCCAGGGGCCGGCGGATGCGGCAGTGACGCTCGTCGAATACGGCGACTACGAGTGTCCGTATTGCGGCGCCGCGTATCCCATCGTCAAGGAGGTGCGGGCGCGGATGGGTCGGCGGCTCCGCTTTGTGTTTCGCAACTTTCCGATCACGACCTCACACCCGCACGCCGAACAGGCCGCCGAGGCCGCCGAGGCCGCCGCTACCCAGGGCAAGTTCTGGGAGATGCACGACCTCCTCTACGAGAATCAGCGGCACCTGCGCGACGAGGACCTCCGCGCCTATGCCGAGAAGCTCGGCCTCGACGTCGAACTCTTCGACAAAGAGCTGGCCGCGCACGTCCACGCCGAACGGATCCACGACGACTTCTTGAGCGGCGTGCGGAGCGGCGTGAACGGCACGCCGACCTTTTACATCAATGGTGCGCGGCACGACGGGTCGTACGAGCTCGAGCCCCTGCTCCGCGCTCTGGAGCGAGCCGGGGCGTCAGAACGAGGGACGCGATGAGGCATGCCGGACAGCTTCTCACGGCTTGTGAACTCCTGCTGAATCGGGTCTGGCTGCCATCAAGCGGACGACGCCGCGGGCCAGAGCAGAGACGACAGTTCGTCGGCAGTGTGGGAGACCCCGAACACCGACCCGGCCGGCTCGAGGGCCAAGCCCGCTTCGAGCGGCCCGGCATCGACGGCGTCGAAGCCGAGGCGATCGATGAGCTGCATCACCGCAGCGACCGCTGCTCGGTCATCGCCTGCCGCCGCGATGGCGATCCGTCCGGGCGCACCGTGCGGACGCCTGCTTTCGTCGAACTTGTAGTAGGTGATGTGATTGAGACTCTTGACCACCCGCGCCGACGCGAACCGCTCCTGGACGATGACACTCGTGCCGGCTGGCGCATCGGCGAGTTCCGGGTCGATGCCGTCGATCTCTTCCCAATAGTTCATGGCATCGATGAGGATCTTGCCGGCGAAGAGATCGCGCGGCAGCTCCCGGAAGCGGTGCATCGGCACGGCCAAGACGATCAGGTCTGCGTGACGCACGACCTCGTCGGTCGAAACCGGGCGAGCGCCGGGGGCGAGCACGTCGACGATCAGTGCGATGCGATCGGCCGCGCCCGACCCGGCGATGGCTACGTCGTAGCCGGACGCGATTGCCGCCCGGGCAATTGTGGTTCCGACCCTGCCGGCGCCGACGATGCCCAGGCGCCGCTCGCCGGTTTCAGCGCTCGACACTGGGTTGAGCCGTCATCTCCGCCGAGACGTAGCTGGATGGAATCGGGGGAACCGGATGATCGGCGAGCAGCTCGCGCACCCGCGGAATCACCTCGCGTCCGTAGAGCTCGATGGTCGCCAGCCTCTGTTTGTGCGGCACGCGTCCAGTGGCATAGGCCAGGTCGAATCGACTCAGCCCGAGCAGCCGCATCATCGACGCGATTTTGGTGGCGACGGTTTCGGGTGATCCGATATACAGCGATCCATTGGCTCTCTCGGCCTGGAATCTGGCCATCGTCGGGCGGGCCCATCCGCGCTCGAGCGCGGCCTTCTCGAAGGTCTCGTCCCAGTATGGGTACTGAGTGTCGACGGCCTCCTGATCTGTCCTCGCCACGTATCCGTGCGAGTGCATTCCAATCGGCAGTCGCGCGTGCCCGTACGCATCGAGCGCGCGATGGTAAAGCTCGACCAAGGGTGCGAAGCGGCCGGGAGGTCCGCCGATGACCGCCAGCATCAAGGGCAGCCCGTAGCGGGCGGCCCGAAGCACGGACTGCGGGCTGCCTCCCACACCAACCCAGGTGGGGAGGTGTCCTTTCGGGAGAGCCGGCGTCACGTACTGGTTGACGAGCGGCGATCGAAACTTGCCCGACCAGGTCACGGGTTGGTCCCGGAGCAGCCGCGTGAACAAGTCGAGCTTCTCCTCGAAGAGCTCCTCGTAATCGGCCAGGTCGAAGCCGAACAAGGGGAAGGATTCAGTCAGCGAGCCACGACCGACGACGAGCTGCGCACGGCCGCTCGAGACGGCATCGAGGGTGGCGAAGTTGGTGTACACCCGCACCGGGTCCTGCGTGCTCAGCACGGTGACGGCCGTGCCGAGCCGGATGCGCTTGGTCCGGCCGGCGATCGCCGCCAGCATGACGTGGGCCGCCGAGTCCATGAAATCGGGTCGGTAGTGCTCGCCGATGTTGAACGAATCGATGCCAACCGAATCGGCAAGGACAGCCTCCTCGACGTAATCGCGGATCACGGCATCAGGAGCCAGCGGCTGGCCGGATTCATCAACCGTGATGTAGCCGAACGTGTCCAATCCCAGTTCGAGTTCTGGCGCACTCACGGCTTGTTCCGGGCCACCGGTCGCACGGCCGCTGACTCCTCGGGGATGTCGCACGGAGGTGTCTTGGCACCAACCGCGCGAACCAGCAGCTCGTAGAGGGTGGCTCGCTCCCGCGCGCTCAGCGGACTCAACAGGTCGTCATCAATTTGGCGGAGGCGGTCGAAGGCGCCACAGAGCTCCTTCTTCCCTCGGGGCGATAGCTCGACGATGTGGCGGCGGCGGTCCGCGGAATCGCGACGACGCGTGACCAGCTTGCGCTCCTCGAGCTCGTTGAGAAGTCCCACGACATTACTGGGATCCAGGCTCAGAGAATCCGCGAGGGCCTGCTGACTCGCGGGTCCGCGTTCGCTGAGCAGCTTCAGCGCGATGAGGTGGCGCGGGCGAAGGTTGCCGGGCTCCAGCGTGTTCTCGAAGGCGCGTCGACCGACGCGGGCGAGGTGCTCGAGCAAGGGCAGCAAGCGCTGGTCGGTCCGCATTTTGGTCATGGTCTCGCTCACGCCTTAATAATACATGGAGTACCAACGATTGGCATACCAGCAAGGGTTTGTGATATACCATGCATAATGAACGCGCGTGATCTTGGAGTCCTCGCCCTGCGGGTAGGCATGGGCGACGCCGGGTACGGGCACGGGCGATCAAATTTAGTTAGTCGGGGTGATTTCCTCATGGCACTAGCGATTGGCCTCTTGATCCTTAGGGTCGGGGTGGGTCTAACGGTTGCGGCGCACGGCTCGCAGAAGCTGTTCGGCTGGTTCGGTGGAGGTGGCATCGAGAAGACGACGGCCATAATGGCCAGGCAGCGGTTTACGCCGGCCTGGTTTTGGACATGGGTGGCCGCGGTCGGCGAGTTCGGTGGCGGCCTGCTCCTGGCGCTCGGCCTGCTCAGTCCGTTGGGTGGCTTCGGCGTTCTGGGCGCCATGCTGGTCGCCATCGTGGCCAGCCACCTGCACAAGGGGTTCTGGAACCGCAACGGTGGCGTCGAATTTCCATTGATGATCGCCCTGCCGGCCCTGGCGCTCACGCTGATTGGCCCGGGCGCCGATTCCCTCGACAATCTCTTCAACATTCCACTGCCGGAGCCGGGAAGCTGGATCGTACTCGCGATCGGGACGCTGCTGACGGTCGCCGCTGCCCTGCGGAGTCGTACTCTGGCGACGCCCGCCGCTGCCGACAGCGTCGGGGCCATCTGACGTCGATAGCTAACGTCGACGCGGTGATGCTCACAGCGCCCCGTGAATGTTCGACCGCCGGAGCGCCATCCGCCTGATCGGCAGCCGGCTCAGGCTCGGCCGCCCGGTCGTGACTCGAGCATCAGCGCCGCGAGCACCGCGCCCGCTGCTGCGATAGCGGCGAGAACCCAGAAGGCGACGTTGTAACCGTGGGTGAGCGCAGCGCCGCTCACCGCGCTGACGCTTGGGTCTGTGTTGACGTACGCGGTGGTGGCTGTGGTCGCGATCGTGACGGCAGCGGCGACGCCGATAGCCCCGCCGATCTGAAAGTTCATGTTGATCAACCCGGACGCAACGCCGGCGTCTGCCGGGCGCACGCCCGTGAGGGCGCCGATGTTCATCGAGACGAAGACCACGGCCACCCCGAGCCCGCTGATGAAGAAGGCGGGCAAGAGGTCGGTGAAGTACTGGCCGTCCACCGGCAGCCGCGCGAACAGAACGAACGCCAGCGCCGAGAGCGCCAGGCCGGCGGGCAGCACCTTCTTGACTCCGACCCTCGTCACGAGTGCCTCCGTCACCGACGAGAAGAGAATGATCGTCAGTTGCAGCGGGATGTAGACCACGCCGGTTTTGATCGGCGAGTAATGCAGGACCTCCTGCAGGTAGAGCGTGAGCAGCAAGAACTCCGACACGATGACAGCGCCCTGGATCAACCCGGTCACATTCGACGCTGCGAGTGTGCGCAGCCGCAGAATGCGGAGCGGCAGCAACGCGAACTTGGAGCGCTGCTCGATGATGAAGAACGAGGCGATCAGAAGACCAGATGCGACCATGAGACCGATGGTGGTCGGGCGGCCCCAGCCCTCTTGTGTTGCACGGGTCATCACATAGACGAGCAACATCAGTCCGCCGGTGATGGCCGCCGCGCCGGCGAAGTCGAAGTGGCGCCGGCCCAGAACTGCGCGGGTCTCGCCCAGGATCCGCGGGCTGGCTGCGACGATGAGCGCACCGACAGGCACATTGACGAAGAAGATCCAGGACCAGCCGAGCCCGCTGGTCAGCGCGCCTCCCAAGAGACCGCCGGCGGCGCCGCCACTGGCAGACGCCGCGCCCCAGATGCCGAGCGCGCGGTTTCGCTCGCGACCCTCGGCGAATGTGGTCGTGAGGATCGAGAGCGCTGAGGGCGAGATCAGCGCAGCGCCTAGACCCTGCATGCACCGGAACGCGATCAGCGAGGCTTCCGACCAGGCAAGCCCGTCGAGTAGTGAGAAGACCGTGAACAAGGAGATGCCGGCCATGAACACGCGCCGGCGTCCGAGCAGGTCCGCCAGGCGGCCTCCGAGCAGGAGCCCTCCACCGAAGCAGATCGCGTAGCCCGTGATCACCCATTGGAGGTCTTCCTGGGAGAACTGCAGAGCGGTCTTGATCGATGGCAAGGCCACGATGACGATGGCCGTGTCGAGCACCACCATGAACTGCGACACCACGAGCACGGTGAGCGCGGGCCACCGGCGCTCTGTCGTTCCGGCCCTTTCGTTTGTCATCAACGGCGACCCCACGCGGAGTCCTCTGACTTTCACAAGCCCAAATCCCCAGTTCATCGTTGCTCCTCCAATTTCGGGTGTCCTCCCCGTCCAGGGGACCGCCAAAGTCGTTGCCTGCGCAGGTATCTTACTACTAGATCGCTGCGCATGCAACTAAAATCCTTGGGGATGGTGGCGAAGATCCACGAACCGCTCAGAGGCAGGGAGGAACGGGTGTGGAGAGACGTCGCTCGACTGCTTACCGTTGCACCCCGGCTTTTGGACGAGGACCTCCAGAGGGGCGCCAACATCTCCTTGAGTGAGTACGCAGTGCTCGTACATCTCTCGGAGGCGGAGACAGGCCAACTTCGGGTAAGAGAACTCGCCGACCTCGCTGACCTTTCCGGAAGCCACATGACGCGCATCATCGGAGACCTTGCACGAGGTGGCTTCGTCGTAAAGAACCGCAATCCGGAGGACGGACGAGGGATCGACGTCCAGATCACGGAAGCCGGCCTCAAGCGCCTACGCGACGCCTACCCGGTCCACCTCGCCAGCGTTCGTAGCCGCATCATGAACCAGGTCGAACCTAAGACCTTGTCGTGCTTCGGCGACGTGATGACGGCGATCGTCAGAGGTCTTGAGCAGTCACAACAAGATCGACCTAGGTGAGCACTTCACCCCGTTAGGTGGTCGGTTCGGTGGCCAACCTCGTCGACGACTTGATCTTCTGGATAGCCGTCTCAGTACCAACAGCAGCTAGAGGAGCTCTGTTTAGGGGTGAACAAGAATTCGTCCAGGCGTCTCGATCATCTGCCCTCATCCAGATGAACGCGCGATTGGACGAAGTCTTCATCGCTCCTTAACGTGCGGAGACGGTGCACGCCGCGCAGTTGCTAGTTCTTCGTCCCATCGACCTTAGAACCGTCGTCCAGAATGTTCTCAACGGTTCGCCGCGACAGGCGCCATTCTCGGCTGGCGAGCGCGCCGGACTGGACGCCGCTACCTCATATGATCAAGCCCATGACAGAGGAAGGG
>Ga0207646_10005803_pt1 | contig 12922 bp, 11 predicted proteins | sample KBSK5502metaG_FD_184343 | JGI IMG/M metagenome (GOLD analysis project Ga0207646, IMG submission 184343) | Corn, switchgrass and miscanthus rhizosphere microbial communities from Kellogg Biological Station, Michigan, USA - KBS K5-50-2 metaG... | ecosystem: Host-associated > Plants > Roots >...
ACCGCGCTTGAGCTCCCCGATCAGCTGCAGGTCGTCGGAGCCGCCGAGGAGCTCCCGGAGCAGGTCACCCTCTGGCAGGACGCGTGGCGCCGGCTGAAGCGAAACCGGCTGGCGGTCATCGGGCTGGTGATAATCGGAGTCTTCCTCACTACTGCGCTTATCTCCTTCGTGTGGACCCCTTACCCGACCTGGCGCCAGGCCCTGGGACCGACGTATCAAGGCCCCACGCTGATCCATCCACTCGGCCTGGACGACTACGGCCGCGACATCTTGAGCCGCGTCATGGGCGGCGCCGCGATTGCCCTCTCGGTGGGCGTCGGCGCGAGCATGCTGGCCTCTGCGATCGGGATCATCCTCGGCCTACTGGCGGGCTTCTACCGCGGCAAGATCGACGTGCTCATCTCGCTGCTGATCAACATCTCCTACGGGGTGCCCGACCTCCTCATCGCCTTGATCCTGGTGGTGCTGATCGGCCGCGGCATTCAGAACATCATCCTGGCGATCTCGATCACGGCCTGGCTGGGGATGGCGCGGTTGGTGCGCGGCCAGACGCTGGCTCTCCGAGAGCGTGAGTTTGTCGAGGCGGCGCGCTCAATCGGGACGAAGAACCGCAAGATCCTGACCCGCCACATCTTGCCCAACGCTCTCGGCCCGATCGTCGTCCAGGCCACGTATCTGGTACCGGCGGCGATCATTTTCGAGGCGTTCCTCAGCTTGCTGGGCCTGGGCGTCCCACCGCCGGCACCCAGTTGGGGCGCCATGGCCAGTGAGGGCTACAAGGCGATTCAGATCGCGCCCCACATCGTCCTGATGCCGTGCCTCGCGCTGTCCCTGACCGTGCTCGCATTCAACTGGGTCGGTGACGGGCTGCGCGACGCGATCGACCCGAGGATGCGTCGATAGCGGCTCCGCTGCTTCAGGTCCAGAACCTCACCACGCAGTTCGGCAACTCGGCCGGGGCCGTCCGCGCCGTCGATGGGGTCAGCTTCGAGATGGACCCGGGCGAAACGCTCGGGATCGTCGGAGAGTCGGGGAGCGGCAAATCGATGACGGCGCTCTCGATCCTCAACCTGGTCCCAGAACCCGGCCGGATTTCCGGCGGCAAGATTTTGTTCAAGAACCGCGACGTCGTCACGATGACGTCTGGCGATCTGCTCGAGTACCGCGGCGGCGACGTAGCCATGATCTTTCAGGACCCCATGACCTCCCTCAACCCGGTCCTCCGGGTGGGTTTCCAGATCGAGGAGGCGATGCGCGCCCACTCGCGATTCGACAAGCGGCAGGCCAAGGCTCGTGTGATCCCGCTCCTGGAACGCGTTCGGATACCCTCCCCCAAGCAGCGCGCGCGCGACTTTCCGTTCCAGTTCAGCGGGGGCATGCGCCAGCGCGCGATGATCGCGATGGGCCTCGCCAACGAGCCCTCCCTGCTCATCGCCGACGAGCCGACCACGGCTCTCGACGTGACCGTGCAGGCGCAGATCCTGGAGCTGTTGAAGGAGCTCAATCGCGAGCTCGGTACGGCGATCATCCTGATCAGCCACAACGTTGCCGTGATCTCGAGTCTCTGCACGCGAGTCATGGTGATGTACGCCGGCCGGGTCGTCGAATCGGGGCCGACGCGACAGGTGTTCGACCACCCGGAGCATCCTTACACTTGGTCCCTGCTGCGTTCGGTGCCGCGCGTCGATGAGCGCAGGCACGAGCGGCTCATAAGCATCCAGGGCATGCCACCCGACCTCGCCCGGCTGCCGACGGGCTGTACGTTCCATCCTCGCTGTCAGTTCAAAGTCGAGCGTTGCTTGCGCGAAGAGCCCCCGTTGGTCGAAGTCGCCGCCGACCAGGAGGCGCGCTGCTGGGTGCTCATGAGAAATGTCTCGAAAGAGTCGCAAGCAGTAAGGACGTGAAACAGCAGCTCGAGATCGTCCCCTCGCAACGGGTAGGACCCCTGGTCTCGGTCACCGATGTCTACAAGCACTTCCCGACGGGTGGCGGTTTCGGCCGTGGCGCCGTAGTCAAGGCCGTGGATGGCGTCACCTTCGAGATCGCGGCGGGCGAGACGCTCGGACTGGTGGGCGAGTCGGGGTGCGGGAAGTCCACCTTGGGGCGCGTGATAATGCAGCTTCAGCCGGCCACCTCGGGCTCGATCAAGTTCGAGGGTCGTGAGCTGACCAAGATGCGAGGCAACGAGCTTCGCCAGGTGCGGCAGCGGATGCAGATCATCTTTCAGGACCCGTATGCCTCGCTCAACCCCAGGATGGCCATCGGCGACATCGTCGCCGAGCCGCTGAAGAACTTCGGCCTGGGGAACAAGCGCGAGCGCGAGAAGCGCGTGCAGCAGGTCATGAAGGTCGTCGGGCTCAACCCCAACTTCACGAACCGGTATCCGCACGAGTTCTCCGGCGGCCAGCGGCAGCGCATCGGGATCGCCCGCGCGCTCGTCCTGACCCCGAGCCTGATCGTTGCCGACGAGCCCATCTCGGCCCTGGACGTGTCGATTCAGGCTCAGATCGTGAACCTGCTCGAGGACCTGCAAACCGAGTACAAGCTCACGTATCTGTTCATCGCCCACGACCTCTCAGTGGTGCGCCACGTGAGCGACCGGGTGGCGGTCATGTACCTCGGCAAGATCGTCGAGGTCGCGAACAGCAGAGAGGTTTACGACAACCCGCTCCATCCATATACCAAGGTCCTGCTGAGCTCGATCCCTTACACGGACCCAGTGCTCGAGGCGCGACGCAAGCCCATCTTGCTCAAGGGCGAGATCCCGTCGCCGATCAACCCGCCGAAAGGCTGCCGGTTCCACACACGCTGCCCGATCGCGCAGTTTCCGATCTGCAGCGAGGTCGAGCCGCCGCTCGAGAAGAAGGCGGACGGGCACGTCGCGGCGTGCCACTTCCCGGGGAAGTTGTAATAATCCCCCTCTCCCCGAAGGGGAGAGGGGTGGCAGGGGGGTGCGCCGGGAGCTGGCTCCGCCAGGCCCGGCGCCTCCAGGGGGGAGTCCCCCCTCAGGGAGAGGGGCGTGGGTGCCCTAGTGCTTCAGAATCCTCGCTTGGCGCCAGTCGAAGTCATAAAGAGCGTTGCCGCCGACGCCCTTCACATAAGGATGGGCGAGGTACTGCTGCTCGCCGTACACGAGCGCGCCGAGGATCGAATCGTTGACGAGCATGTTGCCGGCGGTTTGGTAATCGAGTAGCGCAATCGGCAATGGCTTAGAGTCGGCTCCCGCGACCAGCGTGTCGAACGCCGGGTTTGAGTAGCACGACCCGTTGGAGGGCGAGTTTTTCAGGAACAGGTAGTCGAACCAATCCTGCGGATGGTTGTAGTCGGCGCTCCAGCTCTGCCTGAACGCGCTGTAGGCGCAATGGCCGTCGCGGTTGTCGAAATAGTTCCCGCGGTCGACCTCCACGCACTGCACGGCGACGCCGAGGTTCTGCTGCCACTGGGCCACGAGGTTGGTGCACACGGCCTTGTTGAAAGGGTTCGTGTCGTAGGTGTAGATGAGCCCCTTGACCTTGGCGCCGTTCGGATCCCAGGCTTGGTACTCGGCCTTGGCCGCGATGGCGTCGAACTTCGCGCCCGGATCGGTCCCGTCGCCGAGGTAGCCATAGAGCCCCTTGCTGATCAGGCCGCCGGTGGCCGGCATGCAGCTGGTGCCGGACGAGCAAAGAGCGTCGGCAAGTGCCTTGCGGTCGATCGCGGTGCTGAACGCGTGGCGCCCGGCGCGGCCGCCGTCGATCCCGGCGAAAGGACCGGTCTTGAGGTTGAAGCCAATCCAGTAGGTGAGGCCGGCGGGAACCAGCTGAAGTTGATCGGTGAGCTTCGGATCGGTCGTGTAACGAACCGCATCCGCGGGCGCCAGGCCCTGGCGGCCGTACCCGATGAGGGTGTACGCGTTGGATTCGTAGCGTGTGATCTGAGCCTGCTGGTCGGCCAGGACATCGATGTGGATGCGCTGCAAAGCTCCAGTCTTGCCGCCAAACCAGGCGGGCACCGGCTCGAAGTTCAGCGACTGGCCGGCCGCGCGGGCGGTAAGGCGAAATGGGCCGGTTCCGACCAGCGTCTCGGGTTTGGTAAACCAGATGTCGTCGCCGGCGGACGCGATGACCTTGCGATCCACGACCCAGAACGGCCACAGACCGATAAGGGTCGTCCAGTACGCGGCGCGCCTGGTGAGGGTCGATGTGAACGTGTATGCGTCAACCTTCACCAGGCCGCTGAGCGTGGTCGCTCGGCCATTCGCCACGGCGTTGTAGCCGGCGACCAGCGAGAAGAGCCCCGCGAAATCGCCCTGCTTGGCGGCGGCCCGGCTCCAGCTGTAGATGAAGTCGTCCCCTGTGAGAGCGTCTCCGTTGGAGAAGACCGCGTCGTGCCGGATGTGAAACGTATAGGTGAGCCCGTCGGGCGAAAGATCCGCCGGCCCAACCGCGAGGTCGGGGACCTCGTGCAGCGATTGGTCGAATTTGTAGAGACCGGAGAAGACATTGCGGAAGATGTCGACGTCGGTGGGGTTCGACATTTGGGCTGGGTCAAGGTCCGAGACGTCCCGCGCGATCGGGAAGCTGAGCGTCTGGTCGGTGGACAGCACCTCTGCCGGCGGAGGCGAGGTCTTTTCGGGTGGGCCCACGACGACGACGAGCAAAAGCAGAATCAACGCCACCGCGATGCCGGCGCTCGCGGGCCGGTAATGGCGAAACCCGGTTCGGGGAGGCGGGGATGGCGCCACCGGCTCGGGTGCAGATGGCTCTACGGGCTCCGCTGGTGGCGGCTCCACATTCTCTGGTGGGGCCGGCGCCCCAGGGTCAGACAGTGAGGATCACCTTGCCGGTGCTCTTGCCGCCGGCGACCATCGCGAGCGCGCTTGGCGCTTCTGCCAGAGGGACCCGCGCGGAGATCAACGGCTTGATCTTGCCGGACGCGTAGAGGTCCATCAAAGCGCTGGTCGCCGCTGGAAGAAGTTCGGGCGCGCGCCTCGAATACAGGCCCCAGTGCAGCCCGACCACCGAGTAGTTCTTGACCAGGACGTGGTTCGCCGCCGCTTGAGGGATGCGGCCTGACGTGAAACCCACGATCACTATCCGGCCCTCGAAGGCGACGCATTTGGTGGAGCGGTCGTACACATCGCCGCCGACCGGGTCGAAGATGACGTCCGCGCCGCGACCGCCCGTGATGCCCTTGACCTGCTCTGAGAAATCCTGTGTCTTGTAGTTGATGGCGTAGTCAGCGCCGAGCTGCAAGCAGACCGCGGTCTTCTCGTCTGAGCCGGCCGTGGCGATGACCATCGCGCCGGCCGCCTTGCCGACCTGAATCGCGGCGCTGCCCACCCCGCCCGCGCCTGCGTGCACGAGCAGCACTTCGCCGGAAAGCAGCTTGGCTCGGCGGTGCAGGCCGAACCAGGCGGTCTGAAAGATCAGCGTGAACCCGGCACCGTCCTCGAAGGACATGGCGTCGGGCATGCGCTGGACGCTGGCTGGGGCGGCGTCGGAGATCTCGGCGTAGCCGCCTCGGGTGAGGCCGCCGCTGTCCAGAAGCGCGGTGACGCGATCGCCGGGCTTGAAGCCCGCCGACCTCGGCGCGCTCTCGACTACGCCGCTGACCTCGGCGCCTGGCACGAAAGGCAGGTCCGGCTTGACCTGGTACTGGCCCGCGACCATGAGGGCGTCGAAGTAGTTGATCGCGGAAGCGCGGACGGCGATGCGCACCATCCCATTCGCGGGCGTGCTCGCGTCGACGTCTTCGAATCGCATGATCTTAGGCCCGCCGAGCTCGCGGACGACCCAGGCTTTCACCGGGGGAAGGCTACATCAGTCGAAATTCGGCATGTCTGGCGACACAAGCTCTTTGAACTCAAGGTTCGGATTGGGCGCGTGTGGCGTCAGCCGCGCCGAGAAGCCACAATCTCATTTGCGCCGGTGTAGCTCAGCTTGGTTAGAGCAGCGGTCTTTTAAACCGAAAGTCCGGGGTTCGAATCCCCGCGCCGGCACTTCCTGAAATGTAGAAGTTCGGCTGACGTGCATCAAAAGGCCGTCGGCTGATGCACTCCAGACCTTCGGGTGATGCGTTACAGCTACTTCGGTTGATGCGTGACACTCCCGCCCATGAGGGAGATGAGCGTGTCAGAGCAAAGGTACAAGGCGGTCCTGGCGGTAATCGCGGACGGTCGGACGGTGACCGAAGTGGCTAGAGATTGGAGTGTCCATCGGCAAACGCTGCACCGGTGGCTAGCGCGCTACGAAGGCGAGGGACTGGAGGGCCTCGATAATCGGTCGCACCAGCCGGCCCACTGCCCTCATCAAACCTCGCCCGCCGTCGAAGCCATGGTGCTCGAGATGCGCCGGGCACATTCCTACTGGGGAGCTCGCCGAATCGCCTTCGAGCTGGCCCGCAAGCGGGTTGAGCCGGCGCCCTCGGAGTCAGCGGTCTATCGCTGCCTGGTCCGAGCCGCCGTCATCGACCCGATGACGCGACGCCGGCGCCGGGAGACCTGGAAGCGCTGGGAGCGAGGCGCGCCAATGGAGCTCTGGCAGCTGGACGTCGTGCACGGTTTCTTGCTGGCTGACGGCACCTCAGCCAAGGCGCTGACCGGCGTCGACGACCATTCGAGGTACTGCGTGTCGGCGCGGCTTATGGCCAGGGAACGAACCCAATCAGTCTGCGATGGCTTCACTTCAGCGCTCCGGAGCTATGGCGTCCCGCTCCAGGTTCTGACCGACAACGGCAAGGTCTTCACCGGGCGCTTCGCCCAGCCGCCGGTAGAGGTGCTGTTCGACCGCATCTGCCGGGAGAACGGCGTCGACCATATCCTCACCCAACCACGCTCGCCGACCACGACGGGCAAGATCGAGCGCTTCCACCGCACCCTCAGGGTGGAGTTCAACACCAGGCAAGTGTTCAAGACCTTGAAGACAGCACAGGAGGCCCTCGATGAGTGGGTGACCTACTACAACACGCAGCGGCCGCACCAAGCGCTGGGCGACCTCACGCCGGAGAGCCGCTTCCGCTCTGGCGACAAAGAAGTCCTGCATCAGCTGAGACATCCCGAACGCAACGGAGAGCAATGGGTCTGCCGGAAAGTGGCCAGCAACGGAGTCGTAAGCGTCGACTACCAGCAGGTGAGCGTGGGCAAGCACTACGGCGGCAGCGCCTGCGACGTGCTGGTCACTGACGGCTTGCTGCAGTTCTGGGTTGGCAGCGAGCTGCTCAAGACGGCGGCTCGCACAAGCAACGGCACGGTTCGCAAACTACATGCCGACGGCACAGCGCCGCGGCGACGCTAGATTTCAGTGGGAGTGGAGCAGATCAACCGAAGTAGTTTCACGACACATCAACCGAAGGCATATACCGGCACTTCCTGAAATTTTTTTCGGGCGCATAGAATCCCGTCACCAATGGACGACGCGGGGCAGCAGTTTCAGCTTCAGCCATATCTGCAGGCAGGCGAGAAGTTTCTGTGGACCGGCCGGCCAGATCCGTCTCGATTGATCGGTCGCGCCGACGCCTTCCTCATTCCTTTCTCCTTCATGTGGGGTGGGTTCGCGATCGTGTGGGAAGGCGGAGTCCTGTTGACCGGCGCGCCGGTCTTCTTCTGGCTGTGGGGCATTCCATTCGTTGTCGTCGGCCAGTATTTGATATGGGGACGGTTCATCTACAAGCGCTGGGACCGGCGGCGCACCGTGTACGCCCTCACCAACCAGCGCGCGCTCATACTTCGTGGCGGATCCCTTCAATCGGTGTTCTTGAATCAGCTTCCCAACCTCAACCAGTCCGTACGGGCTGATGGATCCGGCAGCCTCGAGTTCGGCAGTTCACCTGGCTCGTCTGGGCGTGGCTACTGGGCCAACACCGGCATGCCACTTTTTCTCGCCCAGCAACAGCGTGCCGGCTTTTTACGACATTCCCAGCGTGGCAAGGGTCTACGGGCTGATCAACCAGGCGCGAAGCGGTTCCGGCTGATCCCCGACAATAACCGTCGTGCGTTGGGGCGCCACCTTCAACTGGATCAGTGTCGCCGCGTTCGTGGCCGCATTGATCAGCCAGCTCCTGGGCTGGGAAGCGGTTCGGACCGGAATCCTGATCGCCTGGGTGGTGCTCGTGTTTGTGGTGGTGATGTCTGGCGGCATGCGCGGGACCAGCATCCTCACCTACCTCTCGGCCGCGGCAGTGCTGGGAGCGGCGACCAGCCAACTGGCCGGATTGGTGTCGGTACGCGACTGGTTCCTGCTCGCGTGGGCGGCCCTGCTGCTGCCGGTGGCGATCGGGCTTTTCAGTCACCCGATGCGTACCCCCTCTTGGGGCGTGTTCGTCGGGTTCTGGGGGGTGGTCGGTGTCGTCTGGCTGATCGTGCTCCAGATCGTGGCGGTCACCGGCTCGCTGAGCGGTCAGGCCTACCGCGACTGGTCGGCCTGGCCTCTGGCATTACTGGGAGTCTGGTTTCTTGTCGCCTCCGGGCTTGGATTCGGCGCTGAGCGATTTCCGCGCTGGGTCGATTTGCTTGGCCTGCTCGCAGGCGCCGGCCTGCTTGCGCTCAGCGTCTCGACGTGGGTTGGCGCCTCCGGCGATGTGATCAGGGCGGTGGGGCTGTTCGCCGCGGTCGCTTACTGTCTGTGGGCGGTCGGCCTCGGGTGGGTCTATTGGGGGACGCAGAACGTCACCCACCGGTTCCGCGGCCTCGCGATCGGACGCGCCGCGGGGAGCGGCCGGGCGTAACACCGATCGGTAACAGGTATTGGGGCTGCGGCCTACTTCCTTTATGGAGGACGTGATGAGGAGACTCGTTCGTAACTTCATGCTCGGGGTGGCCTGTGTGGCTACCCTCACCTTGTTGGGCGGGACGCCGGTCTTTGCGACCGGCCAGCCGGGGGCCCCGGCGAACACATGCGGACCCAGCAACCCGGACACGCCGGGTGCAGCGGCCACTGCGTCCGGCTCGCCGTTCAACTCCCTTGGACAGGCCGGCAACGTCTATGCGGGCAACCCGGGAACGGCGTCACTCGCGTCTCTGCCGCACACCACCAACGCCGTGTCGCAGTACGACGTCGCGTGCGTGATGCTGAGCCACTGAGTCCTGTAAGGGACACGAAGAGCCGGCCTCGTCAGGCCGGCTCTCAGTTTTTCCTACGGAACGTTGGCGAAGTTGTGCTGGTTGCCGGAGAACTGATTGTCAGCAGTCTTCGTTCCCGCCCCGGCTTCAAAGAGAAGGAGTCCTGTAGAGAAGAATTCCCAGCCTTCGGGATTCTGTCCGGCGGGATTGGGCCCAACGCCGACCTCACCCGTGTAGAAGTTGTCGGAGATGCTGTTGCCCCTCACGGTGGCGACGGCACCGCGAGAGACCTGGATTCCGTTCTGGGCTATGAAGCCGACCGGTCCCAGGCCGGTGACCGCGGTGTTCGTAATCGATGCCGTGGTGCCCGCGCCGTTGACGACGATGCCGCCCTTCTGATAGGCCGAGACCATGTTGCCGTCGATCGCTCCTGAGCCGCCGCTCGTGAAGTAGATCCCGACCCCATGCTGCGTGCCGTCAAAGGGGTTGTTGCCGATGTTGTGGATGCTCGCGCCCTCGACAGTCACCGACGTGCCGTCGTTGACCACTCCGAAGGAGCGCGCCCCGAAAATCTCCGCTCCGGAGGTCACGCTGCCGGGGGTCCCCACGTAGTAGACGCCGATGTCGCAGCCGGTGGCGTCCAGGGTTCCGCTCACGGTGCCTCCGATCTGAGCAGCCGTGAGGAAGAAGCCGTCCCGAGAGAAGCTGGTCGGGAAGCAGGTCGTCGCCGCGCCGGCGGTCGTCATCGACAGGCCGGCGGGGACCGCTATCACCAAAGCCATTGCGATCCGGGCCAGCCGGCCGCCAATCGTTCGCAGTTTCTCCATTCACCCTCCTCCCGCATCGCGGAAGTGCGAACTTAACGAAAGCTTGATCCGGGCCTTAAGACCTGGCCCCAGGGCCCCGATTCTAGTTCGTTTTCGACAGGTCGACGGTGCCTTTTACCTTCTCGCTGAAATCGCCCCGCAACGGCACGGCAAGCCGCTTTGCAAACTCGGCGACGCCCTCAGCCGAATACCCGAGCCCAGGCGCCTGTAGGCCGATCTTCCCGTCATGATCCACGAACATGTAGGTCTTCACCCATGTCGAGTATCGACCCCGAACCAGGACCTGCCCGCGAAATATCAAGGCCAGGTCTGACCGCGCCATGCGCTGGCGCATCATCGGAGCGACAGACGTGACCGCCATCGCGTCTGCCTTCAAAACTGGAGCCTTGATGACGTACCAGGCAAACAAGTCAATTGAGATGGAGACCACCACAGGCAGCACACGAAAGGCCCACGGGATCCGGGGCTGTGTAAAGGCCCAAACCATAAACGCGGCACTGAGTCCGGTTGAGAAGACGGCGTAGTACCCGAGGGCCAGTTTTGTCTGCCGCACCGATCTCGGGTCGGGTCGGAGCTCGAAGCTGCCGTCTGGGAGATCGACGACGGTGGGGAGGGAGGCTTCCAAAACGCGAGCCACTCTAAGTCACCGCCCGGCTTTAGGATCGTGATATGGGGTTGGGGCGAGCATGACCGCGTTGGGCTGGGTCGAGGTTGCCGCCGGCGTGGCCATCGCCGTTGCGACGTTCTACGACCTGTTCAAGTCGGTCGTCCTCCCGCGGCCGTCCGTCAACCGCTTCATCATGGTCCGGCTCCTCTTCTTCGCATTCTGGATGCTGTGGCGCTGGATCAGCCGGCGCATGACGAACGCAGCTCGAAGAGAAGGCTGGCTGGCGTCGTTTGGGCCGTCGGCCGTGATCGCGATGTTCTTCACTTGGGCGCTTGCGTTCTTGCTCGGCTACGCCCTCATCCTCGACGGGCTGCGGAACCAGATCCGGCCGCCGCTCGACAACTTTGGCGAGTCTCTCTATTTCTCTGCTAGCACCATCGTGCCGCTCAGCTACGGAGACTTCGTGCCCATCGGCCTCGGCGCGAGAATCATGATTCTCTTCGAAAGCGCGACCGGGGTTGGCATCGCGGCGCTGGTGATCACGCTCCTCTTTTCCCTCTACGCAGCGTTTCAGGAGCGCGAGGAGCTGGTGGTTCAGCTGGACGCCATCGCGGGCGCTCCGCCGTCAGGCGTCCAGCTCCTGGAGACGGTTTTCGAGCGCGGGCTTCGAGACGAGCTCGTCAAGACCTTCGACGACTGGCGCCGATGGTCGGCAGCCGTGCTCGAAAGCCACCTCGCGTATCCGATCCTCAGCTATTTTCGATCCAGTCACGACAACGAGGCCTGGCTCAACTCGTTCGGCGCGGTCATGGACGCCGCCACACTGGTGATGAGCACGGTCGACGAGGACGAAGAGGGACCGGCGCGGCTCATGTTCACAGTGGGCAACCACCTCGTCGAGGACCTGGCGTGGTACTTCCGCTTCACGAGCTCCAAAGAACCGCTCGTCGACCACGAAGAGTTTCACCAGGCTGTGGCGCGCTTGAAGAAAGCCGGTTACAGGGTCAGGCCCCTGGACGAGTCCTGGCCGAAGTTCCAGCACCTTCGCGGCAAATACGCCTCGCAGCTGATCCAGATGGCGGACCGCCTCGCGATCATCCCCGCGGAGTGGATCGGTGACCGCACTTATGCGCCGCATGTCGACGGTCGAGGCCGGACTCGCCGCCGGCTCCCATAGCCCACTGACGCTTGTCTGACTGGGAGGTCGAGCTAAGCCCGGACGGCGGCCTGGTCTCGCTGCGCCTCCGAGGTGCCGAGCTGCTGGCGGGCGAGGCAAGGCCGCTGGTCGATACGGGCGCTTCATGGGTCGTCACGCCCGAGGTGGATCGCGTGCGGGTCGAGCCCGTCCGCTTCGAGATCGCCCAGTCGATGTTATGGCCCTTCCGCTATGAGACCGGCATGGAGCTGGTGGCCAGAGGCAAGGATGTGACGCCCGTTGGCCTCGACGTCCCGTTCGAATTGAAGCCTGCCTTCACCGTGCGGTTGGTTTGGCCCTCAACCGGCGTCGCGGTGAGCATCGCTTGGGACGAGGTGCGTTTGCCCACGGCGGCGCTCACCCTGCGATCAGGTCCATCGCGGGTGGAGCTGACGATCGGAGCGCGGGCGAAGGGAACGGTAAGGCCGGCGAGCTGGTGGGTGAACATCCGCGATGGGGTCAGGGGCCGGAAGGTCGAGGTTGTCGACTACAACCCGGCGTGGCCCGCCCAATTTCGCGACGAAGAGGCAGCGATCAAGCGTGTGCTGGATAGCCAGGTGGTGGCGCTGGAACATGGCGGCAGCACGTCAGTCCCGGGCCTCGCGGCCAAGCCGATCATCGACATGTGGGCCGCTCTTCGATCCCCATTGCGCCAGGAGGACCTCAAGGCGATGGCCGCTGCCGGCTATGAGTACCTGGGCGAGGCGGCGCTCCCGGACCAGGACTTCTTCGTGAAACGCACGCCGCGCGTCTGTCACCTCCACTGCTACCCCGCGGGACACCCTCAGTGGGACCGCCACCTGGCCTTTCGCGACTGGCTGCGTGCGCATCCCGACGGGGCCGCCGCCTACGCGAGCCTCAAGCGCGAGCTGGCGGCGCGCTTTCCTGCCGACGCGCTGGCCTACACGGAGGCCAAGTCCGACTTCATCGAGTCTGCGCTTTCGACCTAGCTGATCAGCGGATTACGCCGACGCTGCCGACCTGACCGGCGGATGGCGCCAGCAGCTCGAGCGCCATCTCCGCTTCCCGCCGCCAGGGCAGCGGCACGATGACCTCCACGGATCCACCTCCCTGGCCCTTGAGCGAGAACACGGTTCGGCCAAAAATGCCTTTGGGGAACTTGGCCGATACGGTGGAGCGAGGCTCGATGAGAGCGATCCGGTCGGCGAGCCCGCCCAGGAGGCCCACGCTCACCGCTATCACCCTTCGGTCCGTGACCGTCACCATCACCTTGCGCATCTGGCTCGACGCCACGA
>Ga0207646_10005804_pt1 | contig 12921 bp, 11 predicted proteins | sample KBSK5502metaG_FD_184343 | JGI IMG/M metagenome (GOLD analysis project Ga0207646, IMG submission 184343) | Corn, switchgrass and miscanthus rhizosphere microbial communities from Kellogg Biological Station, Michigan, USA - KBS K5-50-2 metaG... | ecosystem: Host-associated > Plants > Roots >...
AGCGGATTCCGATTTGACCCGCCACCACCGAAGTCACGACGAAAAAGGATCCAAGGCTGACTAGCAGAATCGTCTCGCCCCAGCGATCGATCGTCCCTTCCATCGCACGAATCACGCCAAGCCCGATGAGGATGAGGGTCGGAGCCGTGGCCTTCACCGCAAACGCGGCGAGGAAGTAATACCAATAGCCTCCCGGCTTGAGTTGCCCGAACAGGTAAATCGGATAATCCTTGATGACGTACTGATTCACACCGCCCACATTGTGGAAGTAGAACCAGGGCGAGACTGCGAAGAAATAAGAAGCTTCGATTACAACCAGACAGACGATCGCCATGATCGCCAGGCTCTTGATCGCCGGCCGTCCAAAACGCACGATCGCGAGGACTGCAAGCATGATGGGTAAAATGCCGGCGGAAAACTTTGTCGTCATGGCAGCGCCGAGTGCCAGTCCGATCGCGAGATCATTCCGCCACGAGGGCCGCAGGCCGCTCTTCCAGAAGAGGTAAAGCGTCATCATGGTAAACACGGAAACCGGAACGTCGCTCGTCATGAGCATTCCGTGCGCGAGCAGGTTCGGGCAGAAGGAATAAAGACAAGCCGCGGTTACTCCCGCTGCAGGGCCGAAGAGATCGCGGGCCCACAGGAACGTGAACACGGCTCCCACCGCTGCAAGTGCGATCATTGGAATGCGTGACCAGTACAAAACGCGATCGGCATCGTTTTGATACAGAAACACGAAGCCGAATAAGCTCTGGGCGGCCGCGCCGTTTGTCCAGACACTGCTGGATGTGTCGAGTTTGAGACGCATCAGCAACAAAGGCAGCGCGGCGATCAGCTTCGATGTGGGCGGAGTGTCGGGCTCCATCCGGAAGTCGCGGGTCTTCCAGTAACTGTAGCCGGAAGCGATGTGGGTCGGCTCGTCGGCGGTCGCCGAAAGCCGGGGTATGGTCAACAGCGCCTGAAGACAAAAGGCACCGATGAGACATCCCCCTGCCAGCGAGGCACCTCTCATAGCGATGTTTTGAGGCTCAATCCTCCGTCCACCGTCAGAACCTGTCCCGTGACGTAATTATCCGGCTCGAGGAAAAACAAAATGGCCCGCGCCACATCCTCGGAACGGCCGAATCGAGGTATGACGTTCTTTTCAAGGTACGGGTCGTACTTTCCGCTGCGAACGCTTTGTTCCGCCATTCCCGCATTGTTGATGCCTGGCGCGACGACATTCACCCGGATCTTCCATTGCTTTGCAAGAATCCGCGCTGTATGGACAAGGGCGGCCTTGGGCGCGGCATACGTTGTGCTGCCGGGAAATATTGCGGTTCCCTGCATCGTTGAGATGAAAACAATGGCGCCATCGCGCTCACCCACCGCAGCCGCAAAATCTCGCGCCAGCACTACAGGGCCTATGAAGTTTGTTCTCATCGAGTCCATCAGGTCCTGCTCGGTTGCGGTTTCAATCGGGACGCGCGCCGGATTTCCGACCAGCGGCACGAGCCCGTACAACTCGCCTGCACGCTGCGCTTCGTCGATGAGGCGCTCCCGGACGGAAGCGTCGAGAATGTCACCGGAAACCAAGGGGATCTGGATGCCGTGCCGTTGCTTAAGCCTGCTCGCAAGAGTTTCGGCACGCTCGCGATTGCGAAGATAACCGATGACCGGAATTGCGCCCCGCTCCGCAAGAATCTCCGCAACGGCGGGGCCAAGGCCCCCCGCACCGCCTGCAAGTATGACGACTTTACCGTTCATGGTTTGCATCACACTGGGGACCTCCTGCAGCAAGCCGAGCAAAGAATGCTCGAGTCCGAGCACGCCATGCAGCAAGAGCTGCACGTTTTGCAGCCCGTCTTGCAGGCTTTGCAGGATGGGTTGCAAGCTTTGCAGCGCACCCTGCAGGGCTTGCATCGCGCCTCACATGACCTGCACAGCACCCGGCAGGCTTTGCAGCACCCCTTGTGCGGCTTGCAGCAGCTCCTGCATGGCGTGCCGAGCCTGGTGCAGACCGTTCAAGCAATATGAACACTTGCGACGAACCTCGGGTCGATGGATTTACCGGCCAGTGGTTCAAGCTCTTCGCGGAGTTCATTCCACCATCGTTCCGCGAATGGACGCATCGCAGCCGGCAAATCGATGGCGGGTACCTTGAATCCCTTTGCCAGGAGGCGTTCCAGTTCGGCGACTTTCACCGGTGTGGCTTCAAACTTGCCGCTGATGCCGAACTGAACTGTCGCCGTGTTAAAGGTTTTGCGCAGCGATTCGCGGATGCCCGGAAACGCGGCAACGAACACTTTGACCATCCGCACCAGTTCGTCCAGGCGCCCCCGCGCGCGTTCCACGTCTGCGATCGATTGAAAATTCCGATAGTGGCCTTCTTCCGCCAACAGCGGCTTGAAACGCCGGAGTCCTTCGATGAACGGTTGGTCCGGTTCATCAAGCAGCGAAACGTGAAACCCGCGAATCTGAGCAAGCCGGTCCGCTTCCTCACGCAAACGCGCAACCTGATCGAAGCCGATTTTGAATATCGTCTGAATGTAGTTCTTGCGAAGGACTTCGGGAGCGACCCTCGCTTCGCCGGAGGTCAGGCGCTCGAGGCCGATCGTCAGAAAATCGCGCATCTCTTCAAGAGCAGGACGAATACCGGCAAGTTCGCCGAGATTCACGAGATTTGCCGAGAGGATTCGATTGCCGAGCGCGGTCAGCTCCTGTGCAAACCGGTCGGCCTCCGCCGGATCGGTGATCTGCTCGAAGGCCTTCATCAAAAATGCGCCGCCGAGCAGCGAGTCCGCAAATACCGCAGGCAGGTTTCCGGGACTTTCTTCGCCGGGAATCGCTTCCACCTCCTGTTCGCGGTCGGCTGGAACGTGGCCGGGATCGACTCCCGTCGTGGCATAAATTGAAAGCGCATCGTAATAATCGACGAAGCCATGCGCTTCGAGCCTGCGGTTCTTGTTTTCGTAAGCGGTTTCTTCCAGCTCGATGCGCGACGTGTAGCGGACCTTCGCGAGAATCTGTGTCCCCAGAATGGGGTTGTATTTGAAGAGGGCGTCGAGGATCAGCATGCCGATGGTTGTTGCTTCGCCCTCCTCCAACGGTTCGACGGCAAACCGATTGTCGGGCGTAAAAATCAACTGTGTTCCTGTCGGTGGATCGTCGCGATCGATCTCATACGCGTGGATGAGATCCTTCAGGAACAGCGAAACGACCGTGTCATCGATGCCGGAAATCGCTTTCATGGTTTCCTCGGCGCCGGCCTGTATGAACGCCGCGACCCACTCCATGAATGGTTTCCGCACAAACGTGTCTTTGCGCCAGCAGTCGAGATCGATAAATCCGCGGATCTGCTTGCCGGAGACCAGCGGCAGCAGATCCAGGCTGTCGGCCAGGCCAACGTTTTTGATGGTGAAAAAGACTTCCTCAAACGAGGCCGTCTTCACCACGTGCGCGGCGTCCGGCCGTGTCAGGAATTCATCGAGCTCCTCCTTGTTCTCGACTCGCAGCGCTGATCCGACCAGCGGACTCAACATTTCGTTAGAGGACATGACAGAATTATAGGCATGTCGCTCGAAGGGCGGATCATTGAATTCCTCGACGCCGAGGAATTGCGCGTAGCGTATGTCCGAAAACAGGAACGCGACCGCCTTCACCTCATCGATCCGCGCGGCCGGAATTTGACTGTCGCGGGCGACCGTGTCGTGGTTGTTCACCGGCAGGCAACCGAAGGAGACTTCCCGGCTGTTGCACGACAGATTTCCGAGAAAGTCGCCGCGCGCCAGTCTGAAGTCGACGTCGAACTGTTGTGGCAGTCGCTCGGAGGCAAGCAGCAGGAGATGGAGCCTGCCGAGCTTGCGGAATTGTTCTTCGCTGAAACGACGCCGGAGGCCGCGTCCGCCGTCTTTCGCGCCCTGACCGAAGACGGACTCTTCTTCAAGCGCAAGGGCGCGCAGTTTCTTCCAAAAACCGAAGAGCAGGTCACTGCCGAATTGACTCGCCGTCAGCGCCAGCGCGAGCGCGAGGAATTTCGCGGGCATGCCACAAAGATTCTCGAAAAGCTTTTGAATAAGAATGCCGGGATTCCTGCCGACGCCGGCCCGATTGTCGATCGGCTCCAGAACTGGCTGCGCTACCGCACAGGCGATGAGATCGGAGTGATCCTTGAAGAATTGGCCGGCCCGGCGAAAGCTCCCGACGCCGCGTACGACGTTCTATTGCGAGCCGGGCGCGTCGATCCATCGATCGACCGGTTTCTTGTCACAGCCGGAATCGAGCCGCAGTTTGCGCCTCAGTTCATCGAGGCCGCCGAACAGCTTGAACCTTACGCGCACCAGGCAAGCCGGCTCGATTATCAGGATGCCGCGGCATTCACAATCGATGATGAAGACACGCGTGAAGTGGATGACGCGCTGACCGTTCGCCGCGAGGGAAACGAAACCGTTGTGGGCATTCACATCGCGGATGTATCGGCTTTCGTGGCCAAAGGGGATCTGCTCGATGCGGAGGCGGGGCGGCGCTCTTCGACGATCTATCTGCCATCGATGAGCGTTCGAATGTTTCCCGAACGTTTGTCGACAGACCTGGCCAGCCTTCGGGCCGGAGCGCCCCGCCCGGCATTCACAGTGGAGGTGCGATTCGATGATCAGGGAAACCGCATCGGTTACCGCATCGCACTTTCCACAATTAATGTTCAAAGACGCCTGTCCTACGATGAAGCCGATCTCGCCATCGAAAGCGACGACTCGCTCCGAACGCTGCTTCATATCGCCAGGGAACTGCAGGAGGCGCGATCGAAGCGCGGCGCGATCACGTTTCGAAGGCCGGAGCTCAAGATCCGCGTATCCGGCGATGAGATCAAAATTTCCAAGATCAATCCCAACTCGCCATCGCGGCTGATAGTGAGCGAAATGATGATTCTCGCCAACGGCCTCGCGGCCGACTTTGCCTCCGTGAATGCGATTCCGGTGATTTACAGAACGCAGGAACCCCGCGAGGCGCTCGCCGTGGAAGACACGCCGGCCATCGAAGCGCTGGCATTTGAAAGGCTGCGAAAAACGTTCAAGCGTTCGCGGTTGTCATTGACCCCCGGTCTGCACTCGGGGTTGGGTCTGGGTGCGTATACCCAGGCATCATCTCCGATCCGGCGGTACGCCGATCTGGTCACCCAGCGTCAATTCACGGCAGTGCTCAGCGGTTCTCCTGTGCCCTACGGTCGCGAGGAGCTGTTGCGAATCCTCGCCACGGCCGAGGCCGCCGAACAGGAAATCCGCTCCATCGAAGATCGATCGACGAATTACTGGTTGCTGGAATATCTGGCGAGATACAAAACAGATGAGATCCTGGCCGCCGTGGTTCTGGATCAGAAAGGGACGATTGAGCTCGAGGACTACTATCTACGATCGAAAGTCTCCGCAGCAAAGAATATCGAACCGGGCGAGACCATCAGCGTCCGTATTGAAACGATCGATTCTGCGAAAGGTGAAGCACGGTTTCGCACCGCATAGCGGCTCATGAAGACGAATCCTCTCGAGAATTTCGACTATCGCGTCGAATGCGATGACTTCTTTCTTTACGAGCTGGCCCGGCTCATCGAGGAGGATCGCGCTTCGCTCGAGGACGAAGAATTTCGCAGGCTCATCGATGCGGGGATCCACGAGCACATCGAGCGGCCCCTCGAGATTCGCGCGGACGTGGCCGCTCGCCTTCGCAAATCATCGGGCGCTTCCGGACGCGTATTGCACGTGGTCGAAGATATCGAAGCGCCTTTGCGCGATGAGCCGCTCATCCTCGAAAGCTACACGGCATACCTTGTGCGAAGACTCGAACAATGCGCCGAAGAAAAGCCCGATGAACGCATCGAAGCGGCCGCGGACCTGCTGCTGGAATCACCGGAAGATCGTTCCGGCGTGGAGACCGCTCTCGATACACTGGGTTCGATCCGTTCCGCTGAGAGCGCGCGCGTGCTGGCGTTCATCATTTCCGAGCCGATGCTCGAAGAGGACCTCGAAGCCAGAGCGTACGCTCACGTTCGCGGAATGTGGCCGCTGCCGCGGCCCTACATCTTTTATTCACTGAAGCCTCACACGCACGAAGACATTCCATTTCGATGGTTTCAGCTCCTGGTGGACTGCGAGGAGCCTTCCGCCGTTGATCGTGTTTTGGAGGAAGTGCTGGCGCACGGGCATCAGCCGGATTATCGGGAAGACCTGCTGGCGCTGGTGGAGCTTCTCGGCCAGGCGCGAGATCCGGGAACGGAAGACAAAATACTGCAAGTCTTGAACAGTGAAGACACGCCGCGCGGCGCGAGAGAAATACTGGAAGGGGTTCTCAAAAACACGAAGACACAAAGACACAAAGACACGAAGGGGGCCGATCCCTGGACGAATCTGGAGCGCCTCTACGCAGCCAATAAAAAATATCTCGCGGCGGTGAAGCTCTTCGAGTCCGGCCGCACGGCAGATGCCAGCCGGAAACTCGATGAGCTTTTGCGGGACGAGCCTCAGTATCCATTCGCGCTGGTGCTGAGACGGTTGATCTGAGGCTGCTGTATCGAACCAATGGCCTCCGATTCGGACTCGAACGATTCGAACACCGTGTCCAGCTTCGTGACGTTAAGCAGCTTTCGAATTCTCGGTGTCGGTCTGAGCAGCTTCATGTCTCCGCCACGATTTCTCGAAATGGTGTAAATCCAACACAATTGTCCCAGTCCCGAATTGTCCAGGTACGAAACATTGGCCAGGTTGATAATGAAATTCCTTTCTCCTTCCTGGATGAGCTTCCAGGCGAGCTGCCGCAAGTCCTGTTGAAGCACGGACAAACGCCCGGACAGCTCCAACACGACGGCATGCTCGACACGTCGAATTTCGATCGACAGACTCATACAACACTTCCTGTGTATTCGGCCCCCTCTTGGCAAAAGAGATTCCACAATTTTCCAAGCTAAATCGTTGAAAGATCAGGATGCGGAGGACGCATCCCGTAACCGAAAGGATAGTCGCGCTACAGAAATGGACAGGGGATCCGCAGTTTAGAAATCGCTGCAGGATTTGAAATAGAAACAGTTGGGGCACACGAGCTTGCACTTTTGCTCGTCGAGCTGTGCCCCACAATTCGGGCAGGTACGTTCGATCTTCTCTAGAGGCTGTGCGCTTTCCTTGAGGTTTCGCGCTATCGCGCTCACGCTTCGCGCGCGCTTGCGCTTCGCGTCTGCGTCTGATGTATTACATGTGTCGGTCATCTTGTGGTTTGTCGTCCTGTTGTTCTTTACCGAAGTACTCCGCCAGATGGCCGAGGATGGTCGCTGCATCCGAAGGCCGGCCTTCGAACGTTGTAATGCACCGCGAACGGCGCCAGCCATTACCACGCTTCACACCAACGATAATGTATTCATCAAAGAAGCCACTCTCTTTCAGGAACCGCACAGCGGATTCCGGCGTGAATTCGTTGGAGCGGAATTCGCACACGCTGATCAAATCGCGGAGCCGCTCGGCTTGATCGGGCTCGGCCAGCTCCAGGAAAGGATCCAGCCCATGCACTTCGCATTTCGCAGGCGGCTCCCCATTCTGCGATAGCGCCTCGAGCTGGGCTTTGACGAATTCGCCGATCGCGCAATCTTCGAAGCCTTCGATCACCGGTCCTGTTCGCAAATTCGTGAGGAAGAAAACTCCCCGGCGAGGAACGACGCGTCCTGTTTCATCCACCTCACCGAGCAGCGCCGCTTCTTCAACTGACGGCAGACACAACGACAGCGGGCGAATCGTTGCTTTGCGTGGCGCCTCCTGCACACTGAAAACGTTGTTTCGGATGCGGAATCGTAATTCGACCATCTATTGCCTCCTCGACGTTTTCCAACACAACCAATTGTGTTTATGACGCGACAACAGGACAGATGTGGTCCAATCTCGTTTAAGATTAACATGATGGATACATTCAACGACGCTGAACTCAAACTTATTCGCAGGCTCGCCGGCCTGCCGCCGCACACCGTTTTGCAGATCAAGGAGGCGTGTCCGACGCACTCCGTTTGCACTCCTCTTCCGCTTTTCAGGATTTACAAGAACGATGACGATTCCTTCGAGGCACAGTGGAACGGATATCACGAGCCAGGGCCAAAGCAGGTTTTCCGATTCAACGGGGATAATTCCTCGTCAGAGGTGTAAATACCCTAATTAGCGGACAAAAACCGTTGAATGCTAATTAGGGTATTTACACCTCTGACGAGGAATTATCCCGTATAACCGGTCTTGGCGCGAATTCGCAGGTCGTGATTCGGGACTTCAACGCGAATGTGGTGGAAACCCGAGCGGCGCGGCACGTAGTAGCCGAGATAGTACTGCTGTTGAAGTTCCGTGCGAACCTGTTCGAGGACGGGTGCGATGGCGTCCTGCTTCGGAACATAGAACGTACGGCCGCCGCTGATGTCGGAAAGCGATTCGAGTGTGTGCGAATCGACCAGGACCGGGGAACCGATCGCGACGAAGTACAGCAGGATGGCTGACTCCTGCACCTCTTCGACAATGCGTCCGTGCGAAACGTTGCTGCCATTGTCATTGCCATCCGTAAAAACGATCAGGGCTTTCCGAGGGCGATCGGATCTCTCGACTTTCTCCATTGAATAAAGCAGGCCGTCGAAAAGCGATGATGTTCCGAAGGCCCGCAAGCCCGCCAGGCTGTCTTCCAGATGCTTCTGCGGCTGCTTCGACGTGTGGAGGAGCTTCACGTTTATGCCAAATGACACGAGAAAGAAATCGTCGGCTTTCGGTAACGTGCGCGCGAAATCGCGTACACCCCGTTTCATGTATGGAATGATGTCGACCATACTACCGCTGGTATCCAGCAGCATTCCCACGGACGATTCGACCTTGTCCTGTTTTTCAAAGACCTGCACGTCCTGCAGTTGATCGTCGTCGTAAACCCGGAAATCGTCTTTAGAGAGGTTCGTGACGAAGTGCCCCTCCGCATCTTTAATCGTGGCGAAGATGTTGACGAGGTTGACGTCGACCTTCAGGGTCTGGCCGTGAAGCGAAGAATGCAGAAACATCAACAGCAGAATTGGAAATCCCAGGATCGCAGCTTGCTTCATCGCAGATCTCAATGGCCCTCCTGTACCTCGCGGTATAGACGGTAGATCGCGGCATTCGTCGAAAGAATTCTTGCGCCTTTTGCAAGAACTCGCAGGGCGTCGCGTTTTCGACCCGAGTCTTTATACAGAGTACCAAGTTTGAGGTAGACATCGGGATCACGATCGAAGGCGTATTTCACCAGGTACTCATATTCCTTTTCAGCCCCTTCGACATCCTTCTTCTGTTCGAAGACGCGAGCCATCCGATAGTGTCCCCAGTACACATACGGATCCACCTGCAGCGCGGTCTCGAGAGCCTGAATTCCATCCTCCAATTGCTCGCCGGCCAGACGGTAGTCACCGAGCATGGCCCAGTAATGACCGAGAGATGGAGGACGCGTTGCGACGAATTGCTGCATCCAGTCCGCAGCTTCCTTCCAGGACTGGTCTTTCGCTGCCATCTCTGCCAATTTGCGCAACGGCACCGGACGGCTCGGATCCGCTTTCGCCGCCAGCTCAAAATGGTGTCGGGCATCCGCGGCCCTGCCGGTGCTGTCGTCGAGAATCCCCCAAAGTTCTTCCTTTTCGGCCATCATGGAACTGCCCGGCTTAACCTGCGGATCGGCCTGCTTCAAGGCATCTTCGGCTCGATCGAAATTTGCCGAATCGAGATTCAGCTTCGCGATCGCAAGCTGAAGCGATGCCTCTTCCTTGCGAGGTACCTGCGCGAGCAACGCCATCGACTGATTGGCAAGGTTGGATCGCTTGAAGAACAGGAACGGCTCGATCACACCGTAATACGTGCTTTCCTGGTCTGCGACTTCGGTGCCGTGGGGCAGCAGGCCGTCCTTCGCTTCGTATAGCAACTCGATGTTCAAATCGCGGGTGTCGGAAAAAAGCTGACGGGGCGCATGGAATTCCAGGAGCGGATGATCGTCCGTATTGCGGCGGGCCTTCGATGCGAACTTGCGCACCGCGTCACTCGACATCACGTAATAAGCAAGGACACCCTCGGGCTGGTCCGTGTGGAGGAAGTCGCGGAAGTCGTGAACGATGCTCGGATCGGACTTCACGATCCGGGCGATCCTTCCCGTGTCGAGCTTCTGGGGCTGGCGCGATCCGATGATGATCAGGTCCGAATCCGTCACCCACACCGATACCTCGGGAAACTTCCGCTGCACTTCGTAAAGAACCATGCGCAGATCTTCCGGATCCAGCTCGTAAAGCTGGACCCATTGAGCGAAGATCCCGTCCGGCTTGAGGACTTCGGCGGCTCGATCGTAGAACTCTGCCGTGAAAAGGCTGGCGACGCCGGCGATCCACGGATTCGATGGTTCCGAGATGATGATGTCGTACTGCTTGCGCGTCATGTTCATGTAATTCCGCGCGTCGTTGAAGGTCAGGTGAACCTTCGGATTTTCCCAGCTTTTTCGATTGATCTCGGAAAACCATGGCGCTGCTCCGAACACGGCAGGTTCAATCTCCAGGCAGTCGATATCCTGAATGTCTTGAACCGCTGCGACCGCCCCAACCGTGACGCCCGAACCATAACCGATGACGAGAGCAGACTTCGGATTCGGATGATAAAAAGCGGGCAGCCAGCCCACCGTCAATTGCGTGATCATGTCGTCACGGTTGGATGCATCAACCTTGCCGTTCGTGCGCAAGGCCATGTAGTTCTCGCCTTTGCGTACGGAAATCGTCGCGTTGTTGCCCTCCTTGAAGTAGACGACATCCGTGTCCTCGTAGTGCTCGCTGATGGTGAGCTCCGGCCGCGACTCGAAGGCATGCGAATAAATGAGGACGCCGCGGTCCATGATGTCGGGTTTCCAGAACACACCTCCCCGCATGGACAGAGTCGCCAGAAGCAGCAAACCTACGGCAATGCCCTGCGCAAAGCGTGATGTTTTTGCCTCGGTTAAAAGCAATAAAGCCATCGCCGCGTTGAAGAACAGACCCGCCAGGATCGTTCGCTCCGTGCCGATGATCGGCATCAGCACGAAGCCGGCGAACAGCGATCCGATGATGGCGCCGAGCGTGTTGAGCGAATAAATGTTTCCAATACTGCGGCCGAGGATCATGAATTTGCTTGAATACAACTGGCTCGCAACGGGAAATGTCGCGCCCATGCAGAGCGTCGCGAGAATCATCAAAGCGGAACAGAGAATGAACTGAATTGTCAGTATTGCGGGAAATGTGTAGTAGAAAGCGCGGATCAAAGCGACCAACGCGTACGGCGAGGCGAGATAGCCGACCAGAAAAACCACGCCGCCTGTCGCGACACCGAGTTGCAGGAGACCGAGCAGGCGTAGCGTGGCGACGGGTTTGCGGCGTCCGATGATCGAGCTTCCCAGGGCGATTCCCACGAGGAACGTGACGAGCATGATCGAGAAGGCGTACGTCGAACTGCCGATCATGGCCGACAGCGCCCGCGTCCATGACACTTCGTACATCATCGCGGCGAGCCCGGAGACCGCCAGCGTGAGGAGCACCAGCTTGTCCGCCGTCGGATTCGGTTGCCGCAGTTCCCCGTCGAGATGAGGAACAGCGGCACTTTCCTCTCGCCGTTCGCGCTCCGCCCCAGACATCCACACGGCAAACAATCCGATCGCGACGTTCGTGCTCGCGATGATGAGTGTCGTTCGGATATTTCCAATCCCAGGAATGAATATGAGTGCCGCCGCCATCGTTCCCGCCGCGGCGCCGAACGTATTCAACGCATAAAGCAGGCCGACTTTCGATTCCACTTCATCGACGCTCTCGGTAAAGAACCGTGTCAGTACGGGCAACGTGCCGCCCATCAGGAATGTCGGAGTCAGCAGGATCACAAAGCTGGTTGCGAATCGGATGAATCCGGCGCCACCTGGAATCGAAGCGACGGATGGCTCCGCCGCCCAATAGACCGTATCCAGCGCTCGAAATATCAGCGGAACCAGCGCCGCGGACAAACCGATGCCGATCTCCAGCAGGCCGTACATGCGCAGTGGATTCTCCACACGGTCCGCCTTCTGACCGAGTTTCCAGCTGCCGAGCGCCAATCCCGCCATAAAGGCCCCGAGCACCGTCGAGATCGCATGGGATGTGTTACCGAATACCAGACCGGTCAGCCGGACCCAGATCACTTCGTAAACCAGCCCCGTCGCCCCGGACAGGAAAAATATGACGTAAAAAATCGAATTCACATTCAATCGCTTGCCAGGCATAGGCGGGGATTGTATCGCAGGTTGGAGGGAACCGTGCTGAGAGGGGGTTTATGACGACACAGCCAACCAGGGCGGTAGAGCTTCAAAGACGATTGATTTGTTTTGCGGCGACGATTGTGGGCCTGTATTCGAAATTACATGGCACGGTCGAGGGTCGGCACATCGCTGGCCAGATGTTGCGATCTGCTACGGCTACTGCCGCAAATTATGGTGAAGCACGGGGCGCAGAGAGTCGGGCGGATTTCCTTCATAAACTTCGAGTGGTGTTGAAGGAGCTGAACGAGACTGAAGTTTGGCTGGAATTGATCGAAGAGACCTCTCTGCTTCCGCGGGAAATCACGGGACCAATTGTCGCGGAAAATCGGGAATTGTGCAGAATCATAGCTGCTTCAATCAAAACGACTCGAAGCATCGAACCCTGAACAATGTCGCGAATGTCGCGAACTTATTGGAAATTCGAAATTGGAGATTGGAAATTTCTAAATTGCTTTCAATTTGAAATTTGAAACCTCCAATTTCCAATTTCAAATGGAAGTAACAAAAATGAGGGGCAGGAGCCTCTCATCCCTGAGAGGAGAATTCCCGCCCCGCAGCCTAAAGAGGGAGGCTAATGGAAAAGCTTGTTCCGCGGTCGCTGGTTTCGACTTCGATCGAGCCGTGGTGTTCTTC
>Ga0207646_10005806_pt1 | contig 12920 bp, 10 predicted proteins | sample KBSK5502metaG_FD_184343 | JGI IMG/M metagenome (GOLD analysis project Ga0207646, IMG submission 184343) | Corn, switchgrass and miscanthus rhizosphere microbial communities from Kellogg Biological Station, Michigan, USA - KBS K5-50-2 metaG... | ecosystem: Host-associated > Plants > Roots >...
TGATGAGGGCGGTAGCGATCCACGATCTTTGCTGCCGCCTAGCGGATCACATCAGCGGTCACACCAGCCTCACGGGAACGGGCCTGACGGGCGGCGTGCGATGCCGCTCGGCTTGCTGAGTTACGTAGGTCGGGCGCTGACTGGTGGGCCGGAAGACGGGCAGCTGACCTCACTGGGTTGTACTTCACTGAAGTATGGTCAACCCGACCAGGGCGAGGGTCACGAGATGAGGCCGAGTTCCCTGGCCCGGGCGACGGCTTCGGTGCGGTTGGCCGCGCCGAGCTTGCCGAGAAGATGGCTGACGTGTTTCTTCACGGTGTCGAGGGTGACGACGAACTGGCCGGCGATGGCCTGATTCGACTGGCCTGCCGCGAGCATCTGGAGCACCTCGAGCTCGCGGTTGGTCAGCGGCTCGACAATGCCCGGTGCGACCGGCGCTCTGCCTCGTCTGGGACCTGACTTGACGGTTGCGGTGTCGAAGGCGCGGTTGAGCCGGGCCAGGTAGCCGATCGGGATCCCGCCCTCGCCCCGGCTTCTCCGCTGGGCGGCGACGAGCCGACCTAGCAGCGCCGCCATCGGCGGGCCCTCGTCAGCGAAGACCCGGACGTAGCCGCGCGGGCCGGCCAGGGTGAGCACGTCGGCCAGCGCGGTTACCGCGTCCGCCTGCTGGCCGCTGGCGGCCAGGGCCAGGGTTCGCAGCACTCCCGCTTCGATGACGCTGCCGATCCGGTCCTGGGCGACGGCGCTCGCGTACAGCCGGTCGAGCAGCTCGAGGGCCGGACCGGGACGATCCTGGGCGAGCAGGACGCGCGCCAGCAGCAGATGTTCGGGTTCGGATGGATAGCGTGCCTCGTCGCCGGCGCCGAGGCCCTTCTCCTCCGCCCAGCGGGCCGCGCCCGCCAGGTCCCCCTGGACCAGGAGCAGCCGGGCCCGTTCCGCCGGCACGGGGTTGAGCAGGCCGTTTACCGCCGGACCCGGTGCGAACCGCCCGGCCTCCCCGATCGCATCCAGGGCTCCGGCCTGGTCGCCGCCGGCTTGCCGGATCCAGGCCAGGGTGACCAGGCCGGCCGCGAGCGGGGCGGGGTAGGCGAGCTGACGGCACAGGGCAATGCCCGCGGTGACATGCCGGAGCGCGGTGTCGAGCTCATCGCGCTGGTAGGCATCCTGGCCCAGGTTGACGTAGGCGGCACCGGCGGCCAGGGCCGCCGGCCTTCCGGGTGGCGCGGTGATCTCCAGCGTCCGGCGGCAGGTCGTGACCACCTCGTCGAGCTGGCCCTGAGCCCGCTGGGCCTGGCAGAGGACGTGGCAGACCCAGGCGGCGAGAAAGCCCTCGCCGGCCGCGGAGCGCTGGCCGACGGCCGGCGAGAGCAATCGCTCGGCTTCGGCCGGCCGGCCGCGCAGCCACTCGGCCATGCCCGCGTACCACCCGATGATGGTGCCGAGCATCGCCTCGCCCTCGTGCCTGGCGGCCATGGCCCGCGGGACGAGATCGACCGTGGTCTCGGCGTCGCCGCGAAGCTCGGCGAGATACACGCGAAGGAGCGTGACCGCCGCCGGGACGTTCACCAGCAGGCTCGAAGCCCTCCCGGCGGACGGCTCGAACCCCTCATCGGCATCCGCCGACCTGCGTCCGGCCGAATCCAGGAGTCCCTCGGCCTCCTCCAGGCCGCCATCGAGCAGGGCCAGCCGGGCCCGCGCCACCAGCAGGCGGGCCCGCGAGCCGGCCAGTTCCGGCGGCAGCAGGGCCAGCCACCGTCGCATCGTCGATACCTCTCCGTGGAGGTAGAAGCGCTCATCGAAGTGCTCCTCGATGAGCCGGGCGGCCCAGGTCATCTCCCCGGCGGCCACGGCGTGGCCGATGGCGTCATCGGCCAGCTCATGATCGGCGTACCAGGCCGCCGCGTTGCGGTGCAGCTGCATGGCGCGGTCCGGCTGCTGTTCCAGCCGGGCGCGCAACAGGTCGGCGAACAGCTGGTGGTAGCGCCACCAGCCGCGCACCTCGTCCAGCGGCAGCAGGAACAGCCCGGCTCGCTCCACCTGCTCGAGCAGGGCCTGGCTGCCGGCCCGGGCAGTGACGGCGTCGCATAGCGGTCCGCTGAGACGTTGCAGCACCGAGGTGTCGAGCAGGAAGGCGCGCATCTGCTCAGGCTGGTGTTCGAGCACCTCCTCGGTCAGGTAGTCGAGCACGAAGCGGTGGCTGCCGGTAAACGCGGCCACGAACCGGTCGATATCGGCCTGCCCGCGTATCGACAGCGCCGCCAGCTGCAGCCCGGCCGCCCAGCCCTCGGTGCGGGCGGTCAGCGCGGCCACCGCGGCATCGGGCAGGCCGGCGCCGGCGGTCTCGCGCAGGAAGGCCGCTGCCTCGTCGGCGGTGAAACGCAGTTCGGCGTCCCGCAGCTCGGTGAGCTGGCCCCGGGCCCGCAGCCGCGCCAGGGCAAGCGGCGGGTCGGCGCGGCTGGCCAGGACGGGATGCAGGCCAGGTGGCAGGTGGTCGAGCAGGAAGCCCAGTGAAGCGTGCACCGGCTGGGAGCCGACCAGGTGGTAGTCGTCGAGCACCAGCGGTACGTCGCTGGGACCTGACCGGGCGGCCAGCTCGTTGATCAGGGCCGTTACCAGCCCCTCGAATGACTGCGGGGCCGGCGGGCCGAGCAGCGGGCTCACCCGCTCGCCGATCCCGGGGCAGACCGCGTCCAGCGCGGCCACCGCGTGGCGCCAGAAGCGGGCCGGATCGTTGTCGCTCGCGTCCAGGGACAGCCACGCCACCGGCTGCTGGCTGTGCCGGGCCCAGCTGGCCAGCAGCGACGTCTTGCCGTAACCGGCGGGCGCGCAGACAAGCACCAGACCGCGTCTGGAGGCCTCATCGAGACGTTCGGCCAGCCGGGGGCGGGGCAGGAAATCCGGACGCGGCCCGGGCGGGTGCAGCTTGGTGGACAGCAAGGCACTCCGCCCGGCCAACTCCGGCCCGGCCGCCGCGGGCCGCTCAGCCATCGCTGACCTGCACGCTCAGGATCTCCAGGGATTTATCATGCCGCCCGCTGCCGGAAGACGATCGTCGTAACCGCCGGGCGCCGCAGGCTCCCGCCCGGCCTCGCGGAAACATCGTATACCGGGCCGTTTTCACCGGAAAGCGTACTGCTGACCGCGGCGTACGGATCACCCCTGGCTGGCCTGCCGGTTCCCCTTCGCCGCAGAAGATTCCACCTGACATGTCCACTTTCGGGTGACGTGCGGGCCGGGGTGCCTTCGTAGTGTTCCCAGCGTGCCCATGGTTGCCGGTGGAGAGCTGCCACCGGAGAGGAGACCGCTCATGAGACAGATCCACAAGACCAAGCGCCATCACGGACCGGGTCGGCGGCAGCCCATGCCGCTGCCGGCTGACGCGCGGGACCCCGACATCGTGCACGCCCATCGGGTGGCCCGCCGACGGCAGTTCCGCGACCCCGCGCCGGCCAGGCCGACCCGGGGCGGCCGGTAGCGTCATGCCGCCTGCCAACATGGTCCTGCTGACCAGACGGGCCGGAGCACTGGACGGCCTGCTGCCGTGCCAGCGCGAGAACCCGGAGCTGTGGTTCTCGGAGCAGCCCGCCGACCTGGAGCAGGCCAAGGTGCATTGCCGCCGCTGCCCGGTGCGCGGGTTCTGCCTGTCCGGCGCGGTCGAGCGCCGCGAGCCCTACGGGGTCTGGGGCGGTGAGATCTTCCAGCGCGGCATGGTCACGGCGCAGAAGAAGCCGCGGGGGCGCCCGCGGGCCACGGTTGCGTGCGGAGCCTGACTACCCGGCGGGATGACGGGCCGGCATGCCGAGCAGGACGGGGGCCGCGGCGCTCACCGGGGCGGCGCTCACAGGGGCAGCGCTCACAGGGGCAGCGCTCACAGGGGCAGCGCTGACCGGAGCAGAAGCCGCGGCCGCGGCGGCCCAGGCGTCGCCGGCCTGGGTACGGCGGACGGACAACGGGGCGGCGTCGGACAGCAGGTAGTGCGGGGCGCCGCGGGTGACGGTCACCGTGACGACGTCGCCGGGGCGCGGGGCGGTCTGGTCCGGGGTGAAGTGCACCAGGCGGTTGTCCCTGGCCCGGCCCGACATCCTGTGCGTGGCGGCGTCCTTGCGACCCTCGCCCTCGGCCACCAGGACCTCGACGGTCGTCCCGGCCAGCTTCTGGTTCCCCGCGTAGGTGGTCTCCTCGACCAGCGCGGTGAGCCGTTCGTAGCGCTCCTGCACGACCTCGGCGGGCACCTGATCGTCCATGGTGGCCGCCGGGGTGCCGGGGCGGACGGAGTAACGGAAGGTGAACGCGCCGGCGAAGCTGGCCCGGCGCACCAGGTCCAGGGTGTCCGCGAAGTCCTCCTCGGTCTCGCCGGGGAAGCCCACGATGATGTCGGTGGTGATGGCGGCGTCCGGGATGCTGGCCCGCACCCGGTCCAGGATGGCCAGGTAGCGGTCCCGGCGGTAGGCCCGGCGCATGGCCTTCAGGATCCGGTCCGAGCCCGACTGCAACGGCATGTGCAGGCTGGGCATGACGTTCGGGGTCTCGGCCATGGCCTCGATGACGTCGTCGGTGAAGTCCCTGGGGTGGGGGGAGGTGAAGCGGACGCGTTCCAGGCCGCCGATCTCACCGCACCCGCGCAGCAGCCTGCCGAACGCATGCCGATCTCCGAACTCCGCCCCGTAGGAGTTCACGTTCTGGCCGAGCAAGGTGACCTCGAGCACTCCATCGGCGACCAGCGCGCGGATCTCGCCCAGGATGTCGCCCGGGCGGCGGTCCTTCTCCTTGCCGCGCAGGCTGGGCACGATGCAGAAGGTACAGGTGTTGTTGCAGCCCACGGAGATCGCGACCCAGGCCGCGTAGGCCGACTGCCGCCGGGCGGGCAGCAGCGAGGGGAAGGTCTCCAGCGTCTCGGCGAACTCGGCCTGGGCCTCGTTCCTGACCCGGGCCCGTTCCAGCAGTGCGGGCAGCGAGGCCATGTTGTGCGTGCCGTAGACGACGTCGACCCACGGTGCGCGCTGCGTGATCCGGGTGCGTTCCATCTGGGCCAGGCAGCCGCCCACCGCGATCTGCATGCCCTTCTTCTTCTGCGGCAGCAGGTGACCCAGGTTGCCGTATAGCCGGTCGGCCGCGTTCTCCCGGACCGCGCAGGTGTTGAACACCACCACGTCGGGGGTCTCGCCGTCGCCCGCGGGCTGGTAGCCGGCCTCGTCGAGCAGGCCGGCCAGGCGCTCGGAATCGTGCGCGTTCATCTGGCACCCGTAGGTGCGGATCTGGTAGGTGCGGCCGCCTGCTGTCACACGACCAGGATAGGGGCGGACCCGGGCGGGCAGGACTCGGCAGCCGAGGACGCTATCGATTGCAGACAGCTGAATCCGGTAGCAGAGTGCCTCGTGATTCCAGTGGCCGAATCCGGCATGATGTCTGTATGCGAATGGCTACGGAAACGCACATCTATGGCGAATGGCGCTCCCCCATCGACGGTGCCGACGTGGCGCGCAAGCAGGTCGGCCTGGCGTTCCCGGTCATTGACGCCACCGGGGTGTGGTGGCAGGAGTCGCGGCCGCAGGAGGGCGGGCGGCTAGCTGTCGTACGCCAGGGGCCGGATGGGGTCAAGCGCGACATGCTCCCGATGCCGTGGAACGCCCGCACCCGGGTGCACGAGTACGGCGGGAAGTCGTTCCTGCCGCTGCCGGACGGGTTCATCTTCGCTAACTTCGGCGATCAGCGGCTGTACCGCTGCCGGGCGTCGGGTGCCCCTGAGCCTCCCACCCCGGTAGCACTGACCCCGGCACCGCACAGGGAGGCCGCTGACCGGTTCGCCGACTTCGTCCTGCCCCCGGGCGGGGACGAGGTGTGGTGCGTCAGGGAGCGACATGGGGCTGACGACCGGATCACCCGCGCGATCGTGGCGGTCCCGCTGGACGGCTCTGGAGCGGGCGATCCCGCCGCGATCCGGATCCTGGTCAGCGGTTCGGATTTCTACGCCTACCCGGCGCCGTCACCCGACGGTACCCGGCTGGCCTGGATCTGCTGGGATCACCCCCAGATGCCGTGGGACGGCACCGAACTGCGAGTCGCGGCGCTCAATGGCGGCGGGCCGGTCAGCGACAAGAGCCAGCAGCAGCTGATCATGGGCTGCGACACCGAGTCGGTGCTGGCCCCGGTCTGGCGAGACGACCGCAGCCTGTATGTGATCTCCGATCGGTCCGGATGGTGGAACCTCTACCTGGCTGACCTGCTGGCGTTCCCCCGGGCGCTGTGCCCGCGGGAGGAGGAGTTCGCCGGCCCGCTGTGGCAGCTAGGCCTGAGCCCGTACGCGGTGCTCGGCGACGGCCGTCTCGCCGTCGCCTACGGCACCGGCGAGACCCGGCTGGCCGTGCTCGACCCGGACAGCGGCCGCCTGACCGACCTGGACCTGCCCTACCAGGTGTTCACGTCCGGGGTGTCCGCGGCGGGACAGACCGTCGCCACCATCGCGGGCGGGCCGGCCGTGCCGACGACCGTAATCGGCGTCGAAGTCCCCTCGCCGGGCGGGAACGCGCAGGTCCGCGAGCTGAGCCACAGCGCCGGCTCGCTGCCGGATCCGGCTTACCTGCCGGTACCGCGGGCGGCCCGGCTGACCGGGCCGTCGGGTTCGGTTGTGCACGCGATCGTCTACCCGCCGGCTAACCCCGCGTTCCGGGGTCCGGAGGGCGAGCGGCCGCCGTACATCGTCTGGGTGCACGGCGGTCCGACTTCGCAGGTCGTCCCGCGGCTGGACCTGGAGAAGGCCTTCTTTACCAGCCGCGGCATCGGCATCATCGACGTGAACTACGGCGGGTCGAGCGGGTACGGCCGGGCCTACCGGGAGCGGCTGCGCGGCCAGTGGGGGGTCGTGGACGTGGCCGACGCGATGACGGCCGCGCTGGCCCTGGCCGAGTCGGGCGAGGCGGACGGCAAGCGGCTCGGCATCCGCGGCGGTTCGGCGGGCGGCTGGACCGCGCTGGCCGCGGTGACCTCGGGCATCGAGGTGCTCGCGGGGCCGAACGGGTCGCGGGAAGGGGGCTCTGCTGGCCTCTTTTCCCCCGGGGGGACCCATCCCCCCGGACCCCCCTCGGGAAGGGACGAGCCCTCCCGGAACCGCGGCGTTTTCGCCGCGGTGGCGTCCTACTTCGGGGTGGCCGACCTGCGGGGGTTCGCGGAGCACACGCACGACTTCGAGTCGCGCTACCTGGACGGGCTGATCGGGCCGCTGCCGGAGTGCGACGCGCTGTACGCTGAGCGGGCTCCGGTCGGGCACGTGAACGACGCTACCTGCCCGGTGCTGCTGCTGCAGGGGCTCGACGACCCGGTCGTGCCGCCCGCGCAGTCCGAGTCGATCGCGGCGGACCTGGCCGCGCACGGCATCCCGTACGCGTACATCACCTGCGAGGGCGAGTCGCACGGGTTCCGGAAGGCGGAGAACATCGTGGCCAGCCTGGAGGCCGAGCTCTCCTTCTACGGCCAGATCATGGGCTTCACCCCGCCCGGCGTCCCGGTAGTGCCGTTGGCAGGCGGCTGATTCAGCGGGCGAATTCCGTGGCCCGGGACTCGCGGACCACGGTGATGCGGATCTGGCCCGGGTAGGTGAGTTCCTCCTCGACCTGCTTGGCGATGTCGCGGGCGATCACCTGGGCCTGGATGTCGTCGATCCGGTCGGGCTTGACCATGACCCGGATCTCGCGGCCGGCCTGCATGGCGAAGACCTTCTCCACGCCCTCGTGGCCGCCGGCGATCTGCTCCAGGCGCTCCAGGCGCTTGACGTACATCTCCAGCGACTCGCGCCTGGCGCCCGGCCGGCCTCCGCTCATCGCGTCCGCGGCCTGGGTGAGCACCGCCTCGACGGTGCGGACCTCGACCTCGTTGTGGTGCGCCTCGATGGCGTGCACCACGTCCTCAGGCTCGCCGTAGCGGCGGGCGATCTCGGCGCCGATCAGCGCGTGGCTGCCTTCCACCTCGTGGGTGAGCGCCTTGCCGATGTCGTGCAGCACCGTGCACCGCTTGAGCAGCAGCGGGTCCAGCCGCAGCTCGCTGGCCATCATGCCGGCGATGTGCGCCGACTCGACCAGGTGCCGGAGCACGTTCTGCCCGTAGGAGGTGCGGTAGCGCAGGCGGCCCAGCAGGTCGACGAGTTCCGGGTGCATCTCGGTGATGCCCAGCTCGACCAGGGCGTCCTCGCCGGCCCGCTTGCACAGCTGCTCGATCTCGGTCTTGCCGCGCTCGTAGGCGTCCTCGATCCGCTGCGGGTGGATGCGCCCGTCCGTGATGAGACGTTCCAAGGTGAGCCGGGCGATCTCGCGCCGGACCGGATCGAAGCAGGAGAGAAGCACCGCCTCGGGGGTGTCGTCGATGATCAGGTTGACGCCGGTCACCGACTCGAAGGCGCGGATGTTACGGCCCTCGCGGCCGATGATCCGGCCCTTCATCTCGTCCCCGGGCAGGTGCAGCACCGAGACGACCGACTCGCTGGTCTGCTCGGTCGCCACCCGCTGGATCGCCAGGGTGACGATCTTGCGAGCCCGCTTCTCGCCTTCCGACCTCGCCTCGTGCTCGATGTCCCTGACGATGAGGGCCGCTTCGCGCTTGGCCTGGTTCTCGATCGTGGCCACGAGTTCCGCCTTGGCCGCGTCCGCGGTGAGCCCGGCGACGCGCTCAAGCTCCTTGCTGCGGTCGGCTTGCAGCTTGTCCAGTTCGGCTGCGCGCCGGTCGAGATCCTGCCGGCGCTGGCTGAGGCTCTGCGCACGGTCTTCGATGCGCTTGAGCTCCTCGTCCAGCCGCTGCTCGCGGTCGGCGAGACGGGTTTCCCGGCGCTCGAGGTCACCGCGCAGCTCGCGCACCTCGTCCTTGACCGCGCGGATCTCCTCTTCGACCTCGCGGCGGCCCTGAGCTGCTTGCTCGGCTTCCTGGCGGGTTCGCTCCAGGATCCCGGTGGCTTCGGTCTGGGCGCGGGCACGGATTTGCTCGGCTTCGGAGGTGGCGGTGTCGAGCTGGCTGCGGTCGGTGGTCTGGGCGAGCGGGGTTCTGGTGGCACCCGGGGTCCGGCGCCAGACGACGACGAGCGCGAATACCACCGCGAGCAACCCGATTACCATGAACGCGAGCGACAATCCGCTGCTCACGGCCACCCCTTTCCGTCCATAACCCTCGGGGCACCCTTGTGTTGTAGCTGTCTGGGTACCAGGGGTTTATGCCCTGGCGCGGGCGGTCGCACGCCACGCCGCCCGTCAGCTGATCTTGCTGTCAGCTTTGACTACATAACGTATCCGCCTGCTACTCCTCCGCTCCTCCTTTGCGGCTGTGTGCAGCCTGAGACAACACCTCGCTGCCGTGAGGTTAAGGGTTTATAACCTTTTTATCAAGCAAAGTATCGTCGGCGGTCGCGGGCGGCGCGCCAGCCGGACCGACGGCGCGATGCCTGCTGCCTGCGGGTATAGCAGGACGGGACGCGATGATCGGGGCGAGTTGTTGTGCACGCTGGCTACTTGGCGCATGCGGGCGCGAATGATCGACCCTGGAGCGCAGCCGGCTCTCGCAGCCGGCTCTTGCGGTCAATCTGCGGGCCGGCGGCCCTGCTTCGCCTCGCGGAAGGCCGCCCAGGCGTCTCCCACGCGACCAACGTGCCCGAGCTTGTCGGGGTTGATCACCGTGCGGATCGTCTGGATCTGCCCATCGAGGATGTCGAGCGCCCAGGTGCTGAGGACCTTGCCGTCCCGGTCGCGGAAGACCGCGCCCGGCTGCCCGTTCACCTCATGCGGCTCCACGACGCCGTCGATCGAGGCGAACAGCGGGACGAACGCGGCGAGCACCCGTGCCACGTTTCCAGCGCCGATGATGTGGCTGGCCAATTGCGGTGCCTTGCCGCCACCGTCACCGACCACGTGAACGTCGGCGGCCAGCAGCTCCCGCAGCCCGTCGATGTCCCCTTCCCTGAAGGCGTCGAAGAATCGTCCGGCGAGTTCCTCGCGCTCTTTGCGGTCCGCCTCGAACCGGGGCCGGCCCGCGTCCATGTGGCGGCGCGCCTGCACCGCGAGCTGGCGGCACGCCGCCTCCGATCTCTCCACCGCCGATGCGATCTCCCGGAAGCTGAAGGCGAACACCTCCCGCAGCACGAAGACCGCGCGTTCGAGAGGGGAGAGCCGCTCCAGCAGCAGCAGGGCCGCCATCGACACCGAGTCGGCCAGCTCCGCGGACCGCTCCGGGTCCTGGTAGGGGTCGGCCAGGAGCGGCTCGGGGAACCAGGGCCCGACGTACTTCTCCCGGCGGACGCGGGCCGACCGCAGCACATCGATCGAGATCCGGCTCACCGTGGCCGACAGGAACGCCCTAGTCGACCTGGGCTCGGTCGAGGAGGCTTCGAAGCGCAGCCAGCTCTCCTGGACCGCGTCCTCCGCCTCGCTCACGCTGCCCAGCATCCGGTAGGCGATCGAGAACAGCAGCGGCCGCAGCTCCTCGAACTCCTCGACCCGCCTCACGTCATCCCTTCCTTGAAGCCCTGCCGCCACGACGGATAGCGAAGCTTCCAGCCGAGCTCCCGCTTGGCCTTGGCGTTGGAGAAGCCGCGCCCCTCGGTCATCATCACCACCGCCACCTCCCCGGCCAGCAGCCGGGCCAGCCACTTGGGGACCCGCATCGGCCGCTTCGCCCCCGCGCACTCCGCCAGATAAGGCAGCCACTCACTCGCCGGGGCCGGTTCATCGTCGACGATGTTGAACACACCCCGCGCGTGCTGCTCCACGGCCAGCACGGTAGCGCTCGCCGCGTCGTCCAGATGAACCCACGAGGCGTAGCCGGCGCCGCTCCCGACCAGCGGAAACTGCCGCTTGCGCACGAGCTCGACCTGGTCGTCGGTGGCGCCAGGCCCGTAGAATCCGCCGTACCGCATGACCGCGCCGCCAGCCTTGCCCACCACGTCCTCGACGTGACGGAGCGCCGCCATCGACGTGTACGCCGCCGTCCCCTCGTGCAGGTCCAGCGGATCTTCCTCGGTCTTCACCCATCCGCCCTGGCGGATTCCGTTCCAGTTGGCGTAGCCCTGCGCGACGAAATGGGACACACCGGTCGCCTCGGCCGCGGCCAGCAGGTGATCCGTCCCTTCGGTGCGCAGCCGGATGGTGGGGACGGCCCACCGGTCAAAGTGCTTCAGATCGGGCTTGCCGGCGTGAGTAAGACTGATTCCGGTCATCTGGTGCACGATCGTGTCCGGCCGGGCCTTGGCCACCGCCTCACCGACCGACACCGCATCCAGCCCGTCCATCACCACGCCATCGGCGCCCAGCTGCGCCAGCAGATCCAGCTTGACCGCGCTCGTCGTCGTCGCCGTCACCTGGTGACCCCGCGCCACCAGTTGCGGCACCAGCCGCCGCCCCAGCACCCCGGCTCCGCCGGCCACGAATACCCGCATGATCATCACCTTCCTGATCAGAACCTGTCTCTGCCACCCATGACGAGACAGCCCGGCCGTTTGTGAGGCCGGAGGGCAAGAGCCGGCCGAGATTGCGGGCGCCACCTGGGCAAACCCGAGACGAGCTTGGCCACCCCGCTGCACTCAGGACCGGGCCGCTGATGGCTGGTTTTCCGCGGCGGGAAGTGCCCTACCTTCAGCGAAGTTTGTCCTGGCACTCCAGTTGCCATGGACGGGTGTCGAGGCCGGGGTAACGGACGGCAAGCTCGCGAAGGGTCACCGGAGTCCAGTAGGGGTGGCCGGGCGGCGGGAAGCCGAAGAGCTGGAGCTGGCGGACGGTGGCCTGCTCGGCGAACGGGTTCCAGTCGGGGTGGAAGGAACGGTCTCCCCACGAATGGCGGCCGGTCCAGTGGTTGTCGGCATGCTTGTAGCCTCGGCGAGGGCAACTAGCTTGTCGTGCACCACGAGGCGGCTCAGCGCGACTGTGGGGAACGGGAACGGGATGATCCCGCCGTACTCGTCGCCGGTGTAGGCGCGGTTGCGCCCCTCGCCGGGAGCGGCGTGGTATTCCTCGGCGGTGGGATAGACAACGGCCAGGTCCCGCTGGGCAGCCGCGAGGCCGGAGCCCGCGAGATAGCCGGGTATTACCACGAAGCCATCACGCCGCCAGGCGGCCGCGGCCTCGGACAGGTCCATGCGGCCAGGCTCCCGCATCCCGGCACGCCACGCGAGCCATTTTCAAGGCCGAATGCCCAGGCGATCCCGGGGGTGAGCAGCTGGCCTATAGAGCTACAGGTCGGCGTGAGGACTCTCGGGGTCCTCGGCGTCGGGGTCGAGGTACTGGTCGGCGTCCAGTTCGTCTAGCCTGGTGCCTTCTTGCTGCATGGCTTCCCTGATCAGCCGGAAGACCAGGCCCGGCGGGTAGCCCTTTCTGGCCAGCATGCCCGCCACCTGCCTGGCGCGAGTTTCCGGTGGCCGCCCGCGAGTGCTCGCCAGCTTCCGCTCGACCAGGTGCTTCGCGGTGGCGACTTCCTGCTCGGGGTCGAGCGCGTCGACGGCCGCGCGGATCTCCTCGTTCTGGACGCCGTGGCGCCTCAGTTCGGCGGACAGGGACCGCTTGGACAGCCCGCGGCTGTGGTGCCTGGACTCGACCCAGGCCCGGGCGAACGCGGCGTCGTCGATCAGGCCGGCGTCGGTGAAGCGGGCAAGGATGGCCTCGGCGGCTTCGTCCGGGACGCCGCCGCGGTGCATTGCCTGGGCCAGCTGCGCCCTGGTCCTGGGCGCAGCCGTCAGCAGCCGCAGGCAGATCTGCCTGGCGCGGGCTTCAGGGTCCTGAGTGCCGCGGGCCGTGGCCGCGGACATCCCTTCCCCGGACCCTGAAGCCCGGCCATTGCGGGCCACGGGCTAGACCGTGACACCGGGGACGGTGGCGGTGGCGGCGGCCCGGGGCGGCGTGGCGCCGTTACCGTTGCCGGCCGGGCGCCCGTTGGTGGTGCTGCTGCCGTTACCGTTGCTG
>Ga0207646_10005807_pt1 | contig 12919 bp, 13 predicted proteins | sample KBSK5502metaG_FD_184343 | JGI IMG/M metagenome (GOLD analysis project Ga0207646, IMG submission 184343) | Corn, switchgrass and miscanthus rhizosphere microbial communities from Kellogg Biological Station, Michigan, USA - KBS K5-50-2 metaG... | ecosystem: Host-associated > Plants > Roots >...
GGCTGATGCCGACGAGACAGAGCACCTCGTTGCCGAAGAAAGCAAGAAAGGTGCGCATTCCATCAGACGAGGTCCAGGCAGCCGTTGAGATCCCCTGAGCGTGCGCTGCGGCGAGGATGAGCGCGACACTGATTGCCAGGGTCAGCGCGGCAGAAATGGTCACGAAGAGCAACAGCGCAAGCATCTTGCCCGCAAGCAGGCGCAGCCGTCTCGGCTCGCGCACCAGCAGGTTGCGCAGGGTTCCCTGGGACCATTCCGCAGCGATGTTCGAGGTGACCATGATGAGCGCGATCACAATGATCAGGGACCGCGCCTGGCCCACGACGGTGATCAGTCCCTGCGGCGTCGGGAACGCCTGAATGAGTGGGGTGATCTCCGGTCCAGTGGCCCCGGATGCGATCTGATGGAAGGTCAGGTAGGCGATAAAAGCGGTGGAGAGGATCATCACTCCCGAACCTGCCAGGACGCTCCAGCGGCGGAACTTGAGCAACTCGCTACGAAACGCACGCATCATTCGTGCTCTCCTTTCAATAGAGCCAGGAAACGCTCTTCGAGGCTGGCCTCTTTGGCGCGGATGATTACGCGGGTAGCGCCAGCCTCCCTGGCCCGTCGGTTCAGTTCGGAGGCCCAGTCCAGGGGGCAGGCAATCCGCAGGGAGCCGTTGTCCGGCGTGACCGTGTAGCCCGCCGCGCTCGCGATGCTGGCCACCAGCTCGAGCTGCGTCGCCTCCTCGGCTTCGACCACCAGCTCTCCGCGACGGTCCAGGAACTCGCGGGCGGGACCGCTGAACAGGGCCTTGCCTTGATTGAGCATCACTAACCAATCCGTGACCTGCTCCAACTCTCCCAGCAGGTGGCTACTGAGGAAGATGGTCTTGCCCTGCTCGCGTAGGTGCCGCAGCAGGTCGCGCATCTGGATGATGCCCAGTGGGTCGAGGCCATTGGCCGGTTCGTCGAGGATCAGCAGGTCGGGATCAGGGAGCAGCGCCATGGCCACCCCGAGCCGTTGCTTCATCCCTTGCGAATACTTTCTCACCGGGTCTTTTGCCCGGTCACTCAGCTCGACCAGTTCGAGCAACTGGCCAACGCGAGAGCGAGGGTAACCGCCAAGGTGGGCCAGCACCTCCAGGTTCGTCCGCCCGCTCAGGCTGGGATAGAAGGCAGGGGCTTCGACGAGCGCCCCAACATGTGGAAGGTAACGCTCTGGATGGGTCAACCGTTGACCCAGAATCGTCGCGTTGCCTGCACTCGGTCGCACCAGTCCCAGCAGCAGGCGAATGGTGGTCGTCTTCCCGGCACCATTGGGGCCAACAAAGCCAGCGATGGTGCCGGCAGGAATGCTGATGGTGAGGCCATCGACGGCTTTGCGCTGCCCAAAGTACTTACTCAAGCCATGGGTTTCGATCGCCAGAGTGCCGCCTGGCGCGTTATCCGCTGCCAGTTCCGTCTGCGAGGGATCAGGGGAGGGAGTCATGAGCACCTCCGTGGGCGTGCCTCTTATCAGAGAGGACTAACATCCATCTGTTCATGGCGTGAAATCTTTCCTTTTTTAAAAAGCGTTAGTGCTGATCTCGTTGTGCGGGAGACGCAATGCCGTCGAGCAGCACTGTGACCAGGCGCGACACCCGAATGCTCTTCGATTCCCTCAGCATCCCCATATAGAGACTGACCAGCTCCTCGACCGGAATATCCGCGCGAATCTCTCCGGCATCTTGCGCTGCTTGAAAGAGGCCCATGGCCTGTAGCTTGATCCGGTCTCGTAGGGACAAGATGATCCGCTGGTTTTCCGGGTCCTTGATATGCTCCCTGGCATCTCGCAGCAGCATCATAAAGTGCTCATCAATAGGAAGCGTCAGCAGCGAGGTGGTGAGCAGAGTCAAACGCTCTCGCAGACCCTGCGTGGTTCCCATGGCCTGGTCGATCCCTGCGACCCCTTCGTCCACAAACAAGGTCTGGATCATCTTCGTGAACAGATCTTCCTTACCCTTGGGGAAATGGTAGTACAAAGCTGAAGGCATCACCTGCACCGCGTCGGCGATCTCTTTCATGGAGACGCCTTTGTAGCCCTTCGCAAAAAAGAGAGCCTTCGCGGCGGTGAGAATCTGCTGCCAGGTGGCCTGGTCGAGGGAGGAAGCTGGGCCAACTCGTTGGTGCTTCATGGGCTGCATCATGCGTTCTCCTCTCCTTGCAATTTACAGAACGTTCATTAAGTTGCGTGTAAGAAGAATAACACAGAGAGGGGAATTCTGTCAAGAAGGAAGCTCAAGGGGCACGAGGCTTGTTCCTCCTGCATGATGCTCTCTAAAGGCGAAACAGGAATGGGATCAAAAACGTCCTGGCCTGCCTTACACTTGCTCAGCTATGCATCTCGTTGCGCAACCCGTGGGCCCTTGCTTCCAAAACCGCCGGGCGGGATTGAGCTGAGGCGAATAGGTTGGCAGCCTCACCAGTTCGATCTACTCTGGATAAGCAGAAAACTTCGCAAGAACAGGTTTGGCGAAATGAAACTCATGAATGCAGCGAGCTACGGTATCCTCTCTGTAAAAGATCACCTGGGCGATCTGCGGGACACTCATTGGCGAGGTCTCCAACAAAATGATCTGGCATCTCGTCTTGATCGGGGCATCGGCAGTTCGATGGTAGAGTTCCTCGATCATCTGTTGCTCTCCGGGTTCCAAATCGCGCACGTAGACTTCACTTGGCCTGGCTATGGCAGCACCTCTTTGATCGTCGTTCTTGGTCTTTCATTTTACAACATTTCCCGCAGAGGTTTCACCGCTTTATGTAGTGTTGCACAGGTGAGAGCAGACGATCAGACCAAAGATCGCTCGTTGACAGTACAGACTCGCGACATCACAGTCGTACGTCCCGTCTTCTGCCGGAAGAGGAGTTGCTCATCTGGCCTATCGGTGTGAAATGTCAGATGCTCAACCATCCTACCATCAAGCGATGGAGCTATTCCGCACTCAACATCTATGCTACACAGGATGCGGGGATTGCCGGCGGAACCAGTAAGTGGGCTCTGCTTGCCTGACTATCCAAAAATCGGTAAGATAGAAGTCCGGCACCTTCTACTGTTTCTGTTGTCTTTGGGTTTGTTCGGGGAGAGCAAGCCCTCGCGAAATGTTTTCCAGGAGATGCTACCCATGTCTGAGTTCATGAAAGCTGGCGATCCAGTGTGGATCACTCCCTATGATGTGACTTGGCCCGAGCAGTTTCAACAGTTCGCACTGCCCTTGCGCGACGCCCTTGGGCCCGTTGCTCTTCGCATTGACCATATTGGCTCAACTTCTGTTCCGGGGCTTGCGGCCAAACCAGTCATTGATATCCAAATCTCTGTCGCTGATTTTGAGCCGCTTGACGCCTATCGACTCCCATTAGAGCGTCTTGGATATATCTTTCGCTCCGACAATCCAGAGCGAACAAAACGCTATTTCCGTGAGACCCCTGGGCAGCGACGCGTGCATATCCATGTTCGGCGAGCAGGGAGTTTCAGTGAACAGTTCGCGCTGATTTTTCGTGATTATGTGCGGATGCACCCGGATGTTGCTTCCCAATACGCGCAGTTGAAAATCGGACTGGCACAGCAGTATGCTCGGGTCGAGGATCGAACTGCCTATACGGAGGCGAAGAGTCCCTTTATCTGGAAGGTCATCGCTCAAGCTGACGAATGGGCTCAACAGACGGGGTGGCTTCCTGGTCCTTCTGGCACCTAAGCTCTTTGTTGATACGAACTCCCATGTTGTAGAGGCGCATGACTTGCTGCGCGCCTCTACAACTCGCTATTGCACTATGGTTAAAAGTGCTGAGGTCTACTCAGCTTGCTAAAGTATAACGGACTGGGGACGTGAACGATCTTGAGCACTGGAAAATCAGCACGGATGCTGTTGCGAGCGAATGTTGGGGGAGACGGTGTAATCTTGGGGGATGGAACACTTTTTTTCAAAGTGACTCCAACGCCGGAGGAGAGCATCATGGGAAACGAAGAACAGATGCCGCGAGTCCCTCTGCCAGACGAACTCCTGGCCATCATTGCCCAACGTTATGGTCTCTCATTGGGTCAGGCACTTATCAGGAGCTATCGAGAGGCAGGTGGTCTCTGCAAATCAGAAGAGTATCTCGCATTCATTCCCTTTATCCGGTGGCGACTTCGCCAGGAACTGCGCCGTCACTTCGCACTGGTGGCTCATGCTGCCTGGCGAACTTGCGTATGCTGCGAGGCAGTTACGCGCTTCTGAGCGGCTACGAGGCTGCCACGTCTCCTTCGCCAGAGAACCAATCACCATTCGAATACCCATATCTTGCTGTGGCTAGAGGCCATCTGTCAGCCTCCTCGCCGGGATCGGTACATTATCCGTCCGTAGCTCTAATCGTCACGGTACCAGAGGCACGAGCACTCCGCAAGCGTTTCCAGTGGAGGCGGTGAGAGAACCGTCCACCTCCTCCCGATCGTCGGCAGGGCTGTTGTTTCCACTGAGGGCAGGGTAGCTTCGAGAGAACCGTCGCCTACTGTCAATGCCACCAGGTCCCATCCTGATCTTCAGTCCAGCCGTTGAAGCGTAGCAGGTAGTTCGACAAGGCTCCCAATGTGTACAGTCGTTCCCGTCTGAGGGAGTGGCGAGTCCCCGACCAGCGCTGCACGTGCGCCCACCTGCGTCGCCCACCGGGTGGCGCGAGGACTGTCATCGACCTCCAGCGCCTCTGCGGCCGCGATCCCGAGATCAGCGAAGATGCGGTTGTAGTACTCGGGCCCCTCTTTCAGTGTTTCGACCAAATCCGGGCCATACAGGCGACCGAAGCAGTCACGCACCCCCATGGCCTGCAGGTAGCCCTCCAGATCGAGTGAGGACTCGCCAGAGGCCGTATGGAGCATGTAGCCCTGGCGGCGCAACGCGCGGATGGTGTCTCCCACGCCGGGTAAAGCCGCCTGGACGCGGCGGGTAATAAAGGCTGCGGCGTGACGAGCAAGGCGCAGGCACTCCTCATCGGGTGGGGTCTCAAACCCCACCAACTCGCACATGCCCCCCAACCACTCGACCTGGTAGTCGCGATCAAAGCTGCGGTAATCGGCAGCCGCCTGGACTCGCCTTCGCCAGGCATCTGGCTCGAACAGGCGATCAGTGACCACCCGATTGGCACGGGACCACGCTTCAGGTGAGCCACCGAGCAGCGGGACGAAGTACTCGCCGACCAACCGTTGCCACTGCAAGGCGCGCGCGTTGTTGTCGTTCATGACACCGCCATCGTCGAGGAAGATGATGGGTCGAGCTGTCACAGTTTTCTCCCGCCCTCTCTCTCACTCCTTGTTGATGCGCAAGAGTTGCACAGGGAACAATAGCACAGACATCTCTTGCTGTCTAGTTGGATGTCCGGCACCGGGTGAGTTCCTCGGCGAAAAACTGTGCGCAAGAGGATGTGTGGTGTAGGGGTATTGGGAACCATTTGCCCTCCTTCGGGTGTACTATTGCTACAGAAGGAGGATATGCGTGACGACTTGCGAGGCTGACCTCATCAGGCATGCCGCTTGTGGAGACCAGGAGGCCTTTCGGCAGCTCTGGGAGGCTCATCATGCCGCCGCGATGGCAGCAGCACTGCGTTTATGCCACCAGCGCGCGCTGGCGGAAGAGATCACCCGGGGAGCGTTTCTGCTGGCCTGGCGCGCTTCCTGCTCATCGGCATAGGGCTGCTGGCAGTGGTTGCGCTCATCGTGTGCTGGATGCACCGCCTTCCCCTCGTTGGAGCACCGCTCGCCCTGGCGCTTTGGACGGTAGCTGCCTGGAGCTGGCAAAGGCAAGCGCGTTCCCTCGCCTTCCGCGCCGATTCCTTGATGGTGCGCTGGTTGGGCCGCGGGCCTGCCTGCAGCGGTTTGCACGCCCTGGCGCAGCGCAGCCGGGCACTCCGGCGCAGTCGATGGGGCGAACCGTCCCTCGATGAACGCATTGAGCGCGTCTGTGGGACAGGCGTAGAGGAGAGGTGAGAACCGCTTGACGCTCGTCGGGTGAGGAGGAGCAAGGATACAGAAAGGATCAGCAGATGAGAGTGCAACGAGTCATTCGCCCGGTCGGCAGATGGTTGACACGTCACCGCAGGGGCGGCTCCTGCGGGAAGGGAACCGAAGCACGCACGAAGCAGAGTGGGAACTTCGATCGCTTCACCGAACGGGCCCGCACGGTCATGCAGTTCGCCCAGGAAGAGGCGCAGCGTCTCCAGCATAACTACATCGGCACCGAGCATCTCCTACTTGGCTTGCTTCGTGAGAGGGAAGGCGTGGCCGGCAAGGTACTCACGAGTTTGCGGATCGATCTCGACCAGGCGCGTCAGACCGTCGAAGGCATTGTTGGCCGTGGGGATCACCTTGTGTCCGGCGAAATACGCCTGACCCCACGAGCGAAGAAAGTGGTGGAGCTTGCCGTCGATGAAGCGCGGCGCCTCCACCACTCCTATCTCGGCACCGAACACCTCCTCCTGGGATTGCTCCGGGAGGGCCAAGGCATAGGGGCAGGAGTGCTGGAAAGCTTTGGCCTCAGCCTGCAGGAGGTGCGGGCGCACATCATCCAGGTCCTCAATGAACAGGGGAAGCCAAAGCTGGTGTGCTCCTTTTGCCGCAAGCAGCAAGACCAGGTGCAGCGCCTGGTTGCCGGACCCGGAGGTGTTTCTGTCTGCGACGAATGCGTCGCGGCCCTGAGCCGCGGCTCCGAAACACCCCAGGAGGAGCAAGGACTGCGCTGCTCGTTCTGTGGGAAACAGCAGCGACAGGTGCCATACCTGGCGGTTGGCCCTCACGGAGTGAACATCTGTCAGGCCTGCCTGGTGCTGTGCCAGCAGATCATCGCTGAGGAGGGACCGCACCAGGCTTAGGTGAGCGGAGCGATCTCCTTCGTCATCCATTGCCAGGCCGAGACGCGACGAAACCCGACGGAGGTGAACAGGCGCAGCGCCGGCGTCTCGGCCTGTTCCGTCTCAAGAAAGACGCCCGTTGCGCCTCGCTCCTTCAACCAGTGCATGCCCGTGAGCAGCAGGGTGCGCCCGAGTCCGCGCCCCTGGTGCGTTGGGCGCGTCCCGATCACCCCGATCTCGCCGACGGTGTATTCGCCGCCACTATCGGCCACCTCGGTGAGTTCACAGAGGCAAAACGCTACAAACGTTCCGGTGGCATCGACCGCGATCAGGTCCAGGTCGGGTTCGTAGGCGGGGGACCGGTGATAGTCCAGCCCCATGCTGATCCCGTCGAATACTGCCTGGTGGAGCTCCTGGTACGGCTCCAGTTCCTCCCCATGCACGCCACCACGCAAGACAAAGCCCGCTGGCGGGTGGGCCACAGGTAAGGAGATATCGAGCGCGCAAACCAGGCGCAGATCTCGCGCCGGAAGCGGCGTGAAACCGGCCTCCTCAAGGAGCGCGCGGCGTCCCGTTTCGTGCTCGTGGCAGCGGCACCACAGCGAGAATGCTCCCCCGCGTCGTCTCGCCTGCTCTTGCGCTCCTGTAATGGCCCAGGTGAGAATCTGGGTCTCAAGTCCACTGTCGCGTGCTTGTGGATGCACCTGGAAGGTCAGGACAGTTGAGGGCGGCGCCACGAGAGCGTAGGCCAGAAGCCGGTCATCGTTCTCCTCCCAGAGCATGGTCGCCTGCTGGGCCAATGCTCGCCGGTGGAGGTGCCCAATGGCTCTTCCCTGCTCGTCCTCCCACGGAGGCCTTCCCGCAGCCGGGTCCTGCGGGAGAGGCGCGAGGAGCGCGCGCAGTTCAGAGAAAATCGGGGTATCGTATATATTTTCGGGTGTCGTGCAGGTTCGCTTCAGGTCAAGGATACGCTGCAGATCTGCCGCCCCTGCGTAAGGGCGCATGTGTATCGTCATCAGGGACTCCTTTCAAAGGTGCACATAGCGCGATCAAGGGTTCGAATGCGATCCCTGCGCCAGGAAGAGCGACCAGAACTCGCGCGTATGGCTGGCCAGTTCCTCGTGCGTGCCAATCTCCGCGATACGCCCATCTACCAGCACGACGATGGTGTCGGCCTTGCGGATGGTATCGTAGCGGTGCGTGGTAAACAGGATGATCTTCTCTTTGGCAAAGGTGGTCAGCAGCTCGAAGATCTGCCGCTCGCCCACCGGGTCCAGGCTGGCGGTCGGCTCATCCAGGATGATCAGCGGTGCATCGTGATAGAGTAGCCGGGCCAGGGCCAGCCGCTGCCACTGTCCCCCGGACAGATCGGCCACACCGCCGAATCCCGCTCCCACCACGGTGTCGATGCCATCTGGCAATGCTTCCGCCACCTCCCACAATCCCGCCAGCCGCAACGCCTCGGCGATGCGCTGCTCCTCTCCATCAGTGCGCTCGCTCTGCATGGTCACATTCTGCCGAATGCTGAAGTGAAAGTGCGAGGGGTCCTGGAAGAGCACCGCCTTCGCGCACACCGAGAGAGGCACTTCCTCGCCTCCCGCAAGCGTCGCGTACAGTGAACCGGTCGTTGGAGGGACGAGTCCGGTGAGCAGTTTGACCAGGGTACTTTTGCCTGCTCCGTTGGTGCCTACGATGGCGGTGAGGCCCGGCCTGAAGTCACACGAGACATCTACCAGGGCCTGTTTCTGGTTCTCCGGGTAGGTGTAGCTGACTGCGCGCAGGTGGATGGCCGAGAGCGGCACGCCAGCCGTCACCTGGGTGTCTGGCGACAGGCTCGCCGCCTGCTCCTCCTCAAAGGGCTGCGCGAGGAAGTCGAAGAGGGTGGTTGCGTAATTGAGCGACTCGATCAAGGACCGTGTGGAATAGATCAGCGACTGGATCATGCCGGAGAGCAGGGCCAGTCCGGGCAGGATGATGGCGAGGCTGGGCAGGCTGATCTGCCCGCGGCTGATGATGGCAAAGAGGGCGGAGAGCGCCAGCGCGATGCCCAGCCCCTGCACTAGGGCAGCCAGTGTGCGCAGCCCGGCAAAGCGGGCCGTCAGGCGCTTGAGGTCCGCGAGGTATGCCTCAGCCAACCAGGCGTGTTCGCGGGGGATGATGTCGCTCCGGTAGACGCGCACATCCCGCTGCCACGAGGCATCCACCTGCATGTTGGTGAGGGCCTCCATGCGCAGTTGGTTGGGAGCGTTGTGTTCCTGTAACTCGTACATGGCTCCGCTGAAGCGGCGCTCGACGAGCGAGGCCGGGATGGAGATCGCCACCATCGCCAGCACCAGCAGGGGGGCCAGGACAAAGAGCGTGGCGGCCAATCCGAGTAACCCCAGGAAGATGGGTGCCGTGGAGAGCAGCGAATCGACCAGCGTGATGGAGCGCTGTGAGGCCTCGCGGATCACCAGGCCGTAGTGGGCCTGGAAAGCGTTATTCTCGAAGAGCGGGTAGGGCACAGACGGTAATTTCTGCATGATGCGCTTGCTGATCACCACCCAGGCCTCCTGGCGCAGGATGGTGGAGGAGCTATCCCGCAGGATGATGCCCAGGCGCTGCGCCAGGATGAGGATAACCAGGCCCAGCCCGATGAAGGCCACTGCTGACGTGAAGCGCACGGTGCCGCCCGATCCAATGACTTCCTGCAAGAGCTGGTGCAGCAGCAGCAGCAGGGCGGGAAAAAAGAGCGGCTCGAAGAGCGAGGCGATGCTGCTGGTGACGAAGGCACGGGGATGGCAGCGGTACAGCAGGCGCAGCGTCGCGCGCAGCGTCACCAGGCGTACGGTCCGGGGCAATCGGAAGCGTGTCCATAATAAACGCATGTCGGTTTCTCCTTGTTGGTAGACAGAGTGCAGGAGCAGGGATCTGCTCGATCTTCTCAGTGTGTCAGGGGATGAACGCGCGCATACAAGGAGGGGCGCGAGCAGCACAACATCCGCCAGGGGAACCTGGTGGTCGGAGTAGTCCCTTCCCCCGGCGAGATAGGTACCCGGCACGAGAGAGGACGGTGAGGCTAGCGGTCTAGGTCAGTCAACAGTGACCGTACATGCTTGTTCCTTTACGACGGTGATGTGGCGAGTGGGAGATTCTCCCATTCGAGTAGACTATGGCACACGGTGCTGTCCCCTGTCAAGGAGAGGAGACGTGTTTCAGATGGGAAATCCTCCTCCTGGCTCGCTTTATCCGCCCGCTTGCACTGTTCGAGTGGACGCAGGTCATACATGACGATCATGTGAGGGGAGCACGTACAGCGTCGTCAATCACCTCTCTACCGTAGAAGGCTAAACGGCCTTGACGTTTCCCTGTTTCTCTGGTACTGTATGAGCATATACACAGATAGTAAGGAAAAAATGCGATGACAAAGGGAGAGGTCCTCACTCCTATCGATGCCGAGGCAGTGCAGGCCGCGCAGACTGCGGCACTTCCCGAAGCACATCTCTTACTGCTGGTCGAGACATTCCAGGCACTGGCAGACGTGACGCGGGCTCGTATCCTCTTCGCGCTGATACAACGGCCCTTGTGCGTGCGCGATCTCGCCATTCTCGTCGGGGTTTCGGAGTCAGGCGTCTCGCACCAGCTCCGCTTGTTACGGGAACGCCGCCTGGTCAAACCGCGGCGCGAGGGGAACATCATGTATTACACCGTGGATGATCACCATGTCGCTGCCCTCTTCAAAGAGGCCGATTATCACATCGATCATGTACGGCAAGGACTCCCCGATCATTCCTAGTTCATCGGGCGGGTGCGCTGTCCCTGGGGCAGCGATACACGCGGCTTTTTATGTTTCTATCTGATTACTTGAACAAGTAGACAGTGAAAGGAGGCACGATGGCTTCATCATCTGCCGCGCTTGCGCGTCTTCAGAGTGCCTGTGTGACCTGTATGCGCGGAGGGCGGCGCTTCGTCGGGCGCTATCGCGACTTTTTGCTCGCTCCAGGCACCATGTTTACCCTGGTGAGTTTGCTGCTGCTCATCATCGCTACCATTGTCACTCCGGATGGCATTATCAACTCGGCCCACGCGCACACCTGGCTCTATCTGGCATCGGCGCTGGTGGGCTCGCTCTATATCTGGTGGTCGGCTCTCCAGGGCCTTTCAAGTATAGGTTTTTTTGGGAAGACAGGAGGCTAGGCCGCCCTCGTGCGACGTTGCGCTGCTTTCTGCCGCTTTTTGCGCTCCCGTCGTTTCTGCTTCTGTCGCTGCTGCGATGGCTTGGGTCCTCGCTTGGGAGACGTGATGGTCTCCGGCCACGGCTCAGGCACGAGCCTGGGCAGCGGCAAGGGCTCGGCTTTGAACAAGGCCGCGACAAGCACCAAGCGTCCGCGTTGCAGACAACTCAACCGACGAGCAGGCAACTGGGTTGGCGCACGTTGCAGGCGTTGGCGGGCGATATGGGTCGCAGGCAACTGCTCCAGGCAGGCCAGCGGACAGTGGCTGTCGGCGTAACTGCCCACACCTATCATCCACACCATCGCCACCGCCATCGCCAGCCACAGCCGCTCCACCCGCCCTGCATCGCGCATCTTGTTGTGATGCCAGCCCAAGCCGCCGCGCTTGACATCTTTGAAGCCTGCTTCAATCCACACTCGCAAGCCATACCACGCCACATTGGCCTCCGCAGGAGCCAGGTCAGTGAGCACGATCCACGGATGCTCATAACCCACTTCCCACTGCATCAGCAGCGTGCAACACAAGCGGCTCTTCTGCTGCGCAAAACACTCCACCACGCCTTGCCACTTCGTCCCAGGCGCAGGCACCCAGCGACTGATCCAGTCAAAGGCCTCTTCCCCAACGGCACGCGCCTTGACCCCCAGATTGATGCGCAAGAATGGGTGCCAGCCACAGGCCACAATGGCTGTATAGAGCCACCTGGCATACAGGCCGCGATCCGCCAGCACCAGGACTTCCCAGTCGGCGGGTACACTGCCCTGCAAGCGCTCCAACAGCCCTTCCCAGTACGGACGCCACGAGCCCTTGGCATGCGCCCCGATCACTTTCCAGGCCACTGGAATGGCACAGCCGCGGATCAGCACACTGATGGAGAGCACTGTCCAGCGATCCGCTAGCGTGCTGGCATCCAGCGCCAAAGCCAGCCGTCGCTCCTGGGCTGCCCATCGCAGGATGATCCACCGCAACAGGGGTCCGAAACACGTACTCACCTCCAGGTCACGGCGCTGATCCCCACGCTTGTGGGCGGCATCCAGATACCACTCGCGCAGCCGTTGGAACACGCTTCTCTCTTTCTGTTCCAACACCTGGGCCAGCAGAGCACTGATTTGATCGATCCCGCTGCTCCCGGTCAAGGCGATGCCTGCGCTCCAGAGCACTAACCCAATCACCTGCGCTTGACTCAAATGCGCAAAGGCGGTTGACACTTCCTGTTTCCATGACGATAATCGATCCTGGCAAGACATGGGCTTTCTCCTTGCTGATGAGGTTGGTATTCATTTCCGCATTAGCATAGCAGATACTTCTCGTCTTGCCTTCTCTTCCCTCCCAAAAAACCTATACTTGTAAGGGCTTGCCCCCGCCCTGGCAAGGTATGGTAGTGGCGACCCTTGCGGTCGCCCTGAAAATCGGCATAAATTGTGGTCAAACACCATAGAAGCCGAATAGCCGATAAGTATTGTAAAAGTGGCCAGTTTAATGTTGGGATTTACACCTCTGAGGAACAACGCCTTCTTCTGTCACATTTTTGTGTTCTCAATTCTGACAGACCCTTGACGTCTGCTAAATGCGGGTATATACTTACATCATGAAGAGGACATTTACCTGTACCTGCACAACTGTCCGCTACGCAGCGCAAACGCTCACTGAGGTCTATGACCGAGGACTTGCACCCAGTGGTCTGAAGATCACTCAATATATGCTTTTGCAAAGTATTCTGCGGAGTGAAACAGAGCAAAGCATCACCGAGCTTGCCCAACAGCTGGGAAGTGATCGCTCGACCATCGGAAGAAATCTGCGTATCTTGGAGCGTGACGGCTTTGTCACAGTGGGCAAAGGATTCGATCGGCGAGAGCATGTGATTCAGGTCA
>Ga0207646_10005808_pt1 | contig 12918 bp, 15 predicted proteins | sample KBSK5502metaG_FD_184343 | JGI IMG/M metagenome (GOLD analysis project Ga0207646, IMG submission 184343) | Corn, switchgrass and miscanthus rhizosphere microbial communities from Kellogg Biological Station, Michigan, USA - KBS K5-50-2 metaG... | ecosystem: Host-associated > Plants > Roots >...
GGAAGCCCCAGCGGACGCGGTGCTCATCGTGGACGGCGTCTTTCTCTTGCGGCCCGAGCTCGTCGCACACTGGGACTACCGCATCTTGGTCGAGGTCCCCTTCGCCGTCGTGCTGGAGCGGGCGCTGCGCCGCGACCTGGCGCTCTTCGGCTCGGCGGAGGCGGTGCGCGCGCGCTACCAGCAGCGCTATATCCCCGGCCAGCAGCTGTACTTCGCCGCCGAACGGCCACAGCAGCGCGCCGACGCCATCGTGCGCAACGAGGACCCGGCCAACCCGGTTCTGCTCCTGCCTGACGGCGGCTGATGCTACACTATCAAACAGCAGAGCATAACCGCGCATCGCAAAGGATCCCCACCATGGCCAGCAAAGAAGTCGAGCTTCGCGGACACATCATTGACTCATACATCCTGCCGCGCGTCTGGGGCGCCATCGAGGATGCCGGCGCGCGCTTCAATGTGCGCGAGATGCGCATCGGCCAGAGCGAGACCGAGACCAGCTACACCCGCATCGAGGTCGTGGCCGATAGCGCGGACCAGCTCGACGAGCTGATAGGTGAGCTACAGCGCCTCGGCGCGCTGCCCGTCACCGAGCGCGACGCGCGGACCGCGCCGGTCACGCAGGCCGGCGTGCTGCCGGACGACTTCTACTCCACCACCAACCAGCCCACCCAGGTGCGCGTTGGCGGGCGCTGGGTCGCGGTCGAGCAGATCGAGATGGACGTCGCCATCGTGGTGGAGCGCGCGGCGGGCCGGGCCTACACACGGCCGATGCACGACGTGCGCGTCGGCGATGAGGTGGTCGTGGGCTACGAGGGCGTGCGCGTCGAGCCGCTGGAGCGTCCCCGCCGGCGCGAGGCCTTCGCCTTCATGCAGAGCGCCGTCTCGTCGGAGCGCGCCAAGGCGCTCGCCATCCACTCCGTTGCCGAGGCGATGCGCGAGGCGCGCAGCCACGGCGGCCGCATCCTCTTCGTGCTCGGCCCGGCCATCGTCCACACCGCCGCGCGCGAGCATGTCGCCGCGCTGATCCGCCGCGGCTACGTGCAGGTGATCTTCGGCGGCAACGCCATCATCGCGCACGATGTCGAGGCGGCGCTGTTTGGCACCTCGCTGGGCATCGACTTGAAGACCGGCGAGCCGGTGGAGCACGGCCACCGCAACCACCTGCGCGCCATCAACGCAGTGCGCGCGGCGGGGTCGCTGGCCGCGGCGCGCGAGCAGGGGCTGCTCGGCGACGGCATCGTGGCGACGGCGCTGGAGCACGAGGTGGAGCTGGTGCTGGCCGGCTCGATTCGCGACGACGGCCCCATGCCTGGCGTCATCACGGACTCTATGGCGGCGCAGGCGGCGATGCGCCAGGCCGTGCGCGGCGTCGAGGTCGCCGTGCTGGCCGCCTCGATGCTGCACGCCATCGCCACCGGCAACCTGCTGCCCGCCGCCGTCAAGAGCGTGGTGGTGGACATCAATCCCGCCGTCGTCACCAAGCTGGCCGATCGCGGCACCGGCCAGGCGCTGGGCCTCGTCACCGACGTCGAGCTATTCCTGCGCGCGCTGGCCGACGAGCTGGCGGAATAGGCGGCGCAGTATCCGCGCGGTACCGGAGGTCTATCGCATGCAAGACACGAGCAGTGGCCCCATGACTGGCACCCTTGGGTTCGTGCCCCAGTCCGCGCCGCAGCAGCGGCGGTACGATGTTGCGATCGTCGGCGGGGGAATCGTGGGGCTGGCAACCGCACGCGAGCTCTTGCTGCGCAAGCCTGGGCTACGCCTCATCGTGGTCGAAAAAGACGCCGCCATTGCCTCGCAACAGTCCGGCCACAACAGCGGCGTCCTCCACAGTGGCATCTACTATGCCCCTGGATCGCTCAAGGCGCGGGCCTGCGTCGAGGGGCATCGTCGTATGATAGCTTTCTGTGAAGAGAACGCGATTCCGTATGAGCTGTGCGGCAAGCTCATCGTCGCCCTCGATGAGAGTGAGCTCCCGCGGCTCGAAGAGTTGTATCGGCGGGGTACCGCCAACGGCGTCACGGGGCTCGAGATGATCGGGCCGGAGCGCCTGCGCGAGGTCGAGCCTCACGCCGCCGGAATCAAGGCCATCTGGTCGCCCAACACTGGCATCGTCGACTACACACGCGTCGCCACTGCCTATGCGTGCAATGTGCAGGAGCGCGGTGGCGAGATCGTAGTGGGACATGAGGTCACGAACATCGCTCAGCTTGGCTCTTCCGCCATCCTGACCACACGCCGGCCCAGCGACGGTGGCGCGGCGGGACCTGAGATCGACGCGGCGCATGTCATCACCTGTGCCGGGCTGCAATCCGATAAGGTCAGTGCGTTCGGGCACGGCACGCGAGACGTGCGCATCGTGCCATTCCGCGGCGATTATTATTTGCTGCGTCCTGAGAAGCGCCACCTGGTCCGTGCCCTGATCTATCCGGTTCCCGATCAACGCTTCCCCTTCCTCGGCGTGCATTTTACCCGCCGGCCGGACGGTGCCATCTGGGCAGGACCGAACGCGGTGTTTGCTTTCGCGCGCGAGGGCTACGGACGCTGGGACCTCGCCCCGCGCGATCTCTGGGACGCGCTCAGTTACGGCGGTTTCTGGAAGATGGCGGCGAAGTACTGGCGAACCGGGCTAGAGGAGGTGTACCGGGATTACTCGAAGCGGGCGTATGTGAAGGAGCTCCAGCGCTACCTGCCAGACCTGCAAGCGGACGACCTGCTACCGGGTCCCAGCGGGGTGCGTGCGCAGGCGGTGGCGCCCGATGGGCGCCTTGTAGACGACTTTCTCATGCGTCGCGCGGCAAATACTGTCCACGTGCAGAATGCACCGTCCCCGGCCGCTACCTCCTCGCTGGTCATCGCCAGCATGATCGCCGACGAAGTGGGCAGCGCGCTTGTTCGAGATTAGTAGATATTATCTGCCCGGTCTCACCGTCATCACTCCACCGCCGATGGGCAATGCCATCCACTCGCTCCACGACAGCACCAGGAGCGGCACCCGTAGCTCGGGACCGCGTCCGATCACGCCGGTGAGCCAGTAGGCGGCGGGCTGGGCAAAGGTCACGCGCAGGTGCAGCCAAGTCGAGTCTATGCCGAGAGGATGGCCTGCCACCAGGGGAGGGAAGTCCAACACGAGCGTACGCGTCGCGAGCGGGGAGGCGCCGTCTTGCGGCGTCAACGCGATGCGCAGCTGATCGCCGGCGCCGCCATATGCAACCACGCGCACGCCAATCGTGACCGTGGCCGGGAAGGTCTTCAGGACGAGCACATTCCCCGCGTTTTCAGCCTCCGTTCCGACGCCGATAGGCCACCAGACGTCGTCCCCAGGGCCTCGGCCGCTGAACGAGCCACCGACCAGCAGCACCTGCCCGGGCGTCGGCTCCGGCCGGAACATGTACATGGTCGTTATCCACGGTGGTAGTGCGCCATCCATGATTGCCTCTCCTCGGTGCACGGGTACACTATTCGATAACGCGTGCCCATGCGCAGGGCGTCGCGCCCGCGTGACGTCTGGTGCGCCGGGCGACTACCCTCGCATGCCCGATCCTGCTGGGATTCGTCACGCGAGGGCGGTGTACGTGGGTGGCACGAACGTTCAACCACGTTGGAGCACGAGCGGCTCAAGCGGCTCAACCGGCTCAACCGGCTCAACCGGCTCATGGCCGCGCCAGCGTCTTAAGGTTCTTTGGGGGTGAACAGCTTCCAGTGCCCCTCGGAGACGACTTCGACGATGCCGTCAACCACTTTGATGGCGGTCTCGTCGTCGATCGCATACGCCGGACCTGAGATGTCGGCCGCCCACCTCTCCGCGGCGGCCATGGTGTTCTCCGGCAGGTCCGGGTTTCCGACGTGCGGGAAGATCGAGAAGTCGACCACGCCCAGCGTCCTGTCGCCGGCCGGGGCATGCCAGGTGACGAAGTCGTCTCCGATTCGCGGGGTCATCACCATGCTCCCGGCGCTCAGTCCCACCCAGACCGTCTCGCGCAGCGACGGCAGGAGGTCTGCGAGGCCGGACGCTCGCATCCAGTGGCACAGGTAGGTACGCGGCATCGCCGCCTTCAACAAGCAGGACGTCTGTCCCTCGGACCATGGGGACCCAGCGCTCCTCATCGAGGCTGGGCAGCGCCGTGAGCTCCAGCACGCCCAAGGACTTCCACCCCAGTCCAACCATGGGGGAGCGAGGTTCTTGTCCGCTGATGAACCGCCACGCATTGCGAGGCCCGGCCATGGGGTGCCCGTACACGGCCGTGGGAATGCACAGGGCATCGCACTCGGCGATCGGCTTGCCCAGCAGCTCGACCAGCGCGTTGTGGATGCTCGCGTTCTTGATGCCCGCGGAAGTGAGAAGATACTTCATCATGCCTCTCCTAGTGACACTCCCCAGGAGTGATGCCCAGGCGACGCCTGTCCTAACGGACGATGGTAGCGCCTGACGGGCGTGCCCAGCCCGAGTCATACGGATGCCTGGTCCCTAGGGACAGGCGCTTGCTCGAGCCGTGCCGCTGGAGTCTAGCACACCCGTTCTAGGTGACACTATTCCCTGACCCGATGGTACGGGCCTGCGCGCCGAGGAGAGCAGGTCACGGCAGTCAGGGCCGATGGGCTGTCACTGGCCGCAGCGACTTTCGAAGCGCGATGTCTGTGCCAGACATGGAAGCGGATGAAAATGGAGTTGGGCGGGGACATACTGGAGGGTGGAGCCAGCGAGACGAGATCGTGCGGTTTTGGTGCCCTGAGCCCGATTTCGAAGCTGATCTTGGTGCGTTTCCCGGACGGATGACTGTCGCCCCTCGTGAGAGGTGAGCACGCAGGCGAAACTGGTGTTTCCCCGCGCACCGCTCGCTGGCTGCCGCAGAGAGGAGCACGGGGTATGCAGGTCGTGTATCCGCGCAGTTGTGGCTTGGACATCCACAAGAAAACGGTAGTCGCGTGCGTGCTGCTGACGGACGCGGACGGCGCGGTCCAGCGGTTCATTCGCACCTTTGCCACCATGACCGCCGATCTATTAGCGCTGGGCGATTGGCTGGAGCTGCATGCGGTGACGCATGTGGCCATGGAGAGCACGGGCGTGCTCTGGCGGCCCATCTTCAACGTGCTGGAGGAGGGCCACACCCTCATTTTGGTCAACGCCCAGCACATTAAAGCCGTGCCGGGGCGCAAAACCGACGTCAAGGATAGTGAGTGGCTGGCCGACTTGCTGCGTCATGGCCTCGTGCGTCCCAGCTTTATCCCGCCACCGCGCATCCGCGTCCTGCGCGATCTCACCCGCTATCGCAAGTCGCTCGTCGAACTGCGCACCCAGGAAATCAATCGTATCCACAAGCTGCTGGAAACGGCCAACCTCAAACTGGGGGCGGTGGCCAGCAATGTGGTGGGCGTCAGCGGGCGGCGGATGCTGCGGGCGATTGCGCAGGGAGAATCCGACGGCGCGGTCTTGGCCGAGCTGGCCAAGGGGCGGCTGCGCGAGAAGCTGCCTGCCTTGCGGCTAGCCTTGACCGGCCGGGTGCAGCCGCATCAGCGGCAGCTACTGGACGAGTTGCTCGAGCACCTCGCCTACTTGGAGCAGGCGATCCAGCGGATGGAGGGGCGTATCGCCGCGGTGGTGGCCGAGCAGGAACACGCCGTCCAACTGCTGCTCACCTTGCCGGCGACCGGACCGGTCACCGCCGCCACCATTCTCGCGGAGATCGGCACGGACATGACGCGCTTTCCCAGTGCCGCCCATCTGGCCTCGTGGGCCGGGGTGTGTCCGGGGAACCGCCGCAGTGCCGGCAAGCAGCTCAGTGGGGCGAGCACCAAGGGCAACACGCAGCTCAAGACCATCCTCTGCGAGATCGCGGCCACCATTGCGCGCTCCCCCGGCACCTATCTACATGCGTTCTATCACCGCATCGCGGCTCGGCGCGGCAAGCCCCGCGCCATGCTGGCGGTGGCCCACAGCCTGTTGGTCAGCATCTATTACATGTTGCGCGACCAAGTGCCCTACCAGGACTTGGGGCCTGACCACTTTGACCGGCTCCACGCCCAGCGCCTGGAGCGCCACTACACCCGTCGATTGGAGGCCCTCGGCTTTGAGGTGCGGCTGACCCCCGCGTCGTAATCGGTGGCGTGCGCCGTGACATCCAGTTCTCCCAACCACTGGGTTTGGGAGCGAGCTCCTACTGTGCCCGTGACTACTGGGCCTCCCGTCGAATTTTCAGGCGAAACCGCCTGTAGTGTTCGCCCAGGTGCGCCGCCAGTTGCACATCTGCGAGGTCACGCACGCTGCTGCTGCAGCTGGCGGCGGCGCTGCGGACGTGCGATCGCTTTCACCTCGGCGTAGGAGAGGGTTTCACGCCATATCAGCGCATGCGCCACGTCCACGATGACACCTTCCTCCCGGGCGACGAGGCGCTGTGCTCGGCGGCGCAGCGCCTCCGTGGCGCGGTGCAACGGCCACTGACCAGCGCCGCCAGCGATCCACTTCACATACCTCTCAGCCACGCGCTCGTCCTCATTGTCGGCAAGGGGACCCGCGTCGCGATGCACGTAGCCGAAGAACGTCCCTGCCGCGTCACCTGCCAACACGCAGACGACCTGCTTGCGGATATCCTCTTTTAGATAGACTGCCGCACGGCCTGGAACATGCAGGAAGTCCTGCAGAGGGGCCAGCACGCAGTGGCCCGCGCCGATGTCCTCAACGGCCCGGATCGTCACGTACTCGAAGCGCCGGCCGGTTGAGACCGCCACCACGGCATGCCCGGCCTCGTGGAGCGCCACCCCCCAGAGCACTAGGTACTCCGCTTCGCTCAGCCCCAGCAAGTGCTGCGGCCGCGGCCTTGTGGTCCTGTCGGCGGGGCTCATTGCGCCTCTCGTTTCTCGCCGCGGCGCCCCTCTTCGATCGGCTCGGCGAACAGCTTCTCGTCCGCCTCGCTCTTACTCGCCTTCACGCTCCTCACACAGTAGCCGCTGGCCCTCTTCCTGTGCTGCCTGGCGGCGCTTATCCGCTTCGTCTGCCTGGCGGCGCATCTGGCGGTAGAGGGTATCAACGCGTGGGAACATCTCGGCCAGCGCGCGGTGCGCTTCTTCGATCAGCGCGGCGCCGGCGGGAAACTGCTTTTCGAACGCGGTCATGGCCCGCAGAGTCGCTTGCATGTGCTGCTGGATGCCACCGAACCACGCAGCGCGGTCAATGCGTCGCCGCCGCTCCGCGGTCGCACTGCTCGCACAGTAGGGCCATGCCCGGCGCCGCAGGCTGCCCACACCGTACGCACGCGCTTATCGCTCCCCCTCTGCCTTTGCAGGCCCATCAAATAGCGACGGGTGGCGCTCCGCCTCCAGGGCTTCTGCTCGCTGCGCTCAAGCTGCTTCACCGACTCCTCCGGCTCAGCTCTTGCTCGCTGCCAGCGCTTCCGGCTCCGGGACTGCGCGCCCATGCTCGCGCGCGAACGCGATCCAGTGCTCGATCACCTGTTGCGCGTGCGCCACGGCTTCCTCCGGCGTGGCGCCATCGGCCATCGCGCCGGGCAGCTCCGGCACGTCCACGAGCCACGCGCCGTCCTCTTGACTCCAGCGTAGCTCCAGGCGATAGTTGTACTCCATCGTCGTGCGCTCCTCTGCCCTCTGCCAGATCTCTGCCGGCCCTGCTAGGGCAGCTTCGTCAGTCCATACGTCCGCAGTATAGCGCGGACCTGCTTCACCTGGTACGGCTTGGCCTTGCCGTCCTTGAGCGGCTGCAAGTCAATAATCTCACGCACGCCTGTTTTGCCCAGCGTGTGCTGGTCGCCGCGGATGCACTCATGGAAGCCCAGCCGCACGAGCAGCCCGAGCAGATCCGCGAACCGCACGTACTGATCCGCCTGCCCACTCAGTACACGCGGCAGGATCTTGTCCCACTGCCTCACGCCCGCGTCTCCCTTCTCCCTTCATCCTCTCCATCGCAGCGCCGGCGCGGCCGTGATCTCTGGCAGGTGCTCATGCAGGTTCAGCGCGTCCACGTGCCACCCGTCTGTCGCGGTCAGCTCGGGACGCTGCCAGCGGAGGCGCTGGCAGCGTCCCGAGCGTTCTGCACTCCGGCGGCTCCGGCACCGTCGCTACCTGGCCAGCTTCCCCGCGTCTGCTACTGGCCGCCCGACGTCCATCCGCCCCGTTTCCAGGCGAAGCCGTGGCGCTTCGCCACCGAGCGAACCACCTTCCACACCGCGCTCCCGAGCGCTGGACGCGTCACCTCGCGATAGAGCGCGACGTCCTGCTCGCACCACTGCTTCAGCAGCTCCGCCGCGGCCACCCAGTTGCCGCCGCACGCTTGCAATGCCTCCAGCGCCTTCGCCTTCGCCTGCGCCCGCGTATCGGGCTCGGCCGTACGCGGCGCGCTCGTATCCTGCGTCGACACCAGCTCCGGCTCCGGCAGCTCGCCGCGGGTGAACGTCGTCCGCTCGTCGCGGGGGCGTGTCGCAATCTCGACGTTCACTGAGGTCTGCTCGTCGCGGGGGCGCGGGACGAGATCACCGTGGATGGTGATGCTCGTTTGCGCGGCATCCCTGCTGCGCGCCTCCCTCTGCACCTCCTCCGCTGGTGTCAGGTTGGCACGCCGTGCGGCCCGTTCATCCTCACGCTCGCGCCGCCTCGGGATCCTGCTGTTCTGCCCCTTCTGTCCCTGCTGCTCGTCGTTGTCCGCCACGTGCTTCCCCCTTCCTGCTGAGGAACATCTGCGTGAAAGTACCTGTGACTACTCCTCTCGCCGCGCCAGGCACAGCCTCGAATCCTGAGGTTATACGTGATAATGCTAATTATCACGTATGGTCTGTTTGCTGTGTGGAGAGCGTACTAGGTGTAGACAACGTGTCTACGGTGCAGCAGGGCACCAGGGCCAGTAGCGCCTGACGCCGCGCCAGGTGACGAGACAAGCGAAAAGAGCGGAGGAAGCCATGGGCGACAGCAACAGCGGCATACCCTGGACGCAGGATGCATTAACCGAACTGCACACCCTCGCCGTGCGCTGGCAACTGACCGACGACCAGGTACTGAACCTGCGCCGAGAGGCTGAGGCGCCGGCGTTTATGGAGGTGACGCCCTCGGATGTGCGGGCGGCCTGGGATCATCACCGGCCTAAGCTCTACCCTCGGCCTGTCTCATGGCCTGTCTCATGGCCTGTCTCTCGGCCTGGCGAGGGCGAGCCGAGCACGACAGCAACCGCCGATCCCGCGCCAGTCGCACCCGAGGTGCCCGAGGTGCCCGAGGTGCCCCGCACCCTCACCATCCCCAGGGACGATGGGCGAGGCAACATCGGGGAGACAGTGGCGCTTGACCGTGCCGGAGAGGCCCGCCTGCCCGCTGCTATGTACGCCGAGCTGAAGCTGCTGGAGTCCATCGCGTGGAGCGCGGACAGCATCGCCCGCAAGCTGGGCGCCCTGGTGGACGCGCAGCGCACTCGCTAGAACACGTCGAGAACGGGGGGCGACACCCAGCCATGCCCAAGCCGCGCGCCGCAGCTCGGTGATCCATGCCTCGATGGCGACATCATCGGCCTCTAAGGAGCAACGGAACCAAAAACCACGCTTAGCCTGCTCAAGTGGTTGCTTTCTGCCGTTCAACCGCCGCTTTTCCGCGTCGTCGTGTTTGCTTCGACACCCACCACATGCACCGCTTGGCCCTCACCAGTAGACCAAGCCCGATTGCTACCATGCGAGACGGTACCAACCTTCGTGAGCTTAACGTGGTAGTTGGTTCCGCTGCTCCTTAGAGGCCTACTTGCTCTTGCTGCTCCTTCGCTCCCATGATGAGCAGGTCTGATTGCTCACCCAGCAGCAGCCGGTAGCCGAGTATCGCGTAATCCTGGGGGCCGTAGAGGCGCTGCGCCACGGTCTTGATAAGGGGCTTCAGCGCCGCGTCCACGGGTATATCGAGCAACTGACACAGCGGCTCCGTGCGCGGATGGAGATGGCGCACCTCGATCTCGCCGAAGCCCTGCACCGCGACGAGGTACTCGAGCAGGTGGGGAGGCAGCGGCGCGCGGTGCGTTGGATCGGCGTAGAAATCGCAGGCGCCCATGACGAGGTTGGTTGGGTTGGGCGTCTCCAGGAGCAGACATCCCCCTGGCCGTAGCGCATGGTGGGCTGCCGCGATCAGCCCCAGCAGCTCCTCGGTGTCCAAATGCTCGACGACGTGAAACGACGTGACCATGTCGAGCGTGGCGGACGGCAGCTCCCAGAGGTGCGCGATGGCGTCGCCGTGGATGACCGTCAACCCCTTTGTGCGGCAGGCATCCGCGAAGCGCAGGTGGGCCTCGACGCCGTACGCCCGAATGCCACGATCGCGCAGCAGCGCGAGCCACTCGCCGCGACCAGGCCCCACATCCACGACGCCGCCCGACGTGACAACCTTCTCCACGACCGGCAGGTAGACGGACTGGCGCCCGGTGATCTCCGCTTCGGAGCCCCGGAAGTGATCCTCGAACGCCGGATAGATGGCGGTGAAGCGCTCGCTCACTGTGCGCTGGCGGCTCTCGCCCGGCGAGGCACGGCGTGCGGCTTCCAGCGCGGCCAGGCGCTGCAAGGCGTCAACCAGGGCGCGCTGCGTCTCAGCGTACTGCGTTTCGAGCGCGCGGAGCCGCGCCGCCAGATGCTCGTCATCTCCGCGCTCGTCGTTGGTTTCTGTCAGGGCGCCACTCACGTGAGCTCAACTCCCATCTCCGGACGAGGAATGGTGCGGAGCACCGCCGCCGGAACCCCCGCCACCACCGCATACGGCTCGACGTCGTGCAGGACCAGCGAGCCGACGCCGACCACCGCATGCTCGCCGATCGTGCAGGGGCCGACCACCGTGACATTGCTGGCGAGCCAAGCTCCCTCACCCACCACAATGTCGCGCCCCGTCCGCGGCACCGTGATCTGCCGCTCCCGACCGAACTTGAGGAAGTCGTGGGTGCCGGTGAACAGGCAGACGTTGTGCCCGAAGAAGGCGTACTTGCCGACGGTGATTTCCCCCGACGACAGATTGAATAGCGCGTTGTTGATGACGGCCGTGGGATCGATGTGGAGCTTGCTCTGGTCGCCATAGATGAGGACATGGAAGAGCGCGGGATCTTCGCCCTCCCATGTGCCCGCGAAGTAATCTACCAGGGATTGCCGCACGAGCCCATCAACGGGTTTGGCAAGAAGTCTGTGCAGCACGCGATCAAACAGTGCCATCGACAGCGTTCTCCTCTGCCTGTTCTCTCGGTCTGCCGGTGCTGTGCGAAGGCACTTCCTGCGCGACAACGACCTCGACACGTTCCGGGAGGACGAACGAGTCACGAACAAGTCCCTTGGCGACCGTCGAGCCGGCCGCCTCTTCCAGCACCTCCCGATAGATGCCCGCATGCAGCGCCGCAGTTTGGGGCCACTCGTGACGCGCGATCACGGCCCTGCCGGCCCGTCGCATCCGCTCAGGCAGTGCCGCGTCCGCCAGCACGCGCTCGATGGCGGCGACCAGCGTGCCAGTATCTCGCGGCGGAATCCACAGTACCGCGTCGTCCGCGGGCGCATCCTGCCGATTCGGCCACGTTGCGATTGTGGGGACGTCGTGACTGAGGGCTGCCAGCAGCGCGCTGGACTTCATCGTCACGCCGCTATCGAACGGGAAGACGGCGACGTCTGCGGCTTGCAGCAGTCGGGAGATCCGCGCCTCGGGCAGGTAGCCGGTAATGACCACGTGCGCCTGCATGGCGTGCCGCCGGGCATCGCCCTCCAGTGCTTCGCGCAGGCGCACGGCCTCAGTACCCGCCACGGAGTGGCTCTCGCACCCGCCCGCGAGCACGACACGCAGATCCGGATACGCCGCTCGCAGGTACGATGCCGCCTCGATCAGTCGCGGTAGTCCCTTGACCGGGTGGAGGAAGCCAAAGAAAATGATCAGGGCGGCAGTCGGCCCCGTACCCAGCTCCTCGCGCACTGCACGGCGGATCGAATCCCGGTCGACCAGCTCCCGCCGGATGTTCGGGCCGATCAGGATCTCGACCGCCCGGTCGCGCCGAGTCGGCCAGCGCGCGGTGACAATCGCCGCATGCTGCGGATTCGTCACCAGCAACCGGCGGCTGAACGGCACGAGCAGTAAGGCGTCACGATCCAACCAGCCCCGTCGCTCTGCTACGGACCACGCCGCCGCCCGCGCTGCGCCGAGGAAACCCTTCGCCGTCCAGGTAGCGTACTCGTGCAATGTGACGACGAGAGGCGGCCCACCGGCCAGCAGCGGAGGCATCCCCCCCACAGCGCGCGAGAACTGGAAGGCTGACGGCGCAAGCTGCACATGTACAACGTCCAGATCCAGCCGCTGGATCGCCCGCGCGGCCTGCTGGATGCCCCGCCACGCCCAGCTATCAGTGACTCCGACCGCTGGCTCGCCGGCTGCTTCGGCGAGCCGATAGGTGGTCAACGTGAGCGCGTCCACCCCTATCGCATGCAGACTCCGTGCGAGCTGGCGCGTGTAATCGGCGACTCCGTCGCGGACAGGATCCAACTCACCACAGACCAGACCGACACGCAACATCCGCATGGTCAGCTCCTACCTGGCGCAACACATGCGCCCGGGTATAGCGCGTGCGTGCGCAGTGCGGGCGCATAGAGAATGCCTGCTCGCCATTGAGCGGAGGATCGTGCCCAAGACTTCGCGTGCTACCGGGTATGGGGCGGCTAGAGAAAGGCACTGGGTGAAGACGTGCGGTGCGAGCTTGCTGATATTAGCGCATGCCCCGCGCAGACAATAGCATGCTCACATAATTTTTGATAAGGGTAGGGAGTAGCAGTAGGAGGGTCAACTGAGATAGTAGCATGTCATTGCCTGGGAGGCGTGGTGCTGCTATCTTGGCGGTGTGAAGCCGACGGGGACGCTGCACGAGGCGTGGCGTCAGGGCCGGCCGGTGTACACGTTGGGACGTCTCAGCCCGTCGAGCTATTTGGCCGC
>Ga0207646_10005809_pt1 | contig 12917 bp, 12 predicted proteins | sample KBSK5502metaG_FD_184343 | JGI IMG/M metagenome (GOLD analysis project Ga0207646, IMG submission 184343) | Corn, switchgrass and miscanthus rhizosphere microbial communities from Kellogg Biological Station, Michigan, USA - KBS K5-50-2 metaG... | ecosystem: Host-associated > Plants > Roots >...
GGCGACATGCCTGCCGACCCGCTCGTCATCTTCACCCCTTCGGGCCGGCGCGGCCGGTTCGAGGCGGGGACGACGGTCCTCGACGCCGCCCGGCGGCTGGGCGTCGACATCGACTCCGTCTGCGGTGGCCGCGGGATCTGCGGCCGCTGCCAGGTCGAGCAGAGCGTCGGCGAGTTCGCAAAGCACGGGATCACGTCAGCCCGCGATCACCTGACCCCGTTCGGGGCGGTCGAGGCCCAGTACCGTGAGCACAAGGGCCTCGCCCACGAGCGCCGGCTCGGCTGCGTCGCCCACATCCGTGGCGATGTCGTGATCGATGTCCCACCCGAGAGCCAGGTCTACCGACAGGTCGTCCGGAAGGGCCTCGACGTCCGCGACTTCCATCTCGACCCCGTCGTCCGGCTCCACTACGTGGAGGTCGAGCCGCCCCAGCTCGCGTCGCCGTCCGGCGACCTGATCCGTCTCCAGGCCGCGCTCGAGAAGGAGTGGGACCTCCACGATCTCGAAACCGACCTCCAGGTGATCCGCGCGCTGCAGCCCGCGCTCGAGGCGGGGAAGTGGGCAGTGACGGTGGCTGTCCACGCGGGCCGGACGATCACCGGGGTCTGGCCCGGTCTCCACGAGACCGCGTACGGGGTCGCGATCGACGTCGGCTCGACGACGATCGCCGGCCATCTCGCGAACATCGGCGACGGCGCCGTCCTCGCCAGCGCCGGCGTGATGAACCCCCAGATCCGGTTCGGCGAGGACCTGATGAGCCGGGTCAGCTACGCGATGATGAACCCGGGCGGCGCGGCGGAGATGACGACGACGGTCCGCTCCGCGCTCAACGGTCTGCTCGCCCAGCTCGCGATGCGGGCCGGCATCAAGCGCGAAGCGATCCTGGAGCTCGCGGTCGTCGGCAACCCGATCATGCACCACCTGGTCCTCGGCATCGACCCCGTCCCCCTTGGCTCCGCCCCGTTCGCCCTCGCGACGGATCGCGCGGTCACCGTCCAGGCGTCGGAGCTGGATCTCGTGACGCACCCTGGGGCGCGCGTGTACCTCCTTCCGTGCATCGCCGGGCACGTGGGCGCCGACACGGCCGGCGTGATCCTGGCCGAGGCGCCTCACGAGTCGGAGGTCGTCGAGCTCGTCGTGGACGTCGGGACGAATGCCGAGATCGTGCTCGGCAATCGCTATTTCCTGCTCGCGGCGTCGAGCCCGACCGGACCCGCCTTCGAGGGCGCTCAGATCTCCTCGGGCCAGCGCGCGGCGCCTGGAGCGATCGAGCGCGTCCGGATCGATCGCACGACCCTCGAGCCCCGCTTCCGCGTGATCGGGTCGGAGCTCTGGTCCGACGAGGCCGGCTTCGAGGAGGCGACCGTCGAGACCGGGATCACCGGCATCTGCGGATCGGGGATCGTGGAGGCGATCGCCGAGCTCTTCCTCGCCGGCGTCGTCACCCCCGACGGGATCGTCGACGGAACGCTCGCGGAGCGGTCGCCGCGGATCGTCGCCGACGGTCGGACGTTCAGCTACGTGCTCCACGATGGGACGGGATCCGGGCGCCTCCGGATCGCCGTCACCCAGAACGACGTCCGCGCGATCCAGCTTGCCAAGGCCGCCCTGTACGCGGGCGTCCGGCTGCTCATGGATCACGCCGGCATCGAGACCGTCGACGAGATCCGGCTCGCGGGCGCGTTCGGCAGCCAGATCGACCCGTTCCACGCGATGGTCCTCGGCCTGATCCCGGACGCCCCTCTCGACCACGTCAAGGCCGCGGGCAACGCCGCCGGGACCGGGGCACTGATCGCGCTCCTGAGCGCCGCCGCCCGGCGCGAGATCGAGGGCGTCGTGCGCCGGGTCGAGAAGATCGAGACGGCGGTCGAGCCGCGCTTCCAGGAGCACTTCGTGGAGGCGATGGCGTTCCCCCATCGGACCGCGACGTATCCCCATCTCTCGACGGTCACGGACCTGCCCGCCCGCCGGGCGGGTTCTGGCAGCAGCCGCGCCGAAGGCGGCGGACGGCGGCGACGGGTGGTCGCCGCGTCCGCGAAGGAGGACCGATGACCGACACAGCCCCGCGCCTGCGCAGTGGCGGACGGGCCGGTCGCCAGGCGGCCCGGGCCAGCCATCACATCGCCCGTGAGCCGTTCCTGACCCGGACGCTGCAGCCCTTCGAGGTCCTCAACGAGGAAGGCCTCGCGACGATCGAGCACAACGCCGACACGATCCTCGAGCAGGTCGGCCTCGAGTTCCGGGGCGACGCCGACGCGCTCCGGCTCTTCCGCGAGGCCGGTGCCGACGTCCAGGGGGAGCGGGTTCGCTTCCCGCGCGGGATGTGCCGCCAGATCGTCCAGGCGTCCGCGCCTTCGATCTTCACCCAGTACGCGCGGAACGAGGCGAACAGCGTCCAGATCGGGGGCACGGCGACCGTGCTCGCCCCGAACTACGGGTCGCCCTTCGTCCGCGACCTCGACAACGGCCGGCGCTACGGCACGATCGAGGACTTCCGGAACCTCGTGAAGCTCGCCTACCTGAGCCCCCACCTCCACCACTCCGGCGGCACGGTCTGCGAGCCGGTCGACGTGCCCGTCAACAAGCGCCACCTCGACATGGTCTATTCCCACATCCGCTACAGCGACAAGCCGTTCATGGGCTCGGTCACGGCGCCGGAACGCGCCCGGGATACGGTCGAGATGGCCCGGATCACGTTCGGGGCCGACTATCTCGAGGACCACGCGGTGATCCTCAGCCTGATCAACGCGAACAGCCCGCTCGTCTGGGACGGGACGATGCTCGGCGCGGCGCGGGCCTACGCCGAGGCGAACCAGGCGACGCTCCTGACCCCGTTCATCCTGGCCGGCGCGATGGCGCCCGTGACCGCCGCCGCGGTCTGTGCCCAGACCCTGGCCGAAGCGCTCGGCGGGATGACGTTCGTCCAGCTGATCCGGCCCGGGGCGCCGGTCGTGCTGGGCAGCTTCGCGAGCTCGATGTCGATGCAGTCGGGCGCACCGACGTTCGGGACGCCGGAGCCGGCCCTCGTCCTGTACGCGATGGCCGCCCTCGCCCGCCGCCTGGGAGTGCCGTTCCGCTCCGGCGGCAACCTCTGCGCCTCGAAGATCCCCGACGCCCAGGCGGCGTACGAGTCGGCCCAGACGTTCATCCCGACGATCCTCGCCGGCGTGAACTTCGTCCTGCACGCAGCCGGCTGGCTCGAGGGCGGGCTGGCCGTCGGCTACGAGAAGTTCATCATGGACGCCGACCAATGCGGCATGGCCGCGGTCTTCGTGAAGGGCATCGATCTCTCGGAGAACGGCCAGGCGGTCGACGCGATCCTCGAGAACGGCCCCGGCCAGCATTTCCTCGGCACGGCCCACACCCTCGCCAACTTCGAGACCGCGTTCTACCGCTCCGAGATCGCCGACAACAACAGCTTCGAGCAGTGGCAGGAGGACGGCGCGCTCGACGCCGCCCAGCGCGCGAACCGGATCTGGAAGCGGATGCTCCGCGAGTACGAGGCGCCGCCGATCGACGAGGGGATCGACGCGGCACTCCAGGAGTTCATCGCCAAGCGGAAGGCGTCGATGCCGGACTCCGAGGTCTGATGGCGGGGCTCGTCGATCGGCTCCGCGCCGGCTTCGGGCGCGGCACCCTCGGCGGGGCGGAGCGGGCGGCCCTCCGGGGGGTGCTGGGCGACCCGATCTTCGAGCTCCTGCCGCTGAAATCGATCGGCGACCAGGTGCCCCACCTGCCCGCTGGGGCGCGGGTGTCGGTCACGGCATCGCCGGCGAAGGGCATCGACGCGACGCTCGACTGGGCCGCCCGCCTCCAGGCCGACGGCTTCCGGGCGATCCCCCACCTCTCGGCCCGGATGATCGCGTCGCGAGCGATCCTGGCCGGGCTGCTGGACCGGGCCCGGGACGCCGGTCTGACGCATGCGTTCGTCGTCGGCGGCGACGCCGATGAGCCGGGCGAGTACCTCGACGGCCTGTCCCTGCTCCGGGCGATAGGGGAGCTCGGGAACCCGTTCACGACGATCGGCTGCCCGGCCTACCCCCAGGGCCACCCCGACATCCCGGACACGGCCCTCGCCCAGGCGCTCCGGGACAAGGCCCCGTTCGTCGACCACGTCACAACCCAGATGGACTTCGACACGGGGGCCGTCGCCCGCTGGGTCCGCGCCCGGCGCGCCGAGGGCTTCGCCACCGACGTCGTCGTCGGCGTCCCGGGCGTCGCCGATCCCCAAAAGCTTCTCTCGATCGCCGCCCGGATCGGGGTCAAGGACGCGAAGCGCTTCCTCGTGAAGAACGTCCGGTTCGTGACCGGCCTCGCCCGCTCCGGCGGCTTCTACAAGCCGACCGGCTTCGTCGAGGCGCTCGCGCCGTTGATCGCCGACCCCGACGCGCGCGTCACGGGGCTGCACCTGTACACGTTCAACGCCGTCGAGGCGACGGAGTCGTGGCGCCGCTCGATGCTGGAGCGGTTCGCCGGCTAGCCCCTAGTCCCGCAGGACGAGTCGAGCGATCGCCTCCGCGGCGGCCGTCATCGTCATCTGCTCCGTGTCGATCACGAGATCTGTCGATGGGACCGCCGCGAACGCCTGGCGGTTCGTGGCGAAATACCCACCGAGGAACGCGGGATCGCGCGACGTCCCGCGCGTCGGGTCGCGCTGGGCGCGCCGCAGCGCCTCCGCGAACGAGACCTTCAGGGTCACGTAGACGGGTCCGGTATCCGGGTCGAGGTGCGCGGAGAAGGCCGTCCGATCCGCGGGCCGGTTGAACGATCCCTCGGCGATGACGACGGCGACTCCGTCACGAAGCAACCCGTTTGCCCGCGTCGCCGCCTCGGCGCGCGCTCGCGTCCATGTCGCATCGCCGGAGCCGGCCGCCGCGCCGACGAGAGCGTCGTGCACGAGGTCGAGGTCGATGACGGCCGCGCGAACGCCGGACCGCTCCAGCTCGCGCGCGACCTCGCCGGCCACCGCGCTCTTGCCACTCGCGATCGGACCCGTGATGACGATCAGCATGGGCGGAGTCTGGGTCGCGCGGCCGCCCGGTTTCAAACCGATCCGCCTCGTCGGGCGGAGCATCGGCAGGATCGAGCGTCCCTGGACGATTGGATAGGGCCGAGCCCTCCCATCGGGCGATGCGCGCCGACCGGCGCAGGCCTAGGATTCTCCAGCGCGCTGGTCAGGCAGCGAGGAGGAACCCCGTTTGGCTCGATACCGCCACCCGACGGTCCACGCCTCCGGCTATCCGATCCGTCTGGTCGTCGTCGAGCCGCGGGCCATCTTCGGGTTGGGCGTCCGCCGGATCCTCGAGGACGCCCCCGGCATCGAGGTCGTCGCGTTCGTCGACTCGGCGCTCGACGCCATCTCGATCATCGACGAGTCGGCGCCCGACGTCCTCCTCGTCGACTTGGCGCCCCACGGATCGAGCCCGGACGACACGACCCGGCGGCTCCGCCAGGGGGCCCCGCGCTCGGCGCTCGTCATCATCGGCCGCGAGGACGACGACGCGAGCATCGTCGGCGCGGTCGAAGCCGGAGCGGTCGCCCACGTCGCGGAGATGGCCGAGCCGGCCGAGCTCGTCGCCACGATCCGTCGAGCCGCCGACGGCGAGGACCCGCTCCGGGACGAGCTCATCGGCCGGCCCGACCTCCTGGAACGCATCGTCGACGAGATCCGGGTGTCGATCCTGGCCGACGCGCGGCCACCCTCGACCCTCACGCCCCGCGAGCTCGACGTGCTCGCCCATGTCGCGCGAGGGTTCCGGAACCGCGAGATCGCCGACGCCCTCGGCGTCACCGAGTCGACGGTGAAGAACCACCTGTCGACGATCCTCCACAAGCTCGGCGTCCCGAATCGGACCCACGCCGTCACCTATGCGAGCCGCCAGGGCTGGCTCGATCTCGACGCCCTCCAGGAGCGCTCGACCTCGACGTCCTGACGCTATCCTCGGTCGATGACGACGACCGAACGTTCCTCGAGGCCATCGGCTTCGGCGCCCGCGATCGGCGGCCTGCTCGACGCGGCGGAGGCACTCCAGCCCGAGGTCGTCGCGATCCGCCGCCGGATCCACCGCCGGCCGGAGATCGGGCTCGACCTGCCGGCGACGCAGGCCGTCGTCCTCGAGGAGCTGGCGAAGATCGGCCTCGAAGGCCGGCGCGGGACGGCGCTGAGCTCCGTCGTGGCGGTGATCTCGGGCGGTCGGCCCGGCCCGACGATCCTCCTCCGCGCCGACATGGACGCCCTGCCCGTGCACGAGGACACCGGGCTCGACTTCGGCTCCGAGATCGATGGCGCGATGCACGCCTGCGGCCACGACACCCATGTCGCGATGCTGCTGGGCGCGGCCCGGCTCCTGCAGGAGCGGCGAGCGGAGCTGCCGGGCACGATCATCCTCATGTTCCAGCCCGGTGAGGAGGGCTTCGCCGGGGCGAGGACGATGATCGAGGAAGGACTCCTGGACGCGGCCGCGGGCGGCGGCGTGCGACCGACCGGCGCCCTCGCGATCCACATCGGGACGCGCTACCCGACGGGCGAGATCCATCTCCGACCGGGTCCCCAGATGGCGGCGACGGACGTGATCCGGATCACGGTTCGGGGTCGCGGCGGTCACGCCTCGGCACCGCATGACGCCGTCGACCCGATCGTGATCGCCGCCGAGATCGTCCTCGCCCTCCAGGCAATGGTCACCCGCCGGATCGACGTCTTCGATCCGGCCGTGGTCACGATCGCCCAGATCACCGCCGGCACGACGAACAACATCATCCCGGAGACGGCGTTCCTGTTCGGGACGATCCGCTCGGTCTCCGGGGAGACGCGGGAGAACGTCCGCGCCGGCGTCCGTCGTGTCGCCGAGGGGATCGCCGCCGCTCACGGGGCGACGGCCGAGGTCGACCTCGAGGCCGGCTACCCCGTGACCATCAACGACCCGCCGTTCACGGCCTTCGTGATGGACACCGCCCGCTCGCTGATCGGCGACGATCGGGTGGCGGAGATGCCGGCGCCGATCATGGGCGCCGAGGACTTCTCCTACGTCCTCCAGGATGTTCCCGGCGCGATGGCGTTCCTCGGCGCGCGCCCGGCGGGCCAGGATCCGGCGACCGCGCCCCAGAACCACTCGAACGTGGTCGTGTTCGAGGAATCGGCGATGCCCGTCGGCGTGGCGCTCTACGCCGCGGTCGCGATCCGGCACCTGACCGGCGCCTGAGCCCGGGGCCCTCGCGTCCGAACTGCTTCGCCGGGATCGCATCGCGCCGACGGTGGACGGAGAATGGGCAGATGACCGACGCGGCACCCGTCCGAGCCCGGCTCGCGGCGTTCCCCGCCACACTGGCCGACGCGGCGCGTGCCGCGCACGAGGAGCCGCCGGCCCCGGGCGAGTGGACCCCGATCGAGATCGTCCGGCACCTGATCGCCGTCGAGGAAGACGTCTGGCATCGCCGGCTCGGCCAGCTCCGGACCGAGGAGCATCCCCGCTGGCGATGGGTCGAGCCCGGCCAGTGGCTCGGGGCGCCGGGAGCCGGTCTCGAGGACGTCCTCGCGAGCCATGCCCGCGTCCGCGCCGAGACCCTGACGATCCTCGATGCCCTCGGCGCCGATGGTTGGGCCCGGACCGGCACGCACGACACCTTCGGTGAGCTCGACGTCGCCGGCCTGATGGGCGTGGCGGCCGACCACGACGACGAGCATCTCGCGAGCCTCCGATCCTGACCGGAGAGCCTAGGCGGACGCCCCCGAGTAGTGCCGCAGCCCGAACCGCCACCAGGCCCGGGTGACCACGACGAGCGCCGCGGCGAAGACCGCCGCGATGGCGATCGTCTCGACCGTCAGGCGCGACGTGATCGCCTCGGCCGGGACCGTGACCGCGAACGCGATCGGCACCAGGTAGGTCAGCGAGATCCGCAGCCAGCCCGGGTAGATCGTGACCGGCCAGCGGCCGGACTGGTAGACGCCCTCGAAGAGCTCATGGATCTCGTCCATCCGAACGATCCAGAAGGCTCCGGTCGTGAGGATCAGCCAGAAGCAGTAGATCATCGTGGCGCCGAGCAGGAGCGCGACCGCGAACGCGATCGCCTGGATCGGCCCGATCGATGCCTGCAGCTGGGCCACGCCCACACCCAGCACGACGAGCCCGATCAGGACGTCGACTGCCTGCCAGATCTTCACCTCGCGGATGCTCACGAGAACCTGGGCGTCCTCGGGCTTGGTCAGGATGAAGTCGAGCGTTCCCTCCCGGACGTCGGTCATCAGCCGGACCATGTTCGGCTGGATGAAGGTCTGGATGACCCCGCCCATCAGGATGTGGACGCCCATGACCGCGAGCAGCTCGGGCTGGGTCCAGTCGTTGAGATGCGTGGTCTGGCTGAACACGAGCCCGATCACCGCCAGCCCGGTCGCCAGGGCGATGACGGACTGGAAGACCTGGATCGCGAAGTTCGCCCGGTATTGCAGCTCGTTGAGCGCACCGATCCGGAAGAAGACCCCGAACAGGCGGAGCGGACGGAGCGGCTCCCGAGCCGGCCCGGCCATCTGCGTTCCGGTGCGGCCGGTCACGTCAGCCGCCAACCGCGCCGTAGTGCCGGACAGCGAACCGCCAGACGACGCGAACGCCGATCGCCCCGATCGCGATCCAGAGTGCCTGCATCGCGAGGCCGCCCAGCAGCTCCGGCGCCGGCAGGCGGCCGACGAGCGCCTCGATCGGGAAGCCGAAGGTCCATTTGAACGGCAGCACGTCGGCGAGACGCTGGGCCCAGTCGGGCATGAGCGACAGCGGCACGAGCCGGCCGGACAGGAGGAGCTCGGCGGTGAACACCAGCTGGAAGATCGGTCCGACCCGGGTCGTCCAGAACGTGACCATCCCGAGGATCCAGTAGTTGACCGAGCGGATCAGGTAGGCGCCCCAGATCGCGAACGCGAAGACGACGACGTCGATCGGGCGGGGCTGAAGGTCGGGCTGGAAGAGCGCGGACAGGACGACCGCGATCGGCAGCCACAGGACGATGACGACGAACTTCCAGCCCGCGAAGAATCCGAGGTCGGCGTGGATCGGATGGACCGGACGGAGAAGCATCCCGGACAGCTCGCCGGTCCGGATGCGCTCCTCCCAGCCGTAGGGCGTGAAGATGATGTTCATGTTCCGGACGAGCGTCCAGACGATGTAGTAGGCGGCGAACTGGCCCGGCGTGATCCCGCCCACCTCACCGCCCTGCTGACGAGCGATCGTCGACCAGACGACGAGATAGATGACCGGCTCGGCGACCATCCCGATCATGTAGAAGTAGTTCGCGACCCGGTACTGGAACTGCGTGGCGATCGCGATGCGCATCGACGTCAGGTAGTAGTCGAGATAGCCGCGGACCGGCCCGACGGCCGGCCTGGCCGGCGCCGTCACGACGACGCACCGGCCGCCGCAGCGGCCGCCTCCGCCTCGACCCGCTGGTCCTCCGCGGCGCCGGCGAAGACGTGCTCGATCACGTCCTCGATCGGCGGGTCCTCGATCGTGAGGTCGGCGACCGGCAGGTCGCGCAGCAGCCGGGTCGTGACCTCCGGCGCATCGGCCCGCGAGACGCGGAGCGTCACCCGGTCGTCGTCGGTCGACATGACCTCGCCGTACGCCGACAGGTCGACCGTGCCGTCCTTCAGGACGACCCCGATCGTCTTCGTCGCATTGAACCGCGACGCCAGCTCGGTGAGCGCCCCGTCGAACAGGATCCGCCCGTGGTGGATGACGATGACCCGCTTGCAGAGGGCCTGGACGTCGGCCATGTAGTGGCTCGTCAGAAGAACCGTGGCGCCGAGGCGCCGGTTGTACTCCGCGACGAAGGAGCGGATCCGCTTCTGCATCGTGACGTCGAGGCCGATCGTCGGCTCGTCGAGAAAGAGGACCTGCGGCCGGTGGAGGAGCGCGCCGACGGTCTCGACCTTCATCCGCTCGCCGAGCGACAGGTTGCGGACTGGTTTGTTGACGAGGTCGCCCAGCTCCAGCAGCTCGATGAACTCGTCGCGCGTCTGCCGGAACTGATCGGGCGGCAGGCGGTAGATCGCCCGGATCAGGTCGAAGGAATCGAGGGCCGGCAGGTCCCACTGCAGCTGGTTGCGGTTGCCCATGACCATCGTGATCTGTCGCAGGAAGGCGGGCTCCCGCCGGGACGGGACCGAGCCGAGGACCAGGGCCTCGCCGGATGTCGGGTAGAGGAGCCCGCTGAGCATCTTGAGGGTCGTGGTCTTGCCCGCGCCGTTCGGCCCGAGGAAGCCGACGACCTCGCCGGGCTCGATATCGAATCCGACGCCGTCGACCGCCTGGACGTCTCGGCTCTCCCGCCGAACGAGGCTCTTGAGCGCGGCTCGGAGGCCCGCCTCGCGGACGGGCACGCGGAACGTCTTGCGCAGGTCGCGGACGTGGATCGCCGGATCGGGCATGGGCATCTCCGGTCGGGTGGCAGCGGAGGGCTGAAGGGTACCGCGGGCGACGCCGGATCCGTGACCTCGGCGATACTGCGGTGGGAGGACCGACGATGGACGACGACGAGCGATCGCGACTGCTCGAGCAATACCGGACCGGCGCCGAAGCGTATGAGGCCGCCCTGGCGGGCGCCACCGACGCCGAGCTCGACCGCCAGCCGGCCGAGCCGAACGGCTGGACGGCGCGACAGGTCGCCCATCACGTGGCTGACAGCGAGTCGATGGCCTTCATCCGGCTGCGTCGGCTCATCGCCGAGGACGAGCCGCTGATCGCCGGGTACGACGAGCCCGAATGGGCCCGACGGCTCCACTACGACCGGCCGATCGCCTCCTCTGTCGCGGTCGTGCGGGCGGTTCGAACGGCCAGCCTGGACCTGCTCGAGCACCTCTCGCCGGCCGAGTGGGAGCGCCGCGGGACCCACACCGAGTCCGGTCCCTACGACGTCGCCGGGTGGCTTCGGATCTACGCCGAGCACCCGCGCGACCACGCCGCGCAGATCCTCGCCGCGCGGGCGGGCGACTGATCCGCGACTAGGCTCGCGAGCGGATCGCGGCCTCCGCGAAGTCGGCCATCGACGGGAAGGTCGCGCTCGGCTGGACGGTCGCCGGCGGCGTCGCACCGGAGCCGGGGCGGTCGTGACGGCGGTTGATCCAGACGGTCGAGAAGCCCATGCGCCGCGCCGGCTCGTGGTCGTGGAAGAGGCTCTGCGCGACGTGCAGGATCCGTGCGGCGGCGATCCCGGAGGCGTGGAGTCGCTCGCGCATGACCTCGAAGTTGCGCGGGTTCGGCTTGTACGACCCGACCTGCTGGGCGGTGACCACCCAGTCGAAGTCGACGCCCAGCCGCCGGTTGGAGGCCGCGAACAGGTCGTCGTCGCAGTTGGTCAGGACGCCCAGCTTGTACCGGCGACGGAGGAGCTTCAGCGATCGAGTCGAGTCGTCGAAGGCCGGCCAGCGCCCGACCGAGTCGCCGAACGCGGCGGCCTCGTCGTCCGTCAGAGTCGCCCCGCGGCTCGTCGCGATCGCCCGTGCCCCGCGGGCGAGGATCACCCGATAGGGGAGATACGGACCCGCCTCGAGAGTCGCCTCGCCGTCGGCGTAGCTCTCCAGCAGCTCGTCGTCGGACGCATCGACGCCATGCGGGCCAAGTGCGGCCCGAAGTCCGGCGAGGATGCCGGTCTCCCAGTCGATCAGCGTGCCGTAGCAGTCGAAGGTCAGGGCGTCGAAGGCGCCGTAGTCGAGGTCTGTCATCGCCCGATTGTGGCGTTCGTCCGGCGTCCGCGCATCGGTCGTGGACCCCGTGCACCGGACCATCCCGCCCCCGCGCCGTCGACCGATGGTCGGATTGCCGGGGTTGACCGGTGGGTCGAACATGAACCAAGGCACGGGGGCAGGAGGTCGAAGAACATGTCGAGCACCCATCCCGTGAGCGGCGCGCGCGTCGTCGCGGTCGCGATCAGCTGCCTGGCCCTCGCGGCGATGACGCTGGGAACGGCCCTGGCGGCCCGAAATCAGCCTGCCGCGTCAGTCGCCCGGAGCCCCGGCAGCGACCTGGTTCGATTCCGGATGCTCGTTGCCGAGACCGACGGAGCGGAAGCCGATGAGCTCGACGCGCTCGACGCGCTGATCGACGCTGACGATCAGAACGAGGCCGACTCACCGGATGCGAGCGAAGCGCCCGACGCCAGCGAGGCGCCGGAGGAAAGCGAGGCGCCCGAGAGCGAGGCCCCGGAGGCCAGCAATCCGCCCCATCCGAAGGCGAGCGAGAAGGCCGAGAACGACGATCAGGGCGACGACAACGACGATCAGGGCGAGAACAACGACGACCAGGGCGACAACCACCAGGGCGACCAGCAGGACTCCGGCGAGCACGACGGCGGCGACTCCGGCGGCGACTGAGTCGCGGCCACTTCCACGGCTGTCGCGCCTGAGCGCCGATGGCGGCGTTGCCGGCTGCGGTCCTCACATCCTCGCGCCGATGGCTCGCGGAGCGTCGCCTCGGACCTCGGAGGGCACCCGCTCCGGTCCTCCCCGGCGCCTTGCCCTCGACGCTCGGGCGCGACGATCGCAGACCTGATCTAGCCTTTGGCGCCGCCGGTGAAGTTCCACGACCCAAGGTGAAGGCTCGGGACCAGGAAGATCGAGTCCCAGCCGCCCAGGATGATCGCCGGATCCGATCCGATCCCGCGAACGGAACCGGGTCCTAGCGCGTCGACGAACGACTGCGTGAACCGCAGGTTCGTGATCGGACGGACGATCCGGCCGTCCTCGATCAGCCAGACGCCGTTGCGGGTCAGGCCGGTCACGACCTGCGTCCGCGGGTCGAGGATCCGCGTGTACCAGAAGTCCGTGACGAGGACGCCACGCTCGACGCCGCCGATCAGGTCCTCAGCCGATCGGTCGCCGGCCGACAGGACGAAGTTCGCCCCGAGCGCACCCCACGCCCCGCCGCCTTCGACGGCGT
>Ga0207646_10005811_pt1 | contig 12915 bp, 11 predicted proteins | sample KBSK5502metaG_FD_184343 | JGI IMG/M metagenome (GOLD analysis project Ga0207646, IMG submission 184343) | Corn, switchgrass and miscanthus rhizosphere microbial communities from Kellogg Biological Station, Michigan, USA - KBS K5-50-2 metaG... | ecosystem: Host-associated > Plants > Roots >...
GCGCGAAGTTCCACGTGTACCAGGAGGTCCCCCCCGACGCCGCGCAGAAGGTGGCGGAGGTGCGGAAGAAGGAGCTGGAGGAGGCGAAGGCGTGAGGCGCTGGCTGCGCCTCTGGTTCTCTTTCAAAGAGCCCGTGGATCGGCGCACCTACCTGCTGAACGGCGCCGGGCTGATGCTGTTCAAGTACGCGGTGGATGTGGCGGTCGTGTGGACATTCGCCGATCGCTTGTGGAGGCCACTCACCTATCTCAACCCCCTATGGGTTCTCCGCGAGCAGACGTTGCGAGATGCGCCGCCCTGGCTCGGGCCGGCGCTCGTCCTGTGGACGCTGCCGTTCCTGTGGATCGGCGTGAGCATGACGTTGCGCCGGGCCGTGGACGCCGGACGCTCGCCCTGGTGGGGCCTGCTGTTCTTCGTGCCCGTCGTGAACTACGCGGTGATGCTGTGGCTGGCGCTGCTGCCGTCGCGCGCGGACCGGGGCGCACCGGCGGTCTCCCCCGTCGCCGTCGACCTCCGGGTCCGCGCAGGGCTGTTGGGCGTCGCTGCGGCGCTCGCGATCACCATTCCCACAGTCCTGCTCGGCGTGTACCTGCGGCGGATGTACTCGGCCGGCTTGTTTCTCGGCACACCCTTCACCATCGGTTACATCAGCGCCTACGTCTTCAATGCGCGGGGCGCGCAGAGCGAGCGTCACACCATGCAGGTGGCGTTGCTCGCCGTGGCGCTCGCGGGCGGAGCGATGCTCGTGTTCGCGCTGGAGGGCGTCGTCTGCATCGCGATGGCGTTCCCGATCGCCGCGCTGCTCGCCCTTCCCGGAGCGATCATCGGTCGGGCCGTCGCGCTGCGCGGCGCGAGGCCGCCGGCACGGGCCGGGCTCGCGGCGCTGCTTGCACCGGTCGTCGTGCTCGGGAGCCCACGGCAGACTGCGCCGTCACATGAGGTCGTCACGACCGTGGACATCGACGCCCCGCCGGCGGTCGTCTGGCCGCACGTCGTCACCTTCCCGGACCTGGCACCGCCCCATGAATGGCTGTTCCGCGCCGGAGTCGCCGCGCCGCTCCGCGCCCGGATCGAAGGAACGGGCGTCGGGGCGATGCGCTACTGCGATTTCACAACGGGCAGCTTCGTCGAGCCGATCACGGTGTGGGAGGAGAATCGCCTGCTCGGGTTCGACATCACGGCTCAGGCGCCCCCAATGCGGGAATGGAGCCCCTACCCCGGGGTGAACCCACCGCACCTGGCCGGGTACTTCCGTGCGACCCATGGGGAGTTCCGGCTGCTCGCGTTGCCGGGCAATCGCACCAGACTCGAGGGTCGGACGCGATATGTGGTGGACATGTTTCCACAGAGCTACTGGACGCTGCCTGCCGGCCGGCTCGTCGCGATGATCCATACGCGAGTGCTGCGGCACATCAAGGCAGTGGCCGAGGAGGCAGATCATCCATGAGAGGGACCGTCCTCTGCGCCGCACTCGCCGCCCTGGGCACGGCCTGCCAGCGCGCCGAGAACACACCACGGGCATCCGAGACGCCAGCGGCGGCCGACACGGCCGCGCCAGCCGCGCCTGTCGCGGCGCCCACGCCACCGCCTCCCGCCGCGACGAAGGTGGCCGTGGTGGAGGGGTTCCTGACGCCGGAATCCGTGCTGCACGACCCGGCGCAGGACATCTACTTCGTCTCGAACATCAACGGCAGTCCCACGGCGAAGGATAACAACGGATTCATCAGCCGGGTGCGGCCGGACGGCGCCGTCGAGAACCTCAAGTTCATCGAGGGCGGCCATGGCGGCGTGACGCTCAACGCTCCGAAGGGGCTGGCCATCCGGGGCGACACGCTGTGGGTCGCGGACATCGATGTGGTTCGCTCGTTCGACGCGAAGACCGGCGCCGCGAGGGACAGCGTGAGCCTGGCCAGTCTGGGTGCGGTATTCCTGAACGACATCGCGATCGCGCAGACCGGCGCGCTCTACATCACCGATACCGGTATTCGGTTCGACGACGTGGGCAACGTACTGCACCCGGGGCCCGACCGGATCTTCCGGATCGGATCGGACCGGCAGGTGACAGTCGCGGTGCGGGGCGACACCCTGGGCCGGCCGAACGGGATCACGTTGGACTCCGTGGGCAAGCGGTTCATCGTCGTGCAGTTCGGGGGGCGCTCGGTGCTGGCGTGGAAGCCGGGAGACAAGGCACCGAGCGTGATCGCGAAGGGCCCGGGCGGGTTCGACGGCGTGGAGATCGCCGGGAGCAGGATGTTGGTCTCGAGCTGGGCCGATTCGACCGTGTCGAGCTACGAGACCGGGCAGGAAGTGAAGGTGATTACCGGCGTGCCCAGCCCGGCCGACATCGGATACGACGGCAAGCGTAAACGCGTGCTAATTCCGGTCTTTTCCGGGAACCGCGTGGAGATTTGGCAGCTGCCGTGAGCTGTCGGGCGACTACTCCCAGCTCTCCTCTTTCACGTCCGCGAGCACCGATTCCAACGGGTTGAGCTCGAGCCGCTTCGGCTCCGCTGGCAGATCCAGGGTCACCTCGGTCAGCGGTCCGGTCACACCCAGCCGCACGAGTGCGTGCATCGTCGTATCGACGAACGTGATCTTGAGCGGGACCGGCATCGTGAAATCCTTGGGCACATCTTCCTGTCGAACGCGCACCTGAAGGGCGTAGTGGCCGGCCTGGCCCCCTTGGGCCGGCTCGGCATGCCACGAGAGGACATACGTAGGAATGGCCGTGCCATCGACCCACTCGTCGAAGAACCAAGTCATGTCCGTCCCCAGGTGACGCTCGACCACCCGCTGGAAGTCCCGGGTGGACGCGCGCCGGCCGCGATACTGGTGGTAATAGTCCCGCATCGTCGCGATGAAAGCGTCTTCCTGCATGGTGCGGAGGTTGAGCATGAGGTTCCGGAGCATGTGGAGCACCCAGGCACCCTTGTGGTAGGTCGTGAGCGTCGCGTCCCGGGAATTCAGCTGTGCCGACCGGGTGCCGATGGCGATCGGTGGCGCGTCATTGCGTCGCCCGCGGATCTCCCGCCGCCAGTGCTTCAGGTGCTTGAAGAACTTCGCATTGTCCCCGAGCACGATCTGCATGTACCACAGACCTGAAAACTCCGCGAACCCCTCCGAAAGCCACCAGTCCCGGTAGCCGGCCGGCTCGACCCCGATGCCCCACCACTGGTGGGCCATCTCGTGAGCGCGGAGGATCTCGTCATAGCCGCTGTCGCTCATCGCCTGGAACGTCCAGACCGGCAGGTAGATGAGGCCGGGGAAGGCTTGCCCATAGGGGAACGGGATCTCCGCGGCGCTGTAGCGGTCGAACAGCGGGGGGCCGTAGACGCGCGTGAAAAATGCGAGGCTGTTCGCCACGTCCGCGCCGACCTCCTGCTCGGGTGAGCGCTGCGAGAGGAACCTCGATACCCAGGCATCCGACGCACCGAGCTGATCCCGCAGCGACATGAAGAACGTGTCGAGTCGTCGATGCGCCTCGCCGTTCGTGTGCACGGTCACGGGTGGGATGCGCGGGTCGTTGATCTTGAATTCGTCGACGTCGCCCAGGCTGAAGCACACCTGGTCGGCGGGCCGCTCGGTCGCCCAGTGGGACGTCACGACGTCGCCCTCGAGGCGTGAGTCCACCAGCTTGCCGATGCTCGCGAGGCGATACCGCTTGGGCGAATGGAATGTGAGGTCCACGTCCGCCGCCTGTGTCCCATAGCGTGGGAACCAGCTGTAGGACGTCTTGACGTAGAGCCACTGGTCGGGCGTCAAGGGTATCCGCATCTTGATCCGGCCCGGCCACATCCGCGTTACGTCTTGCACGATCGATGTGTAGCCGATCAGATCGCCATGATAGGCGACGCGCAGGGCGAGCGTGTCTCCCGGGAGCGCCGCGGGGTCGAACCGCACCCAGAGCTCCGAGGTCTTATTGGGCCGGAAGAACGTCATCGTCCTGCCGCCGGCTTCGCGTAGCGAGTCCACGTCCAGCTCCGAGAGCAGATTGAAGCGGGCCCAGCGGACCGCGCGCCTGGCGGTGAGCCGAACGGTGGCCGCCGCCGAGAATCCGAGGCCCTTCGCGATCGTTGCCTCGATCCGATAGGCATCCACCTTGAGCGCGTCCCTTCGCCCCGGCTCCGCCGCCGTGGTGTCGTTCAGGTCCTCGGTGCGGCGGAACTCGGAGACGACCTGGACTTTCTGCCCCTCGCGTCCGCCGCGCAGCAGCGCGACGGGCTCTTCGTCCTCGGGATCGACCATGAACATCAGATCCTCACCGTGCTCACGCTTGACGTGGGCATAGAAGAACCCGTCCGTATCGCCGTTCAGCAACGCCTTCATTAGCGTGGGTTGCACGACCTGACGGCCGTCCACCAGGTGGTCGATGGCGTCGTGCAGGACGCCGCCACCCTGGCTCGCAGTCGGTTGTTCGCCGAACGTGAGCTGCCGCTCGACCTCGGCCAGAGTGGAGTCGGTAAAGACGAATGCCACTGCCGAGATCGGCGAATTCACGGTGGAATCGTCGAGCAGACGCTTCAACTCCACCCGTTCCATGGCGAGCGGCGGTGTGACCGAGATGGAGCCACGTCCCACGAACACCGCGCCGATGGTGCGGCCCGCGACCGGCGTCGCCAGGAAGAGGTTGCCGTCTTCGAGGTGAAACGCGATGACGTCGCGTCGCAGCGTGAGATTCCGGACGGGCGCGACGCGTTCGACCTGCTTCATGCTGCGCAGGCCCTCGAACACCGGCTCATAGCGCTCCGAAGCCCTTGGCTCGAAACTGGATTGCGACGCTCTGGGAGTGGATGCCGCGCTCAGAGGCTGCTGGCTCGCGAGCGCGACAGGACTGTGCAGAGCCAGCAGGGCGGCGATCGCCCTAGTGACCCCAAGGCATGGGGAGGAGCCCACGTTGGCGCTCATCGGTGTCAGCACGCAGCAAGAACTGTGTCGCCTCGCTGTGGGCGGGGGAAAGCGGCTCGGGGGTCATCGGCGCCGTCCGGGCGCAACGCCTAGGCGACCCCTTTGTTGCGTCAACGCAACGCCGCTGGAGGGGTCTACCCCACGAGCACGGGCTCGAACTCGGTCGGCGGCCGTCGCTCGGCGGCTCCCGGCTGCCGGTAGACGTACCGCTTGCCAGCGTAGTTCCTGAGCACCACCGCATCGTCGCTGATGGACTCCACATACTCGGGCAGGAGCGGGATCTTCCCGCCGCCCCCCGGCGCGTCGATCACGAAGTGCGGCACGGCGAGCCCCGAGGTCCACCCGCGCAGCGCCCGGATGATCTCCAGGCCCTTCTCGACCGTGGTGCGGAAGTGCTCCGCGCCCGCCACCTGGTCGCACATGTAGATGTAGTACGGCCGCACCCGCGCGGCGAGCAGTTTCTGCATCAACCGCTTCATCACCTCGGGATCGTCGTTCACGCCCTTCAACAGCACCGTCTGGCAGCCGAGCGGGACGCCGGCGTCGGCGAGGCGGCCGAGCGCCGCCACCGCCGCGGACGTGAGCTCGTCGGGGTGGTTGAAGTGGGTGTTGATGTAGAGCGGATGGTATTGCTTCAGGATCCCGCACAGCTCCGGCGTGATCCGCTCGGGGAGATGACACGGCACCCGACTGCCGATCCGGATGACCTCGAGGTGCGGGATGGACCGCAGGCGCTTGCAGAGCTCGTCGATGCGTCGATCGGACAGGAGCAGGGGATCCCCGCCCGACATGATCACGTCGCGGATCTCGACGTGCTCCTCGAGGTAGCGGAACGCCGACTCGAGCTCGGCCATGGGGATCTTTTCGGGATCCCCCACCTTGCGGCGCCGGGTGCAGAAGCGGCAATACGCGGCGCACACCGGCGACACGAGGAACAGCGCACGGTCGGGATAGCGGTGGGTGATATTCGGCACGGGCGAGTTGGCGTCCTCGGCCAGCGAGTCCACTAGGCCGTCGTGCACCTCGAGCTCCTGCAGGTCAGGCACGTACTGTCGCCAGATGGGGTCGCCCGGCGATTTGATGAGGTCCACCATCGCCGGGGAGATCCGGAACTCGAAATTCTCCGCTGCCTGGCGCAGCCGGTCGAGGTCGGGAAAGTGCTCGGCGCCGAACCGGGCGACGAGCGCTTCGAGCGAGGCGATGCTCTGCTTACGCAGTAGCTGTTGCCAGGACTCCATGAGTCAGATCCTTGAGATAGATCACCAGGTCGTCGCCGGGGGCGTAGTAGCCCGCGAGCCGGGCCGCCTGGGTGTAGCCGCGCCGCTCGTAGAAGGCGCGCGTGGGTGCGTAGTCGGGGCGCGACGACGTTTCGACGACGACCAGTCGTCCGTGGTCCGTCGTCAGTTTGTCCTCGACCGCCCGCAACAGTCGAGTGCCGACTCCCTCGCCCTGTCGGGCGGGATCCACGACGATCCAGTAGAGATCGAAGGTCCCCTCGGTGCCCGGCGTCGGCCCCCAGCACGCATAGCCGACGAGCCGGTCCTCCGCATATGCGCCCAGGAAGCGGTAGTCCCCGTCGCCCGCGAGGGCGCCGTCGAGCAGCTCCACGGCGATGGCGACCTCGTCCGGCCGGAACAGGCCGGTGGCCGCCGTGAGCCGCTCAAGCGGTGCGCGTTGCGCGCGGCCGACGGGACGGAGCGAGCAGCTCACGCGCCGCCTTGGCGCCCTGCGCCTCGCGGAGCGCGACCTCGGCGATCCGGCGCACCAGCTCCGCGTAGTCCCAGCCGGCGACCTTCGACATGCGGGAGAGGCCGGCGTCGTCGTTCAGGTCCGGATTGGGGTTGACCTCGAGCACCCAGGGGCGGCCCTGGTCGTCTACGCGGAGATCGACGCGGCCGTAGCCCTTTCCCTGCATGGTCCGCCAGGCGAGCTCCGCGATCCGGACGAGGCGATCGGCGAGCTTCTGCGGAATGGCGGCGGGGCATATGGGCCTTGAGCCGAGGTCGTCGGCGGAGCCGATCTCCCACTTGCCGGCGTACGTGAGGATGGGCCAGGCGCCCTCGGGCATGCCGCTGAAGTCGATCTCTGCGATCGGCAGCACGCGGCTCCCGACGAAGCCCACGTTGAACTCGCGGCCGCCGACGTACTCCTGGACGAGCACTTCGTCGAACTGCTCCGTCATGGTCGCGAGGCGCGCGCGCAGCGACTTGCGGTCGCTCACGACGGAGCCGCGGTCGAGCCCGGCGCTCGCGTCTTCGGTCGCGGGCTTGACGATGGCGGGCAGCGGGAAGTCGTCCTCGATCTTGCCCTGCGCCACCGTCCAGCGGGGAATGGGGAGCCCGGCCTGCTGGAGCAACGCATTCACGATGGGCTTGCGGCGGCACGCCGCGAGGGTCCAGAGGCTCGCACCGGTGATGGGAATTCCCGCGAATTCGAGGGTCCCCACGACGTGCTCTTCCCACTCACTCTTCCCGTGGACGCCTTCGCACAGATTGAACACGAGGTCCGCCCGGCGTGCCACCTGGAACCAGCGCATGTCGTGGCGAACCGGAACCTTGCGGATTTCGTGGCCCATCGAGGAGAAGATCGTGCCGATCTCGTCCACGGCCTTCATCACGCCCCGGATGTCCTCCGGCGTCCAGTCTTCGGCCCCCGGGTCGAACAGGATGGCGACCTTCACGCGCCCACCGCGGCCGGTTGGTGCGCCGGAGCGGCACGGCGGGGCCCCGCCCCGACGGCGAGCTCGCGTCCCGTGAGCCGGCGCCACGCGAGGCGGACCACTTCCTGGATCAGCTCGTCGTAGCTGAACCCGGCGGCGCGAGCCGCCTTGGGGAAGCAGGAGTTCATGGCCGGATCGGGAATAATGCCCGGCAAGGGGTTCAGTTCGAGGACGTTCGGCACCCCGAACCGGTCCACCCGGAGGTCCACGCGGCACCAGTCGCGGCAGCCGAGGGCGTGGTAGGCCTCGAGCGCGGTGCGCTCGATCTCGCGGTACAGCGCCGGCGGCACGCGCGCCGGGCACTGGAAGATCGCGAGCGGTGCTTCCGGCCGGTCCCACACCCACTTGGCTTCGTAGCCGTACACCGGCGCTGCGCCGTCGGGAAGCGTCGAGAAATCGAACCCAATCACCGGGAGACAGTACGCGTCCGGGCCGTTCCCGAGGATTGCGACAGTGAACTCGGGACCCGGGAGGTATGTCTCGACCAGCACGGGCTCGGCGTAGCGCTCGAGCAGGAACCGGGCCCGCTCGCGCAGCGCGGTGGCGTTGGCGCACAGATTCGTGGCGAACACACCCTTCCCCGACCCCTCGGCGACGGGCTTGACGAACACGGGGTACGGCAGCGCCATGCGCTCGACCTGTTGGACCGTCTCGATGCAGGTGAACGGAGCCGTGGGCACGCCGCGGTACGCGAGCGTCTCCTTGGTTCGACCCTTGTGCAGCGACAACGCCAGGGTCAGAGGGTCCGAGCCCGTGTACGGGATGTTCAGGTACTCGCAGATCGCGGGGACGAGCGCTTCGCGGCTCTGGCCGTGGAGCCCCTCAACAATGTTGAAGACGAGATCGGGGCGCGCGAGAACGACCTTCTGCGGAAAGAATTGATCGGCTTCGAGCCGGATGACGTGGCCGAAGAGGCCGAGTGCCTGCTCCACCGCGCTGATAGTGGATGGGTCGTCCCATTCGGCGAACGCGTCGCCGGTACCGTCGGATTCTGCGGCGGGCGCGGAATCGGGTTTTTCGTTGTATGCGAGACCGATTCGCATGTGGTCTCGGGTAACCTCCTACAAAAAAGGCCGCTGGTGCGGTCTGTGAATCGAAACGCGTTGTCGAGTAGAGAATAAGAAAGACTGAGGCGATGCGCAATAGGCAAGTCGGAAATTTTTTTCGGCGTCGACGCGTCAAACTTTATGATACGCGACGCGCGCGGCGTCGTGTTTGTCGTCAGCGAGATAAATCTCGAAATCGGCGAACAGCGCCGGCGCCTCGCGCTGCAGCACGCGAAGGCACGCGATCGCCATCCGCCGGATCTCGAGCTCCGCGCCCTCGCTCGAGCGCAGCTCGAGCATCGTGCGCCACGCGCGGGCGTTCCCCGACACGACGATCTTCACCTCGGTGGCGTTGGGAAGGACACTGCGCGCCGCCTCGCGCGCCACTTTGCGCCGGTGCACCTTGTCCGCGATCCACGCATAGCGTTGCATCAGCGCCTCCACCGCCCGCACGTACGCCGCCTGGGCGTCCGCCACTTCTCTTTCCCACTCCGACTCGAGCGCCGGGTCGCCCAGCATCGCCGGCGGAATGACGAACGCGGCGTGCGACTCGTCTACGTAGCGCTGCGACAGCTGGGAGTAGCCGAACCCCGCGCGGTGGCGCACCAGCTCGTGCGAGCAGGAGCGCGAGATCCCCTCGATCAGCAGCACGTAGACCGCGTGCTCCAGCACCGAGCCATGGCCCTGCTTCTTGATGTTCTCGAGGTAGTCGGCCGTCGACCGGTTTGCCGGGTTGTGCTGGCTCATGTAGCAAATCCGGCCGGCGAACTCGGCGAGACGCTCGCCGGCAGAGGCGCTGCCCTGCCATTGCACCCGGAGGTGCTCGGGCTCGAGGAACTCAGGCCGGGCGATCAGCGTGACGCGAGGGGCGCGGAAGACTTCCATAGGGGCGAGGGCCTAGGGGTTAGGGGCTCGGTGTCGCCAGATCGAGCTTTGGTGTCGCCCAGCCGGCCGTCCGCTCCACCTCTCGCAGCCGGGCGGCAATGTCATCGGGAATCGGCGTCGCCTCCGGCCCGACCTTGAGATCGGCGAGCGGCGCCCATTCAGCCGAGGGGATAATAACACCCGGGTTGAGCGTGTAGCCCGGGTCATACGCTTGCTTCAGCCCGCGGAATAGCGCCGCCACCTCCGGGCCGTAGAACCGCTCCAACAGCCCGGCGCGCAGCCGCCCCACGCCGTGCTCGCCGCTCGGCGTCCCCCCCAACCGGAGCAGCAGCTCCGCTGCGTCGTCGTAGAGCGCCGCCAGCGCATCCCGCCAGCCGGCTACGGTCAGGTCGGGGAGCGCGTTCACGTGCACGTGGCCGTCGCCCGCATGTCCGAAGACCGCTACAGGAATGCCGCGCCGCTCCGCCGCCGCGCGGATCCCCGCGATATAGTCGGCCAGCCGCTCGAGCGGCACGCACCCGTCTTCCACCACCTGCAACGAGCGTCGATTCTCCGGGAGGCGGGCCAGGGCGGGGCTCGCCAGGCGGCGCACCGCCCACAGTGCCTCGAGGCTCGCCCGGTCGACGGCGGTCGCGACGTGCGCGGTGTTGGCCCGCAGGCCGCGCACCGCGTCCCCGACCACCCCCCGCGCCGCCGCCTGAGTCTCACGCTCGAACTCGATCAGCAGGAGTCCTTCGAGCCCCTCGGGCAGGCCGGGGCGGGCGCCCGCCTCCCGCACCACGTCCAGCAGCGTCCGGTCCAGGAGCTCGACCGCCGACGGGTTCAGGGCCACGAGGTACGGGACCGCCTCGGCGAGCTGGTGCAGGTCCCCGAACCCGAGCGCCGCGCCCGCCACATCGGTGGGAATCGGCTCCAGCCGCCACTCGATCGCGGTGATGAACGCGAGCGTCCCCTCGGACCCGATCAGGAGATCGAGCTCATCCCCCGAGTCGGCAAAATGATTCAGCGCGTAGCCGGCCGAGTTCTTGCGGGTTCTCGGAAAGCGCGCCTCGACGAGGCGTCGCTGGTCGGCGGACAGCGTGAACCGCGCGCCGGGACCGCCAGGGACTCCTTTAGGGCTCCCCGCTCCCCGTACGACGCGGCGCGCGACGCCTGCGGCGTCGACGATCTCGACGGCCTCGATCCAGCTCCGCACGCTGCCGCACCGCACCGAGCGCGGCCCTGCTGCGTTGGTGGCCGCCATGCCGCCCGATGTCGCGAACGCGCCGGAGGACGGGTCGGTGGGGAGCCGCAGCCCGAAGGGTCGCGCGGCCGCCGTCACCGCGGCCCAGGTCACGGACGCACCGGCCCACAGCCTCCGGCGGGACCAGTCGGGCGCGGTCCAGTCGAACCCCTGGCTCATGTCCACGACCACGCCCCGCCCCACGCTCCCGCCCGCCATCCCGCTCCCGGCGCCACGTGGCACGAGCGGCGAGCCCGTCGCCCCGGCCCACTTGACGAGCTCCTGCAGCTCTTCAACGCCCCGCGGCACGGCGACCGCCGCCGGCACGATCCGATAGACCCCCGCGCCTTCCGAGTACGCGGCTCGACTGCGGGGATCGGTGAGGAGGGGAAGGGGTGCCTGGGTCAAGACGGCTGGGTGGTGCGTGGGACGTGGTTCGTCACGGCTCACAAGTTACCACGCACCACGTACCACGCACCATTCGCGCTTGACACCGCTGGGGGGGCGGGTGATGCTTGACGCGCATATGACCGCCGACGCTCCCCGCGCCCAACTCATCCACATCGAGACCGATCGCCGTCTCGGTCACGAGTGGGACGAGTGGGACGGGCGGTCCCTCCCCGGGAACGGGGACTTCTCGGCGCCGCCGGGACTCTTCTTTCGCTTCGCTGCCCTGACGATCGGCATCGGCATGGCGGTGGGGGCGGCCTTGATCTTCCTGCTCGGCCCGCGACTCGGCACCCTGTGGTCCACGCTGCCCCGCACGCTGTGGCTCGCCCTGGCGGCGGCGGCCGCGGTGACATGGCTGTGGTTCGGGACGCTGCTCCTTTCCTTTTATGGGGGGGTGCTGGCCCTCCCCGAGGGCTGGCTCGAGCGGGGGCCATATCTGCGCCTGATGAGCCTGACCTCCTACGTTTCCCGGGCGTTCGGCCGGCGGGATTGGGTAGAGCACGCGGCCATCGACGTGTACAACGCGCTCGCGGAGCGGCGCCGGCGAACCGTCGGCAAAGGCGAGCTGCTGGTCCTCATCCCTCGCTGTCTGTCCAAGCAAGCGCTTGACGGCGTGCTGGCGATCGCCGGGCGTTACGAGGTGCCCGTGTTCGTCGCGACCCGGGGGCAGCTCGCGCGGCGGGTCATCCGCGAGCGCCGTCCCCGCGCGGTGGTCGCGGTGGCGTGCGAACGGGACATGATGACCGGGCTTCGCGACGTGGCCGGCCGGCTGCCGGTGCTCGGGCTCACGATGCGGCTCCCCAACGGGCCGTGCCGCGACGCGATGCTCGATCTCGACGTAATGGAGCAGTGGGTGAAGGGCTTGGTGGGGGCCTAGCGCGCCCCCGCTACCGGGCGGCCTTGGGTACCCCGAATCTCTCTTTCAGTTTGTCTACGAACCGCTGCGCAATCTTGTAGCCCTCGTGCTCCTGCGACGCGATCACCTCCAAGTCGCGCTGCGGGCGTGAGGGGTCGTACCGGGGCCTGTAGACCGGCTCGACGGTGAGCCGGGTTTGGCCCGGCACCCACGGGTCGGCCCAGAACCGGATCTTCACCGTGGCGGCCCGATTCGTGATCTCGCGCTCGTGATGGCGGGTGCGATGAGCCTGCGTGTCATACCACGCGGTCTCGACGTAGCCGTCCCGCACGTTGGCATGCGCGACCTCGAGGCTTTCGGCCGGCACCAGGCTGTCGAGCGCGGCGGTGATCCGCTCCGGTCGCGCATCGAGGGTGACGACGAGTGCACGCGGGTCGGGTCGGAAGTCGGGGCGGGTGGTGATGGGGGTGCAGGCGGAGAGAAGCAGACAAACTCGGAAGGCGGAACGGGGAACGCGGAACATAAGGGCGCGCGTCGCTGCGACCGACCTTGCCCTGCTGTTCCGCGTTCCGACTTCCGCGTTCCGCATTAGTGTTTATGCGGCGGCGTGCCGGGCGCGTGTGTGTGCCCTGGGGCCTTCGCCGAGTCCGCTGGGGCGTTCGCTGAGTCCGCGTGCTCGTGCTCCTCGGCCTCGCCCGCCTCGTGGTGATGCCCGGCCTCCCGGTTCTCCAGCTCCGCCCTCATGGTTGCCGCCGGAACGCCGGCTGCGTGCTCGAACACGAGCTTGCCGCCCGCCGCCGCCGTGTACAGGAGACCGATGAAACCCAACACG
>Ga0207646_10005812_pt1 | contig 12913 bp, 9 predicted proteins | sample KBSK5502metaG_FD_184343 | JGI IMG/M metagenome (GOLD analysis project Ga0207646, IMG submission 184343) | Corn, switchgrass and miscanthus rhizosphere microbial communities from Kellogg Biological Station, Michigan, USA - KBS K5-50-2 metaG... | ecosystem: Host-associated > Plants > Roots >...
CTTATGCTCGGTGGACGCTGTGAACGCTCCAGGTGGCGGACGCAGCCCATTACGAGGCAGCCCCAGAAAAGGTTCGCTCACGCTTGCTGCTGTCCGCCCGGCTTATGGCGAGGGGAGCAGGCGGGGCATGTCGGTGGGGAGGCGCAACAGCGCTACCGCCAGCAGCGCCAGGCCAATGCCGCCCAGCAGCGCGTCTGTCGCCGGCGTCAGCCGGAGAAGCGGGAGATTGACGTTGGCGTCCATGGCCAGTGCGGCGAGCCAGCCACCATAGGCCAGCGAGGCTGCTACTTGTATCGAGAGGCGTAATGAGAGCGCCAGGGCCAGCCCGGCTACCAGGAGCAGCGGCATGAACCAGGAGAGCATCAGCGCCGCCACCTGCTCGGTGCCGCCCACCCAGAGCGCGAGGCTCAGTGCCAGACCAAGGGCAACGTCATAGCCCAGCACAACCACCAGCCGGGCCAGGGCGAGCTGCACGGGTGAGGGTGGGCAGACCAGCTCACATTCCAGGGCGCGCGCCGTCGTTCCGCGAAAGGCGATGCTGGTGCCCAGGTAGGCCAGGAATGGCCCGCTGGCACGCAGCAGCAATCCCTGATCGGGCAGCACTTTGCTGAGCACGACCCCGGCGCCCAGCAGCGTGACGAGCGCGCTCACCAGCCAGAAGGCCGGGCCGAAGAGGCTGACTTGTATGCGCGCCGTTGCCAGTAGCCAGCGGACGCCGGCGCCTTGGCGCTGCCGGTGCGCGCGGATGGCCTGGCGCACTGGCGAGAGCGCCGGCAGCGCCGTCGCCAGCTGGACGAGCAGACGCTGGGTGTCCGCTGATGACGGCCGTGGCGCCTGCCACTCGGAGAGGCGGTGCACGGCGGGAACCAGGTTGGCCAGCTCTTCTGGCGCGACGCCTTGCTCGCGCAGCGCTTCAGCCAACTGCTCCGGTCGCTCGAACGGCCCGGGTGATTGGGGAGGTAGCATCACCTCACTCCTTCCTGCGCTGGGGCTAGCACTGCGTGCAAGCGGTGAACGCCGACCGAGAGCCGTGACTTGACGGTGCCCAGTGGGATCTGTAGCGTCTGCGCGATTTCTTGTAAGCTGAATCCCTGGTAAAAGCGGAGCACCACCACGACGCGGTAGTCCTCGCTCAGGTGAGCGAGCGCCGCTCGCACCTCGCCGCCCTGCTCTGCTGCCAGGGCGCGTTCTTCCGGGCCAGGAGCGCTGTCGGACATCTGGAGCAGCGCCTCCTCTTCCTCCTCACCGCTGCGCCCGCGCTGGCGCACCGCGGCTGACTTGAAATAGTCGCGTGCCAGATTCGTGGCAATCGTGTAGAGCCAGGGCTTGAAGGGGCGATCAGCCTGGTAGGTGCGCTGCCGCAGCACATGCAGCAGGGTTTCCTGCACCAGATCCTCCGCCAGCGGGCGATCTCCGCCGACCAGCCGATAGAGATAGCCGAGCAGTGGGGCGTGGTGGCGCGTCACCAGCGTGGCGAATGCCACCTGATCGCCTGCCAGCACGGCGGCTATCAACAGTTCGTCGCTTCTCTCTTGCATAGGGCGCGCTGGTTGGCTCCTTCGCTTTCGTGCTGTTGCCTAGCACGAGCGAGGGCTACAAAAGGTTCGCAATCAGGCGGTTCCGCTACCCTACAAGGGACGAGCAGAGCGATTCAGCGCGGGGAGGGGCCGGGAGCGGGGTTCCTGGCGGCTAGTGCTGCTCCAAGGGTTCCGGCGTGCCCGGCGCCCCCTGCCGCGCCGGGGCCATCCAGAGCGGCGGCTGGCTCGCTCCCCCGCCGAGCAGGCTCGCGCTGTCCCACACGGGGCCGACGTCGGGCGGCGCCACCTGCACGTGCGTGTGGCCGAAGCCGCGCTGCCGCAGATAGGCGCGCACGAAGGCACGCGCCAGATCGGGCGTGTTGTTGGTGCGGCTGAGATGCGCCAGCCAGATCCAGCACGGGCCGTCATCCAGCACGGAGACCAGCGCCTCGCTCGTCTGCTCGTTCGAGAGGTGGCCGGTGGGACTGAGAATGCGGCGCTTGAGGTGATAGGGGTAGGGGCCGCGCAGCAGCCGCTCCCTGTCGTGGTTGGCCTCGATCACCAGCAGGTGCGCCCCACGCATCGCCTCCACCATCGCTGCCGGCGCCTCACCGGTATCCGTGGCGACAAACATGCTCCACGCGCCGGTGGAGATGCGATAGCCGCAGGGGGCAACCGCGTCGTGCGAGGTGGCGAAGCTGCGGATGCGCAGGTCCGCCAGCGCGAGATCGTGCCCCACCGGCAGCTCCAAACGCTCGACGGGGCCGCTGGTTGCCGTCATCTCCGGCAGCGCCGTCACCGCTGCCAGGGTGCGCGGGTCGGAGACCAGCGGGATGCCGTGCTGCCGCGTGAAGGCGCGCGCGCCGCAGGTGTGGTCCGAGTGCTCGTGGGTCAGCAAGATCGCGCTGAGCATCTTCGGCGTGACGCCGACCTGCCGCAGACGGCTCGCCAGGATGCGCGGCCCAAAGCCGGCATCTACCAGCACCGCCGTCTGGCCGGTCTGCACCAGCAACGCGTTGCCGCTACTGCCGCTGCCTAGAATCGCTACCCGCACGCCCCGCTCCTCACGCCATTGGTGGTCCGCTCGCCTGCTCGCGCGCCCGCGGTGCCTGTGTCTGTGCTTGTGCCAGCCATCGTATCGCGCCGACGCCGCTCGCCGCAAGAGGCTCTGTACCAACGGACGTGCGGCCCCTCATACGCACTCGTCGGGGGGACGGCAGTAAACTGCCGGCGCACGGGACGCGAGAGCGGAGTTGTGGCGATCTCGATCGTGACTTCACCAAATAGCGTCTTCGGCTTCGGTGTCACTCGTGTGCCGCGTGTCTTGCCCACGGAGATGTGCATTCTCTGCGAAGATGTCGATTCACGTACCACCAACATCTCCAACGTCTCCGTAATTTTTCCGGCTTTGGGCGGCTGATACCGTGTCGCGGTGCACTGTTGGAGAATGGCTTTCCGCTCCCGTGGCGAGCCCGCGGTCTGGCGGGGCGACAAACTACAAGAGTATGGTGCGACGCGATATGATTCCCCAACGCCACCTACCGGGTCGGACTGCCCATTCCCTCCACCTCCTCCATATACTTCGGATAGATCTCCACTAGTACTCAGACCAGGTAGGACTTGACGACGGGTGTATGCGGCAAACCAATGAATCGGGCGATTGAGTAGGGCGGTGCATGGTGAGCGCTTGCGCCGTTAGAAAGCCCTCAGCCGCGATTTGCTGTTGTTGAGTAAGACAGGCAGACTGGAAAGCCGCCCCACGACGCTGTCTGTGTAAAACCGACGCAGGAACAGAATACTCGGCATGCGCGTGCTGCGATGCGCGAACGCTTACGGTTTGAAGGCGCCGTTGGGCTTGCCGTGCGCAATCACCTCACGACAGTAGGTGTAGAAGGCATCGTAGAGCGGCATCGCCGCATCCAGCCGGGCCTGATCGTCCGAGTGGCCAGCGTGTATTCCTTCGGTGGCGGCCTTGAGGCCGGGCCCCTCTGGCAGTTGCCAGGGGCTATTGGCCACATCTGCCGTCCCGACTATCTTGCCCAAGAGTACGAGCGCGGGGTCATCCGTTAAGTGGTACCGTTCCAGCATCACTTCGAACGAGGATCGGCCCCCCTGACGTTCGGACTCAGAGCCGGGCACATGGAAGGCGGTTGCCCCCAGACGCTTCGCTTCACTCAGGACCTGGTTGCCAGGAACGAAGAGGAATTCGGCTTGCGGGTCAATATACGTGCGCACGAGCCAGGCGATGCCCATGCGGCCCACACGGACATACTCGCGCGTAATCCACTGCATCGATGTGCTCCTTCCGTACTCCTGCCCTGCTCCCGCCTTGGAGGCATGTACAGGCGGTGACCTAGACCACCCAGGTCCTCCTCCACTGGTACGGTCTTACTATACCCGACAGAGGTATGCGACACCACCTTGCGTGGGCGACCGAGCTCTTCACGGTGTCAAGTCCTGGCTGGACTGAGGACTAGTCGGTGGTGAGCACATGCGTGGTGAGCACAACGGCGCTAAAGCCGCATCCTGCCCGGAGGCGCTGGAGACGTTGGTGGTACGTGAATCGGCATCTTCGCAGAGAATGCACATCTCCGTGGCCGGCGCCGCGCCCTCGCTGGCATATCAACCGAGCAGTGGGGCTGCGACAGTCGCGAGCGTGGTGCCGGTGTGCGCATCGAACACCATGGAGATGGTGCTGAGGCTTTCGGGGGAGCCAACTCCATAGAGGGTGAACGGGCCGCTCAACTCGGCGTAGCAGACGAGCATATCTGCCGGGGTGTTGACGGGCCTTCCTATTTGCTGTCGCCCGACGCGGTCGAGGTCGCCGATGGTGAGGAATATGACCCGCGTGACGGTCGGCTGTCCGTCGGCCTGGAACCCGAAACCCAGGAACGCCCCATGAGCCACGTAATCGCGCACATCCTGCTGCGTGAAGGACGGCGTGCAGTCGTTGCGCGGGCGGATGCCACGGCCACCTTGGCCGGTGGTGGTGCTAGAGGTCGGCCCTGGACACACGACGGAGACGGGTGCGTGCAGGCCCGGATACGATTTCCCGTCTGCCTGCGCCTGGGTACGCGTGTGCAGCGCATAGGCGACACCGCCGATGGTCGCCACCACGACGGCGAGAGCGAGCGTCCCGAGAAGGATGTTCCGTCTCCGCATAGCTCATCCCTCGCAACCACGGGCGGCCAGCGCCTACCACCAGTATACATGCAAGCCGCCACCTTGCGCAGCCGAGCGGCAGTCCCTGTGGCCATCCATGCCCCGCCACATCTAGCTCGATCCGTCAGACAGATCCTAGTCGGTGGTGAGAACATGCGTGGTGAGCACATTGGCGCTGAAGCCGCATCCTGCCCTAAGGCGTTGGAGACGTTGGTGGTACGTGAATCACCAGCTCCGTGGCGAACCAACATCTCCGTGGTCGGCGCCGCGCCCTCGCCAGCCGTTACCTTTCTGGGGCCAGAAGGCCCCTGCCTTCAGGCATGGGGATGAAGGGCCCTCTCCCGTTGCCAGTTGTGCCCGCTTGTGCGAGAATGGTTCCATCGCACCTTGCCAACTCAATCGTGTTTGGGCGTTCCGTGGTCAAGCGTTCCCGTGGGTAAAAGCACGAACGTGTCTTGGACGTGGTGCTCGTTCGGTAAGCCGGAGCAGCGCATTCCACCTCTCTGGTGTTGAACGAAGCCAACCTACTGGCTGTGGGACGACACAGCCTCGGTGCAAAACCGTAGAAGCCCCTTCCCTTTAGGGATGGGGAGTCGTCACTCCTGCTCTGGACTCCCCGGCGCGCGGGGACTGGTAGACGGCAGCCTCAGCAGCGCCGCCGCGTTGCCGCCCAGCGCCAGCGCCAGCCCGTCCGCCGCCAGGCCAGAGGCGCGCGCATAGTCCAGCATGCGCCGCTGGCCCAGCAGCGGAAAGTCGCTGCCCCAGAGCAGCTTGTGTGGGCCGGCGATACGTGCCACGGCCGTAAAGATCTCCGGCGTGTAGAGGTAGAGCGACGCCGCCGAATCGTACCAGAGGTTGGCCGCCGCAGCGTGCACCTCCGGCATCAGCTCGTACAGCGGGAAGCCGCCGCCCCAGTGCGCCGCCACCACGCGCAGCCGCGGGAACGCCACCACGAAGGCCTCCAGCTCGCGTGGGGTCACGTCGCCCTTGCCGGGATAGCGGTGGCCAACCGGCTCGCTCGTATGTGTGAGCGCGAAGAGGCCCAGATCCAGCGCGGCCTCCACCAGCGGCGCCAGCAGCGGCGTGTCGCTCAGCCGATAGCCCTGCCCATGGGGCATGAGCTCGCCGAAGCCCGGCATGCCTGCCTGCGCACAGCGTTCCAGCTCGGCGATGGCGCGCCGGCCCGCCAACGGCTGGATCGCCGCCAGCCCGATCACGCGGCCGGGGTGGTCGCGCATGACCTGCATCACATAGCTGTTGCATTCCTCGGCCAGACCGGGGTCGCGCCAGCCGAAGGGAAATGTAACGGATACGTCCACGCCGTCGGCTTCCATCGAGGCCAGTAGGTCGTCTGCGGTCGCCATGCGCGCCTTGGGATTGCCATACAGCTCTTCCAGCCAGGGATCGCGCGCGGAGAAGTCCGCCCGCCGCGCGACCACCTCCGGCGGGAAAATGTGGGTGTGAAAGTCGATGATCATGGTGCGCGCTTTCCCTGCCATGCCGCTATCGCAGGCGAGTATAGCACGTGACCGCGTCCGTTCGCCGCCCGTTCTGCACTAGTACATTTGTTCTCCTAATCGCCAGATGCCGGCGCGGACCCGGGTGCGCCCAGGCGCACGCGGCTTCCTTGTATAGCAGCCGATGCTTCTATGGTATACTTGAGGCTAAACCTGGTGCTTGGCCCGCGCGGGCCAGCACAGCACGACACCCGTGCACCCGCGGACAAGAGGGGCGGTGGAGATGCGGTACAATAGGCGAGGGGAGCAGTCCCCGCAGCGCCGGATGCGCGGCCTGCCGCAACGCCGAGGGAATGGCCCTTCCCGCCCGACATCGCTCACGAAAGGAACCGGCTGGTGAAGACCGCTTTGGCCACGGTACGCACGAGAACGGTGACACCCCCGCGCGAGCAGCCGCCGTCTGTGGTCACGATGCGAGGAGGTGAGGACGAGCAGCGGTCGACCGAGGCATTCGAGGCGATCATCATTCGGCTGGACGGACCGACTGCGGAGCGGTTGTTCCGGCTGGCGGAAGAATAGCGCCGAGACGCCCGCGCCTTTGCCCGGCCTTCGGCACATCCAGCGGCCAGCGTATCGCCACAGCGTCCCCATCCGTCGCGACCAGCCCGGCCTGGACCGGTGGGGGAAAGGTATTCAGCCAGTATGGACGTTATCCGAGTTTCACCGCGCGGCTATTGCTACGGGGTGGTGGATGCGATGAAATTGGCTCGGAAGGCGGCACAAGATCCGACATTGCCCCGGCCGATTTATATCATTGGCTTGATCGTACACAATCGCTTCGCGGTCGAAGAGCTCACGCACATGGGCATCATGACCCTGGATGGGTCCGACCGCGCCTCTATCCTCGACCAGGTGACGGAGGGTACCGTCATCTTCACCGCACATGGTGTCTCCCCACGCGTCAAGCAGCGCGCCGCCGAGCGCGGCCTGCATGTGTTGGACGCGACCTGCCCAGACGTCACCAAGACGCACGACCTCGTGCGCGAGCTCGCCGCGCAGGGCTATCAGATCATCTACGTCGGCAAGCGCGGGCACCCCGAGCCGGAAGGAGTGATCGGCGAAGCGCCGGACGCCGTCCATCTCGTGGAGACGGAGGCCGACCTCGCCGCCCTGCCGACCGTCGTTGGCACGGCGCCGCGCCTCGCCGTCACCAACCAGACGACCCTCAGCAAGTGGGACACCGAGCAGCTGATGGACGCCATTCGCGCGCGCTATCCACACGCCGAGATCTTCAACGAGATTTGCCTGGCCACGCAGCTGCGCCAAGAAGCGGTCGCGCTGTCGGCGGCCGGCGCTGATCTCACGATCGTGGTCGGCGACCCCCGCAGCAACAATACCAACCGGCTCGTCCAGGTGGCCGAAGAAAAGGCCGGCAGCCCCGCCGTCCGGGTCGAGACGCTGGCGGACCTGCGGCCGGAGCTGCTGGAGGGCAAGCGGCGGGTGGCCATCACGTCGGGCGCATCCACGCCCAGCCAGCTCACGCGGCAGGTCATCCAGTACGTCGAGAGCTTCGGCGCGCGGGTCCGCGAGGTCCCGCTGCCGGACGAGGCAGACGCAGCGCCGCGGGTGACGGCGGAGACCTAGGCGCCAGGCGCGCCGGGCGCTGAATGCGCGCGAACGGGGGACAGGGGCACTGCGGTGCATCCTGGAGCGGATAGGGGGATACGAAGCTCGCGGCGGGCATACCAACGGGGAGACGCAAGCACGCATGCCCCAACGCCAGCGGGGACGCCTTCCTGACCCGGAGCTGTCGTAGCCTGGAGGTTTGACGGTATGAAGAGCCTGAGCGCCATTCTGGCCGGAGAGTCATTCGAGACGCTGCAAGCGCTCGCCCCCTGGTGGGGCGCGGAGCCTCTCGAGCGCGACGACACCGACTCGCGGCAGCAGCTCGAGCGGGCGATGCGCGACACGATTGCGGCGCGTTTCGTCTGGGAGCGGCTGGCCGAAGATGAGCGCCGTGTGCTGTTCGCGGTGGTCGGACCCTCGGCGCGGAACTGGTGCCTGACCGAGCTGCTGGCCGAGCGCGCGCGACTGGAGCCGCAGCGCACGGAGCTGGCGCTGGTGCGGCTGATGACGGCGCGGCTGGTGTTCACTGAGCAGGCCAAGGTGCAGGGTGGGGATCTCGTCGGCCAGCGCGCCACCTTCTACGGCTACGCCATACCGCGCAATCCACAGGCTCAAATCGAAGAGAAGCCCATCGCCTACGTGCCGACGGAGCTGGCAACCGCATTATATGCCTCCGGTCGCGAATACTTCGTGCCGATCGCCGACCGCGCGGACAAGACCCTCGACGAGCTGCTGATGCCCTATCGCCAGGGCGACCTGGACCAGATCGGCCGGCGCTTCGGCCTCACGCTGCAGGCGTACTACTCACGCAACGAGGTGCGCGCGGCGATGGCCGAGAACCTCTCGCAGGCCGAGGCCGTGCGCTATGCGCTGGCGCGTATCGAGCCGCGGCTACGCGACGTGTACGAGTGGATCCGCAAGCACGGGGGCAAGGCGCCGGTGCGCGCGCTGCGCGAGTATCTCGAAGCCGACGGCCCAGAGCTCTCCGCCGTGCTGCACACGCTCGAAGAATACGCGCTGGCGTTCGACACCTTCAGCGAGGGCACGCGCGTCATCTTCATCCCCAAGGAGACGCTTGCCAATCTGCGCCGCGCAGAGGAGCGGCCGGCGGCGAGTGTTGGCCTCCTGCCGTGTGCGGCGCCGCGCGCCATCCAGCCCGCCGACACCAGCTTTCTGTGGGATCTCTCAGTACTGACCTCCACCGCACACCATAGCGAGATCGAGCTCACCCGCTCCGGCGCGCTCCCCAAGCGTGCGGCGCAGCGCATCGTGCCGTCGCTGGTCGGCGAACGCACGCGGCTGGGCGAGGACGAGGCGCTGGGGTACGTGGAGCTGCTCAAGCAGGAGGCGGCGGATCTGGGTCTAGTGGTGGCGCCCGCCTCCACCTCCAAGCAGCGCGGGCGGCTCGGCCCAGGACCAAAGCTCGATTCATGGGCGCGGCACGATCTGGTGATGCAGGCACGGCGTGTCTTCCGCCGCTGGCCAACGGACCGCTGGTGGACGGACATCCCTGGCGCCAACTATCAGGAGTGGCTCACCTTCTACCTGGAGATACCTGTCACGCGGGAGGCCGTGCAAAAGCTGCTGCGCAGCTGCGAGCCTAGTGTGTGGTATTCGCTGGCCTCGTTTCGCGCTACCTTGCAGGGCGACAACCCGTACGTGTTGCGGCCGTCCCAGCGCTACGCCGGTGAGGCCGGCTTCAAGCTGGCGGACGACCTACGGCAGCAGTGGGACTCGACAGACGGCGAGATTATCACCGGCATCTTCCGCTCGACGCTGCACGAGCTGGGCATCGTCGCGCTCGGCTACGACCGTGAGAGCGTGCCGGCGCCCGGCGAGAATGTCAACCCAGACTATTTCATGCTTACCGAGCTAGGCGCCGAGGTGCTCACCAGCGATCTCAGCGCGAGCCAGCAGCCCTCTTCGAAGGCGCTGGTGGTGCAACCAAATTTCCAGGTGCTGTTGATGGAGCCGTATATGCCGGCGCTCTATTGGCTCGTGCGCCACGCCGCGCTGGAGCAGGCCGGGCGGGTTAGCCGCTTCACGCTGACGCGCGAGGCGCTTTCGCACGGCCTGCGCCAGGGCACGAGTATCGAGAGCGTGATCGCCTTCCTGGAGGCGCACAGCCAGAAGACGCTGCCGCAGAACGTGGTGTATACGCTGCACGACTGGGCGCGCCAGCACAAGGAGGCGGCGTCGCCGAAGGTGACGCTGCTCGAAGTGCAAGACGAGGCGCTCGCGGGGGAGCTGGTCACTGAGCCACGGCTGCGCGCGTTCCAGTTGTCGCGCGTCGGCCCGCGTGCGGTGGCCGTGCCGCCGGAGACGAGCCTGCGCGACCTGCGCCGGGCACTGGAGCGGCTAGGCTACGCCAAGCTGCTGAGCGGGCTGGAGGACCTCGTCGCTGCGGCCACGACCCGGCGTCGCTCCCCGCGCACTGCCAGGGCGACGCCCGCCGCCAAGGGCGCCTGACTCGCGGTCCGTATCAAAGCCCCCCACTCCCAACCCCTCCCCCATAGGGAGAGGGGAGCCAGGGAGTGCACGCCCCGCGGCGGGAGGAGGGATTGGCCGCCGTGCCGGAGTGCTCGTTGGCAGGGGAACCGCCCAGAACGGCGTGCTACGCGTGCACGCGCCACCGCAGCAGCATGTGGCACAGTCGCGAGCAGCGAGCCAGGCCGGATGCAGCACAGCCGCCCGCGCTGCCGACACGAACTAGTTCGGCCCACAGCGCGTGCGACCAACCACTCGGCGGAGGCTGCGGCGCCGTGGTATAATCCAAGTTGGGAACTTGGGATTAGCGTTCCCCTATCCGCATGACCCATCGCTACGCAGCAGCCACGAGATTCAGCCCGGTCGCGGCGCGTGACATCAACCCGCGCGGCCCGATCAGCGAGGCGCGTGCTGGCGCTGCCGGGAGGAGAATATGGCTGTCGAAATCACGCCGGATATGGTCATCCACGACGTGGTGGCGAACTACCCGCAGACCGTCAAGGTGTTCCAGGGGCACGGGCTGCCCTGCACCGCCTGCCAGGTCGGCGCGCGCGAAAGCGTAGCCGGCGGCGCGCGTACGCACCGCCTCGACGTAGACGCGCTGGTGCGTGACCTCAACCGCGTGGCCAACGGGCAGGAGGCCGAGGGCATCCGGCCGGCGACCAAGGCGCCCGTCGGCCGGGGCATCCCGCTGGTAATGGCCGGCGGCAACACCGGCGGCAAGATCCGCCATGTCGTCGCCGTGATGAGCGGCAAGGGTGGCGTCGGCAAGTCGCTGGTCACAGGACTGCTGGGCGTCTCACTCCAGCGTCAGGGCCTCAAAGTCGGCATCCTGGACGGCGACATCACCGGGCCGAGCATCGCCAAGGAGTTCGGCGTGCGCGGCGCGCCCACCAAGGGCGCCGGCGGCATCGAGCCGCTGCGCTCGGTCAGCGGCATCAAGATCATCTCCATGAACATGTTCCTGCCGAACGCGTCCGATCCCGTCGTCTGGCGCGGCCCGATGGTCTCCAGCGCCATCAAGCAGTTTTACAGCGATGTGGATTGGGGCGAGCTGGACTTCCTACTGGTAGACCTGCCGCCGGGCACGTCCGACGCGCCGATGACGGTGATGCAGTCGCTGCCGCTCGACGGCGTGGTGATCGTCTCGTCACCGCAGATGCTGGCGACCGAGATCGTCATGAAGTGCATCCGCATGGTGCAGACGTTGAAGGGGAAGCTGCTCGGCATCGTGGAGAACATGGCGTACTTCGTGATGCCTGACGGCTCACGCAACGAGATCTTCGGCCCCAGCAACGGCGCGGACCTGGTCGAGATGACGCGTGCGCCACTGCTCGCGCAGATCCCGATCGATAAGGACATCTCGATGCTCTGCGACGCCGGGCACATCGAGGACTATCACAGCGAGGAGTTCAACACGCTGGCGGAGAACTTCGTGAAGAGCCTGCAGCTCGCCGCCGTCCGCCGCTAGCCCCCACCCAGCCCCTCCCCCAAAGGGGAGAGGGGGAGCCAGAGCATGCCTACCCCCCAATGGGAGTGGGGAGCCAGAGGGCAGCACGGAGAACCTTATCCCTGGCTCCCCTCCGCTCTGCTCAAGAGCCGCTCCGCACCTGACGGCGCTTCTCCCTTCGGTCGCGCGTCTCTCTCCGGCGCGGAGAGGGGAGCCAGGCGCCGAGAGCAGCGGTCTGAGCGAGACCTTGCGCCCCCGTTCCTTTTGGTGAACGGGCAAGACCCGGCCCCTTCCCCATCGGAACGGGGAGGGGGCCGGTGGAGAGGTTACTCGCCCGTCTCCGCAGCAGCCGGCGCGGCCACCGCTGCGGACACCGGTGTGCCGCCCGTGCCAGCCGACACGGGGAGCACACGCAGGCGAACGCCGACCGACGAGCTCGCCGGCTCCTGGCGCAGCGAGGGGTCCGCGCGCTCCTCGGCACGCAGCTTCAACGCAGCATAGACGCGCAGCGCGCCCAGCACCGCGACACGTGGCGCCAGATGCAGCATACCCCGCGCTTTCTGCTGCGCCGGCTCGTTCTTGACGTGGCTCCACGTGTAGGGAATGTAGGTCTCGAGCCGTGCCCACAGGCGCGCCCGCTTCAAATCGCTCAGGTTCAGCTTGTACGTGCGCATCGTTGCCGTATAGCTGTTCCAGTCCTCATAGGTCATCTCATGGCCACGAACCAGCAGGTTCTCGCGCAGCGCCCGCCAATAGATCGGCGTGCCGGGGAAGGGTGTCATGAGGGTCATGGTGCACTCGGTACGCAGCGTGCGCGCGAAGGTAAAGGTGCGGCGCACGCTGTGCCATGACTCTTCCGGACTGCCGATGAGGAAGAACGTGTAGACCTTGATCCCCAGCTCACGGCAGATCGCCAGCTTGCCTTCGAGGATGCGGTTGATCTTGACGTGCTGGCCGATACTCGCCATGCATGACGGGTCATCCGACTCGACACCCGTCAGAATCGTGCGGATGCCGGCGCGGAGCATCAGCTCCAGCAGCTCGCGGTCCAGCAGCTCCAGACTGAGCTCGGCCGCCGCCTCGATCGGCAGATGCCGCTCGATCATGCCGTTGGCGATGGCGCGCAGGTGCGGCTTGTTGGCCGAGAAATTGGGGTCGCGGAAGCGCATGTGCCGGACGCCATAGGTGCGATAGAGATATTGCATCTCGTCCAG
>Ga0207646_10005814_pt1 | contig 12908 bp, 5 predicted proteins | sample KBSK5502metaG_FD_184343 | JGI IMG/M metagenome (GOLD analysis project Ga0207646, IMG submission 184343) | Corn, switchgrass and miscanthus rhizosphere microbial communities from Kellogg Biological Station, Michigan, USA - KBS K5-50-2 metaG... | ecosystem: Host-associated > Plants > Roots >...
CCAATAATACGGCATATGGAATAACCTATTACATACTTCTGTTAGTAGTAAATCTCACTTTAATCCCTTTCTCACCCCACTCCCCCATCTGTTCTTTTGCAATACTAGAAAAGTTGACAGCCTATTTGACAGCTTCACCAACGGATGACAGTACACACAGACGGATACGGACAAACAACAATTTCTCGTCAGACGTGTCCCCAGGCGCATCGGCATAAGCGCTAGTATCTCTCCAAAGGTATCTCTTCCAATTTGCCGATTCGGCATGAACAGCAGTGTTTGCTCCGAGCTCGATCAGCTTTCCACCTTTCCTTACCACTCTTCTCTCTATACGGAAAATAGTTCTTGACAGCCTATTTGTCAGTATAAAGAGGGCATTTCACCTGTAAAATAGATTTTTCATCCGCTTCCCTGTCTGGCACGGACATCGCGCTTCATAACTCGAATCCCTCCCATGTATGGCCTGTCGGTGTATTATTGACAAAAAGATACTACATCTTTGTGAAGGCCCGCTACAAGCCGTCTGAGAGAAAGTAGAAAAAGCATCTTTCATATGGATTCTTAGCTTCTGCTTTGGGCTCTCAATGCGCTCCAAAAGCCGTCTGAGGAAATCTTGTAGTATCTTTTCGTCAGAAAAACACCGAATTGCTTGTATTAATCACTTGAATGCAGTATTATATAAGCTAAAGCTTTGCTCGTAGTTTGGAGCAATAGCAAATAATAATTTTGATGGAGCTAAGTAGAGCATGAGTGAAGAAATGATATCTGATCCACCACCCCTGCCATTAGTAGTAGGGGTAGATCTGGGTGGCACGCAGATTCGTGTTGCAGTGTTGCATGGTACCAAACTGCTTTCGCGAGTTCGTTTACTTACGGGAAAAGGAAAAGATTCTAATCCCGAGAAGATTATCTTACGCATCTATAATGCTATACAACAAGCAGTCGAGGAAGCTAATACGAGCATTGATCAGATTGCGGGTATTGGCATCGGTGTACCAGGGCCAGTGAATAGCCCTACAGGGGTAGTCTTTGAAATGCCAAATTTGCAGGGGTGGAATAATGTTCCACTACTTGACATGCTTGAGAATGACTTTCATATCAGAATACCAATAGTTATTGATAATGATGCCAATGCGGCAGCGCTGGGTGAATACCTGTTTGGTGCAGGCCGGGGATGTAGCTTAATGGTCTACCTGACCATCAGTACTGGCATCGGTGGCAGTGTCATCATCAATGGGCAGATCATGCGAGGAGCTAGTGGCGCAGCGATGGAAATTGGACATATGACCATTCACCAGTTTGGTGATCGCTGCAATTGTGGAAATATTGGATGCCTGGAGAGCATTGCCTCTGGCACGGCTATTGCTCGTTCTGCCGAAAAAGCTATCAGCAAAGGCAAAGGTGCCGAATTGCTCGACTTTGCTCGGTCGGTATGGGCGTGCGAAACTACAGTATCAGACGGTTCGACTTCATTTGCTCAGGACTCAACTGTAAATGAACAGGAAGAAGACGACGAAGCCAAAGAGTTACAACGCATAGATGCTCGTATCGTGGCGCTGGCTGCAGAAGCTGGAGTGCCAGTAGCATACGGTATCATCAAAAGTGCTGCAGAAGCGATCGGCGTCGGCCTGGTCAATATCATTCATATATTTAATCCGGATAAGATTATTCTGGGTGGCGGCGTCAGCCAGATAGGACCTATGCTTCTGGATCCTGCTCGCAGGATCATCGATGAATATGCGATGAAGGTACCACGCGACGCTGTGCATATCGAGGAGGCGCAGTTAGATGAGAAAGCAGGACTTATTGGCGCAGGAGCACTCGTTTTCTATGAAAAGGGCATTGAGGACATGATGCTGATTAAAGCGCAAGAGAACTAAAGTATTCTAGCCACCAGTTGTTATCTCAGCGGTATGATAATCCTAATTTGATGTTTGCATGCAACTTTCTAATGAGCACTTGATGCAAGCGGAGCTGGCAACTGGTCTCCTAGACCTTTTTTAGTTTCCTTCTGAGGCAGCATTCATTGGTAGGTAAAATTCCGTAACTTAAGCTTCCAAGAAAGTTCATCCCAATCGTTCTTTCTTCCATCAAATATTTATTTTTACTAGATCTCTAGAAAATCAAAAATTCTAACCTCGCATTTCAATTCTACTTGTCAAATCCATCTAAATGGAGTATCCTTTGTGTTGACACTTCTCTAAATCGAACATGATAGCTGGAAATGGTATACATTGGAACCAAGGGAGTAAATTATGAATAAAGTTCTGGAATCTGAAATAAGCAGTTTGCCACTGGTAGTCGGTGTAGATCTTGGCGGTATACAGATTCGCGCAGCAGTATTACGCGGTCGTCAGCAATTCTCCGAGGTAGGATTGCATATTGGGGCAGATTCTACACCGGAACATGTTATCCCCCTTATCTGTGACGCTATAAGGCAAGCTGTTGATGACGCTTATATAACAATCGATCAAATTACAGCTATTGGCGTTGCTGTGCCTGGGCTAGTGGATAATCAGGCAGGCATTGTCTATTTTGCGCCAAATTTGTCTGGATGGGATCATACGCGATTGCGTGATAGGCTCGAGGAGCATTTTAAAAAAACGATTTTTATTGATAATGATGCCAATGCGGCAGCGCTGGGTGAATACCTGTTTGGTGCAGGCCAGGGGTGTAACTTGATGGTCTATTTGACCGTCAGTACTGGCTTCGGTGGTAGTGTCATTATCAATGGGCAGGTCATGCGAGGAGCCAGTGGTACAGCGATGGAAATTGGACACATGACCATCCGCCAGTCTGGTGAGCGCTGTAATTGTGGGAATATTGGATGCCTGGAGACTATTGCCTCTGGCTTGGCTATTGTTCAACGCGCCAACGAAGCCTTAAGGCCTGAAACGGCAAGTGGTTTGCAAACTCTTAATCGTGATGCCGCAGTGCAAGATCGGGCACTTCCCCCTACACATAATCAAACAGCGCATGAACATGATAATAAGAAACCCACTTTGCTCCTTCCTATCGATGTCCAAACTGTAGCGGAGGCTGCAGAAGCTGGAAAGCCAGCGGCACGTGCTATTATCAAAAGTGCGGCAGATGCATTTGGTGTTGCCCTGGTCAACATCATTCATATCTTTAATCCTAGCATGATTATTCTAGGCGGAAATCTTACTCAAATAGGCCCTATACTTATGGCTCCTGCTCTCAGGATCGTCGATGAACGCACAATGAAGGTGCTACTCGAGGCTGTGCGTATCGAGGAGGCACAGTTGGGTGCATATGTAGGACTTGTCGGTGCTGGAGCGCTGGTTTATTACAACATGGGAATAAAAATCACGTCATCACAGCAAGAACCATGATAGTAAAGACAGGAGCTGCATATGCCGCTAATAGAGCTAGTCCTGCAAAGCATTACTGAGAAAGTCATTAGCTACGTCCTGGATCAGAGTCAGGTTAGAATAGAAGGGTGGGTACGTACAAAACTAGGCCTGGATCCTACACAGCAAGCATTCAGGCGTGCTCTAAGCACAGCCATTGAAAAGTTCGAACAAGCGTATCCCCAATGGGTAGCATCTCTTTTCAACGCCGATTTCCTTGAGAAAGAAGGAGCGCCTATTCTAGCACAATTCCTGGTGCGGGACGGTCATCCTGACCCTAGTAAATTAGCCGCTCTCTGGGCGGACTCATTGAATATACGCCAATCGGAGCCTCGAACCATGCGTACCCGTGAACTTGAGCCAGTAGCCGCTGATTTTCTAGAGTATCTGGCTCAGGCTCTCAAAAGTGAGCCAGAACTAAGAGAAGTAAACGATAGCCGGGCCTTGGAGCGACTCACTAATGATCTTGAAGCTATCCGCTTTAAATTAGGAGCGGAAAAGGCCACTCCTGGCACGCATCGAGACTACTTGCACTGGATGCGGGAACGCTATCTCTACCTTGATGCTCGCGGTACACTCCAGACGCACCGCCAGGTACAGCTAAAACTAGATGATGTCTATATTTCTCTTCGAGCGCATTATGATGAGGCACCTGACGCAATTGACCAGCACTTGGAGCAAACAGAACCAGAGCTGGATTTCCTCACCCTGGAGGCAGATGGCTGGAGTGAGCCGGCCCCGGCCTGGTTTGAGAGTAGTGGCTCAAAGGTAGTTGGTGCCTGGCAAGATGAGACTCTCGATCTATCTGATGTTGTCTTCCGCCACGATCGCCTGGCGATCCTGGGCGAACCAGGCAGTGGCAAGACCACCTTGTTGCGCTATCTCGCCTTCAAACACGCTCAGGCGCTATGGAACGGTCAACTTGAGGTCGGCGAGGGTCTTGGTCCAACCCGGTTTCCCATCCGAGTTCGCATTGGGGATTACGCCGAGAGTGCTATGCCCAATGGAATCTCTCTCAGCGACTTTCTCGTTGACTACTGCATCACTCGCGAGTGTCCAAAGACAGGACTCGCTGATCTGATGGCAACAGAGCTAGATACAGGCAATTGCCTGATTTTGCTGGATGGGCTAGACGAAATTGTGGGCGCTGATGTACGCCGTCGTGCAGTCCAACAGATCGAAGATTTTGTGCGCCGCCACGGTACACTCCCCAATCGTTTTATCATTACAAGCCGCATCGCTGGATATACGAGTGCTCAACTGGGTGGACTCTTTGCCCACTACACTATTCAGGAGATGGATGATGGCCAGATTCAGCACTTTCTGGAGCGCTGGTGCAGAGCAGTGGAAGATGCTCAAACCCCGGACCTGTCGGTAGAGACACGTAAAAGCGTCGCACAGTGCGAAGTCGAGGGCATTTTAAGCGCGATATTCGCCTCCCCTGGAGTACGTCGCCTGGCTGCTAACCCACTGCTCCTGCGCATTCTCGCGCTTATCCATCGCGCTGGTGCTCGCTTGCCACAGAAGCGTATCGAACTCTATAAGCTGGCGGCAGATACCTTGAGCCGCACCTGGCGATCATATCAGGGCGTGCCTGAATCAGCCCTGTTCCTGGTCAGAGACGAATATCTGACTCCCCTTTTAGGGAAACTCGCCTATTGGCTGCATGTGCATAAGCCAACGGGCATTGTCAGCGAGCGTGAGGTCTACGAGGTGCTCGGTGCTGCATGGGCAGACCTCAATGATCTATCCTGGGATATAGACAAACCCAATCCCAAGGTCAAGATTGAAGTCGATAAGTTTCTACTAGCGGTCCGTGAGCACACCGGGATCTTTATCGAGCGGGCTCCCAATCGCTACGGCTTTATGCACCTGACTTTCGAGGAATACTACGCCGCTCGCTCTCTCATCGCTCGCAGCAAAACACGTGCACAACTCATCCGTCAGCATCTCCACGATCCTCGTTGGGATGAACCTATCTTGTTGGCACTTGGCCTGGTGGGTCTGGAGTCGCCATTAGAAGCCAGCGAGTTACTCGAAACCGCCATTCTGGCAGAGGGCGAAGATGCGGAAGAGCTTGGCTTTGCCCCCAACCGCTATGAAAACCTTCTAGGTCGTGATTATCTCTTCGCGCTTCGTTGCCTGGGAGATCACATTCCCGCCCACCCTAGGCTTGTGCGACGACTGATCAAACGTCTAGCCGATGAGATACTGCATCGCACTGGATCCGCTCGATTCGAGCATTACCAGCTTGCATTAGAGGAAAGACTCAGGCACCTCAAGGAAAGTGAAGGAGCATCAGAGCTTCTTCCGTTACTCGTTACCGCTTTAGATGACCCTGATTCTAAGGTGCGTCTCAGAGCAGTACAAAGCTTGGAGCAATTGGGGCAGTCTTCCGGCGAGGTGATGAAGGCATTGTTCGCAACGCTGCACGACCATGAATTCAATGTGCGTTATGCAGCAGCACAATGCCTGAGGCAGTTAGGACAGGCCTCAAGTGAAGCAATTGAGTTACTGCTCAACTTCCTGGGTGATAAGACCTCTGCGATGCGTATTTGGGCTGCTGAAAGCCTGGGACAATTAGGACGGGTACCTGACAAGGTAGTGGCTGCACTGCTCAACTCTCTAGGCGATGAAGACCCCGGCGTACGTTGTGCAGCTACTGAGAGCCTGGGCCTGTTAGGGCAAGGCTCTGACGAGGTAGTAGCGACTCTGCTCAATATTCTGAACAATGACATCCCATGGGTGCGTTGTGCCGCTGCTAAAAGCCTGGGACAATTGGGGCAGGCATCCGATAGCGTGGTAACTGCCCTGTGTGACTCTTTGCACAATACAGACAAGAGTTTACGCTACCAGACTGCGCTAAGCCTGGGACAACTGAACTTGGCTTCCGACGAGGTAGTGACTGCGCTGCTTAACGCCTTACGTGATCCCGATCCCCTGGTGCGGCGAGCGGCAACGCAGAGCCTGGGACAATTAGGACGGACCTCCGACGAGGTAGTGACTGCGCTGCTCAACACTTTACATGATACTGTATCTTGGGTGCGTCGCCATGCAGTGGAGAGCCTGGAGCAACTTGGACAGGTGTCCAATGAGGTAATAAACTCGCTGCTCAATGCCCGGAACGATGGCGATTATTACGTGCGTCGCGCGGCGCTACAGAGCCTGAGCCGATTAGTACAGACATCTAATGAGGTGGTGACTATATTGCTCAACTCCTTGCGTGGCCATGATCTCAAAGTGCGACGTAATGCAACTGAGAGCTTAGGACTCCTGGAACAGGCACCTGATGAGGTGGTGACGGTATTGCTCAACACTTTACGCGACCCTGATCAATTTGTGCGTCGGCAAGCGGTGGAAAGCTTAGGGCAACTGGGACAAGCATCTCCAGAGGTGCTAACAGCTCTCATTAAGGTTCTGGACGATACTATGCCCGATGTACGCGAGTCAGCGACGAAAAGTTTTGAAAAAAGCCAGGCAACTCCAGAGGTGCTTGCAGCACTCATGAAGACGCTCCATGATCCTTCCCTTGAAGTATGTTACCAGGCAGCGATAAGCCTAGGAAAATTAGGGCAAGCAACTCCCGATATAGTGGTAATGCTACTCAAAGCCCTGCAGAATGCTAAAAACTGGCTTGTACGTCGTGACGCTGCTCTTCTTTTAGGACAGTTAGATCTAAATAACCAATCAACAATTCATGTTCTCTTGCATGGTTTGCTGAATAGACATCACCTTGTGCGGGCTACTTGTGCTCAATCGCTGGCACAGTTAGGACAGTGCTTTCCCAATACTGCCGAAACGATTGCGGCAGAACTGGTGCTGGCTATTGAAAATCGAGAGTTCGATAAAGTTGACGAAGAAAAACGTTCGGCACATGATTACGCTTTTGACGGATTGTGGCAGCTTATGGTCATGAAAGCTGTCAGTTGACCGAGGTACTAGAGTACCGGCTTTTTTGAGAGGAGTTCCAGTTGGGTGCCGTGCAAACCACACTTAATACTCGCAAGGACTATCTGCATTGGGTGATCAAACGCAATCTCTACCTAGATCCTCAAGGTAGCCACCAGACGCATCGCCAGGTGCAGATGAAACTGGATGAGGTCTATGTCTCGCTGCGAGCACAGCGTGATGAGATACCGGGAGAGGTGAATCGTCAATTCCTGGAGACAGAATGGGACGAGCTAGAAGCGAAAATTGCCAATACTAATCTACCTGCTGAGGAGGTAGAGGATCTGCGTGAGCAACTTCTGAATCGCTACAAGAAAATTGATTCAAGTACTCCTGACAGGGAGTACGAAATAGATGAGGTCGTCAGGCGCCATGATCACCTTGTAATATTAGGCGATCCGGGTAGTGGCAAGACCACCATGCTTCGCTATCTCGCCCTTAAGCACGCTCAAGCACTCTGGGAGAGTCGATCAGCGGTAGATAACGAGCTGGGCTTACCACATTTTCCCATTCTAATCCGCATCGCTGACTATGTCGAAAGTGGGGTGTGGAAAGAAAAAAGCCTGAGCAATTTTCTGGCAGACTACTTTATGCATGAGTGTCCAATAGTAGGTCTGGCTAATTTAATACATGCAGAATTAGCAGGGGGCAATTGCCTGATTTTATTAGATGGACTCGACGAAATTGTAAGGGCAGATGAACGACGAGATGTAGTACAGCGGATTGAAGACTTCGTGCGTCACTATGAAAACGTGCCCAATCGCTTCATCATCACCAGTCGTATTGTTGGTTACAGCAGCGCTCCGCTTGGAGCACTGTTCACATGCTACACTGTACAGGAGATGGACAAAACGCGGATCCGCCGCTTTCTAGAACGCTGGTGTAAGGCTGTGGAAACAGCTCAGACACCAGACCTGTCGCCCGAAACACGAGACGCGAAGGCCCAGCGTGAAATAGAGGGCATTATGAGAGCAGTGTCTGCTTCCCTAGGTGTGCATCATCTGGCAGCTAATCCACTATTTTTGCGTACTCTAGCCTTGATCCACCGCACAGGTGCTCAGCTTCCCCAGAAACGCATCGAACTCTACAAACTCGCGGCAGATACATTAGTTCGCATTTGGCACCCATCTCCAAACATACCGGAACCTACCATACTAGAGGATAGGAATCTCACACCGCTGTTGAGTAGACTGGCCTATTGGCTGCACACCAATAAGCCTACAGGAATTGCTACTGAGGGAGAGGTCTATATAGTGTTGGGAGAAGAATGGGCTCGTATCAAAGGTTTGTTGTGGGATGAAGAAAATCTTGCCATTAAGAGCGAGATCGAAAATTTCCTGCAAGTGGTACGTGAGTATACAGGTCTCTTCGTGGAGCGAGCCCCCAGGCGCTATGGTTTTATGCATCTGACCTTCGAAGAATACTATGCTGCTCGTTACCTGGTTGCTCGCAGCAAATCTCGAGCAAAAATGTTGCGGGAACACCTGCATGACCCTCGTTGGAGAGAGCCGATCTTATTGGCCCTGGGTTTCGTGGGCCTGGATTCCCCTGAGGATGCCAATGAACTGCTAGAGACTGCTATTCTGGCTCAAGGAGAGGGGGCAAAGAGGTTACATTTTCACTCTAGCCGATACGAAGACATTTTGGGTTTGGACTATCTTTTCGCATTGCGCCGTCTGGGTGATCAGTTTCCCGTTAACTCCAGGCTCCTATGGAGATTGATTGAACGGTTGTCTAATGAACTGTTACACCATGCCGGTTCTGCCCGCTTCCAACGTTATCAGCAGGAATTGCGGGATATACTCAAGCTCCTAAGAGATAGCACCGGAGCATCCGTGCTTTCTTCCCTTCTCGTCGCTGGCTTAAGCGGAACTTCTCATGTTCAGCGTCATGAAGCAGCGGAGAGCCTGGGGCTATTGGGGGATAGTTCTGACGAAGTGATAGATGGACTGATTAATACCTTGAACAAGGATATTCCCTGGGTGCGCTGTGCGGCTGCAAAAAGCCTGGGGCTACTGAGGCAGACCTCAAGCAAGGTCATGTATGCTTTACTAACTGCTCTACATAATGATTACCAAAGTGTCGGCTACCAGGCGGCAGAGAGCCTGGGGCTATTGGGGCAAAGTTCTGACGAAGTGTTAGGTGTAATACTCAATGCTTTGCAGGACAATGATCCTGAGATACGCTGCAGAGCAGTGCAGGGTCTGAGGCAATTGGGACAAATCTCCGATACACTGGTGGGTGCTCTGCTCAATGCCCTGGACGATGATGATCCCGATGTTCGTTATCAGGCAATGCAGAGTCTGGGTTTCCTGGAAATGAGAAATATTTCTGGCAAGACTGCTGTAGATGTTTTGCTCAAGGGCCTGAATGATAAAGCACCTGGAGTACGTCGAGCAGCAGCGGAGAGCCTGGGGCTATTGGGGGATAGTTCTGACGAAGTGATAGATGGACTGATTAATACCTTGAACAAGGATATTCCCTGGGCTCGCTGTGCAGCAGCAGAAAGCTTGGGTCTACTAGGACAGGCATCTAACAGGGTCGTAGATGCTCTACTAACCGCTCTACGTAATGACGATCCTGGGGTGCGCTATCACAGCATTCAGAGCCTGGGGCGACTGAGAAGAGTTTCCAGCAAGGTGGTGGAAACTCTGCTAGCTGTATTGCAAGATAATGATCCCAGCGTATGCCGTCAGGCTACTCAGAGCCTAGGGTTATTGGGACAAATCTCCGATACAGTGGTGGATGCTTTGCTCAATGCCTTAGATGATGATTATCCTCGATTGCGTTGTGCAGCTGCGGAGAGCTTGGGACAAATAAGACAAGGATCCAGCAAGGTTTTGAAAGTTCTATTTATCGCTTTACATGATGAAGCTCCCGATGTGCGCCATCGTGCCGCACAGAGTCTAGTACAATTAGGGGAAACGTCCGGTATAGTTGTATCGGTATTGCTTGAAGCATTAGATAATCCAAAAAATTGGTCAATTCGTTGTAATTCAGCCCTCCTTTTAGGACAGGTTGGTCAAAGTGACGAACCAACAATCAAGGCTCTCTTACATAACCTATTAGATATAGACTGTAATGTGCGCAAAGCGTCTGCTCAGGGGCTTGCGCAGTTAGGGCGACATTACCTAGACACAGCTGAAATAATCGAGAAGCAATTAGTACAAATTATTGAAGACCCAAAATTTGATAAGCTTAACAACTCCTCGAAAAAGTGTTCAGCCTATGACTGTGCTTTTGATAGTCTATGGTGGCTGGTGGCCGGTGGCGAAATTGAGGCAAGGCAGCAACTGGCTTTACTATGAGAGCCTTGGGTAGTAATGGAACAATTTCCTGGAATAGGCAGTGCAGAAGGCCCAGTGTCTCACAAGCTGTTATGAAATGTATAATTTTCGATCCTTATTACCTCAAGAGTTTCCGGACATCGTACCCAGCAAGCAGGTAGGAAAGTTTCTCAAACGATGCACTTCTGACCAGAAAAGGCTTTTCTCGAAAGGAGTTGTGCTTTGCCAGGCACTATTGCCTGCATTGAATCATAGGTTTGCCGTAAGTTGAGCGTAAATGGTTCAGTTTCGCGGGGGCGCGTCGCCAGCAAGGTTTGCCGCTCCTGCGAGTTAGGAAGCATAGCATTGCCCAGAAAACTCCCCATTGTTTTACAGGAATTTTCGCCTGTTCTACTCGTATTGCTTGTACTCGCGGCAAACCTTTCGTGGCAAAACGGCAAAGGATATGGCTCTTCCCACGGGATGCGCAACGAGATTGCAGCAAGCAAGTGATGTTGTGCGAGTCGGCCCCACCAGCAATTTCGCTATATCGCTTGCTTGCTGATGGTTTCATAGAAATTCCGCCCCATGACAGAAAGCGCACATTCAACGAAGGATGGTCTGGAGCCATTTCGTTTGATGGGTGCATCTCGTTGCGCAATCCGTGGGAATAACTGGTCCAAGTAAAATTTGACTGTCGAAGCTGACCAATACCTCTCCATAACTGGAAACATAGCCCAAATCAGCAGAAATGTAGATGAACCGAAATTGACAGCCTATTTGACAGTTTCACCAGCAAATGACAGCACACATAGACAAACACAGACAAACAGGAATGCGCCGCCAAACGCCTTCTCAAGCGACGCGAAAGAGCGGTGAACACAGCGTTTGAACGGCTATGCTATACTTTCATAGTAGGACATAGCGTTTCTCCAGGCTACGTCTATAAATTTAGTAGTGGGAGGTTGGTCTAATGCAGAAAACTACCCTCATCTCCGAAATGCTGAAGTTTCACTTTGGCAACAAGATATTTTGCTCTGATGGTGAAGATGGTGTTCTGGCTTATGTCATATTTGATCCCGCGACACGGCGCATGACCCATATAGGTGTGAAGCAGGGTCGTCTTTTTGGAAAAACTGTCACTCTTCCATTTGATAGTGTTGTTTCGGCCACAGGTGATGGTGTAATGCTGCGCGTAAAGCGTGCAGATGTGGCCGCTGCCAAGGAAGAAGGGCAGGGCGGGGCAAAGCTTGATCATAAGAGTATTGTTGAGAACGCCGCTTCCGCTGCTAAAGGCTCTCTGATGCTCAGTGCCGTGCATCCGGAGAATGGCGAGCTGGCCTACATTGTAGCTCACGATTTACGTCCAGGACGGGATACTCTGCTGCAGCAAGAATATGTCACTACACTGGCAGCCGACAAGGTGACAGTTACTATCCCCGATGATAAACTGAAAATCCTACCTCCCTATCGCTCGGATAGCGTACTCCAGCAAGAAGTGGAATCTATTCTTTATGATTTTACCCCTCTGCATATTGACCTGAAAGCGATAAGCATTCATGTGCTCGATAGTGTGTTATACCTGGATGGAAATATCTCCAGTTCGCTTCGTTCAGACATAGTGGAGGACCAGGTATTGGGTGTGGAAGGCTTGTTAGAGATCAAGAATCGCCTGGTTCCTGATGATAAGCTGGCTGCTGACCTGGCGCGGGCGTTAGCTCAGGATGAGCGCACACGTGACCTTCCAATAGGTGTCTATCCGCGCCTGGGGGTAGTGCGGCTAAGCGGTGCTGTTCATAACGGCCAGCAGAAAGCTGCCGCCGAAGAGATAGCGAAAAGCTTCCCAGGCGTGCTTTCGGTCAACAACGACCTCGTTGTTGATCCCCATGCAGATATACTGAATGTGATGTCTCCGGCGGAGGGTAGAGAGGCGAAAGACATCATACCTGGGAAATACGTCAGGCATACACAGTGAATACGACCCGTTATCACGCCTGTGTTGATACGCATAAGGAACCAGAGAACTATGCGTGATATTCCTGCATCTGTATGGGTATCTTCTTACTGCTCATCAATTTAAAAATAACCCAAAAATATACTGATCTCTCTGATGAAGTCTGGGAGACCTGGCGTGCCAGACCCTTGATTCATGCAAAACCCTTGATTCATGCAAAAAAATGTTGACAAAACGCAAATCCGATAGTAATATCGATGAGGTAAAAACCACTGTCGTCTCTTTTTTAGCGGATAAGACCAAACCTGCACAGAAACTATGGAAAACACGGAGCAGCTAAAACATATTGAGCAAGTATCGATTCCGCCG
>Ga0207646_10005815_pt1 | contig 12901 bp, 4 predicted proteins | sample KBSK5502metaG_FD_184343 | JGI IMG/M metagenome (GOLD analysis project Ga0207646, IMG submission 184343) | Corn, switchgrass and miscanthus rhizosphere microbial communities from Kellogg Biological Station, Michigan, USA - KBS K5-50-2 metaG... | ecosystem: Host-associated > Plants > Roots >...
TGCACCAGCTCGTCGAGGTCGCGCTTGAGGTCTTCGCCGGGACCACCGAGGGCCTCGAGGAGCCTGAGCGGGAACTCGCGCCCGAGCACCGCGGTCAGCTGCAGGGTGCGCTTGAGGCGCTCCGGCAATCGATCGATGCGCGCCGTCAGGAGATCGTGCACGGTGCCGGGGACCTCGCCCTCGGCCAGCTCCCGCGTGAGCGTCGCGCCGGCGGCATCGGCGGTGAGCAGGTCGTGCTCACGCAGATATCGCATGAGCTCTTCGACGAAGAACGGATTGCCCTCGGCGCGACGGGTGACGAGCTGGCGCAAGACGGGCGCCAGGTCATCCGCCTCGAGCAGCACGGCGGCCATGGCGAGCGTCTCGTCTTCGGACAGGGGATCGAGCGCCAGCCGTCGGTGGTAGGAGCGATCCTGCCAGGGCGGCGCATACCCGGTCCGGTACGTGCAGACGAGCAGCACGGGATACGCGGGCACGCTATCGAAGGCCAGACGGAAGAACTCGTCGGAGCCGGCGTCGATCCACTGGAGATCCTCGGCGACGAGGACGAGGGGCCGGTGCTGCGCGCCGCGCAGCACCAGGGCCTTGACGGCTTCCATCATCCGGCGCTTGCGCTGCATCTGATCGAGCCCTTCGGCCTCGACCTCCGGAGCCGGAAGCGCCAGCAGGTGCTTGAGATAGGGAATCGTCCATCCGAGCGCGGGATCGAGGGCCTGCACGCCATGCTCGACCTTTTCGGCCTGGACGGCCGCGGTCTCGCCCTCTTCCAGGCGGAAGTTGGCCTGGAGCATCTGGATCACCGGATGGAAGGGCAGCGAGGCCCCGTGCGGCAGGCAATGGGCCTCGAGGTAGGTGACGCCCGCATCGAGCAGCTCGCGCTTGAGCTCCCACGCCAGGCGCGACTTTCCCACGCCCGCGGGGCCCACGATCGAGACGATGTGGCCGCGGCCCCGCTGCACGCGCTCGACGGATTCGCGCAGGAACGCCAGCTCCCCGGCGCGGCCGACGAGCGGCGTGAGGCCGCGCTCGAGGGCCACCTCGAAGCGAGCGCGGCGGCGACGCTCTCCGAGCACCGCCCACGCGCGCACGGGCCGGTCGATCCCCTTGACCGTCAGCGCCCCGCGATCCTCGGTCGTGAAGTACGCGTTGACCAGCCGATGCGTTGCCTCGCTGATGAGCACGCCGCCCGGGGGCGCGGCCGCCTGCAGACGGGCGGCGAGGTTCACCGTCTCGCCCTGCGCGGTGTAGTCCATCCGGAGATCGTCGCCGATCTTGCCGACCACGACCGGCCCGGTGTTGAGCGCGATGCGCAGCGCGAAGTCGAGCCCGCGCGCGCGCCGCAGACCCTCCCCGTACTCGCGAGCCGATTTCTGGATGGCCAGCGCCGCGGCCACCGCGCGCACGGCGTGATCCTCGTGGGCGATGGGCGCGCCGAACAGCGCCATCACGCCGTCCCCGGTGAACTGATTCACGGTGCCCTCGTAACGATGCACGGCCTCCATCAGATGCTGGAAGCAGCCGTCCATGATCCCGTGCAAGTCCTCGGGATCGACCCGGCTCGAGAGCGCGGTGAAGCCGACGCAGTCGGCGAAGAGGACCGTCACCTGCTTGCGCTCGCCCTCGACGGCGGCGCGCGAGACGAGGATCTTCTCGGCCAGGTGGCGAGGGGTGTAGCTGGCGGGCGCGGCGCCCAGCCGCCCGGCGGGGGCCGCGGCCTCGGCGAGCGCGTGGCCACACTCGTCGCAGAACTTCGCGCTCGGCCGCGCCGCGCTGCCGCACGCGGGGCAGGCGCGCGGCAGCGCGCCGCCGCACTCATCGCAGAACTTGGCGCCCGCGCGGTTGTCGTGCCGGCACGCCGGACACTGCACGCGCCCATCCTATCACCACGCGGCGGGGGCTACGGGGCGTGGCGCTCCGGCGGAGGGTCGTCGGGTCCGCCGGCGGACCGACGGATGTCGAGCATGCGCGGCAGGTCGGGGGACCAGTCCGGCGACGGCTCGAGGTGCGTGATCCGTACCATGTGATTCACGATGTTGCGAATGCGCTCGGCGGCCGCCTGCGCGCCGGCGATCCGGCCGGCGGCGGCATCCCCGCGGCCGATGAGCTCGAGCTGACCGAAGATGATGGTGGATACCCTCGTGAATGACGCCCTCGTTTAGGGGAAGTAGTTCGAGCCGTCGACCCGTCGGACGACCTGGTAGATGACGCCGTCCGGGAGGTTGTCGCCGAGGTTGCGCAGCTGCAGCTCGCGCTCGCGCAGCGCCTCCTGGGCGCGCTCGAGGTCGGAGACGTCGAGCACGATGGCCTCGAGATGCGCCTCGCCGCCCTGACCGATCCGCGTGGCGTTCATCATCACCGTGAACGCCTCGCCGTTCGCGCGCGTCCAGCGCACCTCGTGGTTGGTCACCCGGCGCTCGCTGGCGAGCGATTCGAGGAGCCGGTCACGCTCGGTCGGGTCCGCGTAGAAGTCCCAGGCGTTCCGCCGGAGCGCGTCCTCCGGGCGACGATGACCGAGGAGCCGGGCCAGCGCCTCGTTGCACTCGATCATGCGGCCGTCCCACGTGCTGCGGAACACGCCGGCGAGGTTGCGGTCAAAGAGGAGCTGATAGTGCTCCTTCGCGGCCTCGGCGCCGCGCCGGCGGATCTCGGCCTCCTCGACGAGCCGCGCGTTGCGCAGGAGCAGCCCGACCTGCTGACCGATGGTCTGGAGCATGGCGCTCTCGGAGGGATCGACACGACGGCGTTGCGTCCACCACACGAGGTAGAAGGTGCCCGCGACCTCGCCATCGACGGTCAACGGGATGACGACGCCCGACTGATGCGGCACCATCCGGAACAGGGGGAACGCGAATCGCTCGTCGTGGGCGACGTCGTCGCTCCACACGACGTCGCCGGCACTCACGACCGCCGGCCAGAACGGTTGCCGGGAGACCGGGGTCCCGCCCAGCACGCCGAGGGCGGATCGAGGAATGTGGGAGCCGGCGACCGGCCGCAGCTCGTCGCGATCCCGGTCCAGCAGGTGCGCGCCCACAGTCTCCGCTCCGGTCAGCCGCGCCAGCTCACGGCAGACGAGACGGAGCGCTTCGGTCACGTCGACCATGCCGCCCACGACGCGCGCAATCGCCAGGATCGCAGGGCTTCGTGAGATATCCCTCGGTGCCGCTCTCCCGTCCGCGCGCCCGCGCCTGGAGATCCGTGTAGGTCGCCGACAGGAAGAGGACGGGAATCGATCGGGCCGCCGGCTCCGCCTTGAGCCGCTGGCAGACCTCGAATCCGTCGATATCGGGGAGGTGAACGTCGAGCACGATCACGTCGCCGGGGGTCCTGCCCGCGAGTCGAAGGGCCTCCGCGCCGGTCGCCGCCTGGGTCACGGCGAAGCCCGCGCGCTCGAGCACGAACGACGCGAGCTGGCGCGAGTCGTCGGTGTCGTCGACTACGAGAACGCGGTGCGGTCTCGGCATGGGCGCGAGCGCAGGCCATTTATGGCATGACAGCCCCTCCACCCCACCCCATCACGGGCCTGCCCGACTTCACCGTCCGCGCTGCGGCGGCCGACCGGCGACACTGGCGATGATCGTGGTGAACTCTCCGGGATCAACCGGCTTGGGCACGTGCATGTTGTAGCCGGCCGACAGCGTGCGCATGCGGTCCTCCGTCCGGCCGTACGCGGTGAGCGCGACGGCGGGCGTCTTGCCGCCCTGCCACACCTCGAGCGCGCGCACCTTGTGGATCAGGGAGTAGCCGTCCTCGCCCGGCATCTCGATGTCCGACACCAGCACGTCCGGACGCCATTGCCGGATCTCCTCCAGCGCATCCGGGGTGGACAGGCAGGTGCGGACGAGCGCGCCGGCGCCGCCGAGGATCGCCGACGCCAGATCGAGCGCGTCCGGATCGTCGTCGACCAGCAGCACCCGCAGGCCGTCCAGGCGAGCGCCCGGCGGCGCCTGTCTCGCCGAGGTGGCGGTCGGATGCGCGCGCGGCACGGATCCGGGCGTGATGTCGGCGATCATCAGGGGGAGCTTGACGACGAACGTCGCGCCCTGGCCTTCGCCCGGACTCTGCGCCGCGACCGTTCCGCCGTGCAGCTCGACCAGGTGCTTGACGAGCGCCAACCCGAGGCCGAGCCCGCTGTACGCTCTCGTGCTCGAGCTGTCCGCCTGACGGAAGCGGTCGAAGATGAACGGCAGCACGTTGCCCGCGATCCCCTGGCCGCTGTCGGCGACGACGATCTCGACGTGCGAGTTGATCCGCTGCAGGTGGACCTGGACCCGGCCGCCCTTGGGCGTGAACTTGACGGCATTCATGAGCAGATTCCACACCACTTGCTGCAGGCGAGCGGGGTCGCCGTTGACGGGCCCGGCCCGCGGGTCGAGCACGTGCTGAAGGCGGATCGTCTTGGCCTCCGCCGCCGGGCGGACGGCGTCGAGGGCTTCCGTGACGAAGGTGGCGAGATCGACTGGCCGGACGTCCAGGCGCATCTTCCCGGTGGTGATGCGGGAGACGTCGAGCAGATCGTCGATCAGCTGCAGCTGGGCGTCGGCGTTCCGGACGATCGCGTCGAGCGCGGCCGCCTCGTCGCGGACCTGTCCGGCGCGGAGCATCCGTGCCCACCCGTACACCGCGTTCAACGGGGTCCGCAGCTCGTGCGACAGGATGGCGAGGAACTCGTCCTTCGAGCGGTTGGCGGCGTCCGCCTCGGCCCGCGCGGCGCGCTCGCGCGCGAGCAGCGCGGCGAGCTCGGCCTCGACCCGTTTCCGCTCGGTGATGTCGCGGGCGACCTTCGAGGCGCCCACGATCCGGCCGGTGGCGTCTCGGATCGGGGAGACGGTCAGCGAGACGTCGAGGCGCCGCCCGTCCTTGGTGAGGCGCACCGTCTCGAAGTGATCGATCGATTCCCCCCGCTTGAGGCGAGCGAGCACCTGCTCTTCTTCTTGCCGTCGATCTGGCGGCACGATCAGCAGGATCGACTGACCGACGGCCTCCGCCTCGGTGTGTCCGAAGATCCGCGTGGCGGCGGGATTCCACGACGTGATGATGCCGTCGAGGGTCTTGCCGACGATCGCGTCGTCGGAGGATTCCACGATCGCGGCGAGCCGGCGGTCGGCCGCCTCCCTCCGCGCTCGCTCGCGCGCCTGCTCGGCGAGCGTGAGCGCGGCGCGATGCAGGCTGGCGGCCGCCGCGTTGACCTCGGCGATGGGCGACGGCACGGGCACGATGTCCTCGCCGCGGCCCACCGCGTCCGCGGCGGACGAGAGGGCCGCGATCGACCCGGCGATCCGGCGACCGAACGTCATGGCGGCAGCCGCCGCCACCAGCGCCGCCCACGCCACGCCCGCGATGGCGAGCAGCAGTGAGCGCCGGATGGAGGCGTCGATGACGTCGAGGGGCGCGCCGAGGCCGACCCGCCACGGCGTCGAGGGCACGCGGGCGTAGGCGAAGTAGATGCCCTCGCCCTCGCGAGAGGTGGTCCTCAGGAACCCTTCGGCCGCCGCCTCGTTGGCGGACTCGCCGGCGGCGGGCCGGCCGATCGCGCGGTCCTCGTCGCGCGTGCGGGCGATGATGGATCGGTGCTCGTCGTACACCACGGCGAACCATCCGTCGGGCAGGCCCTGGACCTTGACCGCCTGGGTGACCATCGCGGGCGGGCCCGTCATCGAGAGGACGTAGCGGACGCCCCCGTCGCGCTCCACGGGGATGTTCAGGATCACGTTGGCTTGTCCGTTGATCTGCGCCACGGTCAGGTTCGACACGGCCGGTTTCTTCGTCGTGATCGTGCGCTGGAACGACTCGACCTCGCGGCGCGCGGGCGGGGTGACCCCGGGCGGCAGGCCCGTGTTCACCACCTGGCGCCGCGCGAGATCGGTGAGGACGACCCAGCTTGCCGACCCGAGCGGCGCCGCCACCGCCTCGTCGCGGAAGCGGCGCCAGTCCTGCGCGTCGATGCTGCGCGAGCGCGCGAGGAGGGCGAGACGTCCGAACGCGATACCGATCTCCCGATCGAGGGCGAAGGCCATGGCGCGGACGGTCTCGCGCATGCCGCGCTCCACGGCCGCGCGATTCGACTGGTGTGCCCGCACGATGAGCAGGATAGCCAGCGCGACGACGGGCACGAGCGTGGCCGCCACCAGGATGCCGAGCTGAGCGCGCAGCCTCATCGGTCGCATTCGAACGGTCCGCTATTGTCGCGGCGTCTCCGCGGGGGGCCAATAGGAAAAACTTTCCCCAGGCGGTTTCGTGGCATAAATGAAGTCGGGCCGGCGTCAGTCTCATGACGTGACGGATCGGCCCAGTGGCTCCATGAACCCATCACGCACGTTCATCCTGCGGCCGGTCGCGACGGCGCTGCTCACGGCCGCGGTGCTGCTGGCCGGGATGGTCGCCTACCTGCAGCTGCCGATCTCGGCCCTGCCCCAGGTCGATTACCCGACGATCCAGATCCTCACGTTCTACCCGGGGGCGAGTCCCGACGTCATGGCCTCGTCGGTGACCTCCCCCCTGGAGCGCCAGTTCGGGCAGCTACCCGGGCTCAAGCAGATGACCTCCACCAGCGGGTTCGGGGCCTCCCTGATCACGCTGCAGTTCACGCTCGAGTACGCGATCGACGTCGCCGAGCAGCAGGTGCAGGCGGCCATCAACGCCGCGGCCAACTTCCTGCCCCGCGACCTTCCGAACCCCCCGATCTACAGCAAGGTCAACCCCGCCGACACGCCCGTCGTCACGCTGGCGCTCACCTCCGACACGTTGCCGCTTCAGCGGGTCCAGGACCTCGCGGACACGAACCTGGCCCAGAAGATCTCCCAGCTCCCCGGCGTCGGGCTCGTGAGCATCAGCGGCGGCCAGCGTCCGGCCGTGCGCGTCCAGGTCGACCCTTCCGCGCTCGCCTCCTACGGGCTCAGCCTGGAGGACGTGCGCGCGGTGCTCGGCCAGGCCAACGTCGACCAGGCCAAGGGCAGTCTCGAGGGGCCGAGGCAGTCGTTCACCATCGGCGCCAACGATCAGCTGCTCACGGCCGCCGAGTACAAGGCGGTCCTCCTCGCCTACAAGAACGGCGCGCCCGTGCGGATCGCCGACGTCGCCGACGTGATCGACGGCGTCGAGAACGTCAAGCAGGCGGCGTGGATGAACGACAAGCCCGCCGTCATCGTGAACATCCAGCGCCAGCCCGGGGCCAACATCATCGCCGTCGTCGACCGGATCAAGCGGCTCCTGCCCCAGCTCAAGGCCTCGCTGCCCTCGTCGATCGAGATCACCACGCTGACCGACCGCACGACGACCATCCGCGCCTCGGTCGCCGACGTGCAGTTCACGCTGATCCTCACCGTGGCCCTGGTCGTGCTGGTCATGTTCCTGTTCCTGCGCCGGCTCACCGCGACCATCATCCCGAGCGTGGCCGTTCCCATCTCGATCGTGGGCACCTTCGGCGTGATGTACTTGCTCGGCTACAGCCTCGACAACCTCTCCCTGATGGCGCTGACGATCTCCACGGGATTCGTGGTGGACGACGCGATCGTGATGATCGAGAACATCGCGCGCTACATCGAGGCCGGGGAATCACCGCTGCAGGCCGCCCTCAAGGGCTCCGAGCAGATCGGCTTCACGATCGTCTCCCTGACGGTGTCGCTGATCGCCGTGCTCATCCCGCTCCTGTTCATGGGGGACATCGTCGGCCGGCTCTTCCGCGAGTTCGCCGTCACCCTCAGCGTGACCATCCTGGTGTCCGCCGTCGTCTCCCTGACGCTGACCCCGATGATGTGCGCCAAGATCCTGCGCGGCCACGGGGCCCAGGAGGGACGCTTCTATCGCCTCACCGAGCGCGGCTTCAACTGGGTGATCGACCGCTACGCGACGACCCTGCGCTGGGTGCTGGGCCACCAGCCGGCGACGCTGGTAGTGACCGTGGCGACCCTGGTGTTGACGATCCTGCTCTACGTGGTCGTCCCCAAGGGCTTCTTTCCGATCCAGGACACGGGCGTCATCCTGGGGATCTCCCAGGCCGCGCAGACGGTGTCCTTCTCGGCCATGGCGGAGCGCCAGCAGGCGCTGGGCCGCATCATCCTGCAGGACCCCGACGTCGCCAGCCTGTCGTCGTTCATCGGCGTCGACGGGACCAACATGACGCCCAACGGCGGCCGCATCCAGATCAATCTCCGGCCGCGCGACGAGCGGGCGGCGGATGCCGCGGAGATCATCCGCCGCCTGCAGCCGAGGCTGGAGACGGTCGAGGGCATCACGCTCTACATGCAGCCGGTCCAGGACCTGACCGTCGAGAACCGCGTGAGCCGGACCCAGTACCAGTACTCGCTGGAAGACGCCGATGCGCGCGAGCTGGCCGAGTGGACGCCCCGACTGGTCGACAAGATCCGGGCCCTGCCGGAGCTCCGCGACGTGGCCAGTGACCAGCAAGAGGGCGGACTGCTCGCCCACCTCGTCATCGACCGCGACACCGCCTCGCGCTTCGGCATCGTGCCCCAGGCCATCGACGACACGCTCTACGACGCGTTCGGCCAGCGCCAGGTCTCGACCATCTACACCCAGCTCAACCAGTACCGCGTCATCCTCGAGGTCGCGCCGCGCTTCCAGCAGGACCCGGAGTCACTCAAGTATCTCTACGTGAAGTCGCCGTCGGGCTCGCAGGTGCCGCTCAGCACGTTCGTCTCCGTCACCCCGGGCACGGCGCCGCTGGCCATCAACCACCAGGGCCAGTTCCCCTCGGTCACCCTGTCGTTCAACCTGGCCCCGGGCGTCGCCCTGGGCCACGCGGTCAACGCCATCCGGACCGCCGAGGAGCAGATCGGACTGCCGGCGTCGATCCGCGCGAGCTTCCAGGGCACCGCCCAGGCCTTCCAGGCCTCGCTCGCCAACGAGCCGCTGCTCATCCTCGCCGCGATCGTGACGGTCTACATCGTGCTCGGGGTGCTCTACGAGAGCTACATCCACCCGATCACGATCCTCTCCACGCTGCCCTCCGCCGGCGTGGGCGCGATCCTCGCCCTGCTCCTGTGCCGCGCGCACCTGGACATCATCGCGCTGATCGGCATCATCCTCCTCATCGGCATCGTGAAGAAGAACGCGATCATGATGATCGACTTCGCGCTCGACGCCGAGCGTGACGAGGGCAAAGCCCCCGCCGAGGCCATTTACCAGGCGTGCCTGCTCCGCTTCCGCCCCATCATGATGACGACGATGGCCGCGCTCCTCGGCGGGCTGCCGCTGGCCCTCGGCACCGGGACGGGCGCGGAGCTGCGCCGCCCCCTCGGCATCACGATCGTCGGCGGCCTTCTCCTCTCGCAGCTCCTCACGCTCTACACCACGCCGGTCGTCTACCTCGCGTTCGATCGGCTCGCCAAGCGCTTCCAGCAGCGCGGGCCCGTGACCGCGCCGCTGCCAGAGCCGACCGACTGATGGCATGGGTGGCTCCGGGCGCCCCCCAAACCCCCCGAACGTATTGCGATCATTTCACCGCTCGGCTCGCCGCCCGAGCGCGGCTCACCTCGCACTGCCACACGCCCCGGCGCGGCCGTGGCGCCCCTCGGACGCACGGGGTCTGATGCCGTGAACATCTCCGAGCCCTTCATCCGCCGCCCCATCGGGACGACGCTGATGAGCGTCGCCCTGCTGCTCGCGGGGATCATGGCGTATCGGATGCTGTCGGTGGCGCCACTGCCCCAGGTCGAATACCCGGTGATCAACGTGCAAGCGGCGCTCCCGGGCGCGAGCCCGGAAACGATGGCCTCGGCGGTGGCCACGCCGCTTGAGCGCTACTTCGGACGCATCGCGGGCGTCACTGAAATGACGTCGACGAGTCTTCTCGGCAACTGTCTGATCGTGCTCCAGTTCGACCTCAGCCGGAACATCGACGCCGCCGCCCGTGACGTGCAGGCCGCCATCAACGCCGCGCGCAGCCAGCTGCCGCCGACGCTGCCCAACAATCCGACGTACCGCAAGGTGAACCCGGCCGACGCGCCCATCCTGATCCTCACGCTGACCTCGGACGTCATCCCCGTGGGGCGCATGTACGACGCGGCGGACTCGATCCTGGCCCAGAAGCTCTCCCAGGTCGAAGGGATCGGCCAGGTGTTCGTGGGCGGCGGCGCCAAACCCGCCGTGCGGGCGCGCGTCGATCCGAACCGCCTCAGCCAGATCGGCATCGGCCTCGGGGAGGTGCGGGACGCCCTCCAGAAAGTCAACGCCAACACCCCGAAGGGCGAGGTCGCCAACGGCTCGACCGCGTGGTCGATCACGGCGACGGACCAGCTCTTCGATGCCGAGCAGTACCGGCCCGTGATCGTCGCCTACAAGAACGGCGCCCCCGTCCGGCTCGGCGACATCGCCGAGGTCGAGAGCTCGGTCGAGGACGTCCGCACCGGGGGGATCTCCGACGGCAAGCGGGCCGTCGTCCTCGTCCTGTTCCGCCAGCCCGGGGCGAACATCATCGAGACCGTCGACCGCGTGATCGGGATGTTCCCGGAGCTCCGGGCGTCGATCCCGCCGGCGATGAGCCTCTCCGTCGTGGTCGATCGCAGCACCAGCATCCGCGCGTCGTTCCGCGACGTGCAGATCACGCTCGGGATCGCGATCGTCCTGGTGGTGCTGGTCGTCTTCGTCTTCCTCCGCAGCGTGCGGGCGACCATCATCCCGAGCGTGGCCGTGCCGCTCTCGCTGCTGGGGACGCTCGGAGGGATGTACTTCTTCGGCTACAGCCTCAACAACCTGTCGCTGATGGCGCTGACGATCTCGACCGGCTTCGTGGTCGACGACGCCATCGTCGTGCTCGAGAACATCACGCGGTACATCGAGGCCGGCGAATCCCGCCTGGCCGCCGCCCTGCACGGCGCGCGCGAGATCGGCTTCACGGTGCTGTCGATGAGCATCTCGCTGGTCGCCGTCTTCATCCCCATTCTGTTGATGGGCGGGATCGTGGGCCGGCTGTTTCGCGAGTTCGCGGTGACGCTCAGCCTGGCCATCCTCGTCTCGCTCCTCGTCTCGCTGACGACGACGCCGATGATGTGCGCGCAATTCTTGAGGTCGAGCCGGGAGACCACGCACGGGCGGCTCTATCGGCTCGCCGAGCGGATCTTCGACGGGGCTCTCCATTTCTACGAGCGCACGCTCGGCTGGGGCCTGCGCCGCCAGCCGATCGTGCTGGTCGTGCTGCTGGCCACGATCGCCGTCAACGTCTACCTCTTCGTCGTGGTCCCCAAGGGCTTCTTCCCCCAGCAGGACTCCGGACGGATCGTGGGCAACATCCTGGCCGAGCAGGACATCTCGTTCCTCGCCATGCGCGACAAGATGGGGGAGTTCGCGCGCATCGTGGCGGCCGATCCGGCCGTCGCCAACGTCGTGGCCTTCACCGGAGGCAATCAGAACACCACGAACACCGCGCGCGTGTTCTTCGCGCTCAAGCCGTTGCGCGAACGAAAGATCTCCGCCGATGAGGTCATCGGTCGATTGCGGCCCAAGACCGCCCACGTGCCCGGGGCGACGCTGTTCTTACAGACCGTCCAGGACCTCCGCATCGGGGGGCGTCCGACCAGCACGCAGTACCAGTACACGCTGCAGAGCACGGATCTCGCCGAGCTGAACGCGTTCGCGCCGCGGATGCTCGCGAAGCTGCGGGAGCTGCCCGGCCTGCGCGACATCGCGACCGACCAGCAGAACCGGGGGCTACAGGCCGCACTCGTCGTCGACCGCGACACCGCCGCGCGCCTGGGCATCCAGGCCCGGGCCGTCGACGACACGCTCTACGACGCCTTCGGACAGCGTCCGGTGTCCACGATCTACAGGCCGCTCAACCAGTACCGCGTGGTCCTGGAAGTGGCGCCGGAGTTCCAGCAGAGCCCCGACGCGCTGAAGGCGCTCTACGTGAAGTCCTCCACCGGCCAGCAGGTGCCGCTCAGCGCGATCTCGCGCTTCGTCCCGAGCACGACGCCGCTGGCCGTGAGCCACCAGGGCTTCTTCCCGGCCGTCACGCTGTCCTTCAACCTGGCGCCGGGCGTGGCGCTGGGCGAAGCCGTCGCCACCATCCAGGCGGCCGAGCGCCAGATGAACATGCCGGCGTCCATCCGCGCGAGCTTCCAGGGCACGGCGCAGGCCTTCCAGGCCGCGGTCGCCAACCAGCCGATCCTCATCCTGGCCGCCCTGGTGGCGGTGTACATCGTGCTCGGCGTCCTCTACGAGAGCTTCATCCACCCCATCACGATCCTCTCGACCCTGCCCTCGGCCGGGGTGGGCGCGCTCCTGGCCATCCTCCTGTTCAGGGGAGACCTCAACGTGATCGCGATGATCGGGATCATCCTGCTCATCGGGCTCGTCAAGAAGAACGCAATCATGATGATCGACGTCGCGCTGGACGTGCAGCGCACTCAGGGCAAGTCGGCCACCGAGGCCATCTACCAGGCTTGCGTGCTCCGCTTCCGCCCGATCATGATGACGACCATGGCGGCGTTGCTCGGCGCGCTGCCACTGGCGCTCGGCACCGGGGAGGGCGCCGAGCTGCGGCGGCCGCTCGGCATCACGATCGTGGGCGGGCTGATCATGTCCCAGCTCCTGACGCTCTACACCACGCCCGTCGTCTATCTCTACCTGGAGCGCTTGCGCGGCGCGAGCGAGCGCGTACGGCGCGTATCGTTCTCCCAGCGCTGGCTCGGAGCGCACCGTTGAGGGGGAAGACCTGTTACTCTAGGGAGCCGCGATGAAGCATAGCGACCGTCGTCCGGGCCGGTCCCCCATCCTCGGTGTCGGACTGCTCGTCGTCCTCTCCCTCGGCGGCGCCGGGTGCACCGAGAACCGGGCGGAATCGAAGCAGGCCCAGAAACGACCGCCGGTGCCGGTGGCGGTGGCCCCGGTCGAGCAGAAGCCCATGCCGCTGCAGATCCAGGCCATCGGGACGGTCGAGGCCTAC